>Ga0256843_1000515_pt1 | contig 33148 bp, 30 predicted proteins | sample AlvinellametaG_FD_191572 | JGI IMG/M metagenome (GOLD analysis project Ga0256843, IMG submission 191572) | Pompeii worm associated microbial communities from hydrothermal vent at the East Pacific Rise, Pacific Ocean - Alvinella | ecosystem: Host-associated > Annelida > Integument > Unclassified ...
GAGTCTCTTTTTAGCTAACTCTATAAACATAGATGAGATTGCTATTATAGGAAGTGCCAGCTTTTTACTTATATTTTTCATAGTGAATCTAAGTGCTTTAAAACTCTACAAATCACTCAATGCAAATCGCTATTTACTGATTTTTTCCTCTTTGGCAACACTTATGGCACTTGTAACACTCCTTTTTCATACCTATAGTTCCAACCCAAAAGCAATTTATATCTTTAGCTCTTTCTTAGTTGTCTCCTTTGTTTTTGAGTACTTTTATGGTCGTTTAGTAAGAGGACACCTCTTTAAACGTAACTACAAGGTGTAGATGTGAATATTTTAGGAATAGATCCAGGAACAAGAAATATGGGTTATGCACTCATACAACTGCAAAATGGTAAAATATCTTTAGTTGAAGCGGGACTCATAAAGATGAAAGCAGAAGATTTACAGTTTCAAATACCTCAGATGGTTGAGGGTTTGGAGAGAATTTTTGCAAACCATACTGTAGATGAAGTCGCAGTAGAAGATATTTTCTATGCACACAACCCTGCAACTACCATAAAACTAGCACAGTTTCGTGGAGCTATTATGTTAAAACTACTTCAGGAGTTTGGACAGTTTAGTGAGTACACAGCTCTGCAGGTAAAAAAGGCATTAACTGGAAAAGGAAAGGCCTCTAAAGAGCAGGTAAACTTTATGGTTAAGAGGCTTTTAGGGATTAAAAAAGAGATAAAACCACTTGACATTAGTGATGCGATGGCTGTTGCCATAACACACTCACAACGTGTAAAACTAAAGAGGAAATAAGTTGAAATTTTTAGCAGTAGTATTTTGTACAGCACTCTCTCTGATTGCACAAGAGCAGAGTATAGAGAGTGTTTGGTCTCACATAGAGTTACAAAATGACTCTATACAAGCAGAAAATGCAGATGTAAAAAGAGCGGAGCTTAAAAAGAGTTCTGCAAAATCTATGTACCTTCCTTCTATCTCTATTACAGGGAGCTATACACGTTTGAGTGAACCTGTAAATATAGATGTAACAGACATAAGCTCTAAAGCAAATGCACTTTTAGCAAGTCTAAATGCTCCCGGTCGTCTTCCTAATGAGCTTGAACTCTCTGAAAAAGATGTTTTTTTAGCAGATCTTCATTTCTTATGGCCACTCTATACAGGTGGAAAAATAGATGCTGCACAGAAAATTTATGCAAGTGCACTCAATGAGGCAAAAGCAAAAGCAAGTATGAAAAAAGATGTGGAGTTTTTAAAACTCGTGAAGTACTACTACGGTGTTGTTGTAAGTAAATCTCTTCTTCTTGCAAGAAAAGAGGCACAAAAAGCACTAGAACTTCATTATGAAAACGCAAAGAAAATGAAAGAACAGGGACAAATTGCAAATATAGAACTCTTAAACGCAGAGGTAAAACTAGATGCTGCAAAAATTGAGACGACAAAGGCTACTCATAAGTTAGAGATAGCACAGGATGCTCTAGACTCTTTAGCTAAAGAGCATGTAGAAGTAGTCGCTAAACTCTTTGTAAGTGAAGATATAAGAGATGAAGAGTACTATAAGAAAGAGACAGCACGAGCCTATGCAGGTTTAAAAATTTTGGATGCAAAAGAGGCACAGAGTAAATCCCTTGTAGAGATCAAAAAAGCAGCATGGCATCCAGAAGTACTTGCCTATGGAAACTACAACCTTTACAAAGATGAGTCTGCACTTATGCAGAGTGCACCTACTTGGTTTGCAGGAGTTATGGTAAAAATAAATTTACTGCAACGTCAAGATAGAAGTGAAGATATACAAGCAGCAGAACTCTTAAGTACTAAAGTGACTCATTTAAAACTTCAAGCCCTAAGAGATTTAAAACTTTTGGTAGAGAAGACCTACAAAGAGATGTTAGCAGACTATGAAGAGTTTTATGCGCTTAACTCCTCTATAAAGCTTGCAAATGAGAACTATAAATTACGAAGTATAGCTTTTAGAGAGGGACTTAGTACCTCTGTAGAGCTTGTAGATGCAGAGATGTTTCTAATGGGTGCTAAAACAAAGAGGTTAAACGCAGCCTATAATTATGTTCAAAAAGTAGCACAGCTTGCTGTTTTAAGTGGTAATAGAGAACTGTTTTTTGAGATACAGAGAGCTTCAGAGGAGATAGAGTAATGAAAAATAGAGTTGTTATTGGAGTGTTACTGTTAGTCTTAGCATTAGTCGTTTGGGTTGCTTACACATTTAAAAAGGCTTATGAGGTAAAACCTCTTGTTTTACAAGGGGAGATAGACGCACAGAGCTATAGTGTCTCTTCGAAACTGCCTGGAAGAATTAGTGAGGTGTTTGTGCATAAAGGAGATATGGTGAGTGTTGGTGACACCATTTTTAGCATAAGTTCGCCAGAGGTTCAAGCAAAACTTAAACAGGCACAAGCGGCACAAGATGCAGCAGGTGCAAAGAAAAAAGAGGCAAACAACGGCGCAAGAAAAGAGCAAATTCAAGCAGCTTATGACCAGTGGCAAAAGGCAAAAGCTGCAGAGGATTTAATGCTAACAACCTATAACCGTATTGAAAAACTTTACCAAGAGGGTGTTATCTCAGAGCAAAAACGTGATGAAGTCTACACAAAGTACAAGGCAGCAAAGTATACCTCTAATGCTGCAAAACAGATGGCTGTAATGGCAAAAGAGGGAGCACGTTTTGAAGTAAAAAAAGCAGCAGATGCTCAAGAGAGAGTCTATGCGGCAAAGGTGGATGAAGTTAATGCTTATGTAAAGGAGAGCATAGCCTATACTTTTCATAAAGGGGAAGTAGCACAAATACTCATTCACTCAGGGGAGTTAGCACCTACAGGATTTCCTGTTGTCTCTATAGTAGACATACAAGAGAGTTGGGCTCGTTTTGCTGTGCGAGAGGATTATCTTCATTTTTTTACAAAAGGAAAAGTGTTTGAGGTGAAAATTCCTGCTTTAGGAGAGAAGCTTTACAAGTTTAAAGTAACACACATAGCTGTTATGGGTGAGTATGCAACATGGAAGGCGACAGAGAGTGGTAAAGGGTTTGATATGAAGAGTTTTGAAGTGGAGTTACAACCTTTAGAAAACATAGAAAACTTACGTGTAGGGATGAGTGTTCTACTCACACTATAATGTTTAAAGCACTCAATGACGCATTTATAGGGGAGCTTGTAAATATTAAAAACTCCTACTATAAACTTCTCTTAGTAACACTACTTCCTCTTGGAAGTTTTGCATTGATTATAGCTATTTTTTATAAGGGTGTTGCCTTCTCGCTTCCCATAGCTGTTGTCGATAAAGATAAGAGTGAGCTCTCAAGAGATGTGCTCTTTAACATAAATGCTTCACCAACATTGAGTATTGAGTATAAGCTTGAGAGTGTTCAAGAGGCACTCTCTTTAGTGCAGTCCTCTCAAGCTTATGCTGTTGTTATTATTCCTAAAAACTTTTACAAAGATGCACTTCTTGAGAAAAATCCACAGCTAACACTTCTTTTAAATACACAGTATATTTTAATTGGAAAAATCATCAAAGCAGCTCTTTTAAGTAGTGTAGCGGGTGCAGTAGGAGAGTTTGAGTATATGAAAAATCTTCTCTCAACGCAGAACTCTTTAGAGAGTCTTTACCTTGTAGAGCCTATTAAAATGCAGATTACACCTTTTTTTAACACCTATAAAAACTACTTTTACTTTTTAGTTTCTGCACTACTTCCCTCTATTTGGCAGATTTTTATTGTTATAGCAACAGTAGTAAGTTTTGGTTCCCTTTTTAAAGAGAAAAAAGAGAGAGAATTTTTTCATTCAAAGTATATTGAGATGCAAATTATTGGGAAGATGCTTCCCTATACCCTTGCGTATATGGTGTTAGGCATTGGCTTTTTGTTTTATCTTTATGGCACACTGCCATGGCATTTCGAAGGCTCTTTTGCTGTAATGATTTTTGGTATGTTTTTAACTCTGTTAGCGTACCAAGGAGTAGCACTTTTTCTGTTTAGTACAGGTTTTGACTATGCAAGAAGTTTAAGCCTTGGAGCTGTCTACACAGCACCAGCTTTTGCTTTTTTAGGTGTAACCTTTCCTGTAAGTGACATGAATAGTTTTGCTCTTTTTTGGCGAGATCTTCTCCCTGTCTCTTACTATATGGAGTTACAAATTTCTCAGGCAAATTACGGTGCAGACATCTTTTTGGAGTTAAGTAAACTTAGCTCACTGTCTCTGTTTTTACTTCTTTTTATTCCTGTGTTTATTCGATTTCGTATGAGGTTGCAGTAGTGTCTTTTTTCTCTGTTTTTACATCTGAAGCTAAGTTGATTTTTAGTGACATAGCTATAGTACTTACGATTATAGGTGGTGTTATACTCTACTCTTTTTTATACCCTCAGCCCTATGCAAAAGAGAGTGTGAGTGAGTTAGCTGTGAGTGTTGTAGATTTAGATAAGAGTGATATTTCACGAGAAATTATCTATAAACTTAATGCAACACCACAAATAGCAGTTCTGCGACATGACCTTAGTGAGAAAGATGCAAAAGAGGCTCTTGTAGAGGGAAAAGTAAAAGGTATTGTTGTTATTCCCTCCTCGTTTAAACGCGACCTTCTTTTGGCAAAAAGTCCAACTGTTGCAGTAGGTGCAGATAGTAGTTACTTTCTCATATATGGTGCAGTTTTAGAAGCAACTATGAAGACAGTTCTTACTGAGTCCGCAAGTATCAAAGTAGCGGCACTTTTAAGGGAGAGTCTCCCTTTAAACGCAGCAAAGAAAGAGTATGGAGCATTTAGACTTGAAACTATTCATCTTTTTAACAAAAACAATAGCTATACAGAGTATGTTATTCCTGCTGTTTTTATTATTATTTTACAGCAGACACTTCTTATTGGTTTAGGTATTTTAGGAGGTGGAATAAATGAGAGAATACAAAATGGGATTTATGGTCACTATGTTGATGCTCCACTCTCTTGGATAATAGTGAGTCGTTTTCTCATCTTTGGAGCTATCTTTTTTGTGCATATGCTTTTTTACTTTGGATTTTCTTATGAGACTTTTCATATTACACACATAGCAGAGGTTGGAGAGCTTCTTAGTTTTGGTGTTATGTTTCTGTTAGCTGTTATTGCGTTTGGTATTTTTCTAGGCTCCCTCTTTACCCAGAGAGAAATAGCTACACCTGTTGTTCTTTTCTCCTCTTTGCCTTTAGTCTTTAGTGCAGGATTTGTTTGGCCTCTAGAAGCCATTCCTGACTCCATAGAGTACCTTGCCTATCTCTCCCCTTCTACTCCAGCAATACAAGGCTTTTTAGCCTTAAACCAGATGGGTGCCTCATTTAGCCTTGTAAAAGAGAGTTATCTCATTCTTACACTACAGACACTCCTTTACACACTTTTGGCGTACTACAATCTTAAAAGAGTTCAAAAAAGCTTTTAAGGGTATAGAAAAAAGCAAAGAATATTTCGGTATGATATTGTTAAAAAAGATAGGAAAAGAGAAATGAGTAAATTTGAAAATGTAACTGTAGTAAAAGAGGCAAACATCTACTATGATGGAAAAGTAACAAGTAGAACAGTAGAATTTAGTGATGGCTCTATAAAATCTTTAGGTATTATGCTTCCGGGTGAGTACACATTTGGTACAAATGATGCAGAAATTATGGAGATGTTAAGTGGAGAGTTAGAAGTAAGACTTCCTGGTGAAGAGTGGAAGAAACTGACAACTCCAGAGACATTTGAAGTGGCTGCAAATGCCTCTTTTGACCTTAAAATTAAAACGGTTACAGATTACTGTTGTTCTTACATAAAGTAAAACGATGAAAACAAACAATAACTTTCATGTCTTGGTAGTGGATGATGAGCCTTTTAACATAGAGCTTGCAGAAGCTTACCTTTTAGAAGAGGGTTACCAAATCTCTTTTGCAAAGAATGCACAAGAGACTTTTCAAAGAGTTGCTAAAGAGAAAATAGATCTTATTTTACTTGACATAAATATGCCGGGTAAAGATGGTTTTGAAGTCTGTAAAATGCTTAAAGAAGATAGTAAAACGAAAGATATTCCTGTTATTTTTCTAACTGCACAGACAGATATAAAGTATATTTCACGTGCCTTTGAAGTTGGAGGTGTCGACTACCTCTCTAAGCCATTTTTTGGTGTTGAACTGAAAGCAAGAGTTAAGACACAACTTCAAAAAGTAGCCTATTTAGATGAGATTAAACATAAGCAATCTAAACTTGCACAAATTAGTGTAACCGATCCTCTTACTAAACTCTATAGTGCACTCTATTTTGACTCACAAATAAAACTTTATCAAAACAGAGGAGAGGCATTTTGGCTTATCTCTTTAAAGGTAGAGCGTTTCGAAAAAATTAACCAACTCTATGGTTACTATGGTGCTAACAAGATTATTCGTAAGTTAGCAAAGGTGTTAGAGGCAAATAGTTTTAAAAGTGCCCATATTGCAAGACTTTTTGGTGTGAGTTTTGGGATTTTACTTAAAGACTATGAGACAGATCAAATTAAAAAACTCTACCATGTTCTCTCAACAGCTATTAAAAAAGATAAAGAGATTGGAAGTGTTGTTAGTGTTGCAACAGTACTCTATAGTTCACGATCTTTTAATGACTCCATACCTACAATTTACAAGAAAATACAAGCAGGTATGCAAGAGTTAGAGAGTAGTAACTCTCAGTTCTTATTTATTCAGTAAAGCTATCTCATTTATAAGGTTTTCAAGATGTATAAGAACGACTTTTTTATACTTTTCATGTTCATCCTCTGACCATCCCTCTAACTCCTGCTCATACTTTGAAATGAGTGCATAGAGCTTATGAAAACGTAAGTTACCACTTAAGCCTTTTAAGTTATGTGCTATGTCTACATCTAAAGGTGCTTCTTGAAGCTTTTGTACAATACTTGAAGCACTTGTGGCAAAACTATTTAAGAGTTTTAAAATAATGGTTTTATTCTCTATGAAGAGCTCTTTACTAATTTTTTCTATGTTTACACTATCTAAAGAGAGAATCTCTTCTTGTGCTACACTCTGAGTGAGGTAGTGGTTTAAAATACCATTAAGTTCAGCAGGAACAAGTGGTTTATTGAGTGTTTCATCAATTCCAGCTTCTTTGTAAGAGCGTATATCACTCTCTATAACGTTAGCAGAGAGAGAGACTATGGGTTTTGTGTAACCCTGCTCTCTTAGTGCTTTTGTTGCACTGATACCATCTAGAATAGGCATATTTATATCCATAAAAATAAGATCGTAAATATCATTTTTTTGAATCTCATCCAGAACCTCTTGACCATTACTTACTACTTTAAAGTGTAAGCCTCTCTCCTCAAGCATAATAGAGATGAGCATCTGGTTTGTCAAATTGTCTTCTGCAACTAAAACATTACCCTCATAGTTGTCTAAATGCTCCTCTTTAGTTGTTTCTAGAATGTCATCTTGAAGGTTTGTTAGTGTAATAATTTTGTCAAAGAGAGCAGAACCTGTCATAGGTTGCTCAATAGGATGGAATTTTTTGTGTGTACAGTTAAAGTTTTTTTGTGCTCCCTCTATGTAAATAAGTTGGAGTTTAGGGTATTTGTTCAGCACATCTTGGCAATCTTTTTGTTGAAAAAGCTTTGCACAGACAATAATAATGTCTATTTTCTCATCTACATTATGAATGTCATCTATCTTTTGAAAGTGAAGATTCCAAGAGGAGAGATAAGTACTTACTACTTCATTAATGCCACACTCAATGTTGTTATGTGAATTGAGTAGTGCTATGTTTATACTGTTTTTGTTAAGTGTATTGTTAAAGGCTTTCTCTTTGTTTATAATTGGAAGTTCTAGTGTAAAGTAAAACTCACTTCCCTTTCCAACTTCACTCTTTACCTGTAGTTTTGAACCCATCATCTCCACATATTGGCTGCTTATGGAGAGTCCAAGTCCTGTTCCTCCGAACTCTCTACTAATGGAGTCATCTGCTTGAGAGAAGGAGTTAAAAATAGACTCTATCTTTTCGGCGGGAATGCCTATTCCACTATCTTGTACACTAAAGTAGATGGTTGCTTTGTTATTTTGTATACTTTTAAGGACTATTTTTATTTTTACTTCACCCTCTTGTGGTGTGAACTTAATGGCATTACTTGCAAGATTATTGACAACCTGTTTTATTCTCTGTACATCACATTTGAGTGTTTTTGGAATATTGGTGTCTATATATGTGTAGTAGTCAATCTGTTTATTTTTAGAGAGAGAGGCAAAAGTGGAAACGGTCGCTTCCATCTCCTCAAAAAGGTTGTTCTCGCTTTCGTAAAGAGAGAGTTCTCCACTCTCAAGTTTAGAGAAGTCTAAAATATCATTTACTACATTTAAAAGAGTCTGTCCACTTTTATGAATAATGTCTACATAACGTTTTGCATCTTTGTTAAGCTCTTTTTTGAGTAAAATGTCGGTAAATCCAAGTATGCCGTTAAGAGGTGTTCTAATTTCATGAGACATATTGGCTAAGAAAGTTGCTTTTACCTGCTCTGAGAGGTGTGCCTTATGAAGGGCATCTTCAAGGCTAGTAATGTCGTAAAGATTAATAATATACTCATCATCTATTCTTTTAATAATAATATTAAATGTATGGACAGAGCCATCTTTAATTTTAATACGTGCCTTATGTGTTGGAGATTTTTGACTCGCTATTTCATCAATCCAATTTGGATACTTTTTAGGGTAAACATAGCCATCCTCTTCCAAGAAAAGATCACATATACAGGTATGTTTTTCTTTAAAATCTTCAATATTTTTGTAATCTAGGTAGTCAAAAAGCTTTCTATTTACACTAATCATTCCATGAGATTTAGAAGCATAAATAACAATACTATCTTGGTTGTCAAAAATGGCCTTTATGAGTTTTTCTTTCTCTTGTATGCGTTTTTTTGATTGGATCTGTTTCGTCACATCTTGGCGAATTGCCATATACTCTTGTATTTCACCAGACTCATTTGTTATGGGAATTATAGTTGCATCGACATAGTAAATAGACCCATCTTTGGCTCTGTTTGAGAGTAATCCTCTCCAGACTCGTCCGCGTGTAATGTTATGCCACATTTTTTTAAAAATAAAGTCAGAAACCTCATTACTACGTACGATATTATGGTTTTTTCCTAAAAGTTCTTCACGTGTGTATTGACTCACTCGACAGAAATTATCGTTAACATAGGTTATATTACCTTTTATATCTGTTTTAGAGACAAGTGATGTCATGTCAACAGCAATTTTATACTGGTTGAGTAGTTGTAGGTTCTCTTCTAACTCAACAGAGGTCTGTTTTATGAAGTGTGTGAGTGCTGAGAAGGTTATGCTCTCTAAATCTTTATGTTCATTTTTTAGGATTTTTTTGCTTTTTTGCTTTTTTGTACTGTTTTCTGAAAGTATAAGAATCGTAGTTGTACAGTTTAAAAGGGAGTTATTTACATCGGTACTATAAAACTCTCCATAAGTAAAAAATCCTGAAGTTGGTGCCACAGCATCAAAAGATTCAAACTCCTTCTCTAAGACTTTTCCTAAGAGAGTTTTACGAGCAATACAGGAAAAAATATAGATAGCTTCTGCTGGGTTTTCATCTATTTTAGAGTTAATTTTTTGAGAGCCAGCTATAACTGCAGCAGCATTGGAAAAACCAAACTGTACTTCTTGACCAACTTTAAGAGGTGCCGCAAAGATAATAGATGTTCCATCTACAATGAGTGGCGTCCTTGAAACAGTTGTTGAGCCCTCTTTATAGAGAAGAGGAAAGTCAGGTAAAGAGCGTGCATTATCTTGAAAAACCTCTTCACCTAAGTAGCGTTTAAAATGAGAAACAGCATCTTCATTATTGATGCTATGGAGTACATTGCCTGTTGCAGAGGTGATTGTAAAGCTTTTTCCAATTGGTGTCCAGTTGAGATTGTACTTGTTGTTTGCAAAGAGCTTTTTTCCTGAAAAAGAGACAGCTACTGAACCTTTTTCATATATTTTATTTTTGTAAATAACAAACGTTTGTTTGAGCTTAAAGTTGTCACCAGCGAGTCCTCCTGCAATAATTAAATTGGGATTTTGCTCTTTTATTCCTTTAATAAATCCTTCATAATTTTTCCCTTGAAGTCCTTCGCTAAGAACAATAGCTGCTTTTGTGTAGTGAGTACATATTTTTTTAGCTAAATTTTTTCCTGCGTTAAAAGTGATTTTTTTTGAGTAGGTAGCTTGAATTTGTGTGTTCTCAAAGAGAGAGAGGCTAATAACAGTAGAGTTGTCATACATTTTAGCATGAGAAATCTCTCCCGCTGTAGTTGTCCCTATAATTAGAGCATCTTTGAACTCTTTAGAGAGTTTGTTTACTATTTTTTGGAGCATCTTTTTATTTGTTACAGATGTAAATATTTGAATAAGTTGTGTACTATATATGTTTTTTTGACTCCGCTTTATAGCCTTTTTATATGCTTTACTATCTGAGAGTAAAAAAGAGATATGTTTCATGAGGTACCTTTACGTGCATTATATAAATTTCTTTAATCTATTTTCTAATTCATTTATGTTTATAGGTTTTGCTATGTAGTCATCAAAACCATGGGCTAAAATTTTTGCTTTATCTTCTGCTAAGTTCATCGCTGTAATTGCAATAATGGGCTTTTTATAATGGTGTTCTTGTCGTAGTTTTTCAAAAAGTTCATATCCACTAAAGTGAGGCATATTAATATCACTTAAAATAACATCATATTGAGAGAGATTACTTCTTAGTACTTCATCTGGATGGCTAAGTGTCGTAATATGAATATTTGGAAAAACTAAGAGAAGCATCTCTTGCACCATAATTCTAGTGAGTTCACTATCATCTACAAAAAGTACATGAATGTTTTTATAACTCTGTATAACTCTCTCTTTGTTAAAAGGGAGACAGTTTTCATCTTGAAATATCTGTTGAATCTCTAAAAACTGATCAAGATTATTGAGAAAAAGCTCTATGAGTCTTGGATCAAAATGTTTTCCTGAGTCTCTTTTGAGAATCTCTATAATTTTGTTGAGTTCCATAGGCTCTTTATAACATCTTTTTGAGCTTAAGGCATCAAAGACATCTGCAATAGTCACAATACGAGCATATAGGTGAATATTTTCTCCTTGAATACCATGGGGGTAGCCTGTACCATCCCACTTTTCATGATGTTCAAGTGCAATAATTTTACCTGCGTTTAAAATGGGAAACCTTTCTGCTCCCTCTAGCATCTGTGCTCCAATGGTAGCGTGAGTCTTCATAATAGCAAACTCATCATCGTTAAAAGGACCTGGTTTAAGTAGCACCTTGTCCTCTATGCCTATTTTCCCTATGTCATGAAGAGGTGCGGCATAGAGAATAAGTTCTGCTTCTTCATCACTTAGACCTGCTAGTTTTGCTAGGAGTTGGGAGTAGTGGCTCATTCGTTTTATGTGTCCACCTGTTTCAGGATCTCTTGACTCACTTGCCCGTCCAAGACGTGTTGAGATTTCAAACTCTGTCTCTTTTGAGAGCTGAAGTGCGGCTTCTAAGTCCGCTGTTCTTTGACGAACTTTCTCTTCTAAAATTTTGTTTTGACTCTGCATCTGTTTTGTATAACAGTGTAGCTTAGCATAGTTGAGTGTTCTTGTACAGAGTAGATCAATATCGTAGGGTTTTGTTATGAAGTCACTTGCTCCAAGTGCGAGAGCAGCACGCTCTTTTTCTATGTTTGCAGTTACCATAAGGACTGGAAGTTGTGCAAATTTTTCTTGCTCTTTAATCTTTTTTAAAACTTCCATACCATCCATTTTTGGCATACTTATGTCAAGTAAAACGACATCAAAATCTTTCTGTTCTAAGAGGGAGAGTGCTTCTAAGGCATTGGTACTAAAAGAGAGAGACACATTTTCGTACTCACTAAACGCAGCTTCAATGAGGTCTAAATTAAAAGGCTCATCATCTACTGCTAAAACTGAATAGTGGTACATAGGTATTCCTTCTGTTCTCTCTTAGATATCTAGTAGATTATTCTACTAGATACGAACTTAAAACAAAGATATAGTGTTAATGGTGATATAACTTTTGTTTGTTGTTAGTTACTAAATTGTGAAACTAAATTGGTAAGTGCAGTTGCATCAAGTGCACCACTTACTCTATGTACTTCTTGACCATTTTTAAAGATTATGAGAGTTGGAATACTTCTAATTCCAAAACGTGCTCCAAGGTTTTGAGCCTCTTCTGTATTTACTTTGGCAAAAAGTGTTTTGAGTGGAAAAGATGTAGCAGCTCTTTCAAAATTTGGAGCCATCATTTTACATGGTCCGCACCAAGGTGCCCAGAAGTCTACTATAACAGGAATATCACTATTAACGATAACTTCATCAAAGTTAGCATCTGTGAGCTCCATTGGTTTTGTATCTAAAAGAGAGTTTTTACATTTTCCACAGTTCGCTTTTTTATAAGACTCTTTTTGTGGTACGTTATTTACACTTAAGCAGTGTGGACATACTATTTTCATTTTATTCTCCTTTGAAAAAATATTTGTTAGTCTATTATTTTATATGGTAACTCTATGAGCGTCGTTGTTCTATTACCATGACTGTTCATAGTAATGTTTCCCTTAAGATGCTCAGTTACAATCGCATAACACATATAGAGCCCTAAGCCTGTTCCATTTTTACTCTTTGTAGAGAAGTAGGGTTCAAAAACTTTTTTTAGTACTTTAGGCTCTATACCACCAGCATTATCTTCTATGCTAATGGCAATGTGTGAAGTTAATTTTAACACATTTACAGTTATTTTTTTATTTGCTATATCTGTTTCATCAAATGCATCTAAAGAGTTTTTAAAAATATTTATAATGCTTTGGAGTAGTTCATTTTTATAGGTATGTATTGTAAGCGACTCATCTGCATGAATTGTATAGGTAATGCTTTTTTGGTGCATCTCCTCTTTGAGGAAGAAAAGAGACTTTTCAAAGAGGGAGTGTATGTTGACATCAGAAGTTCTTTTGTTAGGTTTAAAGTAATCTCTAAAATCATCAATAGTTTGAGAGAGAAACTTTGTGGTTGTTTCAATCTTTTCAAATGTACCTTGAATACTCTCTTTGTCTAGTATGCCAAGCTCCTGTTTTAGTTTCATTGTCGCCATTATGGTATTTATGAGGGAGAGTGGTTGTCGCCATTGATGTGCTATCATAGAAATCATCTCTCCCATTGCGGCACTTCTAGAGGTGGAGAGAATTTTCTCTTGAGATTTTGCAAGTTGTTTGGAGTCTGTAATATTTTCTCTAAAGAGAATAAAACCTATATGTACTCCTTTTGCATTGTATTCTGGCACAAGAGTGCTCTTAAAGCATACTTTTTTTCCATGTGCATTCAGTACACTCTCTTCAAAGTCAAGTACTCTTAGCTCTTTGGTATATTGCTCTATTCTCTTTTTAAGACTCTCTTCTAGTGAGTACTTCTCTTGTTCAAAAAACGAGAGCTCTAAAAGCTCCTCTTTTTCATATGCTAAAAGGAGAAGCAGTGCTTGGGAAACATCTTGTATTTTGAGCTCTTTGTCAAGTTTAATAAAAAGGATTTTTTTATCTATTGTATCTCGCTCTTTGAGGAGTTCTGCATTGAGCTCTTTTACTTTTTCTATATGTAGATGTAAGAGAGCATTTGTGTTTGCCATAATTGTTTGGTCTGTTATAATAAGTGCAACAAGCTCCTCCTCCTCATCAAAAGGAATAATACTGACATCTTGTTGCATATACTTAAAACTAGAGGTTTTGAGCTGGTTTATTTTTATGGGTATGAGATATTTTGAAGTACTTGCTGCATAGAACGTTGGTGTTTTAATTCTTAGTGCTGTTTTTACTTTTCTTTTGAGTGTCTTTTCATTAATGTTTGGAAAGAGTTCATGAAGTCCCTTTCCAAGAGCAGCCTCTTGAGAGATGCCAGTAAGAAGAGAGAGCCATTTGTTGTAGTGGTGAATAGTAAGGTTACTATCGAGAACAACTATGCCGTTGTCAATGCTTGCAACAATCTTTTGATCTAAATTAAGAGTTCTAAGATTGTGTTGAGTTTCGTTTTGAGCCATTGTATAGATTCATCTTTTGTAAGTATAAATATCTTTCCATTAATCTTCTGATCTTCAAAGTTTAAGTCAGTATCTATAACAATAACTTGAGAGTAGTGTTGAAAAGTAGGTGTTTGTGAAATCTCTTCTAGAGGTATTTTACTAATACTAGGAAGAGAAAAACTCACTTCTGTATCCATCTCTTGTGCAAGTTTCGTTGTAAGAGCTGATGTGAGAACATTTGTAAGTTCTAAAATGGCATCGTCTAAATCTTCCCTACTCTCTAACTCTAAATGCTTTGCAAGGTTGTCTGCACTCTCTTGGTTAATAAAAAAAGCACTCTCCCCACTAAACTCACCATTAAAAGCCTGTGTAGAGAAGAAGTAACTGTTTCCTTTGAGTTCTGAAAATGTTTGTAGGAGTTCATCAACTGTAAGAACTTTAATATGTGGAATACTTAGTGATGCAAATGCATCAAGCATATCTGCAACAACTGCGGTAGCACTTCCATAGGCTACATTCATTAGCTCTTGAAGTACATCCCTTTCATCTTCTGTGAGTTCATAACTATTCATTTAGAGTATGTCCAGTATCTCTTGCATTTTTTGAGGGTTAATTGGTTTTTGCATATGTATCTGTGCACCTAAACCAATAACTCTCTCTTTTGCTTTGGCTTGGATGTCTGCTGAGACAACAACAACCTTTGCAGTAGGATTGATCTCTAAGAGTTTAGGAAGTGCTTCATAGCCATCCATCTCAGGCATAGTTAAATCTAAGAAAACTATGTCTGCTCTCTCTTGAGACATTGTATTAACAGCCTCTAGTCCATTGGTTGCTTGAAATATTTCTGCTTCACCAACAATAGATTTCAAAGATTTCACAAGAGAGAGTCTTGCAAGTTTTGAGTCATCTACTACAAGGTACTTCATTAAGCGTCCTTAAAAGTCTCTATACGTTCTGCCATACCAAAGTCAGGGTGTTTGTTTGGATCTAAAACAGTTTGCGCAAGTTTGTTATTATCATGGTTAATGATAATAGGAGCTAAAAAGTTAATAGCAGATTTTTCAAGTGGTTTTTGAATAACTAAAATATTGTAAACACTCACCTTAGAGTTTTCGTTAATATCTAAAAGTATTTTTATATCAAGTGGAAGGTCAAAAGAGTAGTCACGTAAAATATAAGGGTTCACAATAGTAAAAGATATATCTTCGTTATCTACATCTTTCATTGTTGCAAAGAGCTCATCAATTTCGATAATTTCTACAGATTTTGTGTCTTCAAAGCCTAGAATAGTTCCTCTTACATCATAACTCATTGGTAATTCCTTTAAAATTGTCCCTCTTGATATTTGATACTATTTACAAGTAAGTAACATGAAGAGTTTGTAATAGCTGAAATATTATAGCACTCACCCAAGGCAAATGCAAATTTCTGCTCACTTTTCATAATTGTAATACCATCACTCATATCCACAAGGGAAAGTTGATTTTCTTGTAAAAGTCTAGCATCTTCTATTCCAGAAAATTCAAAAGTGACTGTAATCCAGTCAAAAGCTCTTGCACTATCCTGTGTTGCAAGGGTAAGTTGCATTAGATTTGCAGAGAGAATTTCTAAGGAGCGACACTCTGCATCTTTAAAATAGTTAAAGCGTTCTAAAAATGTAGAGAGTTGTGTCTGAAGAAGTGGCTTCATGCTATTGACACCCAACACACTCCATACTTCTGTCTTCTACATCACTTGCCATCTCTGGTGATTGTGAACGTAGGTAGTAAGTAGATTTGAGTCCAAGTTTCCATGCAAGCATATAAATTTCATTCAGGTAACGACCACTCGCTTTGTCAAGTGTAATAAATATATTGAGAGATTGTCCTTGGTCAATCCATTTTTGTCTAATTGCAGCAGCTTTAATGAGGAGTGTTTGGTTTAAGTCATAGGCTGGTGTATAGTAACTCCAAGTCTCTGGTGAGAGGTTTGGTACAACAACAGGAATGAGTCCTGAAAGGTTCTCTTCTGACCATTTACGTTTAAAGACAGGTTCAATTGCTTGTGTTGTACCTGTAAGAATTGAGATAGAACTCGTAGGTGCAACAGCCATTAGGTAACCATTTCTCATACCCTGCTCTTTTACTTTAGAGCGAAGTGCATCCCAGTCATAAGCAGAAGCAAAAAGGCCACCTCTATCTACAAGGTTAATAACCTCTGCGTTTGCATGGTCTTGAGGAAAAATACCACGACTCCATTTACTTCCTGCAAATTCAGGGTAAGCACCCTTCTCTTTTGCAAGATCACAAGAGGCTGCAATTGTGTTATAACAAACAGATTCCATAACTTCATCTATTTTATCGAAGTGCTCTTGAGAACCCCACATGATGCCAGCTTCTGCTAACATCTGTGCTTCTCCCATAACACCAAGACCAATAGAACGACTTTTCATGTTTGTACGTTTCACTTTCTCTATAGGGTAGAAGTTGAGATCTATAACGTTATCTAAACATCTTACAGCAGTTGGAACAATGCGCTCGATGTCCTCTTTTGTGTTAACTCTTGAAAGGTTAATAGAAGCAAGGTTACATACAGCAGTAGCACCATTAACTTTCTCTTTCTCTACAACAAAAATTGGCATACCACCAAGTGAGTCTAGGGCTGTTACTTTTTTAGCAGGTTTCTCTATGCCACTGTCTACTTTAACAATTTCTTCCTCTTCATAACTAACACTCTCACCATTTTCAAAAATAAATTTTATTTTATAATGGTTAGGTTCTGTGTTTTGGAAAATTTCTGTACAGAGGTTAGAACTACGAATAACACCAAAATGGTCATTAGGGTTTGCACGGTTAGCATTGTCTTTAAAACAGAGGAAAGGACTTCCTGTCTCAAAGTAAGAAGTAAGAATTTTCTTCCATAAATCTTTTGCTTTCAGTTTCTCTTTTATAATGCTCTCATCTTGTTCTAGTTCTAGGTAACGTTTTGTAAACTCCTCGCCATGAATAGTTGCAAGTTCACGTACATCGTATGGATCAAAAAGAGTCCAAATGGCATCCTCTTGAACTCTCTGCATAAAGAGGTCATTGAGCCAGAGTGATGGAAAAAGATCGTGTGCACGTCTACGTTCTTCACCAGAGTTTTTCTTTAAGTCTAAAAAGTCGTTAATGTCAATATGCCAAGGTTCTAAGTAGACAGCAATAGCACCCTTGCGAGTTCCAAGTTGATCCACTGCAATGGCAATGTCATTTGTAATTTTTAAAAATGGTACAGTACCGCCTGCGGCATTTTTGTGACCATCAATAAATGAACCCATTGAGCGCACTTGTGTCCAGTCCCAACCAATACCTCCACCAAATTTAGAGAGCATAGCCATCTCTTGGTAAGCATCAAAAATACCTTCTATATTGTCAGGAGTAGAACCGATGTAGCATGAGCTAAGCTGGTGGCGTGTTGTTCTTGCGTTTGAGAGTGTTGGTGTTGCAAGCATAACTTCAAATTGACTAATCATGTCATAAAACTTGATTGCCCACTCTTGACGGTTCTCTTCACGCTGTGCTAGGAACATAGCAATAGCCATAAACATATGCTGAGGCAGTTCAATAGGGTTTGCATTCTTGTCTTTAATAAGGTAGCGATCGTAGAGTGTTTTTACACCAAGGTAGTTAAACTGAAAATCTCTCTCAGGAACAATATGCTTCTCTAATTCATCTAAGTCATAAAGATCACGTAGTCCTAAAAGAATACGTCCCTCTTTCTCACCTTTGTCAAAATACTTCTCTAGTTTACAGTAGCCTGTAAATCCATTTACTTGATGGTAAAGATTAAAAATAAAAAGACGTGATGCAACAAATGTCCAGTTAGGTGCATCGATGTCTATTTTATCTACAGCAGTTTTAATAAGAGTCTCTTGAATCTCTTTAGAGGTAATACCATCACGGAAATGGATCTGTGCATCTACTTCAAGCTCACTTTGACTTACGTTAGCCAAGCCTTTAACAGCGGCAGAAGTGTATTTTTGAATTTTTGAAATATCTAATGGCTCGGTGCGACCATTGCGTTTTATAACTGTTATCATTGTGTTCCCTGATATAAATATTGAGATTTTTTACATAATTTTTTTGAAAAATAATCACATAAAAAATCGTCGAAAATGTATTTGATTTTATCGAAAATATATTGTAAAAAAGATTAAAGTAAGTAGAATTTCTTACTGAATTTCTAAAGATATAAGAGAGTATTAATGGGAGTAATACTTAGCATAACAAAAAAGTTATACTAAGTTTTTTTTGATGTTATTTAAAAACACGTTTGAAAATGTTGTCCACATTTTTTGTGTAGTAATCGTAGTTAAAACACTCACGAATCTCTTCTTCGCTTAGTTTACTTCTAAGCTCTTCATCTGCAAGTAAGTGGTTTAAGTAGAGAGACTCACCTTTTTCATTTACTGTAGGACGACCATTTTGAATCTCTTCCCAAACTTTCATTGCATTACGTTGTACAATCTTATAAGCATCTTCACGTGAAACACCTTGAAGTGGAAGTTCAAGTAAAACACGTTGTGAGAAAACTAGTCCACCCGTTAGGTTTAAATTTTTCATCATGTTCTCAGGAAATACTGTAAGGTTTGCTATAACGTTATTCATACGGTGAAGCATAAAGTCCATTGTAATGAAAGCATCTGGTAACCAGAAACGCTCATTCGATGAGTGAGAGATGTCACGCTCATGCCAGAGTGCCACATTTTCCATAGCAGGGTTTGCATACGCTCTAATAGTACGAGCAAGTCCTGTAATGTTCTCTGTAAGAATAGGGTTACGTTTGTGAGGCATTGCAGAAGATCCTTTTTGACCTTTTGCGAAGAACTCTTCTGCTTCATATACTTCTGTACGTTGAAGGTGTCTTACTTGAACAGCAAACTTTTCTACAGAAGAAGCAAGAAGTGCTAATGCAGATGCGAGTCTTGCATATCTGTCACGGTGCACAACTTGGTTAGAACATGGCTCAGGTTTGAGTCCTAGCTCTTCCATCGCGTACTCTTCAAGCTCAAGTGGTGCATGTGCAAAGTTACCCATAGCTCCAGAGATTTGACCAACTGCAATTACATCCATTGTCTGCTCAAGGTTTAAAAGGTGACGAGCTACTTCATCGTACCAAACAGCAAGTGTAAGACCAAATGTAATTGGCTCACCATGAATACCGTGGCTTCTTCCAACCATAAGTGTCATTTTATGCTCAAACGCACGTTTCTTAATAGACTCCATAAGCATCTTCACATCTTCTATAATGATGTTAAGAGAGTCTCTCATTTGAAGCGCTACACCTGTGTCTACTGCATCTGAAGATGTCATACCGTAGTGGAACCAACGTGACTCATCACCAAGGCTTTCAGAAACACTTGTATTAAACGCAATAAGGTCATGTTTTGTTACCGCTTCGATCTCTTCAATACGCTCAACTGAGAATGTCGCATTTTTAACAATTTTATCTGCATCTTCTTGAGGAATTTTTCCAAGTCTTGCCCAAGCTTTTACTGCTGCTTTTTCTACTTCTAACCATGCAGCATATCTTGCATGTTGTGTCCATTTTTCTGCCATCTCTGGACGTGAATATCTCTCTACCATTTTGTACCTTTATATTATGAAATTTATTGTGCTAAAATTCGAACACTATTTATAGTAGACATTTTACTAAATAATTCATAATAAACCAATTAAATACCAAAGGACATTCTTGCCATTTGTAAAGAATAAATATATTGTAGAAAAAAAGCAGAGAGCGGTTTTCTTCCTCATGAACGAGTTAGGCTATACACAACGTGAAGCCCAACGTTTTATCTCTAAGGGAAGAGTACTTGTAGATGGAGAGAAGATGGTTCGTACTGCAGGTGAGATAGAGGGTGAGATAGAGTTTATTCACTTTGAACCAATTACTAGAGGTTTAGAACCTACATTTGAAGAGGAGGAGTTTGTTGTTTTTGACAAGCCAAGTGGAGTTCTTGTACATCCACAAACAAAACGTACACCCTACTCTCTTATAGATGAGTTAAAATTTCAGTTTGGTAGGGATGCCAACATTGCACACCGTATAGACCAAGAGACAAGTGGACTTGTTTTATGTGCTAAAAACAAAGTGAGTGAACGAGAAATTAAGATGATGTTTCAAGAGAGGGATATGAAGAAGAAGTATCTTGCAATGGTTCATGGTGAAATGAAAGAGCCTTTAGTTGTTGAAGCTCCTCTTCTGCGTTCACAAGATCAGTCAAGTGCTATGGTTCGTATGATTGTTAAAGTGCATGAAGATGGTAAGGCATCTAAAACAACATTTAAACCCTTAGAGTATTTTCCCAAACAGAATATGACTCTTGTTGAGTGTGCACCACATACAGGAAGACAACATCAAATTCGTGTCCATTTGTTTCACGTGAAACATACTATAGTTGGTGATCCTGTTTATGGACAAGAGGATGTAAATCTTGTTAAGTTCTTAGACAAAGAGCTTACTCCATTAGATAGAATAAAAAATGGTGGGGCCTCTCGTTTACTTCTTCACGCAAATGAGTTGGAGTTTGAGCTATATGCTAAGCATTACAAGATAAAAAGCAAGATTGACTTTAAAAGTGTATGTTTTCACTCTATGGATGTGAATAACTTTTTACCGTCTACTTAGAATGCCCTAAAACAGAGACTTAAAAGTGATTATTGAGTGAATAAGCCTATATATAGGGCTTTTAAGTAGGTGAATAACTTTCCTTCAGGAAGGATTTATATAAATAATTTCTTAACTTTGAAAAGAATTTCTAAATTTATAAGCTAAAAGAGTGATTTTATTCACAACTTACAACAATGTGTGAATAAGGGTTGAAAAGTGAAAATAATTTTAAATTACTAGGGTGGGTTTGTTATCTTTATATAAGATTAGTAGGGTATTATTACATTCATAAACGACCTCCCTGGTGTGTTGGTCGTTTACTTCATTTTGGCTTTTAAACGCCGTTATATCTTTTAATTATTTTTTTCACGCGATTACGTAAATTTCTTAACGCATCAGTACTTGTTTTGCCATCTGCAGAAAGATTCTCAAAATCTTCACCAAGTTGTGCTTTTGCCATCCATCCAATTTTATTGTGGTACTTAATACCTACAAATTGAACATCACCAAAGTGACCTTTACAGAGTTTATATATCTCTTTTATTCTATCTGCATCCATTTTCTCTGCCATAAAAACATCCTTATATTGAATTTTATAAAGTTTACCATATTTTCTATTTCAGAATGGTTACAAAACTTTATATAGTTACTTAAATTACGTAACTGCTTACCCTACTCTCTTACTTAAGAGTTTAGTCATCTTTTGTAGCGGCATAAATAAAACCACCTACACCTACAACAAATACTATAACAAGTAAAACTACTTCCGATATATCTACACCACTCATTAATATTCCTTATTTATATTATAATCTTGAAGTATTATACTCCGATTTCTGTTTTCTCTTTGAGCTGACCACAGGCCGCACTAATGTCAATACCTTTTGAATCACGAATAGTACAGAGAAGACCATGTTGTACTAAGTACTCTTGAAAAGCTACCATATCAGCTCTTGTAGGACGTTCATAGTCACTTCCTGGATAAGGGTTGAAGTATATAAGGTTCACCTTCGCTTTTATGTCTGTAAGTAGTTTTACAAGCTTTTTAGCACTCGCTATATCATCATTTTTCCCTTTAATAACAAGGTACTCAAACATAACACGTTTGCGTGTGTCAATTGGAAAGCGTTTGACAGCTTCTATAATGGAGTTAATGTTATGTGCTTTGTTCATAGGGATAAGTTCTGAACGAAGCTCATCATCTACGGCATGAAGGGAAATAGCTATGTGTACACCTAAGTCCATCTCTCCTAGTCTATCTATTTTTGTACTGAGTCCACTTGTACTCACAGTTTGGCGTTTACCACCAATACATAGCCCCTCATCCTCTTTAAAAATTTCTATTGCTTTTGTGAGGTTTGTTAGGTTATCTAGTGGTTCACCCATACCCATGTAAACTATGTTTATTTTACGGTTATGTTTGTGGTTGTTATCTTTTTTAAGCGTAACAACCTGTGCAACAATCTCTCCAGCACTGAGGTCTCTTGTAAAACCACCTTTTGCTGTAAGACAAAATGTACACCCAACTTTACATCCAACTTGTGTAGAAACACAGATGGTGTATTTTGCTTCTTGTATGACCTCACCTTTGTCATCTCTTATGGTATCTTTCATTTTTAGCCAAACAGCTTCCATTGTTTTACCATCTTGAAGTTCTAAAAGGTACTTAATTGTACCATCTGTGGACTCCTCTTTTTTAACAATTTTGAGTGGGTTAACAAGGTAGTTTTGTGCAAGTTCTTCTTTCATTGCTTTAGGAAGATTTTTCATTGCATCATAACTATCTGCATACTGGTGGTAGAGCCAACCGTAAATTTGTTTCGCTCGAAAGGCGGGTTTTATTATTTGTGCTAGCTCTTTTTGTGTAAAATCCATGAGGGATGGTTTGAGTTCATTCATGATGCTGTAAGCTCCTTAATGCGTTTGTGTACATGTGCTGTTAAAAGTTCTTTAGCTTTTTCATGGTTTTGAAGAAAATCTTTGTGTGCATTTTCATCTGTGTAGTTTGTGACACAGAAGACTCCTCCGGCTGGAATATTGAACTCTTCTGCAATTTTTAAAACAGCAAAAAATTCCATGTTTTCTATACCTATGCCTAATTTTAAAAACTTCTCTGTTAGCTCTTTGTTAGTACTAATATAGTTTGATGAATTGACAACTATATCTTTCGTGTTAGTTGTGTTAGTAGAGACAACATTGTCTAAAGGGGTATAGGCATCGTTACGTAAAAATGCTAGTTCAATGTTAGCTGCTGTTTTACTCTCAATTATATCAAATATTTTAGCATCTCCATAACTACCTGCACTACCTACAAAGAGTAAAAACTCAGGCTTGTCAAAGAGACAAAGACGTGTTAAGTTCATAGATGTCTCTATAAGGCCTACTCCCATTGGAGTGGCAAATTGAAAATTTTCATTATTTCCAGCACATATTATCATACTGTTTTCCTTCAATATAGTATTTTTTGTATTCAAGAAAAGGTTCTTGAATGTTAGATGTAGTACTCATTTTTTTGAGTAAAGAGCGAAAGAGGAGGAAGATGTAACTAGAGTCTTACAGGAATATTTTGTTCATGTAAGTAATGTTTTAAGTCCATTATATCTATCTCTTTGTAGTGAAAAATACTAGCTGCTAACGCGGCATCTGCACCAACATCGAAAGCATCTTTAATATGTTCCATTGTTCCTGCCCCACCACTAGCAATGACAGGTACATTTACTGCACTACTTATCTGCTCTGTAATGCTTAACTCAAAACCAGCCTTTGTTCCATCCGCATCCATTGATGTTAAGAGAATCTCTCCACTACCACGTGAAACAACTTCTTTGGCCCACTCGACAGCATTTATTCCTGTGTCGACTCTTCCACCATTGAGGTAGACATTGTAAACATCTCCTGTTTTTTTCACATCTATAGCAGTAACTATACATTGCGATCCAAAACGTTTAGCACTCTCATCTATAAGTTCAGGACGTTTAATAGCAGCTGAGTTAACACTTACTTTGTCACATCCAACATTGAGCAGTTTGTAAATATCTTCGAGTTTACGAATCCCACCACCAACTGTGAGTGGTATAAATATTTCTCTAGCAACTTGTGCAACAATGTCTACAATAGTATCTCTATTATCTGATGAGGCTGTGATGTCTAAAAAAGTCAACTCATCTGCACCCTCATCGTTATAACGACGTGCAACTTCTACTGGGTCACCTGCATCTTTAAGTCCAACAAAGTTAACACCTTTGACAACACGGCCATCTTTTACATCTAAACATGGAATGATTCTTTTTGCAAAATAGTTCATACATCTACCTATAGTTATATATATTGCAATTATACATAACTATGCTGTATTGGTGTTTAATGAATTTAGCTTGAGTAAATATGTTTCACGTGAAACATATAGAATGTCACATTTTAGTTACATTATTTTTTAACCATTGTTTAATATAGTTAAGACTATAATAGTTTATTATAAGAATTAGGAATAACTATGAAAAAAGAAGAGGTCCTTGGACATTTACGTGCAGCAAAATCAGCACATATTAAATGGGTTCAAAAAGCAAAATTATTAATCAATGGTATTGAAGTAGAAGAGAAGGTCATTCCTATAGATTCGACAGAGTGTAACTTTGGAAAATGGTTCTACACAGATGGGCAGATTCTTAATGCACTTTCAAATAATCCTATAGAGTGTATGCAGAGAATTGAAAAACTACATTTTGATTTACATGACACTTACCTTAACATATTTAACATCTATTTTGCTCAAGAGAAGCAGAGAGGTTTCTTTGCAAAACTTCTAGGTTTTAACAAAAAAAATATTACTGAAGCGGAACATACAATAGCTGAAGGGCATTATGAAACTTTAGAAAAAATATCTAAAGAACTTTTAGATGAAATTAACAGACTCGAGCGTCGTTTAATTGCAGTTAATGATGACAAAATAGAAGCTTTAGTTTAATAATAAAAGAGATAGTGTAAGAAATATATATATTTTGAATATTTCTTACCTTAATATAAGAATTATTACTATACACTCTTTCTTATGAATATAGAAAGCGTTGTAGCGAAAAAGAAGTTCGGACAGAACTTTCTAAAAGATCAATCAGTTTTAAGAAAAATCGTCGAAGCGATGCCCAAAAACGAAAATAAAATCGTAGAAATTGGGCCTGGCTTAGGTGATTTAACTAAATTTTTAGTTGATGTCAGAAGTGTAGAAGCTTTTGAGGTAGATACCGATTTATGTAAACTGTTACAAAGTACATTTAAAGAAGAGATCGCTACCAAGCGACTCCACATTAATTGTGGGGATGTGTTGCAAGCTTGGAAGAGTACTTTAGTAGATGAGCCGTATGACTTGGTGGCAAATTTGCCATACTATATAGCTACGAACATCATACTCAAAGCACTCGCAGATCCAATGTGTAAAAATATACTTGTAATGGTACAGTTAGAAGTAGCAGAGAAGTTTTGTGCGAAAGCTGGTGAAAAGGTTTTTGGTTCTTTGGGCATTATAGCTCAGAGTGTAGGAACAACAGAGATTGTTGTAAAAGTTCCACCAACTGCGTTTGACCCACAGCCAAAAGTAGACTCGGCTGTTTTTCTCATACAGAAACATGCAGACAGACATGACAAAGAGTTCGAGGATATGCTAAGAGTTGCATTTAGCCAACCTCGTAAAACACTCATGAAAAATCTCTCTGCAAAGTATGAAAAGGCAACTCTAATTGATGTTTTTGAAAAACTAGAACTTACAGCGACCATTCGCCCTCATCAACTTGACACTAAGGACTATCACCAACTCTATAAAATGATATAAAAAAGGAGTTTGGATGGCAGAAGAGAAACAAGGGACACAGCAAAAAGCGGAGTCTCAAGCTAAACAAAACACAAACAACAGTAACAACAACAATCGTAAACCAAATAACAATAATCGTAAACCAAATAATAATAACCGTCAAAATGGTGAAAAACAGTCTGGTAATAATAAATCGAATAACAACAATAATAATAGAAATAAAAATCGTAATCGTCACCGTAGACAGCCTACACCAGTCGATGAGAACTTAAAATCTTATGTTGTAAAAAATCAAGAAGCTCATAAACAGAGACTCAATCCTCACTATAAACTAGATCTTAACTCTAAAGCAAAAGTACGTATTACTCCGCTTGGTGGACTTGGTGAAATTGGTGGTAATATTGCAGTTTTTGAGACACAGAATGAAGCAATTTTAATTGATGTTGGTATGAGTTTCCCAGATGAGACTATGCACGGTGTCGATATTTTAATTCCAGATTTCTCTTATTTACGTGAAATTAAACATAAAATTGTCGGTATTATTATTACACATGCTCATGAAGATCATATTGGTGCAATGCCATACCTCTTTAAAGAGATGCAATTCCCAATTTATGGAACACCACTTCCTCTTGCAATGATTGGAAATAAGTTTGATGAACATCACATTAAAGAGCATAGAAAATACTTTAACCCTATTGTGAAACGTGAAGTTTACAAAATAGGTAATGATTTTGAGATTGAGTGGATGCATATGACACACTCTATTTTAGACTCTTCATCTTTAGCAATTACAACGGAAGCGGGAACAATCATTCATACGGGTGACTTTAAAATTGACTACACACCAGTAGATGGTTATACAGCTGACTTACACCGTTTAGCATACTATGGAGATAAAGGTGTTTTATGTCTTCTAAGTGACTCTACAAACTCACACAATCCTATTCCAACAGGTTCTGAGCTTTCAGTAGCACCAGCACTTGACAGAATTTTTGCAAAAGCTGAGGGTCGTGTACTTCTCTCAACATTTAGCTCAAACATTCACCGTGTACAGCAAGCTATTCAGTATGGTGTAAAGTATGGTCGTAAAGTGTGTGTTATTGGACGCTCTATGGAGAGAAACATTGAGATTGCAATGCAGTATGACTATGTTCGTTTTCCTAAAAACATCTTTATTGATGCCGATGAAGTGTCGCGTTTAAGTGACAAAGAGGTACTCATTGTTACAACTGGTTCTCAAGGAGAGGCAAACTCTGCACTCTTTAGAATGAGTATTGGTGAGCATAGACACATTAAAATTAAGCCAACTGACTTAATTGTACTCTCTTCACGTGCTATTCCTGGTAATGAGGGTTCTATCTCTGGAATGCTGAACCACCTGCAACGTGCTGGTGCAAGAGTAGAGATGAGTAAGGACATTCACGTTTCAGGTCATGCTTCTATTGAAGAGCAAAAACTTATGTTACGTTTAGTAAATCCTAAATTCTTCTTGCCAATTCATGGTGAGTATAACCATGTAATGAAGCACCGTGAAACAGGTATGATGTGTGGTGTTCCAGAGAGAAATATTTTACTTATGACTGATGGTGAGCAGATAGAAGTTGCACCGAAGTACATGAGAAAAGTGAAAACTGTAAAAACTGGTAAGACTTACATTGACAACCAAAACAATCATCAAATTGAAGATGATATTGTTCTTGATCGTCAAAAACTTGCTTCTGATGGTATTGTTATGCTTGTTGCTGAAGTGGGTGAGCATGACTCAAAAATGTTAAGTAAGCCAAAAGTAACAACATTTGGTATTGTTCCAGATAAACAGGATAAAAACTTTGCAAAAGAGATGGAAGATGTTTTAGAAATTTTCTTAATGAACATTAAACCAGGTCTTATTGAAAATCCAAAAGCTTTAGAGAATGACTTACGCCAAGTTGTGCGTAAACATATCTTTAGAAAAATGAAGAAATATCCACTTATTGTACCTCACGTACTTGTACACTAAATGGCTTAACTAAGGAGAATTTCCTCCTTAGTTACTGTTGCTTAATTGACTCTACCCACTGCTCTACACTCTCTTGAAGTGCACTATTTGGTACTTCTAAAAAATCAATGACAAATTTGTCACTCATTTCACTTACACCTATACTTCTTGGTCTTACTGCTAAAATTTTTGTTGATGGAAGTTGTTTTCCAAAACAGAAAATAAGATTTTTCGCATCTAGAATCTCTGCATTTATCTCTGAACCATCAATACTCTTTGTATGTTCATAGTGGTCAAACACAGTAATAAAAGTTGCTATAGGGTGCTCTTGTATGAGCTCTTGTAAGTAGACAATAATTGCATCTACACTTTGAAGTTTTGTTTCTTGTTTAGGAATCTCTAGAGAGAAGACAGGGTATTTATCTTGAAATAGTGTTTTTTGCATAGTTACTCTTTAATATAATTTGTTAAGTAAAATAGTATCTTATAATAATTATAAGAATATTAAAGAAATAAATTACCATAGCTCTAGTTTTTTTCTTAGATGTAGTGAAAATAGTTTTATAAATAGTATTTTTTTAGCAAACTCTTGCTACCCTATGAAAATTAAAACTTCCAAAGGGCAAAAAATTGTCAGATACAAAAGATATAGAATTTGAAAATGCTGTAAAGTCCATGATGCTTCATGTTGGAGAAGATCCAACACGTGAAGGTCTACTTGAGACACCAAAAAGAGTGAGAAAAGCATATGAGTTTATTTATGGTGGCTATAAAGAGGACCCTAAAGAAATTCTCTCTAAAGCACTCTTTACAAGTAGTAATGATGAGATGGTTCTTATTAAAGACATAGAGTTTTATTCTACTTGTGAGCATCACTTACTACCTATTATTGGGCGTGTTCATGTTGCTTATATTCCTGATGGAAAAGTAGTAGGTCTCTCTAAGATTCCTAGAGTTGTCAATGTTTTTGCACGTCGTATGCAGATTCAAGAGCAGCTTACAGAGCAGATTGCTGATGCCATTATGGATACCATTGCACCCAAGGGTGTTGCTGTCGTTATTCAGGCGCGTCATATGTGTATGGAGATGCGTGGAGTAGAAAAAATAAACTCTACAACAACCTCTTCGGCACTTCGTGGGCTCTTTAAAAAAGATGAAAAAACACGTGCTGAATTCTTCTCACTCATTAACTCTCCAACAGGGACAAGATACTAAATAATGCCATTACGTTCACTCAAAGAGAGACTCTCTAAGCAGAACTACTCCGTCGCATTTGGAGAGATTGTGAAGATAAACGCAACTGTTATCACGGCAAGAGGTTTGAGTGTAAGTATTAGTGATATGGTGAAAATTATTTCCAATAGTACAAATCAAGAGACAGTTGGTATGGTTACAGAGATAGACGGAGAGACTTTTTACATTACTCCTTTTAGTTTTGTAGATGGATTCCGCTCAGGTGATCGAGTTTTTTTAGACTCAACAGGAATGAATATTCCCATTGGCAATGCACTACTCGGTCGAGTAGTCGATCCTTTTATGCGACCCATAGATGAGAAGGGAAGTATTAACTGCTCAAAGCTTTCTCCTATTATTAAGTCCCCTATTTCTGCTATGAAGCGTGGTATGATTGATGAAGTTTTTAGTGTTGGAGTCAAGAGTATAGATGGACTTCTTACTTGTGGTAAAGGGCAAAAACTAGGTATATTTGCCGGAAGTGGTGTTGGAAAGTCTACCTTAATGGGGATGATTGTGAGAGGTGCTGATGCTCCCATAAAAGTAGTTGCACTCATTGGTGAGCGTGGTCGTGAAATACCTGAGTTTATAGAGAAAAATCTTGGAGGTGACTTAACCAATACAGTTATTATTGTAGCAACTTCAGATGATTCTCCTCTTATGCGTAAGTATGGTGCCTTTGCTGCTATGAGTGTTGCTGAGTTTTTTAAAGACCAAGGGATGGATGTGCTTTTCATCATGGACTCTGTGACACGTTTTGCTATGGCACAGCGTGAAATTGGTCTGGCACTTGGTGAACCACCAACCTCTAAAGGGTACCCACCCTCCTCTCTTACACTTCTCCCACAACTTATGGAGCGAGCGGGAAAAGAGGAAGGTAAAGGGAGTATTACCGCTTTTTTTACTGTTTTAATTGAGGGTGATGACATGAGTGATCCTATCGCTGATCAGTCACGTTCTATTTTAGATGGGCATATCGTTCTCTCTCGTGAAATGACAGATTTTGGTATCTACCCGCCTGTACATATTTTAAACTCTGCATCACGTGTAATGAATGACATTATTACCCCTGAACACTTTCGAGCAGTTATGAAATTTCGACGTCTCTATACCCTTTTAAAGGAGAATGAGACACTTATTCGTATCGGTGCCTATACTCAAGGTAGTGATCCTGAGCTTGATGAGGCTATTGAGAAAAAAGAGCATATGCAAAAGTTTATCTCTCAAGGCTCAATGTATGTAGAGAGTTTTGAGGAGACAAGAAAAGCTCTCATCAGTATGATGCAGGCCTCTTAGCCCATAATAAGGGGAGAGTTTTTCCAGTTGTCTCGTGAAATACTCCCCTCTTCTTGAAGTGTAATTGCAAGTTTTTTTGTTGTAATCTTCTCAAAACTTTTCATTATAAGTAGTATTTCACTATCTTTCCCAAAAATATCTAAGTAGGAGTATATAATACTCTCTGCACTCTTAAAACTTTTTTTAGCAAGGAGTGCTTTAATTTTTGTGTGAAAACTCAGGCGAAGTAAGTCACCAATTTTATCGACTCTTGAGGATATCTGCATTAACTCGCCAAGGGTCTGTTTAATGTTTTTTATATCCCCTTTCATAGCAAACTCTTCACATTGGTTTATAAGCTTACTCCAGTGCTCTTCTAGCATCTTTGCGAGTTTAATGTTGTCTAGGTTGTGAGAACTATCTAAAAGCTCATAACAGCTAACAAAATCACTCTTTTCATAGCTTTTTTTCAATTTTTCAATAATTTTAGCATCTTTATAGAGCTCTTGGAGTTCAGTTTGAATATGGGGAACATTTACATACTCTTTTATGAGTTCTATAGCCTCCTGCTCCTCACCTTTTTGAATTAGTAGTTCAATTTTCTGCAGGGTCTCTTCAATTTTTTCTTGGAGTGTATGGTAACTAGGAATTTGTCTGAAAATCTCATTTTTTTTGAGTAGTTTTTCCACTTTTGCATACTCTTTGTCATTAATAGCTTGGAGAAACTCTATAAACTCACTATTTTGATTAAGCACAAGCTGAATCAGTGGTTTTTTAGAGAGTACTGTAATGTAGGTTGAGAGTATCTCTTTTGCGAGATCAGCCCTTCCTATAAGAATCTGCTTCTGTGCAAAGGTAAAACTCTCTTTAAAGCCCTCTTCCATTTTTTTGTACTGCTGTGTTCTTTTAAGTGCTGGATGTTTTTGTACTAGTGCATACGCGAGAGCATACTGCTTGTTTAGGTAGAGTGTTTGAAATCTTTGGTAATTTTCAAATGCTTTAAATATAGAGTTTATTTCTCGTTTTTTACTCTCTACATCACTAAACATTTTCATAAGTTTTCGAGCCTCTTTGCTGTTTGACTTTATGAGTTCCTCTATTGCTTGTGTATAGAGTAGTTCATAAAGAAATTCAACACGCTTATGCTCTCTTGTGCCTTTGAGCATTGGGTCACGTTCTATGAGTTTAAATGCCTTATCTAGCTCATTGTTTAGAATATATGTTTTTATATCATTTGCATTTGGCAAAACAACTTTGACAATCTCTTGAGTCTCTAGGAGTACAATGAGTGTATTCTCTTTTGTTCGTAGGAGTTTCGTTACATTTTCATGAAAAGTGAGGTAGGCACTTGTAACAAGTTTTGAGTTTTTAATGTCAAAGAGTGCTATGCTTCGAGAGTCTCCTGCGACAAGTACAAAGTTCTCATTAGCCATAAGAAGAAGTGAGTGGACACTACTAAAAGGGGTATGTATTGTCTTAGATGGAATGTATTTTTTGAGAGAGTGAATGTGAAGTTTTCCATCACTTGCACCACTTAAGAGCTGATGTCTGTTGAGAAAACAGAGAGAGTTAATGCGAACCTTTGATGTCTCTATATTGTAACGGTTTGTATAGGAGTGCATTTTTAAAATAGTAATGACACCACCAAAACCAGTAACTGCAATGATGTTCTCAAAAAAAGCAAAGGCACTCACATAGTTATGTTTAATACGCTCTTTTGTTTGGGGTTTTCCCTGTCCAAAGGAGCAGAGTCTAGAGAGATGGGAGCGTCCATCGTATCTGTACTGCATAACTCTTCCATTTTTTGTGCCCGTTAGAAGATATTTTGTATTTGGAACAAAATTTAAAAGCTCAATCGTACCCTCATTTGTCCGAATAGTCTGAAGTAAAAGCTTGTTTTTTGTGTTAATAATGTGAATAACATTACTATTGGCAAACGCGAGCAGATCAGAATCTTGACTAAATGCCACGGCAGTACTTTTTTGTCTTAAAAGCTCAATAGAGAGATTTTTTAGTGCACTACACTCCTCAACAGAGAAGATTTTTGCACCATGTAGCTTTGTACTAAATGCTAAGGTATCATTTTCTAAAATTTGAAAGGCTGTGATTTGTGAACGTGCTTTATAGCACGCTACTTTTTCTAACGTTGATGGCAATCTTTAAAACCTACCTGTAAGCATAAGATGTTTGTACATAGGTTCTAACATGTAGAGGTCAAATGCCCACCACATCCATCTTGGTTTTTCAAACGCTAGTGGCATTGTAGGGGCAGGTCCCTTGTAGTTAAACTCTGCCATAATAATTTTGCCGTATTGTGTTTTTATAGGGCAAACTGTATAGCCATCAAAAATAGCTTTCGCCTCTCTCTTGTTCATATAATCAATCATATTTTGAACAACGATAGGACCATGGTGTCGTGCTGTTCCTCCTGTTTTACCCATCGGTGTACCACAGACATCACCAATTCCAAAAACATTTTTGTATTTTGTATGCTGAAGGGTATGCTTATCGACATCGAGCCATCCAGATTTTCCTATGAGATCTGACTCCATAATAGCATCGACTGGACTCATTGGAGGTACTACATGAATAAAGTCATACTCTAAGACAACTTCATCTGCTCTACTCACCATTTCTGTTGTGTCAAAATCTTCATCATATACAGACTCTTCATAAGCATGAATAAAAGTAGCTTTTTTTGCTTTTACATCTATGGCTTTGAGGTGGTGTTGGAACTTATTTGTAATGGTGTCATAACCATCTTGTACCTTGTGAAGAGCCTTGTCAATTGCAGGAAGAGAGAAGAGTTTTGCATTACTTGTAACAAAACTATACTCTGCACTTAAACCCGCTTGTTTGAGGTAGTCAGCACTTAGGTAGAGCATTTTTTGTGGAGCACCACCACACTTAATAGGTGTATTTGGTTGTGTGTAAATAACCTTAGGGCGAGCATTTTTTGCAGCTTCTTTGAGTGCATTAAACCACTCCCATGTTGCAGTAGCTCCATGGGCTGTCCCTTTCTCTAAGTCATTGAGGTAGACACTTGTTATGCCGTTTGTTCCAATGTCCTCTTTTGTTAAGCCTGCTATTTTTTCATAGTGGTACTGGATACCTACTGCTACAAGGAGGGTGTCATATTTTACTTCTTCTCCAGCACGAGTAAAGACACGGTTATTTTTTGCATCAAA
>Ga0256843_1000516_pt1 | contig 33122 bp, 35 predicted proteins | sample AlvinellametaG_FD_191572 | JGI IMG/M metagenome (GOLD analysis project Ga0256843, IMG submission 191572) | Pompeii worm associated microbial communities from hydrothermal vent at the East Pacific Rise, Pacific Ocean - Alvinella | ecosystem: Host-associated > Annelida > Integument > Unclassified ...
ATTTTTAATTTCGTACCTAGTAGAATGGATAATGAAATTTTCGTCCCAAATAAGATTTTCGTAGAAGATTTTTATAAAAAATATACGAAACAGACAATATAAACTATAAAGGAATTATATGAATTTAAAAGATACACCAAAACATACAATTCAATACCCTACGGAGAAAAGCAGATATCATATATATGCTCAAAATACTATTTTTAGTAATGAATACTATGAAATATTTAGAGAGCAGGTAAAAATAGCTCTTTCTAAGTTTACGTCTAGCGTAAAAACAAGAACCGTTTATAATTTATTAGATAATAATATTCCGATTCTTGGTATAATTCAAACAGATATAATTTACTCTCCTCCGGTAGCAGTTCAATTGAAAAATACTAATGAAATTAGCAGTATTCTTATTAATAATTTATATATCGATGATACGAATGATGGTTCCTTATTTAGTCTGGTTCAAAAAATAGGTGAGAATCTTAAAAATATTAGGCAGGAAAAGAAAGTAATCTCCGATCTTCAAATATATAAATTAGAAAAATTAGAAGAAGAAAAAAGGGAACTTCAAGAAAAATTTAGACACGCTATCGATTGGCTAAAAGTAGTTGATCTTATTTATTTTGGGTATTTGGAAGCTTTATCTTATATTGCCGTAAATAAAAACAATCCAGAAAAAATAAAAATATTTAAGGTAGCTGAAGAATTAGTAGATGCATTACTGACTAAAATTTTATTAAAAATAGATAGAAGTTTATTCGATGATCCTATTACTAAATCAAACTATAGACTAGCTCTTCAATTCTTTATTTTAACTTATTTTTTACAGATAAATAAAAAAGAAGCTATTAGAATTCTTTCTGAGCATAAGGGAGAGTGGGTAGAAGCCGCTCTCGAAAATTTCTTACCGGAATCCGATGATGAAAAATATGAAACTCCTTATGATAAAGAAGCTGTGGATATTAAAACAATTGAAAAAAGAAAAAGAGATATACTTGAAAAGAAAGAAAAATTAAAACAACATTACGATAATCTTAAAAAAGATTTATCTAAATTAAAAATAGAAAAATTCGACGATATTGTTACTATTTTACATGTTCTTGATGTTATAAATATGAATAAAAATGTCTTTAATAATTATATGGAAAATATGGTTTCTAAAGAAGTTTATGCCTTATATTTCCAAAATTATTTTAGATTTATTGCTTTAATGGCAAACTTAAATTATAGAACTCAGATATTCCCAAAATTATTTGATATAGATAAAACTTATCAAAAAAGAATGGAAGAATTAATTCTCAATCAGAAACGTAAAGTAATTATTAAACCACAAAAAATATTATTTATTTAAATAGTATTTAAACATGAGTCCAGATATCTGGACTCATGTTTTCTTGTCTCTAGATAAATAGCTATAGCTGAGATACATAACTTTAAATTTTAAACCGAGTTGACTTTAGTAAATCTATGGAAAATAAAGCAGATAGCTAAACTGGAGATATCTCTAAAATAGATAATAGCTATAGCTGAGATACATAACTTTAAATTTTAAACCGAGTTGATTTTAATGACGCTCAATAAAAATAAAGCAAATAGCTAAACTGGAGATATCTCTAAAATAGATAATAGCTATAGCTGAGATACATAACTTTAAATTTTTAACTGAGTTGGCTTTAGGGATACTCTAGTAAATAGCTATTAATAGTTATCTCCAGTTTAGATATCTCTAAAATAGATATATAGTTAACTATAGTTAATCCGTATCTCAGCTATAGCTATTTAAATTTTTAACCGAGTTGGCTTTAGTAAATCTATGGAAAATAAAGCAAATAGCTATTAAATAGATATCTCTAATTTAGCTATCTCCAAAATAGATATATAGTTAACTATAGTCTTTTTGTATCTCAGCTATAGCTATCTTAATTTTTAACTGAGTTGGCTTTAGTAAATCTATGGAAAATATTTAATTTAGCTAAATTGGAGATAATAGCTATTTGCTAGCAAATAGCTATTTTGAAATTATTTAAAAGTTTTCATTACAAACTTTTAAAAATTTTATCTCCAAAAGAGATATCTCCAAAAGAGCTAAATACTTTAGAACTTCTAATAGTTCTATATATATTTTAAATTAACACGAATAAATTTTAATTAAGGAAAATATAATGGAAGAAAAAATAATGTTAAATACCGATGTATCATTATATAACGACAATAAAATAGATTTTTCAAAAGAACCCATTTTCTTTGGTACTGGTAAAAATACTCAAAGATTTGAAGATCCAAAATATCCATTTTTTGATAAAAGTAATTTACAGCAACAGGGTCAGGATTGGATGGCGGATGAAATTCCATTAACTAAGGACCGAAGTCAATTTAAAACTATTTTTAAGGATAAAATTCCAGAAACTTTTGTAACTACTAGAAATTTTCAAAAATTAATATTCCTCGATTCTTTAAATGGCAGAGGACCATTTTTAATTTTAGGACAATTAACGACTTTACCTGAATTCGAAAATGTGACTATTACTTGGGATTATTTCGAAGCCGCAAAACATTCCAGAACATATACCGAAGAATTAAGAGCTCTTTATGATAACCCAGAAGAAATTTTTAATGAATCGTTTGAAATCCCAGAATTATTAGAAATAGCTAAATCGATTTCAACGCCATTCGAAGAAGCTTATTATGAAACTATCGGATACATTTATAAAAGACAACGAGGGATTGAAATTACTCGAGAGGAAATGGATTATATTAAAGAAAAAATTCTTATGGTAATCATTGAAATAAACGCTCTCGAAGGAATTAGATTTTATCCAGGTTTCGCCGCTATTTGGAGTATTACTGAAGGACAAGGATATCTTCCAGGATCTAGTGAAAATTTACAATTCATTTGTAGAGATGAAAATACTCATTTAGCTCTAACTCAGTATCTATTAAAATTACTAAGAACAATACCAGAAGAAGGTTTTGTAGATATCTACAAAAAAAATATAGATAAAATTACTGCCAGATATTATCAAGTATATAAAGAAGAAAAAAAATGGATCCAATATATATTTTCTGAAGGGTCTTATATTGGAATGAACGAAGATATTCTTATTCAATACTTGAATTATATTACCATAAGAAGAATGAAGGCTATTGGTCTTAAACCCACAAAAGAAGGTTTAGATGGTCTTTATATAACTAAGAATCCATTACCTTGGATAGAAAAATATATAAATATGGATAAAAATGAAAAATTACCACAAGAAGAAAAAGTTCTTAATTATCTAACAGGCGCAGTAGAGCAAGATATTGAGAATCATCAAGACCTCGACTTTATTAAGGAATTATTATGAATCCAAGAAAAATTATTATACCATTAAAATTACCAGAGAAAATAGCTAATGAAACATTAGAAGTAATTAAAGAAAAAATAAATAATTCTAATTTTATTTATGGTGAATTTTTCTCCGAGGTCGAAAAACGTTTAAGTGAAGATCCATCTGAACTTATTAAAGGAATTTTAAAAATAGATAATTTTATTTTAAAAATTCTTCGGTTATTCAAATTAGAAGCAGCGTATATGAATGTTTCTGGTAAACCAGAAACAGATTATTATATGGAAATTGAATTATTTTCGGATAAAGATTATCAAAAAATAATTTCATTTATGGATTCATTGGAAGATGAAATCGTGGATAATTCCTCGTCTCCGGAAGTATATTTATATCCAAGAATATTATTTAATAAATATAATGATTCAAACGAAAATCAATCAGTTCATTTGATTGGAATTGATTTAAAAATAAAATTTAAAAAAGAAGAAAACGAAGAAATTAAAGTAAAGGAAGATGATGAAAATAGGGAGAATTAAAAGAGTTAAAAAAAGAAATAACTCCTTTGAGGATTATTCCGCGGATAAATTTCACGAAAAGGTATTTATGGCCGCAGAAGGTTTACCTGATGTTTCTGTATCCGAAATTGAAATGAATGCAGAAGTTTTATTAGTCGATAAAATTGAAACTAGGGATATTCATAAAGCTTTAATAAAAAGCGCTGCTGATAAAATTACTCCGGAAAATCCAGGTTATCAAAAAGCAGCTGCTCGTTTATTGAATCAAGATCTCCGTAAAGTTGTATATGGTCAATATAATCCTTTACCATTTCTAGAAATGGTTCAACGAAATGCAGACGCTGGTTTTTATGATAAAGAATATTTATTTGAGCATTATTCTCAAAAAGAAATAGAATTTTTTGGATCTAAATTAAATTATAATTTAGATGATAATTTTGTATATAGTGGACTTAAAAAGACTATTGATAGTTATCTAGTACGTAGATATAATGAACCGAGAGAAACTCCTCAAGAAATGTTCATGCTTATTAATATGTTTGCTTTTGCAAAATATCCTAAAAAACTTAGAAAAAAATGGGTTCTAGAGGGTTATAAAATATTAAGTTCCTTTGAAGCAAGTCTTCCTACTCCAATTATGATTTCTTTAAGAACATCTTTCCGCAAAATTATTTCATGTAATTTATTAGCGACTGGGGATTCAAAAGAAACCATAGCAAATACATCGAAAGCAATACATCATTTAGTTGCTAGTGGAGCTGGTATAGGTTTAGGTATGCAAATTCGTGGTGAAGGTTCGGATGTAGATAATGGTAGAATGGAACATACTGGCGTTCTTCCTGTATTAAAAGGTCTCGAAAAAAATACAAAGGCTTTTGTACAACCAAGTAGAGATGGTAGTACTACTGTTTATTATCCTTTCTTTCATAGCGAAATTACTTCGATGATGGTTTGGGGAAATAATAAAGGTACGGAAGAAACACGCATTAGAGATATGGATCATGCTATTTTATTTAATAAATTATTCTTCGACAGATATAAAAATGACGAAGATATTACTTTATTTTATATGAATGATGTCCCTGATCTATTATCGTACATGGGTGATGACGAACTATTTAAAGAATTATATGAAAAATACGAGAGAAATATTCCTAAAAAGAATCAAATTAAAATTAAAGCTAGTAAAATTCTAGAACAATTTGTAGATGAAAGATTTCTTCAATCAAGAGAATACACCGAATTCCTAAATAACGTACAACAACAAGGTTTATATAAAACTCCTATTATTATGAGTAACTTATGTACAGAGATAACACAACCAGTTTTCCCTATCAGAGATATTAGTATTAAAAGAAATATTATTTTTAATTCACCAGAAGATAAAGAAGAATTTTATCAATTAAGATTGGCTGCTTATTTTCATATGACAAATGAAAATAAAATGTTAAATTATCAAATGAAAATGAGAAAACTTTATACTTTCAGTAATAACGATATTACTGCTCCAGTAAATGAAAATTTAGATTACGATTATTTTACTTTAGATGGATTGGTAAATCTTTCTGAAATTGGAGTATGTATTCTCGCTGGTATTAATATGGGTTATTGTACAGATGATAGATTACCAATAGTATCGGAATACTTGGTTAGATTTTTAGAAGAATTAGTTGATTATATGGAATATGAATTACCAGAAGTCGAAAAAGCTGCTAAAATGAGAAGACCTTTTGGTATTGGTTTTTCCGATGTTTTTCATTTACTTGCAAAGAATAAGGTATTTTATAATACTAAAGAAGGACGTCAATTTGTACATGATCGTGTAGAGTTATGCGCTTATCATATGATAAGAACTTCTATTGATTTAGCAAAAGAAAGGGGTCCTTGTAAATTAATTACGGATACAAAATGGGCTGATGGAATTTTACCAATAGATACTTATAATAGAAAAGTAGATGAATTAGTAGATGAAAATAAAACATTTGATCTCGATTGGGAAGAGTTACGAAAAGATCTATTAAAATATGGTATTAGAAATAGTTCGTTAATGGCCAATGCTCCATTTGGTAGTAGTTCTATGGTTAGTAATTCAACTCCAGGAGTAGAACCACCAAGAGATATAGCAAATACAAAAAAAGGGGTTACTAAATTAGTACCAGATATTAGATATAAAAATTATTATACAACGGCGTGGAGCGACGATTTCAATAATATTGATTATTTTAAATTTTTAGCAGTATTTCAAAAATGGATTGATCAAACTATTTCGGTTAATCAATATCATAATCTTTTAAATACTAACGGTAAAAAGAAAAAATCTGAATTAATACACGAAGTATTAACAGCCTATGCATATGGATTAAAAACATTATATTATAGTAATATAAGAAGTACTGATCAAAAAGATGGTTTAGAAGAGGAAGAACAAACATCTTGTGGAAGTGGAGGCTGTGAAGTATAATGGCATCTACAGATTTAAACCTTAATTTAAATAATATATCGATTATTGATAATAACGCTACTTATAGATTAAATAGTTTCAATGTTATTGATGATATCGAATTAGATAGGAATGATATTTCTAGAAATATCATTCCTCCCGATTCAAATTCATTCTGGGTTAGACAAAATGACGCTCTTGCTAATATTAATAATATCTTATATAAAGATGATTTAGAAATTAAAATAGAACGCCAATTAATAAAAGATATTTTAACACTAGAAGTTAACTTTAAAGATAATGATTCTAATTCTATAAAAAATATAAAAATTAATATAAATTTTGAAGAATTTTTATTAAATGAAATTGATAATATTTCTATATCAAATAAAAAATATTTTGATAATATTTATACGACATCTAAGACGAATGAAATAAAACAGTCGCGAAAAATATTTAATCTCAAAATAGGAGAAACTGTTCATTTGGAAGAAATAGAAAATCCAGAAAAAAGATTAAAAAATAATATTAATAAAAGTAAATCTATTCATAATTTAATATAAAATTATAAAAGGAAAAGCATGAGTCCAGATATAAAAATTAATATAAAAAGAATCCTTATTCTGGTACCACATTTAGATGATTTTGAATTGGGTTGTTCAGGTTTTTTATATAAATTGAATAAAAATAAAAATAAAAATAAAAAAATAACTATAGTTATTTTTTCATCCGGTCTTTATTATAAAGACAAAAAAAGAATAAAAATATTTAAAAAAAATATAAAAAAATTTAAGTATTTGAATATAGAAACAATTGTATCCAATCAAGCAATAGACACAGTATTTTTTTTACATAAAAATATTATAAAAAATACAATTTTTGAATTCTATAAAAAAGAACAACCAAATCTTATTTTAACTGTATCTAAGGATAAACACGAAGATCATTCTATATTAAATGAATTAACTCACGAGGTTTGTAGACCTATAGATACCAATAAAAAATTAAAAGTTATATTGGAATATATAATACCGAATAATAATAATACCGATAGTAATTTTAATATAAGTTTATCCAAAAAAGAATATTCTAAAAAATTAAAAGGTATTTCTAAATATCGACCAGATTATATTAAATTAACCAAAGATAGAAGAGGGTTTAAATATATTAAAACCTTTTATAAGTTGTTAAAATTAAAGAATGGATCAAAATTCTTTATAGAACCTTATAATATCGTAAAGTTTAAATAGCAGAGGATTAATCCTCTGCTATTTCCTGTCCAGGATTTAATTTAAATATTTAAATTTAAATAGGATTAATACAAAATGGAAAAAATAAAAAAAATAATGATACATTCTTTAGATAATAAAAATATAAATAAATTAAATAATTATTTAGCTAATATAAACGATAAAAATAAAACCGAATTAACATTTGATGATGGTTTATATTCGCAATATAAATACTTTAATTATTTAAAAGATGTAAATTTAAAAAAGATATATTTTATTAGCACTGGTATTATAAGACCATTATTAAATATACCAAATAATAAAATTTTATCCAGCGAGATATGTCATAGTAACGCATTCGCTAATGATTTCAATGATTTTATGAATTATGACGAAATTTTTAATTTGAATAATCCATATTTAAATAGTTTTATTGGATTACATGGACATTACCATATACTATTTTTAGGAAAAACCAAATCAGGTAAACGGACAAAATATAAAGTTTCTATATTTAATAAAATAAAAGAATTAAGTTATCTTGAATTTTTTCAATTATATAGAGATGATGTTATACAAATGAAAAATTCATATATAAATAAAAAAATTCAAATAAGACATTTTTGCTATCCATATAATATTGAAATACCTTTATATCGGGATTTGATTTATAAATATTTAGATACTGATAAAAAATTTATATTTTATGGCAACGAAAGAGAAGATTTGGAACATCTTTAAAATAAATAAATAAAAGGAAAAAAATGAGAATAAATTATATAGTAACTGGAGCTTCTGGTTTTATTGGAAAATATCTGATAAATTTTTTGAAATTTTTTGAAAATAATCAAGAGAATCCTTACCTAATACATGCTATAGATATAAATCCTTATTCTAAAGAAGAAATTAAAGAGAATCCGACGAATATTAAATTTTATAAATCTGATATTAATAATCCAGGGGAAAGCACCGCTCTTATTTTAGATCAAATTTTAAGCACATTAAATGAAGAGGAATTAAAAAATACGGTAATTTATCATTTTGCTAGTACCGTTGGACCAACTAAAATTACTCCGGAGGCTTCTAAGTTTGATTTCGAATTAAATTTTGGAATTTATCAAGTACTAAAAAAATACACTATTAATCGTTTTTATTTTACTAGCTCGAGTGAAATTTATGGTGAACAGGATATTTTCGATGAGAATGGTTCTCTTGTGATTAATTCTGGTCCGGACACCAGTTTCAGAAAACAATATGCTCTTCAAAAAATAAGCGCCGAAAATCTTTTTCTTACCCATTTTCGTAGTACTAATCAAGGTGAATGTATTATCTTAAGATTATTCAATATAGTTGGTTGTGGCCAAAAACCTGGATTCGTAATAAGTAATTTTAATGAAATTCAAAAATATAATTTAGATATTTTAAAAAATTTAGATGATATTTTGGAAACTTCCTCAGATACAGAAGAAATAGAAGAAATATTAAATAGATTTAAAAAATTCCCAATTCATAATTCAGGGGATCAAAGTAGAACATTTACTAGTATTTATGATTTAATTAAAGTATTTCAGTCTTTAGAAATATTTAGAAAGAATCCAAAAAAACTTAAAAGCAAAAATAATGAAATTATAAATAATATTATTAACATAGCGAATATAAAAAATAATTATAGTATTAATCAAGTATCAAATAAATACATCGATATTTTTAAAAAAATAGTAGAAGGTGCCAAAGAGATTCTTTTACAGAAAGAAAAAGAAACAATAGAATTATCTGAAAAAGATTATAAAAAATTAGAATTTTATAATACTTTATTAAAAATAGATAATGAATTTTTTATAGAAAGAATAGAAGTTGATCCGGAATTAGTAAATCAAAAAATAAGAAATCCTTTGGTATATAAATTATATAAAGTATTAAAATATGAACCAGAAATAAGTTTAGAAAATATTATTTTAGATTGTATGGATTTATAATGGAAAAATTAAAAACCGAAATAAGAATTGGAGTTAATAAAACGGACAATATTATTTTAATCGAAGGAATTATATCTGAATATTTAATACGGGATGATATTATTACTAATTTAATGAAAGCCTTATCTCAAATGGATAAAAATAATAAAATAAAAATATTATTATTTACTGATATTATATCTAGCCCTATTTTATTATATCTAGGAAAAGTTTCTAAAGAATCGAACGTAAAAATAAATATAATTCATAAAAATGAAAAGTTTTATAATGTTCTTAAAGATCTTCAGGAAATGCTAAGTATAACTAATAAAGAGAAAATTCAAAATGATTTAATGGAATATCTACAAGATTTGGAATTTACCTATATAAAAGATCAAAAGGGATAATAATGAAAAACATTAATTTAATAATGGAAAGCGCTCATATAACTGATATTCAGATTATAGAAGAATCCATTATTCCAGGACAACTTAATAAATTAAAATTTAAAGCTGTTCTTCAAGAAGCAAATCATGTTAATAATAATAAAAGATTTTATGGAGAAGAAGCTTTAATGGAAGTTGTAAGACAATTACAACCTAAAGCTAGAGCAAGAAAACTTATGGGAGAGATGGATCATCCTCAACCACAAGGAGATAACGCGGCTAAAGTAAAACGTTCAAGTACTATTCTTATGCAAAACGTATGTGTTCTTTTCACAGATATTCAATTTATTGGTGGACAAATTGTAGCGACTTGTGAAACTCTCACTAATAGAATGGGTATGGATTTTTATGCTTTATTGAAAGACGGAGTTGTTATTGGTTTTAGTCTCAGAGCGTTTGGCCAAACCAAACCAAGACCAGATGGAACAATTGAAGTAGTTGCTCAAGGTTTAAAGGCATTAACCTTTGATGCTGTCGTTAATCCAAGTCATGATAATGCAATAATTATCGAGTTCTTAAATGAATCAACCGATATTATGGCGCTTATTAATGAAATGAATGATTATAAATCAGATATTGAAAATATAGAAGAATCTTCTTTAATAGAAGAATCATGTTCTTTAATTTCTTCTATTAATCCAGAGGCTACGCAAAATGATAAACAAGCTTTTTGTATAAATGGTTTATGTATGAGGGCACCATTGGAGGAATCGATTGATTATTTAATGGGGATGGCTATAGATTCCTCTGTGAAAAAGATAAGTATTTCTATATAATTGCATAATCAAATAAGGAAAAATAAATGAAATTGAAAATTAATAAGAACGTCATTTTAAATGAAAGTTTAGATGATATCATATCGTATTCTGAACCAATGAAGAATGCGATGGGGGAAGAAGTAAAAAATGTAGAATTTGGTAAAACTTTTGATAATTTAAAACATTACGCAAAAGATTCTGTTTTTCAGGCAGCTGATAAATTAAGTAAAAATGCAAATTCAGCGGTTGATAATATTAAAAATTCTATAAATACTTCCGTAGGTAGTGCCGAAAATAAAGTAGATACTCTTAAATCTTCTATTGCTGGAAAAGTTAAAGATATGTTTAAGCCAGTAACTTCATTGATGGCTCCAAATGGGGTTAATCCAGCATTAAATCCACATCAGGCACAACCTTATCATCCGGATCCAGTTGTTCCAGAAACTAAGGAAATACCAAAAGCGGATAATGTTATACCTAAATATAATGGTACTGAAATGTCTCAAAATACGGCCTATACCGGCCCTAAGATAACAGATGCTCAAATGAACACATTAACTAAGCAATATTCGAATATGTCTGAAGAACAATTGCAAAAAATGATTAATACTATACATGATGATGGGCATCCTTTTAATCAGGCTCGTTTAAAAGCAGCCAAACAGGCTTTATTAGATCATAAAGCCGATAATTTTAAAGAACAAGCTTTATCAAAACCAGCCGAAGTAACCTCACCAACGGAAGGACCCGAATTAACTAAATTAGATATTCAGAAACCAAAACAGACAGAAGTAGCCACTAAAGAAACTACTTCGGTAGCGCAGTCTGCACCAATTTCAACTGAGCCTAAAGAAACTACTCAGACTCAAACAACTACTTCAACCGAAACTAAACCAAAACAGACAGAAGTAGCAACTAAAGAGACTTCTAATGATTCAATTAAACCCAAAGAGAAATCTATTGGTGAAAAATTAGCAAGTACCATTAATGGTTTAAATAATACTGAAAAAATCGCTGGTGGAATAGTTGGTGGAACTGCATTAGGGGCGAGTGGCCACTATGCTGGAAAATATTTAAAAAATAAATTCAAAGGAAAATAATGAGAGTCAAAATTAATAAAAAAGTAATTTTGGAAGAAGATGGTATTTGGGACAGACAACAGCGAGCTCATATACAACATTTAAATAATATCGATCAAGTTAAATCGGATATTTATGATAATAATCCTGGTCAATATTTTTTCAATCCTTTCGTTTCCGGTCCAATATCTCATGGTTATACCAAAGGGGTAAAAAATATTCATAATGCTTTATATAAAGGTTTAAAAGATGATGATTCTCCAGATGCATCAACGCAAGCAAATATTAGAGCAGATGTAAATAAAGGGGCGTTTAATTCGGAATTAGATGTAGTTGCTTCAAGTATTGATCAATATAAAAACGCTATCGAACAAGCTAGAATAAAAGATCCAATACAATCTATTTTTAATCCATTCGTAGCTGGACCTTTAACAAACGTATTAATTAATAATGCATCTAGTAATATTAAAAACATGAGATATTTAACTAGTCCAACTAGCGCTTATGGTGATACTTTAAAAAAATAAAATAAACATAAAAAAATAAACATAACTAAAAGATAGTAAATAAAAAGTTTTTTGCAATACAAATAAATTTTTATATTTTAGTAATTTAGCCGATGCTAAATGAAATAAAACGTTTTTTGCAAAAAACGCTATTTATATATTTTAAACTTTAAATAGCCACATTCAAGGAGAAAATACCAATGGCAGAATTAATTGATAATTTAATATTAGAAAACTACGACTCGTTCGTAACTACACACGAATCATTATTTGAAGAAGCTAAGAGTCCAGCAGAGATTCTTTTCGACGATTCATATTTTGATATGTATATTGGTCAGCTTACGCAGGGTCTAGAGGAAAGTACAATTAAAAAATTACTTCCTATCGTAGAAAGAGAAAGAAAAATGTTTCTTGAGGAATCTAATTCATTAATGGCTGGTCCAGAAGCAATTGCATATGCAATTACTACTTTCCCAATGCTAATTAATATTTATGCAGAGCCTCAGTTAAGTAAAATCGTAACTACTTATCCATCTGATGTACCTACGATGTCTATTACTCGTATTAAGTGGGTATCTAAAGTAATTGATGAACAAGGTGCTGTAACTGAATATATGTTCCCAACAGCTACTGAAATGGTTCGTCCAGGTTTTAAACAATTTAAAGTAGCTCAATCCGAGAATATCTATAACGCTCTTAATATTGCTAAAGGAGATTTTAGAGTTTCTAAGAGAAATTTTAAAGTTGTATCTGTAGATGTTGTTGTCGATGATGGTACTAGTACAACTGTAGTAAATATTCCATTAATTACAATTGCAGATGCTCGTGGTAACTTTGCATATGATAATTTCACGGTTCCAGGTGTAACTGGAGGTGTTTATAAACTTCAGGGTTCTATTGATTTCGATAGTGGTTCAGTAACTACTTCTGTTATTACTATTGAACCAGGTGATAAAACAGTTACACTTGATAGAACAGAAATCAAATTTAGAATTTTTGGTAATGGTAATGGTCGTTCTGTTGTTAAATCTGCTTCTAGTCTTGAAGTAATCGATGTTAATGCGGATATTGAAGATTCTTTCGAAGTTGAAAATATCGAAGAAGTAATTCAAGATTGGTCTGCTATTTATAAACTCGATATTATTGCGGAACTTAAAAACTTCGTTAAAAATCAAATCAAATTGAATAGAGATTTCGAAATCGCTGATCTTCTTGAATCAAATATTCCATTCTCTCAAAGTATTGGACAATATAAAGAAATTGATTTCGCTAACTATGTTGGAACAGATTTCAAACCAAGTAACATCCAAGATGTATTTAAAAATATTGTACCTACTATTATGTCTCTTGTTGAAAAAATGAGAAAAAATAATAATATGGAAGTACAATATCTAGCATGTGGTGTTGATGTTGCTGTAATTCTTAAATCTTTACAAGAGTTCTCTGTAAGATTTGAAAAAATGAATGGTGAGACTGGTGTACAAGGTGTTGCTACTGGATTCAATAAATTAGAAATTGTTGAATCTTATGCTATCGCTGATGATCTAATGTTCTTAGTTCTTCAATCTCCAGCAATGAATCAAAGTTCATTAGTTGAAATTCTTTTCAAACCTTTATATATTATTACTGAGACTACAAACAGTATTAAACGTTTCTTCTTAAAATCAAGAACGTGGATTGGTGTTGTACGTCCTGAAGGTATCGGAGCGATTCGTCTTCTTGGATATCAAAATTGGATTAATGTATAATTAATCTTTTTTAACTTAGGATATAGCTTTTAGCTATATCCTAAGCCTTCTTGTCGCTGGATAAAAGCTTTAATATAGTTCAATAGATAATTTATTATATTTTATAAAAAGGGAAATAATGAAGGAATTAATTGATTTAGGATTAATAACCCCTAAAGGCAAAGTAAAAATTTCAAAAGAAGATAAATTAAATAATAATCAATTATCTTTTATAAATAATTATTTCAATAGTAATAATTTAGAACACGAATATTTATCTATAAAAGATAAAATAAATTTAATAAAATTAAATTTACCAATTCACGAATTAAAATGTCCAATATTAAATTGCAATAAACCAAAAGCTTTAAAATTCACTAATTTAAAATTAACTTGTAATGAACATAATACGAAAGAAAATATTAATTCAATAAAGAAAAATAATAATATTAAAAAATATGGGGTTGATAATCCAGCCAAATTAAAAGAAATTCAAAATAAAAAGAAAAATAATAATATCGAAAAGTATGGAGTTGATAATCCAGCTAAATTAAAAGAAATTCAAAATAAAAAGAAAAATAATAGTATTAAAAAATATGGAGTTACTCATCCATCTAAATTAAAAGAAACTCAAGAAAAGAAAAGAAATACTAATATTAAAAAATACGGAGTACCTGTAAGTAGTAAATCCAATATTGTTAAGGATAAAGTTAAAAAAAATAATATTAAAAAATATGGTGTTACGCATCCAAGCAAATTACCAGAAAATAAAGAACGGATAAAAAATATTATATTTAATAAATATGGTACTTGGTATCAAAGATTACCAGAAATTCAAAATAAAGTAAAGAAAACTTGGTTAAAAAATTATGGAGTAGATCATCCTTGGAAAAATAAGCAAATCCAAGAAAAAATAAAGAAAACCAATTTGGCTAAATATGGTCATCCCGTTTATTTAGCTTCATTGGAAGGAAAAGAAAAAGTAAAGAAAACTTGGTTAAAAAATTATGGAGTAGATCATCCTTGGAAAAATAAGCAAATCCAAGAAAAAATAAAATTTAATAATATTAAAAAATATGGTCATCCCGTTTATTTAGCTTCATTGGAAGGAAAAGAAAAAGCACGCAAAAGTAATTTAATTAAATATAAAGCGCCTTTTTATACCTTATCCAATTATTTCAAGAGAAAGAAACTAATTACGTTTTTTGAAAAAAGTAATAATTTTAATTTGAATGATTTAACCTTGGAAGAAATAGAGAGTAAAGTTCGTCGAAATATAATAGATAATTTTATTGATAATAATAATAATTTTTTAATAAAAGATTTTCAACAAGAATTTGATTGTAGTCTTTCTTGGGCTTATGTTATGCTAAAAAAATTAAATATTTCCTTTACTAAATTAAAAGGTACTTCTCTTCTGGAAAAAGAAGTAATTAGCTATATTAGAGATATCTCCAAAATAGATATCTCTAATGGAGATATCTCCATTTTAGCTAATCAAAGAAATATAATTAAACCATTAGAGTTAGATATCTATATTCCAGAAAGAAATCTAGCCATAGAATTCAATGGTCTTTATTGGCATAGTTATAATAAATTTAATAACTCAAATCCAAATAAAGATAAATCATTTTTTAAAAATAAGCATCTTATAAAAACAGAAGCCTCTGAAGCTAAAAATATTAATCTATTACATATATTTGAGAATGAATGGCTAGATCCAATCAAACAAGATATATGGAAATCTATGATTTCCTATAAAATAGGTATAGTCCATAATAAATACTATGCTAGAAAATTAGTACTAAAAGAATTAAATTCAAAAAATAAAGAAGATAAAAAATTAATTAAAGACTTCTTTAATAATAATCATCTCCAGGGAGGTAATTCTCCAGCTACAGTCGCTTTAGGATTATTTACTAAGAATTCGTCTGGGGAACCAGACGAATTAGTATCATTAATGACTTTTGGTAAATCAAGATATTCTAAAAATCATGATTATGAATTAATTAGATTCGCATCTAAGAAATACTCTAGTTGTGCTGGATGTGCTCAAAAGTTACTTAAGTATTTCATGAATAATTATATGGAAAAGAATGAAAAATTAATAAGTTATGCTAACCGTAGATGGGCTAATAGTTATTCCAATGTTTATAAATCATTAGGTTTTAAATATTTAAGAACAGCAGAGCCTAATTATTTTTATTTTAAATTAAAAGATACAATTCTTTATTCTAGAGTTCAATTTCAAAAGCATAAATTAAAAGATAAAGAAGATACTAAAGAATTCTTTGATAAAAATTTAAATGAAATGGATATAGTTAATAAAGCTGGATATAGAGCTATATGGGACTCTGGTAATTTAGTATATGAATTAATTAAAGAATAGAAGCTTAAGCTTCTATTCTTTTCTTGTCTTTAGATAATAGCTATAGCTGAGATACATGACTTTAAATTTTAAACTGAGTTGGGTTATGGTAATACGCGAGAAAAATATTTAATTTAGCTAAATTGGAGATAATAGCTATTTGCTAGCAAATAGCTATTTTGAAATTATTTAAAAGTTTTCATTACAAACTTTTAAAAATTTTATCTCTAAAATAGATATCTCTAAAATAGATATATAGTTAACTATAGTCTTTTCGTATCTCAGCTATAGCTGAGATACATGACTTTAAATTTTTAACCGAGTTGGCTTTAGTAAATCTATGGAAAATATTTAATTTAGCTAAATTGGAGATAATAGCTATTTGCTAGCAAATAGCTATTATCTCCAATTTAGCTATCTCTAAAATAGCTATATAGTTAACTATAGTTAATCCGTATCTCAGCTATAGCTATTTAAATTTTAAACCGAGTTGGCTTTAGTAAATCTGTGGAAAATATTTAATTTAGCTAAATAGGAGATAATAACTATTTGCTAGCAAATAGTTATTATCTAAATAGATTAAATAATAAGCGTAACCAAATTAAATAATCTTAAAATAATATAAAGGAAAACGCATTGAAAACTCAAGAAAATAAAGCAATGTTTGAAGCTAGAGAATATCTTAAATGCAAATTATCAGCTTTATATTTTATAGAAAATTATATACATATTCCCGTCGCCGGTGGTTCTATGGTAATGAAGGAATCAGATTTATGGAATAACACTAGAAAATATAAAGATTTTGTAAGATTAGCAACTTCCGACGAAGTAGACAACATTGAGATCTTATTTTCAAGACAACATGGTAAAACAACAACGATAGCTATGATAATACTTTGGATGATGATTTTCAATGCTCGTTTAAAAGTTCAATTCTTAACTTTAAGCAAAGAGAATGCTTTTGATGTTATTGAACGTATGAAATTTATGTTAGATCATCTCCCTAATTTTATAAAAGTAAAATACGTAGGTAAAGGGGATAAGAAAACATACCTTGAGCTTAGTAATGGATCAGTAATCAAAACCAAATACGTTTCTGGTAATATTAATCCAGATCGAATCGGTCGTGGTTTTTCTGTCCCAGTTGTATGGATAGATGAAGCTTCTTTTATTCCACATATGGGTACCGTTTGGGGAGCTATGCAACCAGGTATATCTGCGGCCAGAACTCAAGCAAAGAAGAATAAATTCCCTACTAAAATTTTCTTAAGTACTACTCCAAATGGAGCTGGAACTAACTGGTTTTATAAAATGTGGACTAATGGTTGGGATTATCCAGATATTTTTGATTTCGAAAAAAATAAACCAGTACCGAATACAAATGAGTTATTAAATTCGGTTGATAATAAAAATAACTTCGTCAAAGTAAAAATACATTGGTCCGAAACTGGTAAAGATGAAAAATGGTTTAAGCAACAGGTAAAAGAATTAAACTTCGATATGAGAAGGGTTAATCAAGAAATTAACTTGGTTTTTCTAGGTAGTTCAAATACAGTATTTGATGATGAAATTATTGCCGCTTGGGAACCTAAGGATGCGGTTACTGAATTGAATTTAGCATACGGAGAAACTTTTAAATTATTTGAGGAAATTAATCCAGACGATTATTATTTATTAGGAGTGGATAGTGCTGCTTCAAACGCTGCTAAATCGGATTATTGCGCTATTATATTAACGCATGGTGAAAGTGGAAGACAGGTCGGTGAATGGCATGGAAAATTCTCCGTTCTTAAAAGATTCGCTAATTTAGTCAAATCCACAATAATGCAATTTCAAACTTTATTCTCATTAAAACCAAAAAATCTAAATGTAATTATAGAAAGAAACTCTATTGGTCTTGGGGTAATAGAAGAAATTTTATATGATGATACATTTGAATATAGTGAATATTTATATTATGATACTGTTAGGAAAACAGAAAAAGTTCCTGGTTTAAATACAAATGCTTCTAGTCGTGAACAGATGTTTAATTTATTATTATCTATAATAAATGAAAATCCAATGTCCGCTCAAGGTATTTTATTACAAGACGAATTAAGAAATCTTGAACAGAAAGCAAGTGGGAGATATGAAGCTGTGCGGGGTATGCATGATGACTTGGTTATGGCTTATAATTTTACTTTATTAGTAAGACATCGATTAATACTATCTGGTTTTATTACGACTGAAGAAACTCCATCTGGGTTAAAAATGTCCCAGTCTGATGTACTTTCTTATATGAACATTACCTTTCAAACAAGTAACCCTGGATTAAATTTAACTGAAAAAAAATCTAGCCGACCCGAAGATTTCGAAATAATTAAATCTGAATTAGATACCGAGACCGAAAATAAAATAAGAAAAGAAATAATAAAAGAATCTGGTATTCCAGGGATGGAATACCAATCAATCGATCCGGATGAGGACGATTTTATGGATTATTTGATAATATAATTTTATTATCTTAACTAAATTAAAGTAATTTAAAGGGAAAAATTAAAGGATCTAATATTGAAAAAATTTATAAATAAAAAAATTATTTTGGAAAATTTCTTTTCAGATATGTACCGAGCAATAAAAGGTAATCCAGATAAAGAAAAAATGAATAAATACATTAGTGATAAATATCACAATTTTAAAAGTGATGATTCTCCAATAATGACCCCAGGTGAAGTAATTCAAAAAATTCAAGATCGCAATTCAGAAATGGATGAAATGATATCCATGATGAATAAATATTAAAATAGAAGTAAAAAATTAAAGGAATTATAATGAAAGTAAAAATTAATAAAAATTTAATAGTAGAGAATATTTTTTCGGATATTTACCATACCGTACGTGGTATTAAAAACCCAAGACACGTAGATACTCGTGAATTCGAGCCAAAGCATCTAGAACCTATTAACCCAGATGGTCATGGGGTGGACGCTAAAGATATCGCTGGAGCAATAGCACCAAATACTATGGGAGCTATTCAAAATCATAATAATGCATTGGCACAGGCGATGGAACAACTACATCATTAAATAAAAACATAAAGGACTGATATGGCTATTACTACATCATTAAGTACTCTAAAAAGACATCTTAATGTAAAAACTATAAAGTTTGATGTTGATTTAGAAAAAGTATATTTAATACCAACATTGGGTCCTTGTTTTAAGACTAAAGAATGGGATTATTTTATTCCAATTTATGGTGATTATGAAGCCGTAGAAATTAAATTTATAGATGAAAATAATGATCTTGAGGTTTTTATTATTGAAGACTCGGATAGTCTTCAATTCTATAGAAAAGAATTCGCCACTGAATTATTTAAATGGAATGCTAAAATCTCATATATGGAATTTAAGATATCTCCAATCGATAGGGATAAATATGGAATATGATACTTTTTTAGGATCTTTGGAATCTAATTTTTTAAGACCAGTTCCTACTATTTATCACAGATTAAAAATAGATACTTTATCTAGAATGAATCTGGAAGATTATTTGAAAAAAGAGGCTTTTGATTTTTTTATCGCAGTTCAGGCTAAACATTTTTTATTAAAAAGAAACAATCCTGTTCATTTAAAATTATTTTATGTTAATCCTAAAATAAATAAATTTGCAATAGTCGATTTAAATAGTCTCGATTCTATTTTATTAGAAAATGCTAAAGTAGATGATCTTGATGATATTATGGAATCTAATGTTTATGAAATTTTAATAAAGGATTTAAGTTGTACTTTTATTGATGAAATTCCTTCTAAATTTATTACCTTTATTGATTTAAATATTGAAAAAGGTTCTATAATGGAATTACAACATATTAAAGATATATCTCAATATATGATTAGTAAAAAGATAATTGAAAACACGAATGGTGGAGATATTGCAGAAAATCAAATAGTAATAGTAAATGTAATTAATAAAAATTATAACTTTTTTTCGGAGACCAATAAATATTATAATTTTCAAGTACTAGCAAATTATTTTGATTTTACTTTTAAAACCTCCAATATTATTTTTACAGATGGTGATCCAGTAATAGGTAGTGAATTAATAAAATTTATTGGTTGCACAAATGGGATAAAAATAATAAATGGATCTTTAGTTTTTGAAGAGAATCCACATTTTCATTTAATAATGATGGATTCAATGGATGGTTTAATTTATAATATTAAAATAATAAATCAACAATATGAGCTTCAACATATACCGTATCCCGAGCAATACGGTATACAAGAAAGTTTTAATCCATTTGTATTAGATGAGGATGGAAAACCTCATCGATTAATACTTAATAATAAATTATTAACATATATTTAATTATCCTAGGAGGTTTGCTAGCAAACCTCCTAGGATTTCCTGTCTCTTAATTAAAGTAAAAACTAAAGATTAAGAATAATCATAAAAATTATAAAAAATATAAAAGGAACACGATGCCAAGAAATGAAATATTAGAAGAATTAAATAATGTCTTGGATTCAGGTATAGATCCTTGGGTAATACTATCAAAAATATCCGAAGCAGAAGAAGTTAATTCAGATGATGAAATAGCGGATGATGATACTTTAAGTGATAATGATAAACAGGCCATAGTTCAATCATTAATGTCTGGTGAAATAGATGATAAAAAATTTAAAGAAATGATTTCTTCTGGGGATATATCCAAAGAAGATGCTCAGGAAATTATAGCGATGATGCAACAAGCACAGCAACAACAAGAACCCACAACCGAAGAAATTCAAATATCTCAAATAAATCAAATTCAGGATATGACCGTTCGTTTTAGTATCTATGAAAAATTAAATGAATTAAATGAAAAAATTGATTATTTTATTGATTTCTTTCCGGATGTATCCAGTTCTCTTTATAAAAATATCGAAGAAACTAAGCAATTCTTAGAAATTGTAAGCAATTTGGTATTTTCATTAGAAATAAATTTATTATATAATTTATATTTCCAAATAGAAACGAGTTTAATTGAAAATTTTCAAAAATATCTAGAAAATTCGAATAATTCAGAATCAGTTGAAATGATAAATAAAATGAAAGGTTTATAATGGCAAAAGAATTATATAAGGTATCCGATTACAGAGACGTACTTATTCTCGGTCTCGAACCTCAGGATAGAACACCTCATGATTATTTAAGAATGATGGCTAGAATATTCGCAGCCTTCCGAGAAATCGATCCTACAAAAACAATGAGTACCTATCTTTCTGGTTTTAGAGTAAGTATCACCAATGAACCAACTCAATTAAAATTCGAAATTGAAAAAGGAACTGCTTTCGTCGATGATCAATTTATTGCTTTTTCGGATGATTTGATAATTAGAAAAGATAAAGCGAATTTTGTAAATGACACTGATTATTGGCTAGTTCTTTATTACCAATATAGTAATCAATATCCACCAAGCACTCCAGAATTTAAATTTATAACAGAAGACAATTATGATGAAAGTTGTATGCTTAAATTATTAAAATTTAAGGTTACTGGAGTTGGTACCAGTGTGGTTGCAGAATCATATCCTCAAAATCTAGATGATATGTATATGGCCAATTTTAAAAGACTCTTCGAAACGGTTGAATCTAAAGTATATAACCAAGCGGATGTTATTAAATATGAGTACACTATTAAACCAGAAAAATTATATATAAGTAATACTAATCCGGATTTTAGTACTAAATCCGGCGATATTGTTTTTTTAGATAAAACAGATGGATTTTATAAACCAGCAAGGGCATGTAATAAAAGATATGATAAAGCTCTAGGTTTTTATTTATATAATTCTGAAAATAATGAACACTATATAGTTACCGGTGGAGTATTTAATTTTGACACTAAATATGAAATCGATGTTTCTAATAATATTTTAAGAAATTTAGAAGCAGGTAATACCTATTATTTATTGGATAATTGTTCCGAAACGGATTACGATTATAAAACGGAGGTGGCTAAATCAGTCGCTGGTAAAATTTCTTCCGCCTTTTATCCTGGTCAAGTAAGAATAGGACATGCCATAACAAACGATACTATGGTTATTGATATGGATTTTAGCGCTGATTTAAGTGTTACCAATATTATGGAATTAACTGGATTACCTCAAGAATTTAAGGATCGCTTTGATATTTTCTTTAGGTATTATAAGGCAGTTACTAAATTAGAAAACATTCAAAATTTAGATCAGGAATTAACATTATTAAAAAATATGTTAATTGATGAGCAGGTTACTGTAAGAAATGATATAAATACATATTCTACAAGTACAGCTACTAAAGAAAATAATTATAATAATACGTTATTATACGATAAATACGATGATCCAATAAACCCTATTCCTGTAGGGACTGCTCCGGAATCAGTTCAAGCAACTTATACTAAGAAAGTATTTACGGATACTATTAAAAATTTATTCGATAAATCATCCGAAACAGAAAGTTATAATTCTTTACAAACAAGCGCCGTATTTAAAGTTAGTGATATTATTAATTATATAAAAAATAATCAAACAACTTTAACATCAAAAATAAGTAATATAATTGCTAATTTAAATAATATTGTTTCAACCTTACCAAGTAATCCTGCTAATGGATATAAATATTTTAGTAATAATAATAAATTGATAATTAATCAAGATATGCAACTTAGTCCATTTGAATTATGGTACGTAAATGCTTCTGGTGATTTGGTATCCAATGAAACTCTTCAAAGCGCGCCAGATTTTTATCTGGCGAATACTAGAGAATATGATTATTTTACAAGCACTGATATAACAAGATATTCAGTTGTAAGAGATAATGATCTTAATAGTTCTGGTGAACCAGATACTGGTAATAAACTAGCCACTGTTACAACTACTGTATATTTAAGTACTCGTTCAGAATTGGCCGGTCATACAGCATCTGCCTTAACTGATATTAATTCAACTAGTTATACTATTTCGGATACCGATGATGAATTACCAATATGGTCAACTAGTCAAGTAATTACAGAATTCGCCGATAATATTAATATTGTTGTGAATTACCTTAATTCAATAATTTCTTATATAAATAATACAGTTAATGGCTTAGACGCCATACAATTAGAATTCTCTAAAATAGGTACACAGGATATAAATATAGTTACCATTACAGATGCTACTAATAATATAAATACTTTAATTAATAATTATACTAATTTATTATACGAATCTCAAGGATATAAGGATTCTGGAAATTTAAATGAAGTCATTGCTAATGTTTTATATTATGCGAATATTTTAGATAGCTCAAATATAGTAAATGGGTTAAAAGAATTATTAACTAATGAAATTTATAATATTCCAGATGCTGTTTATCCACCTGATACTTTATTTAGAATTATTAAAAATGAAATGAGTAATAATATTATTCCTTATATTACTGATTTAAATAGTATCGATAATACGCAAGATATTATAAATTATCTTAGATTTTTTACGAATTATTCGACAGAAAGAAAAGATTTTATAGTTACTAAATATAATGCTTTTAAAGAATATAGTGATTTTTATGGAATATTAAAAACCAAAGAGTTAGAAGATATTATTTTAACAAAGCGAATCGATTTATTAAATAATCAATTATCAAATATATTAAATACTGATATACTTGAGGCCAATACTACAATTAATGAATTAGAGGGTGGTTTAATAGCAAAAGCTAATGAAGAACAATCTATGCATGGTTTATTTGCTTTAAGTGATTATGAAAGAAAAATATATAATTATACATATATTACTATTCGATTAAGATTAAAATATAAACATAGAATCGCTATTATAAATAATATAGGAATTATTGATGAAACTTTGGCTGAATTATCCCAAAGACCAATACCTCCATATGATTTAATTAGTAAATTACAAGATTCGAAAGATGCCTATTCAAGTATATTAACGTCTATAGAAAACGAAATACAAAGTTTGGTACTAGAATATAATAGATTACGATCTGATTTTGGATTAGAACCTATAATTATATACGATACCGAATTTTCTGATGGTGGGATAGCAAATCCAGATTTAGAATGCTTTATGGTACTCGAATAAATAAAGAAATACAAATATGTTTAAATAAAAAAGGAAATTAAATGGCCGCAATTAAATTTTATGATGAAATAACATCAAGTAATATTAATTCTATAACTCAGATGGCTTCTGGGTTAACTGGTTTATTATTAAAAATAGTTTTGGTAAACCCAACAGGAAATAATTCAACTTTTAAATTATATAAAAATAATTCTCATTTATATTTATATGAAAAATTGGCTCCTGGGACTTCTAAAGTTATTAACTTAGAGATTCCAATTACGGATGAAATTATAAGTTTCGAAGGAGATACTTTAGGAACTTTTATTACTTTAGTATTTTTAGAAAATTAAATTAAGGATTTTTAATGCAATTTTTAGAAATAATTAAAGAACCAGTAATAGAAGAGGAAATAAGACCAGGGGATAAGATATGTTTTATTAGTGTTGACCAACCTGGTACTTTTACTTTAGATAGCGAACATCCGGATTGGTATAGTATGACCATTGGGGTAAATAATAGTTGTAATATTTATATCACAACTGCTGGTGTTGGAGCTATAAATCAGGATTTTCCAGACGCGCCGGAAAATGAAGTTACTACGTTAGATTTTGTAATTTCAGTAACGGATAACGATACTAATATAACCATTTCTGAGCCAGTAACTATTAGTGTTACTAGAATTCATGATTCGGAACCGTTAGTAATTGGTAAATATATCGATCATATATTTACTCAGAATTTATATGATAATATGCGAGTAGCTAGTATTTCAACAGCTTATGATTCATCATTTAATGTTATTAATAGTTATTCAAACTATTTTTATTTCGATAATAATCCAACCAATGTTGGTTATTTATTATTAAGTCCATCTGGTGTTAATTATTTGGCTCAGGATCTTATTTGGGAAAATAATAATAATGTATATGAAATAAATAATTTCCCAGTACAGGATTTAGTGGTAGATGTTTATATAACCGATTCAGAAAATGGTAAAAGTATAACAGATACTTTAACTCTTACTATTTTTAAGGGTGATAAAGAATACAGACTCCCTACTAAAAATAATGCCGAATTAACGGCGGAACATCTTGGTAATTATTTAGGAAACGAAAATGGTATTATTGAATCGGATATTTTAAAATTAAAATATACAGCAGAATATTTAAAAGACCATATAGATGCGGTATTTGATGAAGTTCTTGATAATAATAATGATATAGAAGATCTAAAGAAAAGAATAGAAAATATTTTAGAAAGATTTTTAGAATCGGATACTTTTCAAGATGAAAAAGAAGATATGCTTTTAAATAGTTTATCTGGGGATCTATTTGAAAGTATTTATACTATATTAGATAAACATTTAATATTTAAACAAGAAAGGGATCATGAGGAATTAATAAAAAATATTAATTCGAATGTTTCTAGTCAATTTATAAGTAAGGCTAATTTTGAATCAACGGAAGATTTATTAAAGTATTTGTGGATTTTTATTAAATTTTGGACAGAAGCTAGAGTTGGATTTACTTTAAAACATATGGATGATAAAGTAAATGATTACGCAGAAACTATTAAAAATACGTTAATCCCTAAATTAAATGAAAGATTACATCAAATATATACTGATTTTGATACTACTAATAATATATTAAAAAATGCGTTACAAAGTATATATAATTTGGATAAACGGGTGAAAGTTAACAATGGTTGGATAGCAGATAATTATAGAACTATTCATGATGATTTACTAAAAAGGGATTTAACCGATTGGCCGGTATTGGATTCTAATGGAAATACTGTAGGTTGGGATTTCGATACCTATGATTTAAAATATGGACCTGATAGTATTATTAGATATACAGGAACGGATGGTTTATTTTTTGGTGGAACAGATACACTTCAATTAAAATTAAAAAATAGCAATGGTCGTGTCGTTTTTGGTGGCGATACGATGCAAATTTATCCGGATGGAGCTGAATCTAAAGTAATAGCAGATATTTTTGAAGGAACTTCAACCTCAGCCGAATATGCAGATATTGCTGAATTATATTTATTAAATAACCCCGATCTAAATATTCCTGGCTTAGTATTAAGTATAGAAACTAACGAAAACTCCCTAAACGAAGTATGTTTATATGATATTAATAAACCATTAGCTGGCGTAATAAGTACTAATCCTGGTTCTATTTTAAATTCTAAATATCTTGATGATCCTAGTTGGGTATTAATAGCTTTAAAAGGAAGAGTACCAGTACTTGTTGCTAATAATACTAAAATAAAAAAAGGGATGTATATATACCCAAGTCCTGTGGATCTAGGTAAAGTATATGGGACATATGTCAGAAATGATAATAATTTAAATTTAATAGGTATTGCTTTAGAAAATCAAAAAGATGATAAAGTACTAATTAAAATTTAATAACTATTTAATAATTAAAGGTATTTAAATGGAAACTTATATTTATGAATCGGAGGAAGCAAGTACTACTCATAGTATTGATCATTATTTGGATACATTTTTTTTAGACTTGGATGTATGGATATTAGATAAAGATTCTTGGGTGAATTATAATGACGATTGTACTATAATTATAGAAAATAATTATAGAATAACTATCGAATTAACAGCGGCCGAAAATATAAAAGTAATAATTATAAAGGAAATATTATGATATACCTAGTAGATTTTAATAATAACGAATTTGAATTTTATGAATATCGAAAAGCAATTGCTTTTTGTAAAAAAAATAATATAGATATTAAAAAAATTAAAAAATTGGAATATTTAGAAGATTAAAAAAAAAAAAATAAATTAAAAAATAAAAAATTATATAAATAAAAAAAAGTAAGGTGGCCCTAGGGCCACCTTACCTTAATTTTTTTCTCCGAAGTTAATCTTAGTATTCTTAAGTTTTTTTACTTTAAATTTTAGAATATCTTCTTTATTGACTTTTTTACCATTAATATAATATTCTTCTGAACCATCTGAATAAATTATAGCTGGGCCATCCTCACGATGGAGTTTACCATTAATATAATACTTTTGGATACCATCTGGCCTATTTATAGCAGGACCATCTTCTCTATGAAGTCTACCATTGATATAATACTTTTGGATACCATCTGGATTTATTATAGCAGGACCATCTTCTCGATGGTACCCCCCATTTTTACACCAAGCCTTATAGCCATCTGGTCGAATAATGGCTGGACCATCCTCTCTATGAAGTCTACCAGCGATATAATATTTTTGGATACCATCTGGATTTATTTTCGCTGGGCCATCTTCTCTATGTGGTTTACCATCAATATAATATTCTTCAGTACCATCTGGTTTAATTACAGCTGGGCCATCCTCGCGATGGTATTTATCATTCCTAAACCAAGCTTGATAACCAGTATTTATATTTTCATAAGCAGGGCCATCTTCTCGATGGAGTTCTATATTCTCGTTATAATATTCTATTACTCCATCTTCTTTTACTATTTTTTTAGATTTCATTGATATTCCCTTTATTTTTTACTTCATTTTATCCCCAAAATTAATTCTGGCGTTCTTAATATTTTTTACTTTAAATTTTAGAAGATCCTCATCTTTTGTAATGCGTCTATTGTTTAGCCAGTATTCTTCCTTACCATCTGGTCGAATAATGGCTGGACCATCTTCTCTATGTATATTATCATTCTTGCACCAAATTTCAGTACCATCATGTTTTACAACAGCAGGGCCATCTTCTCTATGGCGAATACCATTTAACCACCAAGCTTTATAACCATCTGACCTAATAACGGCTGGACCATCTTTTCTATGAAGTTTCCCCTCGATATAATATTCAATAGTTCCACTAGGAAATATTATAGCTGGTCCATCTTCTCTATGTAGTTTACCATTAATATAATACATTTGGGAACCATCATCGTAAATTTTCGCTGGACCATCTTCATTATGGAGTTTGTTATTTTCATTATAGTATTCAATAGTTCCATTATGATTTATGATTTTTTTAAGTTCCATTACTTCTCCTTTTAATTTTTAATACCGAAGTTAATCTTAGCATTCTTAATATTTTTTACTTTAAATTTGAGAAATTCTTCTGAGGTGACTTTTTTACCATTAATATAATATTCTTCTGCACCATTAGAATATATTTTCGCTGGACCATCTTCTCTATGTGGTTCTCCTTTAATATACCAAGCTTGATAACCATCTGGTCTAATTACGGCTGGGCCATCTTCCCTATGGAATTTACCATTAATATAATACTTTTGGGTACCATCCGAATAAATTATGGCTGGACCATCTTCATTATGATATAATCCATCAATAAACCAAGCCTTATAGCCATCTGGTTTAATAACTACAGCTGGGCCATCCTCGCGATGTCTGTGACCTTTTAAGTACCAAAAATTAGTACCATTTGTCTTAATAACAGCTGGACCATTTTCTCTATGTAATTCTCCATATTTATTATAATATTCAATTACTCCATTTTCTTTTATAATTTTTTTGGATATCATTTGCTTCTCCTTTTAATTTTTAATACCAAAGTTAATCTTAGTATCCTTAAGTGTTTTTACTTTAATTTTTATAATTTCTTCTTCAACGACTTTTTTACCATTAAGCCAATATTCTTCAGTACCATTCGGATAAATTACGGCTGGGCCGTCTTTTCTATGACGTTTACTATTTAACCACCAAGCCTGATAACCATCTGAATAAATTATAGCAGGGCCATCTTCTCTATGGATTTTGCCATTAAGCCAATATTCTTTAGCACCATTCATACAAATTATAGCTGGACCATCTTCCCTATGTCTTTCACCATTAATATACCAAGCTTGATAACCATCTGGTCTAATTACGGCTGGGCCATCTTTACGATGTAGTTTACCCTTAATATACCAAAAATTAGTACCATCTGGTCTAATTACGGCTGGGCCATCTTCCCTATGGGGTTTTCTATTTCTATTTCTGTATTCAATTACTCCATTTTCTTTTATAATTTTTTTGGATACCATTTGCTTCTCCTTTTTAACTTTTATCTTTAAAGTTAATCTTAGTATTCTTAAGTTTTTTTACTTTAAAATTTAGAATAGCTTCTTTATTGACTTTTTTACCATTAAGCCAATATTCTTCAGTACCATCTGGATTTATTATAGCTGGACCATTTTCTCTATGTAGTTTACCATTAATATACCAGGCTTTATAACCATTCGGCCAAACAACAGCTGGGCCATCTTCTCTATGTCTAAGACCATTAATAAACCAAGCCTTATAGCCATCTGGTCGAATAATGGCTGGACCATCTTTATTATGATATAATCCATCAATAAACCAAGCCTTATAGCCATCTGGTCTAATAATGGCTGGACCATCTTTATTATGTCGTTTATCATCAATATAATATTCGGTTCCACCATCTGGATAAATTATTGCTGGACCATCTTTGCGATGGTATTTATCATTCTGGAACCAAAATTTAGTACCATCGGAATATATTACAGCTGGACCATCCTCTCTATGAAGTTCATTATTTTCATTACGGTATTCAATAATTCCATTATTTTTAATTATTTTTTTAGGTTTCATTTAATCCCCTTTTATCTTAGGAATGGTTTTTAAACGATCCAAAACCTTATGATATCTATTGGGATATGTTTCAGTATAGAAGGATAAATTAAGTTTATCTAATTTATTCAAAACTTCTTTTAAAGTATCTTTTAACGCCAAATTTTCATTCTCTAGATTTTTTATTTTTTTTAAGCATGAATTTTTTTCTTCTTCTGAAGTTTTTAATTTTTTTTCCAAAAAATCTATATAATCAACGGCTCTTTCAATTTCTGTTATTGTAACTTTTACCTTTTTATTATTTACCATTACTTCTCCTTTTAATTTTTATCTTTAAAGTTAATCTTAGTATCCTTAATTTTTTTTACTTTAAATTTTAATAGATCTTCTTTATTGACTTTTTTACCATTAATATAATATTCTTCAGTACCATTAGAAAATAGTATAGCTGGACCGTCTTCCCTATGTCTTTCACCATTAATATACCAAGCTTTATAACCATCTGGTCTAATTACAGCTGGACCGTCTTCCCGATGTCTAATACCATGAATATGAAAAGACATTAGGCCATCTGGTCGAATAATAGTTGGCCCATCTTCCCTATGTAATTTATTATAGTACCAATATTCTCTAGTACCATCGGATCTAATTACAGCTGGACCATTTTCTCGATGTCGGTGTCCATTAACCCAATATTCAAATGAATATTTTGTATGAATTATTGCTGGACCATTTTCTTTATGTAGTCTACCATCAATATACCAAGCTTTATAACCATTATATCTAATTACAGCAGGACCATCTTCCCTATGTCTTTCACCATTAATATACCAGGCTTTATAGCCATCTGATCTAATAATGGCCGGTCCATCTTCTCTATGAAGTTTACCTTTAATATACCAAAATTCAGTACCATCTGGTTTAATAATAGCGGATCCATCTTTATTATGTAATTCTCCATTTTCATTATAGTATTCAATGGTTCCATCATCGTATATAGTTTTTTTAGATTCCATTATATCTCCTTTTAATTTTTAATACCGAAGCTAATCTTAGTATTCTTAAGTTTTTTTACTTTAAATTTTAGAATATCTTCTTTATTGACTTGTTTACCATTAAGCCAATATTCTTCAGTACCATCTAAATATATTCTTGCTGGACCATCTTCTCTATGTAGTTTATCATCAATGAACCAGATTTTGGTACCATCTGGCTTTATTACTGCAGGACCATCCTCTCTGTGGTATGATCCATTCTTGTACCAAGCTCGATAACCATCTGGTCTAATTATAGCTGGGCCATCTTCTCTATGTAGTTTACCCTTAATATACCAAAAATTAGTACCATCTGGTTTATTAAACGCAGGACCATCTTCTCTGTGGTATAATCCATTCTTAAACCACAATTGAGTTTCATCAGGTTGAACTACCGCTGGGCCGTCTTCCCTATGTAATTCACCACCGATATACCAAGCTTTATAACCATCCGAAGATATTACAGCAGGTCCATCTTCTCTATGTGGTTTACCTTCGATATTGTGGTATTCTATAGTTCCATCATCGTATATAGTTTTTTTAGATTCCATTATATCTCCTTTTAATTTTTAATACCAAAGTTAATCTTAGTATTCTTAAGTTTTTTTACTTTAAATTTTATAATTTCTTCTGGAGTGACTTGTTTACCATTAAGCCAGTATTCTCCGTAACCATCTGGATAAATTATTGCTGGACCATCTTCCCTATGTCTTTTATCTTCAATAAACCAAGCTTTAGTACCATCGGTATGTATTATTGCGGGGCCATCTTCCCTATGGAGTTTACCATTAATATAATACTTTTGGATACCATCTGGTCTAATTACAGCAGGACCATCTTCTCTATGTCTTTCACCATTAATATACCAGGCTTTATAGCCATCTGATCTAATAATGGCCGGTCCATCTTCTCTATGTCTTTCACCATCAATATACCAAGCTTTAGAACCATCTGATCTAATAAAGGCTGGACCATCTTCATTATGGTATTTATTATTAATATCACGATATTCAATGATTTCATTATCTTTTATGGTTTTTTTAGATTCCATTGTTTGCCTCCGAAGTTAATATTTTTTATTTCGAATTCTTTAAGTTCGAATACCTTTTTTCTTTTCAAAAAATCAGCTCTTTTTAATTGATATCCTTTTATATAATATAAAGCCCCTGGTATATGAGTACTATTGCTTCTATATTGATAACCACTATGGTCATTATAAAAAATTACGGCTGGACCATCTTCTCTATGAAGTTCCCCATTAATATAATACTTCTCATATGCGACACCACCATTTACTTTTTTTGATACTACGGCTGGTCCATCTTCTCTATGTTTTTTATTATTTTTATAATAAATAGAAGATAAGTTAAAATGTTCTATCGTATCTGCTCCAGATGGATGCCCATCTGGTAAAATTTCCGTTCTATACATTCCAATTCCTTTTTTATTTTTTATTTTATTTTAAATAAAAAAAGTTATTAAAAAATATCTAATAACTTTTTTTTATTTTTGAAAGTATCTTCTAAAAATACTCTATCTTTATTATCAATGAATTTTTTATACAAATTGACCCAAATTTTACCTATATCATCATATAATAGTTCCCCATATATATAATACAGTTTTCGATTATCGGTTATTTCAGCTGGACCATCTTTCCTATGAAAAACTCCATATTTTAGATATTTTTCAATATCCGTTCTAGAATTGTTTTTTCTATAAATAGCTGGACCATCCTCTCTATGTAATTCTTCTTTTATATTATAATAGGAAAGTAATCCAGCTTTATTTCGTCGAATAGTAACATAATTTTTATGCGAATTCTTCGTTTTTCTTTTTATAAACTTAGAAGCTTTTTTTTTCGTGATGACCAAAATATCATCATATAAAGACGGAAATTTATCTATATTGATAGTTGATATATTCAAAATATCTTTTTTTTCCATATGTGTTAACATTTCAAAGAAATCGTCTGAAGCGTTACAACCCCCATAATTTTCCCCAATATAAACGAATTTAGTCATATATGGATTGGCTAGAAATAATAATAAAGCTTTATAACCAGCATCGGTTGCGTATGGTGGCCACGAAAA
>Ga0256843_1000517_pt1 | contig 33038 bp, 52 predicted proteins | sample AlvinellametaG_FD_191572 | JGI IMG/M metagenome (GOLD analysis project Ga0256843, IMG submission 191572) | Pompeii worm associated microbial communities from hydrothermal vent at the East Pacific Rise, Pacific Ocean - Alvinella | ecosystem: Host-associated > Annelida > Integument > Unclassified ...
TTATGGCGGTCTCTATAAAGCAGCAAAAAGTGCCGGAACAAACTATGTGCTAACTCCAATATTTCATTACTCAATGCTAGCAAGACTTGCTCTTGCACATGGGAAAGCATCATCATCAACAGCAAGTTGTGCTTTCATAGACATTAATCCTAAAATGCCTAAAGGCTGTCATATTAATGCACTAAGAGATGTGAATGACAGTAGTGTCACGTACGCATCGAGTGGCTACAGCGATTGTGGCTTAACAGGAAGCGGTTCTCCATTCGCAAAGACAACACACAATGGGCAAGATTGCGGAATAGCAGACTTGAACGGGAACATGTGGGAAGTGGCAAGCGGTTTTACATGTTTAACTTCAAGTGGAGCAGATGGAGCAGTTTTAAGTTCTGATGACTTCTTAATACTCAAAGAGAGTGTAGACATTAGAAACATAGTCGACGACTCAACAACAGCAGGGACAGGAGCATACGATGCTGGACTATATGATCAAATTAGCTTAGCTGGAATTGTTGATGGAAATGATGGATGGACATACTTAGGAAACTCAACTGAGGCAGTATTTGGAATGAGCACAGACAGAGCGACAGATGCTTACATAAGAACAGCACTTGGAATCCCTAATGACACAGGAGTGAGCACATCTGGAACGACAGAGTTTGGAAATGATGGAATTTATAGATACTTAAGAAATGAAATGGCTTGTCTGGTGGGTGGCCATTGGGGTTACTCCTCCTATGCCGGTGTTTTCGCTATGGCTTTGAACGGTTACCGCGCGAACTCGTACAACCTTGTCGGCGGTCGCGCCTCGTATCTTGTGTGAGTGAACGATAGTGAGCTGGAGTAAGTAATGGGAATTCATTCGGAAGCAATATTAAATAGAAAGTTTATGGAGATGATGAAATTGTTAAATAGATACTTAAATCACTTTCCTAGACATGAGAAGTATGCTCTTTCAAATAACATAAAAAATACAGCATACGGAATTTATGACTTAATTACTGAGTGTCAAAAGCGCTACTACAAAAAGACATCGCTCACAGAACTTGATGTTACACATCAGAAGCTTAGAATGCAGATATATCTTGCGAACGAGCTTGGATATTTTACATTTAAAGATGGAAAAACAAGTAAAAATGTGGATGCAGCAAAGAGATTTTTAGCAATTTCTAATCTTATAGATGAGATAGGAAAAATTATAGGAGCCTGGATTAACAAGCTTCGTGATTCTGGAAAAATATAATGATAAATATAGGGCAGCATAGCAATATGAAAAATGATGAGCCGGTGGCTTGTCTAGTGGGTGGCAATTGGAGTAACTCCTCCAATGCCGGTGTTTTCGCTATGAATTTGAACAATAACCGCACGAACTCGAACAACAATGTCGGCGGTCGCGACTCTATTTCTAAACTTGAAACAACAGAAGTTGACACTAGAAATAAAGGGATATGTTGTCCTGCTAAAAGCGAAATTAAAAACGATAATAGTCTTTTGAGTAGCACGATTGAAAATCAGACTAAATCAAAAAGAGTGGGAAATTTGTTTGAAAAAGCATTTATTATAGAAAATCTTCACTTAGCATTTTTAGATGCTAGAAAAGGAAAAAGAAACAAAAGAGCTACACTAAAATTTGAAGTGAATTTAGGAGGAGAGCTAAACACTCTTCACTATGAGTTGATGTCAGGAACATATAAGCCGAGAGAGTATTCTCAATTTTATGTGTATGAGCCAAAGAAGCGCCTCATTAATGCTCCAGCATTTAGAGACTTGGTTGTACAGCATGCCATATATAGAGTCATTTATAGCATATTCGACAAGACATTTATTGACACATCTTATGCTTGTCGAAAAGGATATGGAACACACAAAGCAAGTGAATACACACAAAGAGAGATGAGAAAGTATGATGGAGATCTCTACTTTGTCAAGCTAGACATAAGAAAATTCTTTTACTCAATTGATAGAAATATACTAAGAAAACTATTTGAGAAAAAAATAAAAGATAAAAATTTTTTAGACATCATGTGTGAATTTGCAGAGATGAATACAGAAAGAGGAATTCCAATAGGAAATCTACTTTCACAAATTTATGCTCTTATATATTTAAATCCTCTTGACCATTTTGTAAAAAGAGAACTAAAAATAAAGAGCTATGTCAGATATGTGGATGATTTTGTGCTCATTGGATTGACACTAGACGAAGCAAAAAAATCCAAAGAATTATGCGAGAAGTTTGTCCAGGACAAATTAAATTTAGAGTTGTCGCATTGGCATATTCAGAAAATAAAGAGAGGCATAAATTTCGTTGGCTATAGAACATGGAAGAGCATTAAATTTGTGAGAAAACACAGTATTTACAAAATGAAAAAATCAATTAAAAAAGCTAAAGTTGAGTCAATAATTTCGTTGATAGGACATGCCAAAAATACTGGCACTATTCCTTACTACAAGAGACTATTGATTGAATTTGAGTTTTTTAACAAACTGCCACAGAGGAGCAAAAAATGTTTAAGTATGTAAAGTTTACAAAAGTTGAAACTGAACACACAGTTTTAGAGTTTAGAGGTGACATGGAAGATGTGAAAGTGAATAACTTTGATGTAGATGTCGTAAGTATTGAGTCAGACAATGAAGATTCTATAGATGTGCTTATTGCTAGTCAGTCAACAGAAATAGGATGTGCACTCATTACAAAAGATGAGTTTAAAGAACTTGTTGCAGACTCAGCGCAACTAAAGCGCATCCGTGAAGTTGTGGCTACAGAAGTTGCCAAGAAGTACACTATTGCAGATGAACTTTCCATGCAAAAAAGAGCGCCAGAAGATGTAAAAAGAGTTGCTTATGAAGAGTATGTTCAAGAGTGTGTAGCAATAGGATATGGGCTAAAATTGTCCATTGGATACTAAAATGGAAAAGTTTTTTGAAGTAGTGGCTCTTCCTTGCGATAAGGCAAATCATGCCTTTTTGTTTACTTATGTGTTTGTATTTCTATCGCTTATTCTTGCTGTATTTGCTGGAGATGTTCAAGCCTCTTTTGTTGTAATTTTTGTTCTTACTTTAGCAGCTGCTGCTAAAGAATTTTACGACGGAACGAAAGATAATCACACAAGAGACATTAACGACTTCTTAGCAAGTGTGCTTCCTATGTACTCGCTTGAAGCACTCTTCATGTTTGTGAATTTTATAGTTTAGAAGGGGATATAGTGATTGAGTCTTGGATGATAAGCGCCGCTTTCGGAATTGGGACAATTATTTTTGGATATGGCGTATTTAAAAGCCGTATAGAATCTCTTGAACATCGAGTAAAGTCACACGACGAAGATGATGCTACATTCCATCAAGATCTCGACAGGAAGCTAAATGCACAGTTCAGAAGAATTGACGAGATAGGAGATAGATGTACGAGAATAGAAGCAGATGCTTCGTCTCATCTTGATTTAACAACAGCCGAGGACAAGTTTGTATCAAAAGGAGAACTGGCACTTCATATGAAAAATATAGACAAGGACATCGCACACTTAACTAAAAATAGCGATGTGATGGTGGGAAAGCTGGAAGAATTAACAAAAGCGTTCTCAAGCTATATGCTACGAGAATTAAATACTAAAGATGACTTATGAAAAACTGGAAATCAACATTCGCTTTTTTCTGCTTTATTGTTATATATATCTTTTGTGTACTTAAAGATAAGCCATCTGATGTCATAGAAACAGCAGGTTATATAGCTCTATATAGCTCTATATTTATGATGTTCAGAAGTGATTTTACATCGGAAATAATTATGAAGCTAATAGAAAATATTAAAATAGGAAAATGAAAATGAACTCGTTATTAGAATTTAAAAAAATAATTTCATTTTTCATTTTTTTTTCAATATCTGTCCTATTGTATCTGTACATTACAGGGCTAAAAAATTCCATTGAACAACTTAAGCTTGATTATTTAAAAGCGCAAAAAGAGAGTGTTGTTAAAGAACTAGAAGTACAAAGACTAAAGAGTTCTCTAAGCGAACAAAGTAGAGCTGTTGAATTCTTAAAAAAAGATGTTGAAACATCAATGAAAAAACTCAAAGAATGGAGGGCGAAAAAGCCAAAGATTCGCTACATAAAAACTCCAACAATCATAAGGGAGATACAGTCAAATGAATGCAAAGATATTAAAAACTCTATTAATGCTGTTCGCAGCATTAACTTTAACGAGTTGTAGTTCAAAAAAAGAGATTGAAATTCGCTATATAGACAAGCCATACAGAGTGAGTGTCCCAGTAAAGTGTATTGTTCCAGAAGCAAACTGTAGCTTCAATAGAGAGACAGATACTGAAGTCATTAATGCACTCATTGAGTGTATTGTAAATATGAAAAAAAATGATGAAATTTGTAAATGAAAGAGCTTATAGAAAATATTAAAAAAAATGAAGGCTTTGTAGGAACTCCATATAACGACACTCTTGGAATTCTAACAATTGGCTATGGGACAAAGCTTCCTCTTTCAAAAGAAGAAGCAGAAGTTATATTAAAAATGCGTCTTAAATCTAAAATAAAATCTCTCGAGAAGCAAGAGCCATTCATAAACAAACTTCCGCTTCATGTTCAAGAAATCCTAGCAGAGATGGCATATCAGCTAGGAGTCAACGGAGTACTGAAATTTAAAAAAATGTGGACAGCACTTAAAAATTTCGACTATGCTACTGCAAGCAAAGAGATGTTAGACAGTAAGTGGGCAACTCAAACTCAAAAAAGAGCAGAAGAGCTCGCAAAAAAAATGCTTAATTCGTAAAAAGTTTTTCGTTAAATACATCTCCAAGTTGCGAAGCGAAGTTTGGAAGAATATTATTGTCTTCCAAACTTCGCTTCCATAGCTCTTCACTTATGTCTAGAATAAATTGCTCAATTGTAGATATTTAAGTATACTTATACAATATTTATATTTTTAGGGGTATTTTTAGGGGTATTTTTTAATGTTAACTCTAAATAATGTCTATTTTTAGTTGATTTAAAGTCACGGCGAACCCACCACTTAATCCTTTTCAAATAATTTCACAAACTATCATATTAATTATAAAACATAGCAAATAGCGAACACTTAAGCTATTTTAATACTACAGTAATGTATTATTCTTTTCAATTGGTTTCATTTGTTTTCATTGAAACCAAAACTTTTAGGGGTATTTTTTAGGGGTATTTTTTTACCACTAAAATTTTTAGGGGTAACTTAAAAAAAATTATAAGGATAATCATGGCAAGAACTGTTCGTCCTCTTAGTGATAATGAAATAAAAAAAGCTAAGAAAAAAGAGAAAGATTACAAAATGTTTGATGGAGGAGGCTTGTTTCTTCTCGTTAGAACAAATGGAAGTAAACTATGGCGAGCAAAGTATAGATACGATGGGAAAGAGAAGTCGATTAGTTTTGGGAAGTATCCTGAAGTAACATTAGCAGCTGCTAGAAACAAGCTTCAAGAACTCAAAAAAAACTTGGAAAACAACTTGAATCCTTCAAGAAAAACAATAAATACATTAAATGAGAAAACAATCAGAAAAATGACATTTAAGGAAATTTCTCTTGAATTTTTGAAGTTTAAATCGCAGGAGCTTAGCTATAGCTACTATGAAAAGCAGAAGCGACGACTAGAAGTATATGTATATTACAAAATAGGAAATATAGAAGCAGATGATGTAAAAAAATCAGACATAATCGAGCTTCTAAAAAATATTCCAAATATAAAAACATCATCAACAAAAAAAACAAATAAAGCAGAGACTTCAAGAATTGTTTTTAACTTGCTGGAACAAATTTATAATTTTGGATTTCACAACGACTTTACTTCAAACAATGTTATGAGCAGAGTAGATAAAAATGCAATTATCCCGAAGACTACTACAGAACATTATAAAGCAATCACAGATGAGAAAGAGATACGATCGCTATACTCAATGATTCAAGAGTATCAGGGAGATATTTCAACTAGAAGTGCGTTAGAATTTTTAGCTTTAAGTGCTTTAAGAACTGGAAATGTAAGATTTATGAAATGGGAAATGATTGATTTTGATAAGAGAGTGGTAAATTATCCATCAAGTGCGATGAAAACAAAAAGAGAATTCAGGCTTCCATTAACGAATAGAATGATGAAAATATTAAAAGATATGAGAGAATTCACGGGGGATTTTGAGTATGTGTTTCACTCTACTTTATCAAAGAAAAAACCTCTTAGCGAGAACACTTTAGGCTATGCTTTAAAGAGAATGGATGTGTTTGATCATACTCCTCATGGATTTCGCTCTTCCTTTTCTACTCTCTGCTATGAAAAGCAGAAAGAGCATGGATTCATCGCAGATGTAATTGAGTCGCAACTGGCACACTCTGTAGGGAGTAGTACAAAGAGAGCATACATGCGAAGCGATTTTTTTGATGAGAGACTCAAGCTACTTGAGTGGTGGGATGAGTTTTTACACATGTAAATAACATCAACTAGGCACTCTCAGCACAGGAGTCGAACCAGCTTGTAAGCTCTTCTATGGAATAGCAGACAGTTCCAAGCACTCTTCTCTTCTTTGGAAAGCTCTCTTCTTTTGTAAATCTCCAAAAAGTTGTTTTGCTCACATCAAATATTTCATGAGCTCTACATGCTCTGATGTAGATTTGATTTTCATTTTTTTTCGCATCCATATTAATTTTCCTTTTTTATGTTTTATATGTATCGCTATCGCTCACTATGACAAGTAAACAGAGGCGCGACCGCCGACACTGTAGCTCGAGCTCGTGCGGTAACCGCTCAAAAGCATAGCGAAAACACCGGCATTGGAGGAGTCACTCCAAGAGCCACCCACTCGACAAGCCATTTCATTTCTTAAGTGTCTATAAACACCAGCTTTGGCAAATGTCTCATTGCTCTCATCACTTAAAGCTTTCGTTCTTGGAATTCCCATACATGTTTTTACATAACTCTTAGAGTGAATGTCTTCACTCATAGCAAAAGTTTGAACTTCGTCACTCGCAAATTTCCAGCCGCCATCTCCAATGAATTTAGTAAGGTCAATATCATCATAATACTTCTCATTGTAAGCTACACTGTCATCAATGAGTTCTCTTGCACATGAAGTCTGTTTAAGCACTTTAAACACACCATCATCATCATTTAGTTTTACAAATCCAGCAGCGGTTTCGTATCTAGCTGGATTTACATTCACAACTCCACACTCTTGATTGTTGTGAAATTTCATCTGCTTTAATCTGTTCCCATTATTAGCATAGACTAACATTCCCAAAGCATTCCAGATAAACAGAGTAGTTAAAAAGTGCTCATCTCCTCTTGTCTTAGCTGCTTTATAGAGACCACCGAAGTTTGAGCTTGGATTGTTTTTTAATGTTGATATAGAGTTGCTTCCATAAGTTCCACACGGTTCTAAGTTGAGAGCACTTGTAAAAATTCCATCTCTATTTCCACATTCATATTTGTCAACAAAGAAACCTTCTTTTTCAACACCACCATCTATGAAAGCACGGTGAATCACATAGCCCTTTTTAGCAACTGAAGAGATTTTACATTTGTTGCGTTTAGTCCACTTGAAGTAGAACTTAGCTATCCATACCATTACAGAAGCATTCTTGTCTAAAACATTTCCGTAGTTTTTATGACCTGGTGTGTCGTGACCATCTAACTTTTTCCAGCCTTTTGGAACTTTTTTATCTTTAATGGCTGCTACGCCAAAACCTTTTTGATTTGGTTTTCCGATTGTGTAGATGTTTTTTTTCATAAAATTTTCCTTGTTTAAAATCCACTGGCAACTTTTTTGCCCTCTATGATGAGATTATTTTTTATTGTAAGCTTCTTCCCGGCAAACAGCGATTTTCTCATTTTTATTCCGCTGTATGGCTCAAACATAGTTACATATGTTGTGAGCAGGTCTTTGTCGTTTTGTTCCATACTATATACTTCTTCGCTTGATACATCTACATCAGCGGCGAGCACATCTATTTTCTCCATGAGCTTCTTCGATACATCTGAGTACTTTGAGAGTATCTCTCCATAGTATGAGTAGAGGCTAGTCACAAAGTCGAGAGCGAGTATTTTTGTGCTTTTGTCGTACTTTTCAGTTACATTCATCCAAAATACTCTCTCGAATTCTGTTGCGAAAATAAAGCTTTTGTTGTTTTTTACTTCTCTCTGTATAAGAAATTTTCGTAATCTTTTCGATAGCGTTTCTAAGTGTGCTGTTCTCTCAAAGTGTTTGTAGCTCGACAAAATTCTTCGCATTCCATGCGCAACTACTATTGCCTGTTCAAGCTTGCTGAGTTTTTCAGTTTCCATTTGACAATCTCCAAATATATCCAGTAGCATTGTGTCGAAGTAGTTTCGTTAAAAAACTTTGTAAAAATTTTATGTCAGTCGACAGATGCTCGTACTTTTTTCCTTTATACTCCCCACTTAGAGAGAACATAGCTTTTCTCTTATCTGTTTCCATTATATAATCTCTTTATATATAGGAACAGTTCCAACTTGCTGTTGCTGCTGATACTGAGGCTGATGCTGAGCTTGTGTACTGCTTTGCGAGTAAGCTTGCTGCTCATCTTGTAAAAACAGCTTAATTTCGCCGTCCCATACTCCAGTTGGAATTGAGTCAAGAGATAGATGTATAACAACTCTTCCATCCTGACTACTTGTCACTTCGTTTGCATAGCCTATTGTCTTCCATGATGTCTTACTTTGACCGCTATTGTCGTTGTATTGCTTAGCATAGCATGCTTTAAATTTTCTCATTATTTTTCCTCATATTATTTAATTTTTACTCAAAGTCATCATCGTGTAAGTACTCACACTCTTTTCCATTGTCTATGATGTCTCTATATATTACTTGTCTAGCAGTATCTATGTTCATAGCAAGTGCTATTACACTATCTTCAAATGTAACTCGCAGCCATGTCGACTCAAATATCTGCTCTATTTTGTAGCGCTTATCTCTTTTTAGCTGTAGCTTCATTTTTTTTCTCCTTTTTAAAATCCTTCTCAATGCTGCAAGAATTCAACATCTCAATCTCATCAAAAGCTACTTTTGCATTACGTACGATTGTTTCAAAGTTTTTTTTCAAGCACATAAATTTCTCCTATTTCAGTAAAATCCAATTTTCATTCCATACATATCAACAATATGCTCAGAGAGTTTCTCATCTTCTTTATTTTTTATTTGGAATGGAACAAGTCCATCTTTTTTTAACTTTACATATTCGTCAGGAAGCTTAAAAAATTTGTTACGGCCTTTTTTAATGTATGGCATTTTCATATTTTTAGAAGTCACTATGTGATAATAAAGATTTCCCTCTGTAGTAGATATTTCATTTTCAAGAGCTGTAATTGTTCTATATTTTTCAAGATCAAGACACTTTGAAATATGCTTTTTATATTTTTCTGGAATAGAACTCTTTAGTATCATGCTTATCCCTCCAATGTTTTTACGAACTATTGAATTAATATAGTAAAAATTTGCTTTCGTTGTCCCAGACAGTTCTGCTATCTCTCTTGTTAACACATAGTCTCCGTAGCTCATCACACTTCTCCTTCTCTTAGTTCACTCATAACAGCCATGGGATTTTGACTCATGAGCTCTATTTCGTTGCTTCTTATGTCAACAGCCTTTTGTAAAAATGAAAATGCTTTTTCATCAATGTCATCTTTTGCCATGTAAAGCTTTTGAGCAAATGTTTCCACTTCATGCTTTCCCATGTGCCTTAGACTTTCAATTTTTTGTTTCACTTCACCATGTGTCTTCATCTCTTAATCCTTTTGTGTAGAAATCATCCAGAACATAGTCATCTCTCTCTATGTAGTCACTATCTTTATAAACAAATATTTTTATAGCTACAAAGAGAAGTGTTACAAGCAGTACAACTATGAGAACTATTGCTAAAAATTCCATCTATATCTCCTCTATAGTGACTAAATAATCTTTTGAGTACTGTAGCTTGTCGCTAATGCCTATTAGTAGATACTCAAGTATTGAATGTTTATTGTATTTTTCATCTTTGAGTATAAACTTCTTTTTTTTCGCCGGCGAAATTTTCGCTTCCTCTAAAATAGATGGCGTTTTTTGATAGTTTCGTATCTCTTCTCTCGTAGCATTGTTCAAGTAGAGCTTAAGTTGTGTCTCTTTGTCCTTTATGTTACTCAGCTCTTGAAGCACTTCTAATCCTATGTCGCGTTTACTCTCTTCTAAGTCTTTTACAACCGCATCGCAAAGCTTAACAGCCTTAAATGCTTTAGAGAGATAGCTCTGGCTCTTCCCTATAGTTTCAGCCAACTCTTTCTTACTCGCATAATGTTTACTTGCCCAGAGCTTGTTAATAAACTGAGCTTTTTCAAAGTCTGTTAAATCCTCTCGTTGTATGTTCTCAACAAGGGAAAGCTCTTGAACTCTCTTAGAACTCACTTTGATGACATGAGCCTTAATTGTGCTCATGCTAAGACTACTGCAAGCTCTGTATCTTCTCTCTCCAGCTATGACCATGTAACGACCATTTTCATCTTTTGTGACAACTATAGGCTGTAGCAGTCCATCTTCTTGTATGCTTGCTGCCAACTCGTCTATGTTGTTAAACTCTTTTCGAGGTTGCTCAGGGTTTGGGTAGACAAGCCTAAGTTCTAGTTCTACAAATACACCATTGTCTCTGGCATCAAACTTCCCTTTAGTCGCTTGCTGTATTGTCTGTAAGTTCATCTAGTACCTCGTCATATCGTTTGCATAGCTCATCGTTTGTGTCGTAAACACTAAGACCTCTCTCCATTGTCTTGTAGTTAGAGTTTTTTGAAAGTATCTTTGCTTTTAGTAGGGTCGCGTTTTCATTTACTTCTATTATTTTTTCTATATCATCAAAGTTTGTCTGCTTATGATGCACACCAACAAGAAGAGCATTTACTCTTAAGCTAGCGTTTATCTCACTCACTATAGACTGAAACATTGTTAAGCCTAACACATCATGTATGGAAGCCATGAGAGGCACTACAAGCTTGTCGGCTCTCTCTATGGCAACTCTGTTAATGTCTTTGTCAAAACCTCCTGTGTCACACACTATGATGTCATCGTTATGAATCTCAAATATAGAAAGCAGATGCGAAACGCTATGAGCCTTCAAAACTGTAAACTCATTAAGCTCTGATGAGTTCTCTCTAATGTCATTGACTATGCTTATGGTTTGTTGTACATCGACATCGACTATGACTACATCTCTTCCTTTGGCATATTTAGACTGTCGCAGTCCATTTGCCAGGTGCCATGCAGTCGTACTCTTTTTACTCCCACCTTTTGAGTGAGCTACCGTAACTATGAACTGTTTCATCATCTATTTACCTTTTTCTTGTTATACTTTCGTTATGTTTATCTAAAACAGCTTTTCGGCGAACTGCTCCAACAGTTCTTCGAATCTTTCAAACTTACTCAAAATCTTCTTTGCCATTTTTCACTCCTTCATCTATAGTTAAAACTTTTGAATTCCTACAGCTAAATAGAGTAAGTGCTATATCTAGCAATATTTCTGAAATTCCAGATTCTTTCTCTTTTTCTGCTAAATATCTCAACTTAATTTCTGATTTTTCTAGCTCTTCTAGTACTTCTTTTTGTTCGTACATAAACAACTCCTTAGTATATTTACTGTGGAGACTTTTGCTATAATGTTGTTGCAAACACATAAATCAACAAAAGGCTCCATAATAAACATGGATGGTAACTATGAGTAAAACTACATATTATGAACACAATCTCAAACTGCATCAAGAGTCTAAACGCAACATATTAAACATTATTCTTTCAACTTCTATGCCTCACCAGGTGCATAACATTAAAACAATACTTTGGATGAATCTTCTTTTCATCGGTCTATCTAGCCAGATATTTAAAAACATAGAATTAAATTACTTTCATGTACTTTTTTACTCATTTATAGCCCTTAGTATCATTCTTATGATTGTCGCACTACTTAAAAACAGGTACAAGTGGTACGGTGGGTATGATGATATAAACTATGCTCACGATATATATGATAATAAATTTTCTAAAAGTGACATGCTTGGAACATTGCTTAAAAATGATGACATAGCCATAAAAGAAAACCGTAAAATAATGAAAAATACAGCTTGGTACATGAACTATGCTCTAAAGAGCACATTTGTAGCATTTCTTCTGTTTGTAAGCATCATTGCTTATAGTGCATCTCAAACAAAAGGAGGCAATGAAATCATGGCAGAAGAGAAACCAGTTAAACAAAGCGAACAACCTGTAAATACAACTGGCTCAGATGCAGAAGCATCAGAACGAAGCATGAAAAAGTAAGCCTAAAGGCTTGCTTTACTCATTAAACAATGTTATAGTTAAGAAAATCAACATTATTATAAACCACCAATCATCCATAACCATCCTTTTTTAAATCTCTGTGCAACACACACCTAGTCGTAGTTTCGCTATGTGCTGCATTAAAATTTAAAACACTTCCCAATTCTAAAGTGTAGGTTATATGTAATCCCTTTCGACTCAAAGCTTCATGCTTCGTACACATTGGTCGGGATTGTCAAATCAAATGTTTAGATATAATTTTAAAAAAGGATTTTTTTGGAAAATATAATTATTAACTTATCGCTCTTTGGCTCTGGTCTTGCTGCTGGGTTGTTCATAGGTTACACTCTTGGCAAAATGGAGAAAAAAAACACACCATCGAAGAAAATAGCAAAGAGTGAAACATTTTATATAACAAGGCAATGTGAAATATATCTGAAACACTCTTCATCAATACTCTCAAGAATGAGAGAAATAAAGGTGTTTTATAAGAAAGATAAAATTATCACAAATGATTGTCAATCGCTTATAGGTGAAAAGTGTAAACACACTAACGAGAAGTGTATTTTCGTATAAAATAATCAATCAACAATCCAAAATTCACACCTAACAAAAATATAAGCAAATGCTCTCCGAATGTATATTCCATCGTATTCCTTTTTTAACAATCATAAATAAAACAACTTCAAACAATGCCACTATGTTTCAAGTGGTTTATTGTTTGTGTAGAAGAATTATTCCGTAATGGTATTTAATTCTAGCTTAAATTAATTCCATATTGGTATATTTATTATTTTTAACAATTCTTATGTTTCAATTTCATACTATTTCCAATATGGAATATAAAATAGAAAGAGTCTTTAACCGTTAATTTAGGTTTTAGAAGATAAGCTTACTTATTAAAAGAAAAAGGATTAGCATGGAGTTCCAAGCATCTATTACAAACATCGCTACAAGAATTGAAAACTTAAAAGACAAGGTAACTACAGAGGAGGCTACAAAGACATCGTTTATACTGCCTATGCTGAGTGCTTTAGGATATGACATTTTTGACCCTACCGTTGTTGTTCCTGAGTACACAGCAGACATAGGAAAAAAGAAAGGGGAAAAAGTTGACTATGCCATTATGAAAGATGAAAAGCCAATGATCCTCATAGAGGCTAAACCTCACACTCAAAAGCTTGACAGACACAAAACACAACTCGAGCGCTACTTCAATGTAACTGAGTGTAAGTTTGGACTGCTCACAAATGGAATAGAGTACAGATTTTACTCAGACATAGAAAAACCAAATGTTATGGATGAGTCTCCATTTTTAGTCATTGATGTATTAAACTTAAAAGAGAGAGACATTAAACAGCTCGAGAAGTTTTCAAATGAGTCTTTAGACATTGAAAACATCTTAAGCATGGCTGGAAACAAAAAGTACATAAATGGAATAAAAGATATATTTAAAAAAGAGGTTGCAGAGCCTAGCGATGAAATGGCAAAGTTTTATGCAGCAAAGCTTACAGACAAGATGCTAAGACAAAATGTAATAGATGAGTTTAAAGGCTACACAAAACAGGCTTTTTCAGAGATTGTCAACGACATGGTAAATGACAGAATAAACTCCATAAAAGCAAAACTATCAGAAGACAGCGAGACATCTCAAAGTGAAGATGTACAAGATGAAACTCATGTTGAAGTTGACAACAAGGGCATAGTAACAACAGAAGTTGAACTTGAAGGATTCTTCATAGTTAAATCAATACTTGCCGAGATAGTCCCTCTTAGTGCTGTAGCAGCAAGAGACACAAAGAGCTACTTTGGCATACTACTAAACGACAACAACAGAAAATGGATCTGCCGACTTCACTTCAACTCAAGTAAGAACTTATACATAGGCATTCACACAACTGAAAAAGAGGAAGAGCGGTTCGACCTAGATGTTGTAGAGGACATCTACAAGTACAAAACACAACTCATTGAGACTGTTCAGAGGCTAAATGCATAGAGTAGAGTGCTAGTTTACGAGCAATGCTCCTAAGTCTTGAACATGCTTGTAAAGCTTTCCTATGATGACTAAGTCTATATTTTTCTCAATCGTGTTCTCAACAGGGTAAAAAGTGTTGTCAGATATGATGTCAACACCTTTTGTTCCTCTAAACGCTAATCTTTTTATTTGGATTGCTCCATCTTTACTTATAAGATAGATGCCATCAACCTTCTCAAATACTCTCTCTGTAACACCATTGCTCACCATGTCTATGATGAGCCAGTCACTTGGCTTTATAGTTGGTTGCATGCTGTCACCAGCCACTTGAATGATGTGTAAGTACTCTGTGTTTACACCTCCTAAAAAGCTGTTCGCAACAGGGACTTTTGTAAACTCTAAGACATCTGGCAAATACCCTTCGGCTCCTGCTCCTGCTAAAACATTGTACGATGGAAGAAGCGTGTAGTTTTCGTTATTCATACAGTTTACAACTCTCTTTTCCTCTTGAAGCCCAACTAAATAAGCGGCATCTACATTGAGATATTGAGATATTTTTATAAGAATAGTATTTGGCAAATCTCTCCGATTGTCTTCTTTTAAACTAATCCACTTGGCAAATGTCCCTTGATTCACACCTAAAAATTCAACAATATCTTTCTGTTTTATATTTTGTATTTCCAATTCTTCTCGTATTCGTGTAACAATATCCATCATAAACCTTTAAATACTTATTATGACATAATGGAATAATCCATAATGGTATATTTTTTAAGCTAGAATTAAATACCATTACGGAATAATTCATCTATGAAAACTATTAATCAGGCTGTAATAGCGAAAATATTAAACCGTTCTCAATCTTTTGTTTCAAAAAGACTTAGTAAAAATTCACTTCGAGGATTTGAAATACTAAAGCTATCTTCAGAACTAGAAGTTCCAGCAACTGCATTTTTTGAAGAAGATGCTCAAATAAAATATCTTGGAAAATCATATATACAAGAGAATGATACAAAAAAACACTCCACTACTACAATACAAAAGGCTTCATGATGTACTTAGGGAAAAACACAACTATAACTAAAGCAGCAAAAGAAAGCATAAGAGATTATTGTATGCTCAACTCACTTGGTAGAGAGGACATAGCTGATGAACTAGGCATAGTAAAAGGTACACTCGATAACAAGCTAAAGCCATCAAACTTAGAGAGTCTTTTTACTGTAGAAGAGGTGCTAAAGATATGTGAAATAACAGACAATGACTCCATACTTAAGGCTATGTGTAAAGAGAGAGGACTCATAGTCTATGACCCCATAGAAACTATGCCAGATGGTGGAGACATCATGCATGAAGTCCTTGTAGGTGTCTTAAACATAGACATACAAACAGGTGGCCTTTCCAAAATAGTACACGATGCACTAGAAGATGGTGTTATAGACTCAAATGAAGCTCAAAGCATAGCAGAAGCTCTAGCATCACTTAGAAGTATAGAGAGAAAGCTAGAAGTGATGTTAAAAACTCACAAAGAAGAAGTGGAGTAAATAATGGCAAAACTAACATTTAAAGCAGGTTCACAGCCTCATACTATATACAAAATACTTAGCAGCGGTGGTTCATTGACACATGAAGAGGCCATTCCACACGGTGTAAGTCGATTAGCACAACGAATAGCAGATATGAAAAAGAAGTTTGAAGAGGCAGGTGCTGTTAGCCCAATTATGGTTCTTCAAGTAACTTCAAACCGCACAAAGATAGCACGCTACTTTTTTAAAGGCTATGGCTCTCCATTAGAGTCAAATCCAAACGCAAGAGTGTACTAAATGCAAGACAACTTGTACAACTTGGCATTTGAGAGAAGCATACTATCGTCCATTCTATTTGACCCAGCTTCATTTGAAGAGCTTGGAAGCTCAATACACCCAGACGACTACTACTTACCTGCACATCGTGTTATTTTTGAAGCAATGCATGTACTAGAAAGCCAAAACAAACCGCTTGACGAAGAATTCTTAAAGAGGGAATTGCTCAAGACAAACAGATTTGACGAGCAAGTAATGCTTGAAATACTCTCGGCAAATCCAATATCAAACACTCAGGCTTATGTTGAAGAGATGGTAGAACTCTCAAAGCTAAGAAAACTTCTTAACATTACAAACACAATCAAAAAGCTTATTGTCGAGAACGGCTCAACAAGTACTGAAGCCATTACTGAAATAGAGAAGCATCTCTTTAGCATAGACAGAAACAGTACATCTGCTATGCCAGTAGACATGAACAGAGCCATTCAAGACTACAAAGACATGGATATTCCACCACTTATTAAAACTGGAATAAAGTCCGTTGATGAGCTCTTGTGCGGAGGAATAGAGAGTGCGCAACTTGTGCACATTGGTGGAGAGAGCGGAATAGGAAAAACAACTTTCACAAAACAAATTCTCAAAAATATTTGCGAAATTCATCCTGTACTATTTTTTAGTTTTGAGATGCCAAGGTGGAAAATGGCGAAGCAGCTGGAGAAGAAAAACTTTAAAAGAGAAAACTACTACATAATAGATTCCAGAGAGACAAGTAGTGATGTTAGTGATGTCGTAAGAATGCTGCGCAAGATGAAGCACAGCAAAGGTATACGATTTGCACTTGTAGATTCGTCAATGGAACTTAGCAATAAACACTTTGAAGGTAATAGTGATGTTGGAAGAAAAGCTGATATAGATAAGCAATTAGCAAGGGCAGCTAATGAGCTTGACATCGTTATATTTCTCATTACACAAATCTCTAGCGAGAACATTAAAAACGGACTCATGAAGAGTTATGGCTCATCTTTGAGTGATTATGCTACAGACATGAAAATACTCATGCTAAAGGGAGACAATAGCGACGTAACACTTAGCATTGAAAAAACACGTCAAGATGCTTCTCTCCATGTGAAAATTCCAATGTGGTTCAACAAAAGAGAACTAGAATTTACAGACTCAAGGATGGTTGAGACTATTTACGAAGAGTATCCTTCCGCTACTGCTAATCAACAAAAACAACTAAGAAACGACACCATAGAAGTCGCTTTATCATAAAAGAGAGGTATACGATATATGAGCTTATTACTAGATGAATCACCACTTGTCATACAACCAAAACTTGCTGAAATCCTTGGATTAAACGAGTCAATAGTTGTGCAGCAGTTACACTACTGGGTACAACGCTCTAAGAATGTTCACAATGGTAAGCAATGGGTTTTTAACACATATGCTGAGTGGCAAGAACAGTTTAAGTTTTGGAGTGAAAGAACAGTCATTAGAATATTTTCTAGCCTCGAAAAAAAGAGCATAATTGTATCTAAAAAGCTAGATAAAAAAGGTGGAAATCATACAAAATATTACACTATAAATTATGAAAAATTAGAGGAATTAACAACTGAAAAAGAGCATGACAAATTGGCATCATCGAACATGACAGATTGTCATGATGGCCATGACAAATTGGCATCATCTATATGTATTACTATGTTACATACAGAGAATACTACAAAGACTACTACTAATAATAAAAAAAATAAAACTTCTTTTCCAGAGAATGACAAGGAGATTAAAGAGTACTCAATTCGACATGCTATGAGTAGCAATATAAAATCTCCAATTCAAACATACGAATCATTCAAGGATTATCACAAGGCAAGAGGCTCTAAGTTTGTAAATTGGAAAAGTGCTTTTAACACTTGGATTAGAAATTTCTTTAAGTACAAAACTCCAAACCAAAATGAACAAATATGCCTCGTTGACGCAAACAAGATTACAGGAACTTACAATGCTCAGCTAGAAGAGTTCAAGCAAGATGGAACTGGAACACTCTTTAAGATAAACAATGAGATGTTTGTAGACAAAGTTGTCTCAGGAAACATAACATCTGTTGGAGTTATTCATGCCTAAGAAGCTATGTAACCAAATAGGCTGCTCAAACATCATAGACTATGAAGAAAGATGGTGTGCTACACATCAACGAGATAACTCAAGAGCAGAACAAGCCAAATACTACAACAAGAACAGAAGAAATAAAATCAACTTTAAATTCTACAACTCATCTGAGTGGAGAAAGCTGCGAGCACTACAACTCAACAATGAACCTTTATGCACAATATGTCAATCGGTCGGTGAAGTAGTGGACCACATCAAAGAAATATCTGATGGTGGATGTGCGACTTGTCTTGATAACCTACAAACTCTCTGCAAAATTTGTCACAATGTAAAAACAGCAAAGTATGCACGAGACAAAAAGAAAATGGAGGGGGTATCAAATGTCTAGAGATGAAGAGTCCGTTTTATCGCCATCCCCTAAAACTTTTCACAAACCTCACGATGAGGGGGAGGGGTATGAAGAAAAATTAAAAAGTGCAAAGCTCGATTATGAAACTTTAGGCACTTCTGCTCGTAAGCTATCTGCTCAATATCATATACCAAGAAATAAATTAAACAAAATAATAAAATTAGAAAACTGGACCAAATACGGAAGCTCACAAGGTAGTGCCAAAAACAAGATGGCTCAAACGGCTCCACATGCTGATATATTTGGAACTATTGCAAAGAGAAAGATGCAGGAGGTTAGAGAAGAGCTTGGAGAACATTATTCACAAGTTGATGAGCCACTAATAATTGTCTTTGCAAAGACATTTGAGAGATATATAGATCTTGAACGCACACTTATGAACGAGGGAGAAGTTCTAGAGAGTGAAAAAACTGGCGGAAAGTATCTTAACCCAACTTTTACAGCACTACAAGCAGTTCAGAAGAGTTTGCTCACTTATGCGAACCAGCTCGGTTTATCAATGACAAGCAGAAAGCTTCTAGGCATAAAGCTTGGTGGTCGTGATAAAAAATCAGAGAAGTCATTATTTGATATAGCCTCGGATATAAATTCTATGAGTGTTGAGATATAAAAAAATGAAAGAAAATCCTACCGTATACCCCTATTATGAGAAGACATTTGAACGTCATCGTAAAGATTTGCTTCGTTTAAAAAATGGTGAGCTTAAAGATATGCGTTTCAATGAAGCAATGGGAAAGACATACATAGCAATAATCGAACAGCTCAAGCACTACAAAGGTTCTTTAGCAAATACTTACATCAAACTAGAGCCTTGGCAAAAGAAAGTGGTTATGATACTCTTTGGGTGGGAACAAAAGCACTCAAGCGGTGTATGGGTGAGAAGATTTTCAAAGGCATTGATTTATATTCCAAAGAAAAATGGTAAAACTCTTATGGCTTCAACTTTTAGCATAGCTGATGTATTAGTTCGTGGTGAGTTTGGTGGTGAAGTTGTATTTGTTGGTGCTAAGCGCGAACAGGCTAAGCTAGCTTGGATAGGTGTGGATAAGATGCGAATGTTGCAACCAGAATTATTTAGTAATTCTGAAAAGTCATATGGAACGATTAATTTCACAAAGAATGAGACAACTTTTAAGGCCATAGGTCGCGACTCTGAATCAGAAGATGGAATGAGCTGCTCTTTTGGTTGTGTGGATGAGCTTCATGCTCATGCAGACTCTTCACTTGTAGATGCGGTTCAGACTTCACAGATGGCCAGACTTCAACCGCTACTACTAATCATAACTACGGCTGGGTTTTCCCTAAGTTCACCACTTATACCTGAGTACAAGTATGCAAAACAGATACTTGAAGGCTCAATGACAAATGAAAACTATTTTGCATTTATAGCCGAAGCTGATAAAGATGATGATCCATTTGTTGAGAGTACATGGAAGAAAGCAAATCCAAATTATGGTATTTCAGTTGACCGTGATGGACTCGCAAAAATAGCTAAAGAGGCACAGGACAACCCTGAAAAGCTCAACACATTTTTAGTCAAGCACCTAAACAGACATGTTTCATCAGCTGAGACTTATATACCATACGATAAATGGGAAGATTGTGTAGATAAAGAAGTTGATTTATCCTATACACTCACGAAAATTATAGGATTTGACCTTAGTCTTAGCGATGACTTTACAGCTCGCGCCTCTTTGTATGTTCTTCCAGGGAATCGCTATCATGTAAAACTAAAGTGCTATATACCAGAGGCGAACATTCAAAAAAGAAGTCGCGAACTCCATGCACCACTTTTTACATGGGTTCAAGAGGGTTATATCATAGCAACACCAGGTACTACAATAGATCAAGATTATTTAGAAGTAGATACTCTCAAAGAGTTAGAGCAGGGCGATGTGAGCTACATAGCTTACGACCCACACCGTGCTTCTCATCTCATTAAACAAATAGAACTAAAGAGTGGATTTTCCAACTGCATAATGGTGTCTCAAGGTGCTATAAAACTCTCTGAACCAACATCTATGTTACTAAGACTTGTAAAAAATAGACACATCACCCACGATGACAACCCAGTACTTAACTGGATGGTGGCAAATATGAGTATTTTAACAAATGCTTATGGTTCAATCATGCCAAATAAGAGTGACCCAAATTCAAAGATAGATGGTGTAGCAGCACTCATTAACTGTCTAGCATTAGTTGTACATGTAAAAGAGGAAGTAGAAGAAGAATCAGTATATGAAACAAGGGGGATGAGGAGTCTATGAGTGTATTTGTAACAACAAAAGAGTGTATTGAGAGAATAAAAGACATCATAAGTGTAGATATTGAAGGGTGTGTGTATGACCACCATGTTGCTGATGCTCTTGGTGTTGAGTATAGTGCTTTAAGAACTGCAATAGCTAGGGATAAGATGCCAGTGAGAGAGGTGGCTGAGTTTTGTTACTGCAAGGGACTAGTTATTAACGAGTTGTTATTTGAAAAATATATTTTAAATTCAAAAATAGAATAAATATCTAGCCGTATACCTACTTGTATGCTGAGTGCAACATAATCGACCTCTTTTTAAAATCCGTGTTATATTTCGACTATGGAAAATTTAAAGAGCTTATTTGTTATATTTTTACTACTAATCTTTATATCTTTAGTGCTTGGTACTGGTGTGTCTTTTATGTCACTACACCATGGATTTATTGTTACAGGAGTATCTCTTGTACTCTCTTCTTTAGCTATTTTATATATTTTCATTTATGAGTTTGTATTTGCTCCTAAAACTGGTGAGAAATCATGAGTTTTCTAGAACAGTTCTCCGCTCGTGCTCCTCTTACTATTTCTAGCAGTGGTTTTTCTTCTGGCTCTATCTTTGGTGGCAACTCATCTACTATAACTCCTCAAAATGCCATGAGGCTAACAACTGTATTTGCGTGTAACAGAGTCATAGCTGAAACACTTAGCTCTATCTCTCTTGATGTATTTCGTAACATTGCAGAGGGAAAAGAAAAAGCAAAAGATTTTTCACTCTATAGACTTCTTAAACTACAACCAAATCCTAATATTACATCTGTAATGTGGAGAGAAATGATAGTTCAAGACTTAAACCTTAGAGGAAATCATTATTCTCAAATAGTCCGTAATGGATTTATGGAAATTATAGGAATATACCCTCTTATTGCTGACAATATGGAAGTGAAAATAACTCAATCAGGAAAAAGATTTATCTATGATACTGGATCAAAAAAAGTAACACTCTCTTCTTTTGAGATTCTACATATACCAGGACTTCCATCAGATGATGGCATTACAGGTCTATCACCGATTGAGTACAACAAAAGAGCTCTTCAGCTTGGTTCAACTGCTCAGGAATTTGGCATAAACTTTTTTGAGAATGGGGCAAATGGCTCAGGTGTTTTTGAAAAAGATGGAAAACTCACAGATGAAGCATATGAAAGATTGAAAAAAGATTTACATAAGAACTATGCGGGGATGAAAAACAGTTCAAAACCTATGCTTCTTGAAGATGGTCTGAAGTACTCAAAAATGAGTATTACAAACAACGAAGCACAGTTCTTGGAAACTAGAAAGTATCAAAAAGAAGATATCGCTTCTATCTTCCGAGTTCCAATGCACATGATTAACTCTTTAGAAAATGCAACTTTCTCAAATATAGAACATCAATCTCTTGAATTTGTTCAGTTTACTATGCTTCCTTGGATTAAGAGAATAGAACAAGCCTTGAGCATATCACTTCTCAGTATAGAAGAACAAGACGAGTACTCTATAAAATTCAATGTCGACACTCTTCTTCGCGGTGACTATAAGACTCGTACAGAGGGATATAAAGCAATGCACATGATAGGCGCACTCACTATAAATGACATCTTAAAACTTGAAAATATGAACACAATAGGAGCGGATGGAGACGAGAGATACATGCAGCTAAATATGACAACAATTCAAAAAATAAAAGAAGGAGTTACAAATGCCAGTACTAAAAATTGATGGCGAAATTGGTTGGGATACAACTGCTAAAGAGTTCAAAAATGAGCTTAAAAACACTTCAGGAGATATAACTCTTGAGATCTCTTCCCCTGGTGGCCATGTATTTCAAGGAGTAGAAATATTTAATGCACTCAAAGCATACAACAAAGGAAAAATAACAGCGGTTATCTCTTCTTTAGCTGCATCTATGGCCTCATATATTGCTTTAGCAGCAGATGAAGTTCAAGCCTACGATAACTCAACTTATATGATTCATAATGCTTCAGCTATTGCATGGGGTGACCACCGTGCTCTTCGTAAAAAAGCAGATATTGTCAATGGTCTTAGTGTAGTTCTTGCCAAAGCTTATGTTGCAAAAACTGGTAAAAGCGAGTCTGAGATAGAGAAAATGATGAATGATGAGACATATCTTTACGGGCAAGAGATGAAAGATGCTGGATTTGTTGATGTGATTTTATCTACTGAAGAAGAAAAAAACTCTATGAGTGCTAAAGCTTTAGCCTCAGAGAGCATAAATGCTTGCCTTAAAGATACAAACACTCGCTACTCAGATGATGACTACAAAGCTGCTGCAGCAATGCTAGAAAACTTGGAAGAACCGACGCCATCAAAAGAAGGTAATACAGAAGTTGAAGGTGAGGAAAACTCCTCCAAAGTCAATGCTATAAAAGCAAGACTAAATTTAAGAGAAAAGGAAATTAACCATGACTAAACATGAAAAAAGAGCAAAACTGCTCAAGCAAATGAGAGCGTTTTCAGATGCGCATCCAACGATGAACGATGAGCAAGTAGCTGAATATACAGCACTTGAAAAAGATTACGATTCTATTGACGCTTCCATTAAAAGAGAAGATAACTTAGCAGCACATGAAAAAACTTTAAGTTCTCCTACAACTGCACCAATGATGAGTACTGCAGCAGCATCAGCATTAAGTGCTACAGATACAGATGAATATAAAGCAGCGTTTGATTCTTATCTCGCTGGTGGAGATTTCAATGAATTTAAAGCAGCTATGACAGTTGGTGTCGATGCTGATGGTGGATTTTTAGTACCTGAGTCATATCAAAAGCAAGTTATTATGAAGCTAAACACTCTTGGTAGAACTCGCTCAATCTCAAATGTTTTAACAACTCAGTCAACGGTAAACATTCCAGTTGAGGGTGATGCACCCACATTTACATGGATTGACGAGGGTGCTGCATATGGTGAAACACAATCAACATTAGGTCAAGAGCAAATTAAGGCTTGGAAACTTGGCGGTATTATCAAAGTATCAGAAGAGCTTCTTCAAGACAATATGATTGACTTTGATGCATATATGGCTGGTCAAATTGCCAAAGGTATTGACAAAGCAGAGTCACCTGCATTCGCCGTAGGAGATGGTGTGAGTAAACCAAAAGGTTTTGCCTTCGCAGCAAATGTCGGTACTAGCTCTACGACTGCTGCTCTTGACGCAGTTACTTCTGATGAGTTGATAGACATCTATTACGATTTAAAAGAGGAGTACAGAAAAACCGCTACTTGGAGAATGACAGACAAAACAGAAAAAGCTATTCGCAAGCTCAAGGATGGAAATGGAAACTATCTTTATGCTCCAGGATTAACAGCTGGGGAAAACTCAACTCTTCTTGGTCGTCCTATTGTCATCGACAACTCAATGGCAGAGCTTGGAACTGGAAATAAGTTTATCGTACTTGGCGATTTCAAAAACTATCAAATTGCAGATCGTGGTCAGATGAGTATTCAAAGACTCAATGAACTCTATGCTGTCAATGGCATGGTAGGCTTTAAAGTTTATAAACGTGTTGATGCAAAACCAACACTCGCGGAAGCTTTCAATGCAGGACAAAATGCATAAGGATAAATGATGAAAGTTATTCTACTACAGCACCTATCTGGTGCTAAATCTTATGATCCAGGAGATTCCATAGAAGTTAGCGAAGCGGTTGCTTCTAACATGATTAAAAAAGGAATCGCAAAGCTTAAAAGTAAAAAAGAGACAGAAAATCTATTTAAAAAGATAGAAGAAAATGAAGCTTCAAAAGCTGCTACTGAAGCAGAAGCAAAAGCAATCTTAGAAAAAGAGCGACTTGAAGCTGAACTTAACGGTCTTTACAACGATGTTGTTTTGAAAGAAGCTGAGCTTAATGGAGTAGTACTCAATGGTGAACAAATTCTTGGAATGGTGGAAGAACTTAAAAAAAGAGTCTTACCCATAAATGGCGATTATTTCGATTTAAACACTCTAGGCGGAGATAAGTAAAAATGAAACTCATTCAAACTATAGCACCAACTTCTAACTGTGTGACATTAGATGAAATGAAGAACTTTTTACGAGTACTTCATACAGATGATGATGAGATGATTACATCTATGATACTGATGGCCGAGCAAAGTGCAGAGCTCATTATGAATAGACAAATCATGCCATGTACATACGAGTTGTATTTTGATGCTATGGCAAGTGAGATGATTTTACCGCGCCCTCCATTTATAAGCTTAGAGAGCTTTCAGACTTTAGATGAAACTATATGGAGTGATGTCACCGAGTATGAACTCGATGACAAATCCACACCTGCAAGTTTACATCCAACTTCTTGGGGAACAATTTCGCCGGCGAAAAACGGTGTAAGAGTTGTCTACAGAGCAGGATGGTCTGATGCAACAAAAGTTCCAGAACCTGTCAAAGCATGGATAAAGATTCAAGTATCGACTTACTATGAAAATCGTGAGTCATTTGTTATTGGAACTATTGTTTCAAAACTTCCAAAATCACATGTTGACAGCCTTATTGAGAGATATAGGATTTGTAACACATGAGAAGTGGAAGCCTAAAGCATAAAGTAGAAATTCATTCGTACACAGAATTAGAAAATGATTTTTCTGAGACAGTAAAGTCGTGGGTTAAGCTACATGATGCTTATGCGAGCATATTACCGCTGAAGGCTACTGAAAAGTTTGTGTCAAAGCGAACAAAATCAGAAGTTACACACAAAGTACTACTTCGATACATTCCAAACATTAATCCAAATATGCGAATAGTATTTGGAAGTAGAGTTTTTGAAATTGATTCTGTTTTAAACATTAGAGAAGAGAACAAAATACTTCAAATTATAGCGACAGAAGAGTTGTAGATGGAAGCAAACATAGAGATGGGAGATTTACTCAAAAACTTAAAGACACTTCCTGAAAAAGTTCAGAAAAGAATTTTAGTTGGTGGTGTAAGAGCTGCTGCTAAGCCAATAATTATAGAAGCACGAAGTCTTGTTCCTAAAAATAATGGAACACTTAAAAAGAGCATCGGTGTTGTAAAAGTAAAAACGAGAAAAAAAAGCTTGGTTTGGTTTACTGTATCTCCGCGTGTTGACGGTTCAAATGATGGCTGGTACGCTCACTTCTTAGAGTTTGGAACATACTCAAAAAGAGAAAAGCCACTTAGTAGTAAAACAAAATACTCTGCAAAAAGAGCGAAGAGAAGAAATTCTGTAATTGCTAAAGGCGGAGGAATTGCGGCACATCCTTTTATGAGGCCAGCCTTTGAAAAAGAGGGAAAAAATACAATTAAGTATTTAAAAAACTATATTGCAAAAAGACTTGACAAGGAACTCGAACGATGATTGAAAAAGATTTAGTAGTTGCTCTAAAAAGTACTTGTCAAAATGTATTTCCAGTTTTTTTAAACAGAAGTACATCTTTCCCAGCAATGACATATCAAGTAGTGTTTGACAGTACAAATCAGGCAACAAACGGAAACTACACAGGAAGAGATGTTAGATTTCAAGTAGATATATATTCGCATAGCTATGAAGAAGCAAAAACATTAAAGAGCGAAGTTGTAAAAAAGGTGATTGAACTAAAGGGAGGAGACATCTCCGCACAAGACCTTTATGACAATGAAAATGAACTGCACAGGCAGTTATTAGATTTTAATATAAGAAGGACATAACATGGCAATCAACACAACAGGCCACATAGTAAGAGTAAACAGTGTAGACGCAGGTGACCTACAGTCTATTGGAAACATAAAACAAAAAAGAGCAATCAAAGATTATGATGCTGTAAATAATGAAACTGTAGTTCAAGCTATAGGGAAAATTAAGACAGACCCAATTTCCATTAGTGTTCTTTATGACCCAGCAAGCGCAACAGGTGCTGGTGAGCTCGAGGCAGCTTTTAAAGCTGGAGCTCAAGTTCCATTTGAAATTGAACTTTCAGATATTGGCACAACAAATGGGACAAAATTTACTTGGGACAAAGCCTCTGTAAGCGACTTTGAAATAAATCCTGAAGAAGATGGATTTGTCCTGGCATCGTTTACTGTGACACTTCCTGGAAAACCAACTGTGACAGCGGCAGCTTAATATGAAAATATTATTAGACTACAAGATAGACATAGAAGTAAGGGAGTCAGATAAAGTAAAAGAACGGCTCTCTGTGTACTTTAGAGAGTACACAAGAAAAGAGCTTAGAGAGACAAAGGAACTTAAAAAAAAGTTTCAAAAAATTATTGATAAGCTAAAGAAAATTGGGAAAAAGCAAGAATCTTTAAAAAAGAAAGCTTCCCTCTATGAGCTTAATGGAGAATTTGAAAAGTCAATTAAGGCACTCGAAGATTCAGAGCAGCTAGATGAAAAGGTTGAAGAGCTTGTTGAAGAGCTTGAAGCAATTGGAGGTGAAGATCAAGATGTCTTTGCAGAAGAACTTGCCAAAACAAGATTTTTGACACTTGTTAGCGGAAAAGATTTTGACAAACTAAGAGATATAGCAGACATCAAAGGATATGCAAATGTTCTTTCTATATTAGACAAAGAGAAGTTTGAGCTTGAAAAAAAGCAACGTGGCGAGTAGCTGAGTGTCTAAAAAACTCTAAGTGTAACAACTTAGAGAAGTGGGAATCACTCATAGCAAATGTAGCATCAAAATGTGAATTTGCTTATGGTGGAATGGGTAAAGTCGGGTATTTTTACGACTCAATGAAGGACCAACTTAAATGGAATAATCTATGTGTGAGAAATCACATAAAAATTATTTCAAACATAGGAAAAGTCTTGTCTTTGAAAGATGAAGATTACTCAAAAGAGAGAACACGAGCTATGAAGATGTCAACACAAGACATTAAAGATGCTCTCATAAGTGCTTTTGGAGATGGAAAATGAGTTACAAGGCCGGAAAAGTAGTAATTGACATTCAAGCAGATACTACAAAGCTTGTTACAGGAATGAATAAAGCTGAAGCTACTGTATCAAAAACAGTTGACGATATGAAGTCTTCGCTTAAAACTCTCATAAGTGCTTATGCTGGATTTGAAACGGCACAAAAAATATTTTATGATGGCTTTGCTTACAACTCAGCAATAGAGAATGCTCAAGCAGGTCTCGCGTCACTCTCTGTTGCTGTTCAGGACAAGTCAATTCCAGTAATGGAGAGATACTCTATAGCAAATATTGAAGCGGCACAAACACTTGAACGTCTTCAAGAGATTAATGCTCAAACCCCACATACTCTTGATGAGACAAATCAAATATACAAAGCAATGTACGTAAGCATGAGTAATGCCGGTGCCTCAACATCTGAAATGATAGAATTAACCCGTTCTCTTTCCATAGCAAGTGGTGCTGCTGGAATAGAATTTAACTCATTACTAGCAGGTGTTGATGGACTCGCAACTGGAACAGTTCTTGCCAATTCAGACTTAGGAAGATTTCTTTCTGCTCTTGGATTAACAAATGAAAAACTTAAAGAGAGCGATGATGTAGTAAAACTTCTTAACGAAACTATGAAAGACTTTAAAGCAGCAGACACAATGACTGTTGCTGTGTCACAACTTGACAATGCTTGGAGTCAACTAGCCGGAGAATTAACAAAACCACTTTTTGAACAGTCTAAAGAAGATATAAAAGCGATCTCTCTTCTTCTCCAGGAAGCAACACATTGGACACACGAGTGGAATATTCAACAACAATCTATGAGAGATATAAAATATCATGGATCAATAGATGACATAAATATAAAGCTAAAACAGTATAAAGAAGAGCTAAAAGATTTGAACAGAGGCGACTGGGTTGGAGCGAATGCTCTTAAATCAAATGTTCAAATAGCAGATGAGAGAATAAAGCTAGAACACAAAATAAGAAATTTAACAAAGAAACTTGATGAGAAAGAACTTTATGAAAAAAAGTTAAAAATCCAAAAAATATCCGAATTTCAAAAAGCAGAAGCTTTAAAATTAGAAAACTCAAAAAAAGCATCATCAACTAAAATTTCGCCGGCGAAAAAAACAGGTCCATCAAAAGCATCATCTTCTAAAGCAGACTTAGAGGAGCAGTCTGCTTTAGAAGCAGAATTCGCAGCACTTCTTGAGAGTAACTACACAACTGCTCTTGACTATCAGATTGACTTAGCCGAGAGTGCCAATCTATGGCAGAACGGCTTAGAAGGCGTTGCCGGTGCCATGATGAACGTAGGAAATACTGCGAATAAATTATATATTTCAAACATGAAAGCTGCGAAGGCAGAAGATGAAATAAATAAAAAGTATGCGAAGAGCTTTGTTAAGTATCAAAAAGACCCTGTAAAAATTAGAGAATTACAAAAAAATCAAGAGTTAGACTTAGCAAAAATTAAAGAGCAACAATCTTCAAACGAGTTGGCTGCTTACTCATCTCTAGCGGGCTCAATGGCATCTTACTACGAAGAGGGCTCAAAGGGAGCAATTGCTATGACAGCAGCACAGTCTGCTCTTGGAATTGCCTCTTCTTATGCTGCCATAGCAAGTGCTTGGAACAGCGGTTTTACTATTATGGGGAAAATTGCTGCCGCAGCAATAGTTACTGCGAATGTAATGCCACTCATTCAACAACTTAGTGCTTCTGGAGGAGGCAGCGGAGGAGCAAGTGCTTCTTCTGTCTCAACATACGACTATCAGAGTGAAATTGATTCTGCCAGCTTCACTACAGGAGAAAACACATCCTTTTCAGATTATGACAACAACTTTGACAAATTCATAGAGGGACTTGACTCGGCATCTGAGAAGCTCGAAGCTTTTGGAAGCGACGGAACAGCTCTTAGTAGTACATTAGAGTCTCTTTACGAAGCTTATTATGATTCTATAGACAAAAGAGATTCAGCTTCAGAAGTAATTCAAGAGTTTGAAGTTGGAAAAACCGATGATTTAAACACATGGTATATTACAGGAGATTTACTTAATGCATTGATTGATGAGAACGAAGCAATTGAAGCAATTGAAGGACTAAATAGCGAAATATCATCTATAATCACAGACTCTCTATCAGATTCGCTTGACTACTCACTTCTCTCTCTTGAAGAGCTTACATCGCTCACAGATGGATTTGACACAGAAGCATACAATGCGGCAGTCGAAGAGATTAACGACTATGCCATAACAGCAAAACTCAACGGAGGAGTTCTCTCTCCAGAAGACCAAGCAGCATTAACAGAGCTCTACACTTCTGACATTTATAAACTTGGAAACGACTATGCAGATGCGCTTTCGCTCATAGATGAAGCACTTCAAACATCTACTGACAACATAAAAGCATGGAAAGACAGCTTCAAGAGTGATGAAGAGCTACTAAGCGACATGGCAAGCGAACTGAGCTACACAACACAAGAGACAGTAACATCTCAAAGCTTAGTTGGATATGAAAAGCAAACTACATCGTGGGGAAGCTCATATTACACACCGATTTATGAAGATATTGAGACACTTGTAGATGTGCTCAAAACTCCAGAAATAGCACGGACACAAGAGGAACTCGACTCACTCTTTGAGTCACTTAGTGGGGGAATTGATGGATTAACATATGCAGAACTTGAATTTTTAAATGCTAATCAAGATTTAATAGATGCAACTCAAAGTATATACGAAGATGTGCTTGATGGATGGATGACATCCCTCGAAGATGCTTCTTCGAGAATAGAAGATACAGCAGACTCTCTTCGAAGTTTTGATGAATCATCAAGTGTTGAAGACTACTATGCAAGCATGAAGGCAACAACTGACTACTTATCAAGTGGTGACTACGATGCATTTAACGATAGCCTTAATGAAACTATAGCACTTACATCTGTACTAAAAGATAGCAGCAACTTCAATAGCCAACGAGATATGGAGTTCAACCAACTTGTAGCAGCGAGTCAATTTGACACACTTGATGTAAGTGTAAATGATGAGTTAGATGTGCTCAAACAGATAGCAGAAGATACAAGCAAGAGTTATCAAATACAGCAAGATACTTTAGATATTCAAATAGAACAAGCAAATGAGATTGTTAAGATGAGAAAAGAGATTGAAGATTTAAGAGATGAGATGGCATCATGAGACTAGCAAAAAGAAGTGAAATAATCATACTTGATAGCAATGTAGCAGTAGAAGAGGAGGGAACTCCTGTATGGAATAGTGATGATACTTATAGTGTTCTGTCAATAGTTCAAAGTAGTTTGTCAAACAGAAAGTATAAAGCGATTCAAGATATTCCAGCAGGAATTGACCCTGTTGTTGATGTAAATGTCACTACCGGGATAGGAACTTATTGGTATGACATAGAAGCTACTAACTACTTTAAAGCATTCGATGAACTAGGTTCAAGTGTTTGCTCTAATGAAAATGAGATTTACTATAAATTTCAAACAAGTGATATCGACATCTTGTATTTAGGAAATATATCGGCAAATTCTGTTCGTGTAGTAGTTACAAATAGCGATGAAGACACTATATTGCTTGATTCAACATATGATACTACATCAAGAGACATATATGACTGGTATGACTGGACATATAACCCGATTGAATTTGACAACAATTTTTTTGCAAATATACCAATGGCATTTAACACAACATTAGAAATATATATAACAAACACGAACTCAATCGCATCTGTAGGTCACATAGCATTCGGTAGAGGTGTTAATGCAGGGCTTACACTACTTGGTCCTGCTCCTACTATTTCAAAAAGGGGAGTTACTTCAAAGACAAGGGATGAGTGGGGAAATATAGTCACTAGAAAAAAAGCAAGATACAGCCGAATGACTATCAGCTGCATATTCGATTCTTTTTCAGTTGACATTATTGAAAATAGATTAGAAAAATTTGTTGACACACCACTTATTGTGGTTGGTGATGAGAGAGACGATGGATACAAATCTCTTGTGATTTATGGTGAGCTTAAAGACCATAATATGCCAATAGGTATATCTAAAACAGAATATAAACTAGAAATAGAGGGGTACTTATAGCATGGAAATAAGCAAAGTTTTAACATTTGATATAAATAGAATACCGCAGGAAGGTTCACAAACATTTAGAGCAGATGCTTCGTATGTATGGAGTCGAATCTCTCCAGTAATAGACTCAATGAATGTAGTTACTGGAGAGATTAATATATCTACAGAAGAAGCACATAAATATAGAGATGAGTCTCTAAACTACTCATCTGAATCAAAAAGTGCAAGAGATTTGGCACTAACATATAGAGATGATGCACAAACAGCACGAAACGATGCTATAGCAGCGAAAGAGAAGATAGATGAGTATGTCATACCTGAAAATGCAACGCTGTCCCCAGATGCTATTAATGCACTTGTAGATCAGCAAAGACTCGAGAATTTTCTCGGATTTAATTTTTAAAAAGGAATAGAAAGTGGCAACAACAACAGGAATATTAAGAGATAGAGCATTAACACTCATTAAAGACGCAACAAATTTAGATGATGTAGCATACTTGCTCAAAGGGCTAAATGATGGCGGTCAGTTTGACTCAACAATTACAGATGCTGTAAATGCTAAAGTTGAGGAGCTCTCTCCAACAAGCAGTGCTAAAGAGATAGCACATGTACTAAAAGCACTTGAAAACGCAGACGGTATAAACAATGATGAAATTTATAGCATAGGAAAAGTCGGTGAAGTGGGATTCGGTGTTGCGACTTGTCCAGCAGACTTACTGCCGACAGGATGGACATGGATGAGCGGTCATGACGACATAGCATCTCCAAACTATGGAAACTACATAGATGCGAATGGAAGTGTTGTAGTCTACATTCCTAAGCATTACTATATGTATGTTGGAAATGAACTCTACATAAGCGATCAGCCAGCTTCAGGATATGTGCTTGACAGAAGCTTCATAAACGCAGGAGTTGAAATAAGAGGAATTTTCATTTACAAGTATGGTGCATCAAACTTAAATGGAATTTTTGGAAGTCAAAAATTCGCAGATCCGTTGAGTACAAATTCGGCACATAATCCAATTAGCGCACTTGTAAACACACCTGTGAATAATTATGGCGGTCTCTATAAAGCAGCAAAAAGTGCCGGAACAAACTATGTGCTAACTCCAATATTTCATTACTCAATGCTAGCAAGACTTGCTCTTGCACATGGGAAAGCATCATCATCAACAGCAAGAGCAAGTCTTG
>Ga0256843_1000518_pt1 | contig 32981 bp, 29 predicted proteins | sample AlvinellametaG_FD_191572 | JGI IMG/M metagenome (GOLD analysis project Ga0256843, IMG submission 191572) | Pompeii worm associated microbial communities from hydrothermal vent at the East Pacific Rise, Pacific Ocean - Alvinella | ecosystem: Host-associated > Annelida > Integument > Unclassified ...
TTAAAAATATTAGAAAGTTAGATAATAATATTCCAATTGTGGTCACTACTGCTTTTGGTAGTCAAAATGAGGAGATTGAACAGTTACAAAATATAGGGATGAGTGAATATCTTATCAAACCTATAGATATGATAAAGTTAGTTACTGTTATAGAGGATTTAACCTAGTAGAGAAAAACTCTACTAGATAGCCTCTTCATCCTCTTCACCAGTTCTGATTCTGATTGTTTTTTCAACTGGTGTAACAAATATTTTACCATCACCAATTTTACCTGTTTTAGCAGATTCAATAATAGTTTGAATCACATCATCTACTTTTTCACCCTCCACAACTAGTTCAATTTTTATTTTTGGTAAAAAATCAACTACATACTCTGCACCTCTGTATAGTTCTGAGTGTCCTTGTTGTCTACCATAACCTTTTACATCACTTATGGTCATACCTGTAATTCCCATATCAGTCAATGCATCTTTTACATCCTCTAATTTAAATGGTTTTATAACAACTTCTATTTTTTTCATATTTTATCCTTTTTATTTAATTAAAATGCTCGTTTAAATTCTGGATATGCTTCCACACCACACTCTTCTACATCAAGTCCTTGACTCTCTTCATCACTGTTTGCTCTTAGTGGTACTATTTTATTGATTATATATAGTATAGTGTAAGAACTTATAAATGCAAATAATGCAACTACTATTATACCTTTTATTTGCCCAATTAATGTTATACCATTTTGTGGATCTGATGCAAATATACCAACAGCCAGTGTTCCCCAAATACCGTTTACTAAGTGTACAGATAAAGCACCAACAGGATCATCAAGTTTCAATTTGTCAAAAAACGGTACACCATAAACTACCAGTATACCACCAATAGCACCTATTAGTATTGGTTGATAGATATTATACAAATCAGGTCCAGCAGTAATTGCTACAAGTCCACCTAAAGCTCCATTTAATACCATAGTTATATCTAGTTTTTTATATTTAAAGTACATCATCAGCCCAACAATAATAGCTCCACTAAGTCCTGCAGTATTTGTATTCATAATAGTAAGGGCAACTGCATCTGCATTCTCTTTTGAGGCAATAGATCCTACACTTCCACCATTGAATCCAAACCAACCAATCCATAATAAAAATGCTCCAAGTGTTACAAGTGGGATATTTGAAGCTGGTATCACTTTTACACCACCTGATTTTGGGTATCTTCCTTTTCTTGCACCCATAATAATAATTGCAGCTAATAGTGCCCAACCACCAGTTGAGTGAATTACTGTTGAACCTGCCAAATCATACATAGTAAGATCTAAAAATGTACCATCAAGCATATCGCTTCCCCAAGCCCAATTTACAACCAATGGATATATCACTGAAGCTATTATCACAGTGAAAATAGACAAAGGTATGATTTTTGCTCTTTCACTAACACCACCACTCATAATATTGATCACTTTTCCTACAAATGCCATTTGAAATAAAAATGCAGCCCATGCACTCATACTTTCTGATCCAAATCCACCAAAAGCGACACTGTATCCAAAAAGTAAAAATGACATAGATGCCACAGCATAAATCATAGTGTTTACCATAAGTACAGAGGTAACATTTTTTGTTCTAACCAATCCTGCTTCAAGCATTGCAAAGCCAGGAACCATAAATATAATCAATACCATTGCAAAAAGTGCAAAAAAGGTATCTATTACATATGCAGTATTTGCATCCATTTTAAAGTCCTTGTAAATAAATTTGAAATATTATAATCAAAATCTATCTAAAAAGGTGAAAAAAAGTGCGTACTAAATACACAATATATGGAATACAAGTGATAAAAATTGGAATTTATGTGGGTATTTTTTAACCAATTTAGATACCAAAAGGTATCTAAAAATTAGCTTTTTATTGTAAGGAGGTAGTTAACTACATTTTCTATAAATGCGTCGTGTTTTCTCTCTTTTAAGTATGCAATGTATAATTTTCTTTTCATTTGTATATTTGGAAGTCTAGCTTCAAATAATATTCCAGCTTTAATAAAGTCAGCAACTGCATGTCGTGATACAATCGATACAGTTGGAACATCATCTTTTGAACTGTGAAGTACAGTTTGAACAATTGTAGTAGGTGAAGTTGATTCACTAACCATATTAAAGGTATCACAGTCACTAAGTCCAGCTTGATCAAGAGCATCTTTAAATACTTGTCTTGTATTACTGTCTCTATTTCTACATATCCATTTGTATGATAAAAGATCTTCATCTTTTACCCGTCTTGGAAGTTTTTGGTTTGAGATTATTACAATTTCATCTTCCATCCACTCTCTGTATATAACATCATCTTCAAATATTGGACTCTCTATAAGTGCAATATCTACTTGTTTATCCAATAATTGTTCAATTGCCTCTTTTGATACAGCAACATTTACACTTACATCATTATTAATTTTCTCTTTAATATCATTTAAGAATGTTGGTAATAAGTAGTTACCAATAACAAATGAAGCACTAAAAATAAATGTAATATCTTTATTTACTATTTTTAAGATATCTTTTTCAGCTATATTTATTGCTTTTTCAAGTTTTGTAGCAATTGCTAATAGCTGTTCACCTTCTTTGGTTAATCTTATACCATTTTTTTTACGGTCTACTATTTTTGTTTCTAAATAATCTTCAATAAATTTGATTTGTTGTGTAACAGCAGGTTGTGAAATACCAAGTTTAGCTGATGCTTTAGAAAAAGATTTTTCCCTAACTACTGATAAAAAAGTACCTATTTTTGCGAAGTCTGTTATCATTGTATACTCTCACTTTAAATTTTGTTATGCGTATAATAACATTTATTTATAAAAAAAGCAATAAATATAAGTAAAAAGTATAATATTATCAAATTTATGCTATAATAAATATAATAAGGAAGTTCTAAATGTCACATAATAAAATTTTATCTGGATTAAATCCTTCGCAACAAGAAGCAGCTTCACATATAGATGGAGCACTTTTAATTTTGGCTGGGGCTGGAAGTGGTAAAACAAAAACGATAACTGCGCGTGTAGCATATCTTATATCCATTGGTATTGACCCTTCATCAATATTGACTCTTACTTTTACTAACAAAGCAGCAACCGAGATGAGAGAAAGAGCATTTGCTTTACTTGATGAAGTTTCCCATCCACCTTTATTGTGTACATTTCATAAATTTGGATTATTATTTTTAAAATTTCATATGCAAGAGCTTGGTAGAAAGAACAATTTTGTAATAATAGATACAGATGATAAAAGAAGAATTTTAAGATCTATAGATAAAGAGATTACAACTTCTGTTTTAGCTTCAGAGATATCTAAATACAAAAACTCATTGGTAGATCCACTACAAGCAAAAGCTACAGCACAAAATCAATATTATTCTCAAATTGCAGATGTTTATATGAAATATGAAGAGTATATTTTACAAAACAATCTTGTAGATTTTGATGATTTATTGCTTTTACCATATAAGATTTTGGAACAGAACAAGACTTTGGCAGAACAGACAAGTCAAAAATATCAATATATTATGGTAGATGAGTATCAAGATACAAATGAGTTACAGTACAAACTTCTTTTAAAACTGTGTACTTCCCATACAAATCTTTGTGTTGTTGGTGATGATGATCAGTCAATTTATGGATGGAGAGGTGCAACAATAAAAAATATTCTAAATTTTAGTAAAAATTTTGAGAATACAAATGTTGTAAAACTTGAGGAAAACTATAGATCAACACAAAAAATATTAAAACATGCAAATGAGTTAATAGAACACAATCGTGACCGATTAGGTAAAAAACTAATTGCAACTAGAGGTGAGGGTAACCCTATAAAAGTTTACGAATCTAATGATGAAAATGATGAAACTAGAAAAATATGTGAAGATATCAAACAACTTATACTAGATGGTGAAAGTGCAAAAGATATTGCTATACTATTTAGAGTAAATGCACTGAGTCGTTCACTAGAAGATGGTTTTAGTAAAAATGGTATCAAATATAAGCTTGTTGGTGGAATGAAATTTTACGAAAGAGCTGAAATTAAAGATCTAATAGCATATTTTAGAATTATTACAAATAAAAATGATAATTTCTCTTTAAAAAGAATTATAAACAAACCAAAAAGAGGTATTGGTAAAACTACAATTGAAAAACTTGATAAAGAATCAGAACTTAAAAACGTACCAATATTTGATATGCTTGAATCTTACAGTGCAGAACAATTAGCTTCAATAGTAGGTAAAAAAAATGCAAGAACACTTAAAGTATTTGTAGCATCAATTTTAGATCTAAAAGATATGTTAGTGGAATCTAAGATGAGATTTTTAGATACTTTTGAGGAAACTTTTGATTTTAAAGAATCTTATGAAAAAGCAATTGATGGAATTGAGAGAATTGCTAATATTGATGAATTTTATGGGTTTATCAGAGATTATTTTATTCAAAATCCACATTTGGGTCTTGAGGATTTTTTAAATGAGATAGCTTTAGAATCGGAACAAGATGCACTAAGTAATGAAGCAGTATCTATGATGAGTATTCATGCAGCAAAAGGATTGGAGTATAAACATCTTTTTATTATAGGACTTGAAGAGGGATTTTTTCCTATTGTATCAGAAGGAAGTGATACTCAAGAGGAGAGACGACTAGGGTATGTTGCATTTACAAGAGCAAAAGATAATTTAACACTTAGTTTTGTACATAGCAGATTTTATAAAGGTAAAAGAGCCAATCTTGTAAAAAGTAGATTTTTAACAGAGTCTGGTCTTGTAAAAGGTAGCCTTACTATTGAAAAAAACAACTCTTATAAAAAAGGTGATCTAATAAAACATAAAATTTTTGGTATGGGTAGAGTTGAAGGTGTACAAAAAGCTGGAAAAGACTTAAAACTAAAAATCAATTTTGGTGGATCAAAAAGGGACATTTTATCATCATTTGTGGAGAAAATTTGATTGAAAAATAGATTATTTGTAGTAAATAAACCAATAGGTATTAGTTCAAATTTTTATCTTCGTAAAATAAAAAGAAAATATAAACAAAAAAAAGCAGGTTTTTCTGGAACTCTTGATCCTTTTGCTAGTGGGTGTTTAATAGTTGCATTTGATCAATATACAAAGTTGTTTAATTATCTAAATAAAACTCCAAAAAAATATGAAGCTACTATTTGGCTTGGAGTTCATAGTGATTCATTGGATAATGAAAATATTACAATATTACAACAAAATCCAAAGAAGTTAAATATCGATGATATTCAAAAAGTTATAAATGAGCATATTGGATCAATAGAGTATTTACCTCCAAAATACAGTGCCAAAAAAATAAATGGACAAAGGGCATATAATTTAGCCAGAGATGGAATTGATATACAGATGAAAAAATCTGTAATGTATATATATAGTATAGAGTTAATAAATTATAATCATCCATTTATAACTTTTCGCACAACTGTAAGTGAGGGTGCATATATAAGAAGTTTGGCTCAACTAATACTTGAAAAACTAAATACAAAAGGTACACTAAGTGCACTAAGAAGATTAAACGAGGGGGATTTTATTTTTGATAATGAAAAAGCACTTGATCCTATTAATTTTTTAAATATACCAACAAACAGATATACAGGTGAAGAAAATTGGATTGAACTTGGAAAGAAAATAGATATAAATTATCTGGAGAATAAAAATGACGGAGAGTATCTATTGGTATTTGATAAGTTTTTTTCAATAATTAAAATTGAGAATAAAATAGTAACATATAGTTTAAATAAAATACAAAGAGATATAGATGTACAGTAAAAAAGCTTATGCAAAAGTGAATATTTTTTTAAAAATTGCAAATAAAAGAGATAACTACCATGAGATTGTTTCAAGATTTTGTAGAGTTCATAGTTTGTATGATATTGTAAAATTTGAAAAATCTAATCCAAATAAATTTTCACTAAAAGGTGAGTTTGGATGTGAGCTTAAATCTAATACTATATATAAGGTATATGAGATTTTGATACAAAGCTATCCAGAAGTTGAAGAGTTTTTTAAAATATATAGTGTTGAGGTTGAGAAAAACATACCTGAATTTGCAGGACTTGGTGGTGGAAGTAGTGATGCAGCTACTTTTTTACTTATGTGTAATGAATATATAGGCTTAAATCTATCAAAAAATAGCTTAGCAAATATTGGTGCAAAAGTGGGAGCTGATGTGCCATTTTTTGTATACGAGTATGATAGTGCAAATGTTACTGGCATTGGTGAGATTGTAGAAAAGTTTGAAGAGGATATATTGGATATAACAGTATATACTCCAGATATAAAATGTGATACAAAAAAGATCTTTACAATATTTAGAGAGAAATATTATAAACAGATATCCAATGATGAAAAAGTGTCACTTTTGAGAATGAAAAGTATAAATATATTTAATACTTATAATATAGAATATGCAAATGATTTATACTTAAGTGCAATTGATCTGAATCAAGAATTACGAAAAGTAACACAAAAAAAAGATTATGAGAATTATTTTTTTAGTGGAAGTGGAAGCTCATTTTTTAAAATAAACAGTAAGGAAACTTAATGGCAAAAAATAAAACAGCATCAAAACCAAAGTCTTTTTTAAATAAAAAAGCATACCATGATTTTATTATTTTAGATACATATGAAGCTGGAATTGTTTTAAAAGGAAGTGAAGTAAAAGCTATTCGTGCCGGACGAATTAATATAAAAGATTCTTTTATAAGAATAATAAAAGGGGAAGTTTTTTGGTTTAACGCGCATATATCATATCTGGATACAGCACATAGTGCATATAGACCAGACGAAAGAAGAGAAAGAAAACTTCTTTTGCATAAAAGTCAAATTGAAAAATTACATGAAAAAGTTTCAAAAGATGGTATAGCTATTGTTCCAATAAAATTATATTTTAATGATAAAAACAAATTAAAATTACAAATTGCAACAGCTCAAGGTAAAAAACTTTATGATAAAAGAGAAGATCTAAAAAGAAAAACTCAAGAAAGAGATATGAAAATAGCTCTTAAAAACTTTCGTTAACTTTATCCTACCTTAAAAAAAATATTAAGTTTTTAAGCTTAAATTTATTCGATTTTATGTAATATTTGTTCGATAAGTGACGATTATGTGACTTTATTTTAAATTTTAGGAGGAGATTGATGCAAAACAGTGCAAAAATTGAATACGATTATTCAGTTGCTAAAGCTTTTACATTTGCGACAATTCTGTTTGGTATTATTGGTATGACAGTTGGTGTTATACTAGCGTTTCAACTCGCGTTCCCTGAGCTAAGTAATTTAGCTGGAGAATATGGTACTTTCGGTAGATTACGACCTTTACACACAAATGGTGTGGCATTTGGTTTTACTCTTAGTGGTATCTTTGCTACATGGTATTATGTAGGGCAAAGAGTATTAAAGGTTTCTTTAAAAGAATCTGGATTTTTACAAGGTGTAGCTAAACTACATTTTGCTTTATACTTTATAACTATATTATTAGCAGTAGTTACTTTACTTGCTGGTATTACTACTTCAAAAGAGTATGCAGAATTAGAATGGCCACTTGACTTGCTAGTAGTTGTATGGTGGGTATTATGGGGTATCTCTATTTTTGGTTTAATTGGAATTAGAAGAGAGAGAACTTTATATGTATCTATGTGGTACTATATTGCTTGTTTTGTTGCAATTGCAATGCTATACCTATTTAATAACATGGAAGTTCCAACTGCATTAGTATCTGGATATGGTTCATTTTTACATTCAGTTTCTATGTATGCTGGTACAAATGATGCGCTAGTACAATGGTGGTATGGACACAATGCTGTTGCATTCGTATTTACTACACCAATTATTGCTATGATTTACTACTTTTTACCAAAAGAATCTGGTCAAAATGTATTCTCATATAAGCTTTCTGTTCTTGCATTCTGGGGATTAATGTTTGTTTATTTATGGGCTGGTGGACACCACTTATTATACTCAACTGTTCCAGATTGGATGCAAACTATGGGATCGGTTATGTCTGTTATTCTTATTTTACCATCATGGGGATCTGCTATTAATATGCTTTTAACTATGAAAGGTGAGTGGGGTCAACTACAAACTTCTCCATTAATTAAGTTTATGGTATTAGCTTCTACATTCTATATGTTATCAACTATTGAAGGACCAATTCAAGCAATTAAATCAGTAAATGCAATTGCGCACTTTACAGATTGGATTCCAGGTCACGTACATGATGGTGTTCTTGGTTGGGTTGCATTTATGGTAATGGCAGCATTATTCCATATGGTTCCAAGAATGTATAAAAGAGAGATCTACTCTAAAAGTTTAATGGAAACTCAATTCTGGTTACAAACAACTGCAATTGTACTTTACTTTACTTCTATGTGGATCGCTGGTATTACTCAAGGTATGATGTGGAGAGCATATGATGAATATGGTTCTTTAGTTTACTCATTTATTGATACAGTAAATGTACTACACCCATACTATACTATTAGAGCTGTTGGTGGATTAATGTTCTTATTAGGATTCTTCCTATTTGCATACAATATCTACAAAACAATTACAGCAGGTAGAGTTCTTGATAAAGAGCCTAACAATGCTACGCCTATGGCAGCTTAAGAGAAGGGGGTTATTATGTTTCATTGGTTAGAACAAAGACCGTTTTTCTTTACGGTAGTATTATTTATATTTGTTTCATTTGCGGGGTTGATTGAAGCGATTCCTGATTTTGCAAAAGCATCTCAGCCTACAGTTGGTACAAAACCATACACTGTATTAGAGTTAACAGGTCGTCAAGTATATATTAAAGATTCTTGTAATGCTTGTCACTCACAAATGATTAGACCATTTAAATCAGAAACTGATAGATATGGTATGTATTCATTATCTGGTGAGTATGCGTATGATAGACCATTCTTATGGGGATCTAAAAGAACTGGTCCAGATTTAATGAGAATTGGTAATTACAGAACAACAGATTGGCATGAAAATCATATGATGGATCCAAGCTCAATTGTTCCTGGATCACTTATGCCTAAGTATCCACATATGTTTAAAAACATTGCTGATGTAGAAACAGCGTATGCTGAAGCATATACAGTTAAAAAAGTATTTGGAGTACCATATGATCAAGAAGGTATGCCAAAATTAGGTACATTTGAAGAAGCAAAAGCAAACGCTTTAGCACAAGCTAAAACAATTGCTGCTGATATGAAAAACCAAGCTGTAAAAGACGCCGTAGCGAACGGTCAAATTCCTGAGATAGTTGCATTAATTGCATACTTGAATTCTCTAAAATAGGGTGTTAGATGGATTACGAAACATTATTAACAATTCAAGGGTATGCTAAGTTCTTTTTAATATTATTTGTATTTGTTGTATTTTACTCATATGCTTATTCTATATATAAAAGACAAAGAACTGGTGAAAGAGACTTTGAAAAATATTCAAAGCTTGTACTTGATGATAGTATTGATTCTGATCCATTAGAACCTAGAATAAGAGAAAAAGAACAAAAAATAGATAAGGAGAGTTAGTATGAAATCTATGTGGATAGGTGGTATTATTCTTATTATTGCTCTAATGGCAGGAACTTACTTCGTAGCGGGTGATTCTTTTCAATTAGGTGATGATTATATAAACGACTTAACAATGTTGGGTGGATTTGCTATTGTATCAATTACAGTATTTACGGCAATGAAATACGTTCAACAAATTAAAAATGATACAGCAACTGGAGAGTTAGCTGAAGAAAACTGGGATGGGATTGGTGAATATACAAATCCAATTCCTTCTGGATGGGGTTTACTTTTTATTGGAACAATTATTTGGGGATTTTGGTACTTCTTTGTTGGATACCCAACAAATCAATTCTCTCAAATTGGACAATACAATGAAGAGGTAAATGAGTATAATGGTAAATTTGAATCTAAATGGCAAAACCCAGATGAAGCAACTTTAAGTGCTATGGGTGAGTCAATTTTCTTAGTACAATGTGCTCCTTGTCACGGTGTTGACGCTGAGGGTATTGATGGAAAAGCTCAAGATTTAACAAAAAGAATCTCAAAAGAGTCTGTACTTTATACTATTAAAAATGGTGCAAACAACTTTAAATCTGATTACCCAGGTGGAATGCCTGCTGGTATGGCAAGTGGAGCTGATGCTGAAGCAATTGCTGAGTATGTAGCTGGTGGATTTAAAGGTGAAGCTCCTGCAATGTGGGGAGTATGTGCTGGTTGTCATGGACAAGATGGTGCAGGTATCCCTAGTGTAGGACCAAACTTAAAAACTTATGATGATGCAATGGTTGCAAGTGTATTAAATAACGGTAAAAAATCTGCTATTGGAACTATGCCTAGTTTCAAAGGAAGATTAAATGATACTCAAGTTAAAGCAGTTGCAAATTACTTAAGAAGTATAGGAGGACAATAAGATGGCATTACCTACTCAAATGAATGAAAATGAAAGAGGAATAATGACTCTACATGGGTTAGTTGGTGGTACTATTGCTACAGTTTTACTGTTGTCAATCCTTGGTGTATTAACATACCTTGCTATTGCTACTCAACAAGCAAACGCAACAAACACATATGTGATCAATCAAGACTTAAATGGTTTAAAATTTAATAGTCCTGATAACCACAAATTGTGGATTAATAAGAAATAAGGGGTTTATGATGGATAAAATAATTGGTTGGTCATTACTTGTAATGGCTGTAGCAACAATATATCTAAGTTACTTAGATCCTACTAGAGTGTTTGTTGGATAGATGAAATTATTTAACAACACTATAGCGAAAGTACTATATGTACTTTCGCTATTTTTATTTATAAATGTAAACTTGCAAGCGACTAATTTTGTATTAGAAAATGATGATTTAATTGATCCTAGGGCAGTAGAAAAAATCAATGCTATGGGTAATGAACTACAACAAAAAACAAATATAAATGTTTATGTAATAGCTAAACAACAATATCCAACTATAAAATCAAATGATATGAAAGAGAAAATAGCATCAATTAAATTATACGAGAAAACTGTAGTTGATACTTTAAAACCACCATATGTATTATTAACTACATCTTTTACAGATACACATATAAATCTATTAAAATCAAATGATATAAAAGATATTGTTGATAAAGATGATATTTTAGATACTTATGTAATTCCACTTTTAGCTTCACAAGATAAAAATGATATGAGAGCAAAAGTTTCAGCTGCATTACTAAATGGTTATGGACAAATCTGTGATGAGATTGCACAAAAAAAAGGTATAAAGCTTGAAACAAGTATGGGAAGTGGTGGTACAACATTTTCTGCAATTTGGAAAGTATTTATGTATACTCTAGTTGTATTTGGAATTTTAGCATACACATATATTATTATGAGAGAAAAGAAAAGAGGATATTAGATGAAAAAATACCAACTTTGGCTTTTATTTTTCTTTGCGATATTTGCTTTTACATTTTCTATGATAATATGGACAGTGATGAGTGCATCAAAAGTTGATATAAATGAAGATAAATCATTTGCAAGTTCTTATCATATTGTTGATGACAAGTTTAATGATATGATGAGATCAAGTGAAAAATTTAAAAAACTTTATGATGCTAAGCTAATAATTAATTCACAAGAGAAAAATTTGAATATTGATGATGTATTTTTATCACAACGAGCTTTAGAAAATAAAAGTAAAAATAAAAATATGTTAAGAGTAGGACAAAACAGTATTGAGATAATTTTAAAAGATAAATCCTCAAGTCAACCTATTGCTGATGCAAAAATTGAACTACTTATAACAAGAGCTACTGTAAATCATGATGATATTAAAATAACAGATTTTCAATATGAAAATGGAATATATAAAGCTAATACAAATATTAATATAGAAGGGAATTGGAATATTACTGGATATATTAAAATCAATGATGACAAGGGCTATTTTTACTATAAAACAAAAAGTGTAAAATAGTATAAAATGTCATTATTACATAATAATCTAACTCTACTTGTATTTCCTACAAGTAGAGCTATTAGATCTTACATAGAAGAACATAAAAATCAAAATCAACTTTTACCAAAAACTATATCTATAGGTGATTTTTTTTCAAAAATTATTACTATAGGCGATAAAAATTTTATTGAGCCAGAACATAGGATACTTTATCTTAAACAGGTTTTACAAAATATAGATATTACAGATTTAGGTATGAGTAAAGATTTTAACTCATTATTAAAACAAAGTGATTATCTATTTAGCTTTTTTTCTGAATTAACTCATGAGAATAAAACTATTGATGATCTATATGATATGGACACTTATGCTTTTTATCATGATCATCTTGATATATTAAAAACTATTTATGAACAGTATTGTTTGGTTTTAAAACAAAACAATATTGTTGATAAAATAACACTACCTTATGAATATATATTAAATGAGCAATATATTAAACAATATAACAATATTACAATTTATTATGAAGGATATTTTAGTAGTTTTGAATTTGAACTTGTTAAAAAAGTATCTACAATTACAAAATTGAATATTGTTTATAAACAGAATATTTTTAATAAAAAAAATATTGAGATATTTACTAAAATCGATATAGATGTAAAACCAAATAACCTATATGATATAGATATATCAAAAGGTGAGATCAACACTATTACTATACTTGAACAGCCATATCAACAAATTAATATTGAACCAATTTCTAGTAGAATAAATCAAATAGGTATGATTAAATATTCTATAACTAAAATGGTAAATAATGGTATTGATCCAAAAGATATAGTTGTAGTACTACCAGATGAATCATTTTATGAAAAATTAGCACTTTTTGATAGTGAGAGATATTTTAATTTTGCAATGGGGATTGATATAAAAGAGTCCAAAATGGTAAAAGTTGCTAATACCATATATAAAATTTTAATTGATTTTGAACCAAAAGATAATGATAAAATTAAAAGGTATCAACTAGATTATGAGATGATTCAAAAACTGTTTGGTACAAATATGAATAAAAATCTAAATAAAGAGATTTACAATAGTTTGATAAAGTTGTTATTAACATATGAAACAAGACAAGAGGTGATAAAAAAAGTAGAATCAACACTATATAGTTTAGATAAGCTTTTTTTTAGTAAAAATATAAATATTACATTTAAAGATGCTTTTAAAATTTTACTTCAAAAACTAATGGCTATTAGAGTTGATGATATAAGTGGTGGAAAAATTACAGTTATGGGGTTACTTGAAACTAGAGGTTTGAGTTTTGAAGGTGTAATTGTAATAGATTTCAATGATCATATAGTACCAAAAAGAAGTGTAAAAGATAAATTTATATCTACAAATATAAAAAAACTTGTTGGTTTGCCTACATTAAAAGACAGGGAAGATTTACAAAAATATTATTATTCTCAGTTATTTAATAGTGCATCAAGTATAAGTATATCATATGTAGATGATGAACAAAGTGGATTAAGTAGATTTGCTCATGAGATATTTAAAAATGAAGATATAAATAACAGTATAAAACCTTATGAAAATATTTTGTATAATGCATACAGTTTAGATACTATTGATAGAAATTTTATATTGGATATTGATCTATCAAAACAGGTATGGTCTGCTACATCATTAAAATCTTATTTAATGTGTAAAAGGCAGTATTATTATAAATATATAAAAAAAATAAAAGAACATAATTATTCAATAAAACCACAAGGGTTTGAATTGGGGCAAATTATTCACAATGCTCTTGATGAGCTATTTTCAAATCCAAGTTGGAAACAAGATATTAATAATTGTATAGCTATATTAAACAGATTAATAGATAGTAAAGTTGGCAAAAACAGTTATTTGATCTTAGATACTCAAATATACAAAAGAAAGTTGGTAAAATTTATAGAAAATGAGTTTGAAAGATTAAATAGTGGTTTTGATATTATAGCTACAGAGCAACCGTTCAACATTGTACATAATAGTATTAGGATACAAGGTTCAATTGATAGAATAGACTACTTGAATGATAATAGTTATTTGGTTTTAGATTATAAAACATCTTCAACTCTTAAAATTGACAGTTTAAAGAATTATGAAAAATCTAATGATTTTCAATTGGAATTTTATTATTTGGCAGTATTAAATCAATATGCAAGCAATGATCAAATTATAAATTGTGCATATTATGATCTAAACAGTGCAACTATAAAGCAAGAGGTTGCACTTGATGAGAAGTTGATATTATTGGATAAAATATTTGAACAACTACATACAAATAGTGTAGAGTTTAATAAGTGTGAAGATAAAAAAAATTGTGAATTTTGTGCTTACAAAATAATGTGTGGAAGATAATATGGAACAATTTGTATCATTAAAAGCTAGTGCAGGAAGTGGAAAAACATTTGCATTAAGTGTAAGATATATTAGTTTATTGCTTCTAGATGCAAATCCAACACAGATATTAACTTTAACTTTTACCAATAAAGCAGCATCTGAGATGAGTAGTAGAATATTTAAGACTATTCAAACTTTAGGTGAAGATGAAGCTTATATAGAAGCAATATCAATGCAAACATCATTGGGTAAAGAAGCAATATTAGAAAAAAAAGAACAGATATTAAAAAAATATATCAATACCGAATTATCTATTTATACAATTGATAAATTTATAAATAAAATTTTAAGAGAGTTTAGTGGGTATGTAAATATAAGTGATGATTTTACAATAATAAATAATGATGAAGAGTTACTTCTATATAAATATCTTCAATCATTAAGTGAAGACTCATTTGAAGATCTTATTGATTTTGCATATATTCAATCTAAAAAGCTATCTTCTATTTTTAATCTATTTAAACAACTCTATGAGAAAAATGAACAATTTGCTATTGATACAAATTTTGATTTTAAAAATTTTGAAAATATCAAACAAGAGATTTTAAAAAATGCATTTGTGATAAAACAGTATATTCAAGATTGTAAAACTATAAGTAAAACAGGGTTTAATGCTGTAGATTTCAATGATGTAGAAGAGTTGTTAGAAAAGGGCAAAACCTGGTTGGCAAAAGATAGCTTGGATCAATATTCAGTATTTAAAAAAGCAAATCCACAATCATTACAGCCATATTTTGACAAATTAAAAGTAAAAATAGTTCAATATATATATTTAAAAGAGCAGATGATATTATCTAAACTTTTCAAAGTATATAACAAATATATAGATTTTAGACATACATACAATATGAATAAAAACTCTTTAGAATTTAACGATATAACAAATATGGTTTATACTCTTATGAGTAGTTACATACATAAAGATTTTTTATATTTTAGATTAGATTCATATTATAACCATATACTAATAGATGAGTTCCAAGATACATCATTGGTACAGTATAAGATATTAGAACCACTTATAGAAGAACTTATCTCAGGAAGTTCAAGTGAGTATAAAACATTTTTTTATGTTGGTGATACTAAGCAATCAATATATAGATTTAGAGGTGGAGACGCAAAACTTTTCGATTTTGTAATAGATAAATTTTCACCTCAAATTAAACTTCAACATCTTGATACAAACTATAGAAGTAGTAAATCTGTAGTAAATTTTGTAAATAGTGTATTTGAAAATCTAAACTCTTATGAGTATTATACACAAAAAGCAAACAGTAATATAGAAGGATATATAAAAGTAGATGTTTTTGATGATGAAAAAATCTCTATTTTGGAAAAAATATCTAAAACAGTTGATGAACTTTTAAAAAATGGTATCTCTCCTGATAATATAACAATATTAACATATACAAATGATGATATATTAAATATCTATAGATATTTGCAAGTAATATACCCAAATATGAAAATTAATACAGAGATGACATCAAAATTGATTTTACAAAAAAATGTAGCATCAATAATTAATCTTATAAAATATCTATATTTTGATGAAAAAATATATCAATATAATTTTAATACACTAATAGGTCAAGATTTAGATGCACAAATAATAGTTAATAAGGATATATTACAAAAAAGTTTGGATTATATAGTCTATCATATAGCTACAGTATATAAATTGATGGATGAGAATGTAATTAAATTTTTAGAGATTATAAATAAATATGACAGTGTTATAGATTTTATATATGAGATTGACAATAATGATACTGCAATGGTTAATAAAGAAAAATCAGGTTTGCAAGTAATGACTATTTTTAAATCAAAAGGGCTTGAGTTTGATACAGTTATTTTATTGGATAGATTAAAAGGTGAGAATAGTGATAAAACTAGTTTGCTTTTTGAATATGAAGATATGGATCTAAAACATATATATTATAAACAATCAAGTAGAGAGGCTCTTGATTTTGCATATGCAAATGCAATACAGAAAGAGAAATCCTTAAAATATCAAGATAAATTAAATATTTTATATGTAGCATTAACAAGAGCCAAAAATAATATGATTGTATTAAAAAAATTAAATAAATCGGTATTTGAGGTGTTAGGTGATAGATTAAAAGATCAGATTATAGGTAAATTATATAAAGATAATAAGATAAAATCACAGATTAAAAAGGATATACAATTAGAATATACCCCTTTAGATTTAGGTTTGCAGGATAAAACTATATCTTCAGTAAATGATGAAAATGAAGCTGATTTAACTGCACAATATTTTGGAATTGCTACACATTATTGTCTTGAGATGATGGCTGGTTTTGATAAAGACTCTTTAAAAAATGCAATTTTGATGACAAAAAACAAATTTAATAGTTTATTAGATAATTTTCACTTTGATGATATATATCAAAGGGTCTATAATTTGATAGTAGATGATCAATTTATAAAATTGGTTCAAAATTCAGTAGTGTATAAAGAGCAATCAATAATTTTTGATGGAGAATTAAAAATTATTGATTTACTGGTTGAAAAAGACAATGAGATTATTATTATTGATTATAAAACTACAAATAGTGTATATGAATCACATAAAAAGCAGGTAAATTATTATAAACAAGCTATCGAAAATATATATAATCAGAAGAATATTAGTACATATGTAATATATTTACATAAAAGTGACACTAAAGTTATAAAAATTTAGATATAATGTAATAGTTTTGTAAAGGATTATTATGAAAATTATTTTACTATTGATAACAGCTTTAAATTTTATTTATGCTTCTATTGGAAGTATAGTTTCTTTATCTGGAAATGCAACTATAAAACGGCATGATATCACTATAAAAGCCAATTTGTATGATAGAATAATAAAGGGTGATGTTATTGTAACATCAAATAAAACTCTTTTAAAAATAGTTTTGTATGATAAGACAAAAATAACCTTAGGTGAAAATTCAGCTTTAGATATATCAGATTATTTATATGATGAAAAGCAAAAAGATAAAAATAGTGTTAGTTTAAATTTTTTTAAAGGTAGTTTTAAAAGTATTACAGGAAGAATTGGAAAATTAAATCCAAAAAAATTTAAATTAAAAACAAAAAATGCTTCTATTGGTATTAGAGGAACAACAGTAGTTGGTAATCAAGAAAAAATTGCATGTACTTCTGGATTGATCAGTGTAACTTCAGGAGGAGTTACACTGATGGTAAAAGCTGGACAAATGACTAAAGTTTCTGCAAATAAAGCACCAACTAAACCAACTAAATATAATCCTAAAGAGTTTAAAACTATTACAAGTGGTGAAGCAAAGGGTACAGCTTCGACAAAAGATACACCTGTTTCGTTGGATCCTGAAGCTAAAGGTGATTTAGAACTAAAAACTGTAGTTGAAGAAACTAATATAGATAAAGATACGCAGACAACATCTGCAGATGATCTTCGAGATGCAGATCCACAAAGTGATCCAGACCTTCAAGACCCTCAAGATCCACAAAGTGATCCAGATCCACAAGATCCACAAGACCCTCAAAGTGATCCAGACCCTCAAGATCCGCAAGATCCGCAAAGTGATCCAGACCCTCAAGACCCTCAAGATCCGCAAAGTGATCCAGACCCTCAAGATCCGCAAGATCCGCAAAGTGATCCAGACCCTCAAGATCCGCAAGATCCGCAAAGTGATCCTATATCAATGAGTGATACAAGTATATACAATGGTTTTGTGTCTGGTATTAAAAATTCTAATGGAAATATTATAGTGGATAAAAACTCTGACAGTTCTGATGTTAAAATAGAGTTTACTACTGATAAAACTGAAGTTAAGGCTGATATACAAACAGATGATAGATACTCTTATAAAAGTGAATATGAAAATACAAATAGTGTAACAGATGATTATACATTTAGTATGTCAAATGAAGGTGATCATGTTGATACATTGGGGCATAATGATTATACAACATGGGGAAGATGGAGTGGTTCTAAATTTTTCTTTTCTTCAAGACTTGATAGTGGATACTTTATAGCAGGTCAATTAACAAATAATGATGACTTACCAACAACTGGGATAGTTAGATATCAAGGGGATATCTTAGGTACAGTTTACGATAATGGATATAAAGATTTAGATGGTACATCAAATATAGTAGCTAATTTTTCTACAAATACATTAACTGGTACGCTAAATATAAATTACAAAGATGATGGTATGTTATTTTCAAACGCGCAAATAGATAATGGAACAATATCTGCAGATGTTAATTGTTTTAGTGGTGATTTAAAAGATGGTACAGCTGATGGAACTATAAATGGAGCATTTTTTGGTCCACAAGCTGTAGAAATTGGTGGAAATTGGACAATTGAAAAAGATGGTAATAAAGCATCAGGTATATTTAATGGGGAATCGGTACAGCCATAGATGAAAATATTAAAATATATATTTGTATTATTAATTAGTTCAAGTTTTGTAATTGCACAATCTGAAGATGATGTAAATAAAAAGGCATCTTACTTAATAAATAAGCATGAGTATAAAAAAGCTTATTTACAGTTAGATTCGTTATATACACTAGGTTCATATAATAATCAAACCCTTTATCTACTTGGTTTATCTTCATACAAGTTGGGAGATATTAAAAAGGCTATAGAGTATTATGAACTATTATTAGAGCAAGATAATGGAGCAAATAGAGTAAGATTGGATTTGGCAAAATGTTATTATGATATTAATAATTTACAAAAAGCAAAAGAGCTATTACTGTATGTCAAAAATACAAATCCACCTCAAAATGTACAAGATAATATTGATCAATTTTTAGAACAGATATCACAAAAAAGTAGAACGAAATTTACAGTTTTTGCAAAAGTTGGTTATTTGTATGATTCAAATGCTAATGCCGGACCAGAAGAGGAGAATGCACCAGATTTAATTGGTGCATTTTATTCAAAAGCTACAGATGATACGGCATTTACTTATGGAACAAATTTAAATTATATTGTAAAAGATGATGAGATAATGTATCAAAATAGCTTTGGTGTTTCTAAAGTAGATTATCAAAGGTTAGATTATTTAGATGAATTAACAGGATATTTTTCATCATCTGTATTATTTCAAAAAAATAAAATAAGATATGTTTTGCCTGTAGTTTTAAATGCACAAAAGATTGGGCATGATAGTAGATACTATTCAAAATGGATAGATTTTAGACCAAAAATGAGTTATCAATATAACAAAAATACAACATTTAATCTACAAACATTATTTAGTCAAAAAACATATTATAAAAATTCTGATCGAAAAACAAATATATTTTCTATAACACCATCATCAAGATATTTTTTAGATGGGACAAGTTATGTAGATACAGCTATTGAATATATGCAAGAGAATTCAAAAACACAAAGCTTATCATATAAACAAAAAGGATTTAATATTGGTTATTTTAAGGCATATACAAAGCTTTTAAATTTATATTTAAATTTATCATATGCTAGACTTGATTATGAAAGTGATTTAAATAGACTTGATAAAAAGTATAATATAAATGCCAATCTGTCGTATGCTATATCTGCATCAAAACTTTATGGTGTACTAGGATTAGTAGCTACAAAAGATCAATCAAATTATGCTATATTTGATTATGAGAGAGTAAAATTATCATTAAATTTTATATATAAATTTTAGTTTACTAAAATTTCATATATATCTATTAATTTCTCTTTCCCTTTTACTTGTACCTCTCCTAAATATTTTAAAGTATATTTTTTTGAAAGTTTTATTTTTACCTCATTTGATATTATAATATTTGATTTGTATGTTTTACATAATTGCTCAAGCCTTGATGCAGTATTTACAGTATCGCCTATTACTGTATAATCACTTCTGCTAATACTTCCAACTTCACCAACAATAGCTTCGCCGGTATGAATACCTATACCAATATTTAAAAGTGGTAAACCTTGTTGTTTTAATTGATGGTTTATTTTTTTTAAAATTTCTATTTGTTTTATTGCAGTATCAACTGCTTTTGTGCAGTGATCAGGAGTATCTATAGGTGCATTCCAGTAAGCCATTATAGAATCACCTATATACTTATCTATTGTACCTTGATATTTTGTGATTATATCACTCATTGGATTTATGTAGTTGTTCAAATATGATACAAGTGGTGCAGGATTATTAAATTTCTCAGAAATAGTTGTAAAATCTCTAATATCACTAAAAAAGACTGTAACTTCTTTCTCTTGAGTTTGTAAAATATTAGTTTGATTTGTTTTTAAAAGAGCATTCATTACATTGCTGGATACTTTAGAAGAAAATTTTTGTTTTATAATTTGATTTTGTTTTATTTGAAAAAAATATTTTATTACAATTGCCAATAGGATACTAAATAATATGGTCAAAAGAGGAAAAAATAGATTTAATACAACCCCTTTTGAAAATAAACTCCAATATGTAAAATATATATCTTGAGATATAAGCAATATAATTAAAGGGATATATAGATACCATATAGAAAATCCTACTAAAAGTAGGATCAATAATGAAAGAATAAATATATGTAGTAAGTTTGCACCATGAACCCAAGAAGGTATTGATATAAAATCTTGCATCAGCATATTATCAATTGCATTTGCATGAATCTCTACACCAGGAAAAATTGATTCAAATGGTGTAGCTCTAAGATCAAACAAACCAGCAGCACTTGTTCCTATTAATACAATTTTCCCATCTATTAGATTTTTGTCAAAATTATTATATATTACATCATAAGCAGATATATATTGAAAATGTTTCTCATATCCTCTGTAATTGATGAGTAGTCTACCATAGCTATCAGTTGGTATAGTTAGTTGATCTAAAGTTATATCTTGTACACCGTTTTGATCATAATTTACTATCACTTTATTTGTACCTACTATATTTCTTATTATCTCCAAAGCTAATGATGGGAATAGTTGTTCTTGTGATTGTATAAGTAAAGGTACACTTCTTGTGACACCTGATATATCAGGAATATTATTTACAAATCCACTAGAGTATGCACTGTCTTGTAATAGTGGAATATTTAAAATTGTTCCATAAGCTTTTGTAATTTTATTATTTGAATCGGTTTTATTTTTTTCAATAAATACAGCAGGGATATTTGGCAGTTTATCCCTTACAAAAGGAGTGTGTGTAAGTTGAAATTGATAGCCTAGTATAGATGGTGTATGTTGTAAAGTTTTGGCAAAAATTTTATCATAATTTGGAACATCCATGTTTGTGTTATCAAATTTAATATTTTTGATAACTTCACTAGGGGATGTTTTATCTTTTTCTGCAAAAATAATATCAAATCCTATAATGGCTGCATTTGCTTTATTTAAGTTTTCTACCATTTTTGAGACAAGATCTCTGCTCCAAGGCCATTGACCAAATCTACTTAATGCTCTTTCATCTATATCTATAATAACGACATTTTTATTTTTTTCTAACTCACCTCTAAATATAAAATACATATCTCTGATGTTACTGTCAAATGAGTTTATTTTATTAGGGATATAGATATATGATATGGATAATAATGTTGTAATAAATAATGAACCCAAGAGGTATATAAAAAATTTAATAAGAACTTGCTGCATAATAACCTTTATCACTTCTAATAAATAATTATAGCAAAAATGGATACAATTAAGCAATAATAATTAATTTTGAGGAAATATGAAAAATACAATAAGAATATTGGGTGCAAGTGGTAGTAGAAGTATTGACTTAGATCAGTCTTGTATACAAATTACACCTGAAGTGATCATCGATGCAGGAAATATTTTATATAGTTTAGGTGATGAAGCACAGTTGATAAATCATATTTTTATAACTCATGCACATTTGGATCATATTGCTGATTTACCATTTTTTATTGATTCATTTTTTGAATCAAGAGAGCAAACACTTAATGTATATGCTACAAAAGGTACAATTGAAGATATTAAAAAATATATTTTTAATTGGGAAATATGGCCAGATTTTTCACAAATCAAATTAGAGAATGTTGATCAGTATGCAATCACATTTCATGAGATACAAATAGGACAAACAATTAAATTAAAAGATTGCTCATTAAAAGCAATAAAAAATAATCATACATATTCTAGTTGTGGTTATGTAATTACCAAAAAGAAAGAGTCTGCTCTTTTAACATCTGATACATATTGTTGTGATTATATTTGGGAAGAGGTAAATTTAAATAAAAAGATCAAAGTTGTTATGGTTGATGTTTCATTCCCTTCACGGTTTGAACAATTAGCATATAATAGTAAACATTTAACTCCCAAACTTTTATTTGAAGAGCTTAAAAAACTAAAAAGAAATGATGTTAAAATTATGGTTAATCATCTCAAACCATACTACATCAATGAGATAAGAAAAGAGTTGGAAGAGTATGGTGTTCTTTTAAATGACGGAACAATTATGCAAAGTGAAGATATAGTTGATATATCAAGATCAGTTGTATTTCATAATATTCATTCAAAAAAACGACAAATTCAAAAATTAAATGAGATAGGTACTTCACTTACTGGTGAAAAAGATATTAATAAACTAATGCAAAAAATAGTAAACGGTGCAAAACAATTATGTAGAACAGATGCTGGGACCATTTACTTAATGAGTGAAGATAAAAAATATTTAAATTTTGCTATTGTTCAAAATACATCTTTGGAACTGAGTATGGGAGGGGACAGTGAGAATATAAATTGGGCAAAATTATCTTTATATAATGATGACGGTAGTATTAATACAACAAATATTGCAGTAAGGTGTGCTATAGAAAATAGTTTATTTAATATTGATGATGTTTATGCAGGAGATTGGAGCGAATATAAAGGACCTAAGAGTTTTGATGATGCTACAGGGTATAAAACTAAATCTATGTTATTAGTACCTATGATAAATCATGAAAATGATGTAATTGGAGTATTACAGTTAATCAATAAATTGGATGAAAAAGGTAATGTTATAGAATTTTCATCTGAAGATGAAGATTTGATGTTATCTATGGCTTCACAAATTGCTGTAACTATTACAAATACAAAACTTATAGAAGATATGGAAAACTTTTTAGATGCTTATATGAGATCAATTGCAGCAGCTATTGAAAAAAAGTCAAAACATACAAGTGGGCATATTAGAAATGTAGCAAAAATAAGTTCTCTTATAGCAGATGCTATAAATAATGATAAAAATAGTATATATAAAGATATAAATTTTTCCAAAGATGAACTTAAGCAATTAAATACAGCAGCATGGATGCATGATATTGGTAAAATTACAACACCAGAATATATTATTGATAAAACAAAAAAATTACAAACAGTATTTGATAGATTTGAGTTGATATTTATAAAGTTTGAATTGTATAAAAAAGATCTTGAGATACAGTATATTAAAAATGAGATAAGTAAGATACAGTATGATGAAGAGTTAAATATTTTGGATCAAGATTTAGATTTTATTAAATATATAAATTTAGGTATGGAAAATTTAAATGAACATGATATTAAAAAGATAAATTTAATTGCAAAAAGGAAGATTTATATAAATGGTAAAAAGCAAAATATATTAACCAATGATGAGATTGAGAATCTTTCAATTATAACAGGAACATTAAATCAATACGAAAGGGATATAATAAATCAACATGCGCAAGTAAGTATTGATATGCTTGAAGCACTGCCATTTCCTAAAAAAATGAAAAGAGTTCCTCAAATTGCTGGAACACATCATGAGAAGATATGTGGTGGAGGCTATCCAAAAAACTTAAGTGGTGATGAGATAAGTTTAGAGGGAAGAATATTGGCAATAGCAGATGTTTTTGAAGCTATATTAGCTGATGATAGACCATATAAAAATGCAAATAGTTTAAATGATGCAATGCATATACTATATGAGATGGCATACAAAAATGAGATAGATAAAAATCTACTTAAATTTATTGTAAAAAATAATATTCATATAAAATATGTAGAGGATAATTTGACAAAAGAACAGTTGGATGAGATAACTGTTGATTTTAGCAAATTATAATTTTATATAATCATTAATAATAAAATTCCAAATATGATTCTATATATTCCAAATGCAACAAAAGTAAAATTTTCCAAAAATTTCAAAAACAGTTTTATTGTAATAAAAGCAACTATAAAAGCAACAATAAATCCAACTGCAAGAACCAATAGATTTGCATTTGTAAATTCTTGATAATGTTTAAGTAGATCATATCCTGTAGTGGCACACATTACAGGAAAAGCAAGTAAAAAACTAAATTCTGCACTAGCTTTTCTATTTAAACCAACAAACATAGCTCCAATTATACTGCTTCCTGCTCTACTAGTACCTGGAATAAGGGCAAATACCTGAGCCAAACCTATATAAAAAGCCTGTTTATATGATACTTGTTCAACATCATTGATACTGTGTTTTGACTCATCATAAAATTTCTCTGCTATTAAAAATACAACTCCACCTACAATAAACATAATTGCAACTATCTGTATTGAAAACATCGCTTTAATATATGGTGCAAAAATATAACCAATAGCACCAATTGGTAAAAATGCTAGTGCCAATTTTGTCCATAAATCTATTTTTTTAATAGTGAATTTATCGCTATAGCATAATACAACAGCCAAAATTGCTGCAAACTGTATAATAACTTCATATGCTTTTGTAATGTTGTTTTGATCTATACCCAAATATTCACTTGCTACTATTAGATGCCCTGTTGAAGAGATTGGTAAAAATTCGGTAAAACCTTCTATTATACCTAATATTATTGATTGAAAAATATCTATTTTATATCCTTTGTAAGTTGTAAAAATTTTTTTAAACTTTGTTTCTCTTTATATCCCAATTTATAACTAATTTTGTCTATGTAATGTGTAATTTGTTTTGCAGAAAGATTAGATCTTGTTGCATATTGTTTAAGTATATATTGTGGTATTTTTGTTTTTTTTATTAAAAATTTTTTTGATAAATTATTTATATATGTAGTATGTTTATGTGTACATAATCTTGCAAATACAAAAGGTAAATTATATTTTATTTTCCACCGTTTTGCCAAGTCTATAAAATCATCTTGATTATTGGTATTGTTGTAATAATATTCTAATGCCTTATCTCCAATAATCACTTCCCCATTTAAATCCAAGATTTTTGCAAGCGCATTTGATGTTTGAGATTGAAAATCCTCTTTATAGTCACCTTTAATACTAAGTACAGATAAAACTTCATCCTTTGCAACAATACCTATATCTAAACAATTACAGTTTTTTGTTGTAATTGATGATATAAAAGCTGCATCTATTTTTCTTTTTTTATATTGTTTATTTATCTTGGAAGGGTAAGATTTTTTATAGTTGATTATTGCTTTTATCTGCGAAGATTTAATATTTCTTTTTATAAATATGTAAAATGGTAATAAATTGATAAAATCTATTTTTGCAAAAATCATTACTAATATATCCTTAAAATATTTTGGGTATAATACCTAATTAGTTGTAAAAAGAGGGTTAAAATGGTTATAGTAGAATTTTTGGGTCCTATTGGGATTAAGCCAATGAATTTGGATATAGATAATTTAAGTCAATTAAGTGATATTTTGAAAAATAACAGTGAAATATCTTCATGGTTGGAAAATTGTGCTGTAGCTATTAATGATGAACTTATCAGTTCAAAAGATATACCTCTAAAAGATGGTGATAAAATATCACTATTACCACCTGTTTGTGGTGGTTGACATGAATACTAAACCAACAGTTCAATTATATCATGGTAGTTTGGAAGTAGAAAAGATAACAAATGAGTGGTATAATCGTTTCAAAAATAGTAACTATGGTGCGATTATCACTTTTGTTGGTGTTGTAAGAGATGAAGATAATATTGATGGACTAAGTTTTGATATATATGAACCGATTTTAACTTCATGGTTTGATTCTTGGCAACAAAAAGCAAACTCGAAAAATGCAATAGTACTTATGGCTCATTCTATTGGTGATGTACCAAATCATACATCTTCATATATAGCTGCAGTTTGTTCTCCAAAAAGAAGAGTTGCTTTGGAGATGATTGATCAATTTGTAGAGGATTTTAAGGCTTCTGCTCCTATTTGGAAATATGATTTAATTAATGGAAAAAGAGAATATGCACTTGATAGAAGTACAAAAATAAGTGGTGCAGGAGTTCTGGTTTAATGGATTTTATTTTAATTGTAGATGATAGTAAAACTATAACAAACTCTTTGAAAATACTTATAAATGAAGAGTTGGGATATCATGCTGTTGTGGCTCATAGTAAAAAAGAGTGTGCAGATGTACTGTTAAAATACAGAGGTAAATTTTCTGCAGCACTTTTGGATATAAATCTTCCAGATGCACCAAATGGAGAAGTGGTAGATTTTGTAACTAAATTTAATATACCAACTATTGTATTAACCGGAACAGAAATAGAATCAAATGAAGATATTTTTAGGGATAAAAATATTATAGATTATGTTCTAAAAGATGGTGGGTTTGCAATAAACTATATTTTAGAGTTATTAAAAAGAATTGTTAGAAATAGTGGTATGAAAGTGCTTGTTGTTGATGATTCAAAAGTTTTTGCAGCACAAACACAAAATTTACTTCAAAGATTTCAGTTAAATTGTTTAGTTGCTTATGATGGTTTGGAAGCATTAAAAGTATTAGAACAAAACCCTGATATAAAAATTATATTTACTGATTATAATATGCCAAATATGGATGGCTTGGAACTTACTAGACATATTAGAAAATTATATAAAAAAGATAAATTAAGTATTATTGTAACTTCTGGATCAGAGAGTAAAAAAATTCCATCAAAATTTTTAAAGTTCGGTGCAAATGATTTTTTATATAAAGGGTTTACAACAGAAGAATTTTATGCAAGACTTAGCAATACTCTTGAGGTATTGGAGTTATTCGAATCAACTCAAGATAAAGCAAATAAAGATTTTCTAACTGGTATGTTTAATAGAAGATATCTATTTGATGTAGTAGAAGAGTTATATGGTAGAGCAAAAGCAAAAGACTTACCACTTTGTGTGGCTATTATAGATATTGATAAATTTAAAAATATTAATGATACCTATGGACATGATATTGGAGATATTGCAATTAAAGAGGTTGCAAAAATTTTAAGAGTAAATGTAAATGAGGGTTCTTTAATATCAAGACTTGGTGGTGAAGAGTTTTGTATAGTTCTAAATGGATATACACAAGATGAAGTTGTTGCAAAATTAGAGCATATTAGAGAAGATTTTGAAAAAAATATTATTGAGATTACTCCAAGATTAAGCCTAAGATATACTGTATCAATAGGTGCAACAATGCAACTTTGTCAAAGTTTTGAACAGATGATAAAAAGAGCAGATGAAAATCTATATGAAGCAAAAGAAACAGGAAGAAATAAAGTTGTATTGTCATGAGAGTAGATCTTCATAATCATACAACTTTATGCAATCATGCTACAGGAACTATAGAACAATATATACAAAGAGCAATAGAACTTAAAATTGATATTTATGGTTTTTCAGATCATGCTCCTATGGATTTTGAACCTGAATACAGAATGAATCTTTCTCAAAGAAAAAAATATGAACAAGATATATTACAGCTAAAGCAAAAATATAAAGATCAAATAGATATACGGCTTGGTTATGAAGTTGACTATATGAGAGATCCAAAATTTATTGAAAAAGAGATATTAGAGGCAAATGTTGATTATTTGATTGGGTCAGTTCATTTTTTGGATGATTGGGGATTTGATAATCCTGAGTTTTTAAAAACTTATGAGAAAAAAGATATTGATCAGATTTGGGAAGAGTATTTTAATACTGTAAGCGAGATGGTAAAAACTGGATATTTTAATATTGTTGGACATCTTGATTTAATAAAAGTTTTTAAATATTTACCTAAAAAAGATATAAAAGAGTTATCTTCACAGTGTATGCAAGATATTAAAGATTCTGGTATGACTTTGGAGATAAACTCTGCAGGTTTGAGAAAACCAATTGGTGAAGTTTATCCATCAAGAATTTTATTAGAACAAGCCTATAAATTAGATATACCTATTACATTTGGATCAGATGCACACAGTGTTGAACAAGTTGGATATGGATATGAAGATGCACTTAATTTAGCTAAAGATATCGGATACAAAAACTGTGTTGTATTTCAAGATAAACAAGCTCAAATGGTACAAATTTAAACATCTTAAAAATTGTATATTTTTTAAACACATATTGTATTAATCTTTTAATTTAAATACGATACAATGATTAAATTTAAAAATTTCCAAGGAGAAAAGATGGGTAAATTTGTTAATAATGTTGAAGAGTTTTTTTCATATTGTAAAGAAAATGAAGTAGAATTTGTAGATTTTAGATTTACAGATATTAAAGGTGCATGGCATCATATTAGTTATAGATTTAGTGCAGTTAGTGCTGAGTCATTAGAAAATGGTTTACCATTTGATGGTTCATCAATTGAAAATTGGCAACCAATCAATGAATCAGATATGCTTTTAAAGCCAGATGTTGAATCTGCATTTTTAGATCCGTTTACTGCTGATAGCACTATTATTGTTATTTGTGATGTATATGATATTTACAAAAATGAGTTATATGCAAAATGTCCAAGATCTATTGCAAAAAAAGCACTTAAAGTATTAGAGGAAAAAGGTATAGCTGATGCTGCATACTTTGGACCAGAAAATGAGTTCTTTATTTTTGATGATGTAAAAATTATTGATAATGATAATGAGCAAGCATTTAGAGTAGAAACTGATGAAGGTCATTGGGCAGATAATGCAGATTATGGTGAAGTTGGAAATATGGGTCATAGACCAAGAATCAAAGGTGGTTACTTCCCAGTACAACCTACAGATCCTGCAGTTGATTTAAGAGCTGAGATGATGCTTGTATTAGAGCAAGTTGGTCTTGAAGTTGTTTTAGGTCATCACGAAGTTGCACAAGGTCAACATGAGATTGGTGTAGTATTTAGTGATATTATTACTGCTGCAGATAATGTGCAAAAATACAAATATGTATGTAAGATGGTTGCTCACCTAAATGGTAAAACTTGTACTTTTATGCCAAAACCAATCTATAATGATAATGGTAATGGTATGCATGTACACCAATCACTTTGGAAAGATGGTAAGAACCTATTTTACAAAGAGGGTGAATATGCAAACTTAAGTAAAACTGCACTTGATTACTTAAGTGGTATTTTTGCTCATAAAGAAGCTGTTGCAGCATTTACAAACCCATCAACAAACTCTTTTAAAAGATTATTACCAGGTTTCGAAGCTCCAAGAATTTTAACTTACTCTTCACAAAACAGATCTGCAGCATGTAGAATTCCATATGGTGCTGGTGAAAAAGCTACAAGAATTGAAACAAGATTCCCAGATTCTACATCTTGTCCATATTTAGCATTTGCAGTACTTATGATTGCTGGACTTGATGGTATTGAAAAAGGTGGTTATGATTTAGTTGGACCATTTAATGAAGATCTATTTGAGTTAACTAGAGATGAATTAAAAGAGAGAAAAATCCCTGAACTTCCAAATTCATTTAGAGATGCTCTTGAAGGTTTAGAATCTGATCATGATTTCTTATCTTGTATTATGGATGAAGATTTTATTAAAACATATGTTGATTATCAATTTGAAAGACATGTTATTCCTGTTGAAGGAAGACCAACTCCTTACGAATTTATCTCAACATTCTCTTGTTAATAAGATATTAACATATATAAAAAAGCCCAGAGGTTTATCCTCTGGGCTTTTTTTATGAAGATAAATTAAATTTATATATTAGAATATAATTTGTTCCTCATCTTGAAGAGTTTCAATTGCTTCTACAACTTCTGGTAAAGGTGATATCTCAGTATAATATGCTTTTTGACCTTTAAAAGTTCCCTCTTTAACACCTTTGGGTTTTACAAATTCTCTTGGAATTTCTGGATGAAGTTCTAAATAATTTTTAACAAAGTGTCCAAATACAGGAGCAGCAGATCCTCCACCAGTTTCACTTCTATACATAGGTGTGTTATCATCATTTCCAAACCAAACTATAGTTTCTATACTTGGCGTATATCCACAAAACCATGCATCTACATATTTATTTGTAGTACCTGTTTTACCTGCAGTTTGAATCCCTTTTACTTGAGCTCTTCTTCCTGTACCTCTTTGAACCACTTGTCTTAAAATATCTGTCATTAAAAAGACCTGTTCCTCTTCCATAATGATTTTTGGTTCATGTTTTGCATAGCTTATTGTTTGTCCATGAAAATTTGTAATTTTATCTATTAGATATGGAGTAACTTGTTTTCCACCATTTGATAAAGTACTGTACATTTGACTCATATCTAGTGGTGAGATAGAGAAACTTCCAAGTGTGATTGAAAGATCTTTTGCTATATCTTTAAATCCAATCTCTGTTAATTTGTCATAAATTACATCAATACCGATATCTGATACCAGATTTACAGTTGCCAGATTTTTAGAGTGAACTAAAGCATCTTTAAATTGAACTAGCCCTGTTACATTTCTCTCATAGTTTTTTGGTTGCCATTTTTTCTTTTTATTGTTTGCATCTCTATATTCATATGTTCTGCTAATATCTGTAAGTGTTGATTCTGGGTTATATCCTAAATTTAAAGCAATTTGATATAAAAATGGTTTTATTGCACTTCCTGGTTGTCTTTTTGTTTGGGTTACTCTATTGTATGATGATTTTGTATAATCAACACCTCCAACCATAGCTAAAATTCTGCCTGTAGAGTTTTCAATAGAGATTAATGCTCCATTTAGAGTTTTACTCCAGCTTTTTTCATTATCACGATTTTTATCATGGCTTTTGATTCTATCATATCCATATTTTAAAGATTTTCTTGCTAATTCTTGGGTAGCAAGATCAATAGTAAGATATATTTTATATCCAGCAGTTTTTAGATCAGGAAATTTTGGAGTTAATCTTCTTATAACTTCATCTGTAATATATGGAGCTTTATTCATACTTAGTGTATCATTGTATACTTTTGGAATATAATCAATTGCATAATTATACTCAGCTGAATTTATCCAACCAAGTTTTTTAAGTCTTCTTATTACTTGGTTTCCTCTTGCAAGTGAGTGTTCAAGGTTTTTAGTAGGATCATAGAAGCTTGGAGCTTTTGGAAGTCCAACAAGCATAGCAATCTCTTTTATGTTTAATTGATTTAACTCTTTTCTGAAATACCCTAAACTTGCAGTTTTAATTCCATAGTATCTATGCCCAAAATATACTTGATTTAGATATCTTTCAAGAATCTCCTCTTTTGTAAGAGTTGATTCAAGTTTAATTGAAAGCATAGCCTCTTTTATTTTTCTAATCAGTTTTTTTTCTCTGCTTAGAACCATAGTTTTAATAAGTTGTTGAGTTAGTGTACTAGCACCTTCAACTAAAGAACCAGCTTTGATATCTTTTAGTATTGCTCTACCAATTGCATCTACATTAATACCTGAGTGTTCAAAAAACTGAGTATCTTCAATAGCTACAAGTGATTCAATTACCCTTGAAGGGATCTCATCATATTTTGCATAAAGTCTGTGGTGGTTATCAAATATATTGGCTACTAGTTCACCATTTACATCAAAAATTTGTGTAGTTTGTTTTGGATTGTAGTTTACAACCTTGTCTATATCAAATCGTATCTGAGAATAAAGCTCCATAAGCCATACAACAATAACAATTGCTATAACTGTAAAAATTCCAAATATATATTTTATCATTAGTTATTTCCTAAATTCTTTATTTACAAAACTTGCATCTATTAATTGTTTTGTATATGTGTGTTGTGGGTTGTTGATAGTTTGTATAGTTTTACCCTCTTCAATTACAACACCATCTTTTATGATTACAATATCATCACATAAATCTTTTACCGTTTCTAAATCATGTGTTACAAATAATATTAAAATATTAAATTGATTTTGAATATCTTTTAATAATTTAATTATTGTATTTTTACTTTTTGCATCCAATGCTGTTGTTGGTTCATCCAAAAGCAGTATTTTAGTAGAACCACTTAAAGCTATTGCCAAAACAACTCTTTGAAGTTGCCCTCCACTTAATTGTGATGGAAATCTATCTAAAGTCCAATCTTCCAATCCTACAAGATTAAGCATTTTAATTTTGTGTTCTTTTGTACAAAAAAACTGTTTAGATATTTTTGTAAGTGGAGATAAAGATGTAAAAGGGTTTTGAGGAACAAAACCTACAGTGTTACAATTTAATTCAAAATCACATTTATAATCAAAAGTTTTGGTTAGATTATGTGGTAAAAGATTGAGTACAGTTTTTAGCGTTAGAGATTTTCCGCTGCCACTTTGCCCAACAAGTGCAGTTGAGCTATTTATGGTAAAGCCAATATTAACCAAATCTTTTTGGTTATGCTTTATATGTAGTTTTTGTATCTCTAACTTACTCATATC
>Ga0256843_1000519_pt1 | contig 32967 bp, 26 predicted proteins | sample AlvinellametaG_FD_191572 | JGI IMG/M metagenome (GOLD analysis project Ga0256843, IMG submission 191572) | Pompeii worm associated microbial communities from hydrothermal vent at the East Pacific Rise, Pacific Ocean - Alvinella | ecosystem: Host-associated > Annelida > Integument > Unclassified ...
CTTTGATCAAAGAGTACATCAAAAAGCATAACCGTATCTTTTTCCATGAAGCTGTTGCCCCTGAGGAGGTTTTAGACTATACTAGTTCGGCTGATTTTGGACTCTCTTTAATTGAAGATAGCTGTTTAAGTTATCGTTATTGTTTACCCAATAAGATGTTTGAGTACACTATGGTGGGTATGGCAGTGATAGTCTCTAATTTACCAGAGATGAGACGTATTGTTGAGGAGTATGATGTGGGGGTTGTTGTCCAAGATAAGAGTATCGAAGGATTAAAAGATACCATTGCTAAAGCGGTTGCATTGGACAAAGCCACCCTTGCTAAAAATATTCAAAAATTACGGCTTAAGTATAACTGGCAAGAGCAGGAGCAAGTGCTGTTAAAGGTTTACAATGAATTATAGTATTACCCACCTCACTTCAGCCCATCCACGATACGATACGCGTATTTTTCTAAAAGAGTGTTGCTCTTTAGCTAAAGTGTATCATGTCAGTTTGGTGGTGGCTGATGGTTTGGGAAATGAAGAGAAAGATGGTGTTGGCATTTATGATGTTGGAGCAGATAGGGGACGTTTTGGGCGTATTGTTAAAACGACTAAAAAGGTTTTAGCCAAAGCTATAGAGCTCGATAGTGACCTTTACCATCTCCATGACCCTGAGTTGATACCTGTGGGACTGAAACTCAAAAAGATGGGTAAAAAGGTTGTTTTTGATGCCCATGAAGATTTGCCAAAGCAGGTGATGGCAAAGCACTATCTTAATACTTTTACAAAAAAAATACTCTCATTTAGCATTGCTAAAGCAGAGATTTTTGCACTGAAAAAGTTTGATGCCATCGTGGCTGCCACGCCTATTATACGTGATAAGTTTTTAGCACATGGCATGAATTCAGTCGATATCAATAACTTTCCTATGTTGGATGAATTAATAGAGTTAAAGCCACGATTTGATACTCCTACCATCTGTTATATTGGGTTACTCTATGAGACACGAGGTATACGGGAGATTATTCAGGCTATTGAAAATATAGCTGTTAAGCTTATTATTGCAGGGAAGTTTTTTGATGCTTCCTTTGAAGCAGAGATAAAAGCCTTAAAAGGGTGGGAAAAGGTAGACTTTAGAGGTTTTGCGAATAGAGATGAGGTTAAAGAGATACTAGAAGCATCCATAGCAGGTCTTGTTACGCTTCACCCCACGCCAAGTTATGTAGAAGCCTATCCTGTAAAGATGTTTGAGTATATGAGTGCAGGGATTGGGGTGATTGCTTCTGATTTTCCACTCTATAGAGCATTTATAGAAAAGGGAAAATGTGGGGTCTGTGTTGATCCTTTGGATAGTGATGCGATTAAAGGTGCCATTGTGGATATGATAGCACATAAAGAGGATACAAAAGCCATGGGTCAAAGAGGAAAAGCTTTGATTCAAAGTCAGTATAATTGGGGTGTTGAAGAGAAGAAGCTCTTAAGACTTTATGAGGAGTTATTAACGAATGTATCTTGCTGAGCAGTTTTATCAAAAAATTTTAAAAAAAGAGCCACCCTATTATGCCAAATACTCTCTATGGCTCATTATTTGGAAACCTTTGCGTAAATATCTTAATGTGGTTATTATCCCCAATGTTCCCTTTTCCAATTTGAGGGTAATACTTTATCGTTTAATTGGTTTTAATATTGGTAAAAATGTCTTTATTGGAATGAAGTGCTATTTGGATGATGTAGCGATTGATAAAATGACGATAGAGGATAACGTAACCGTCTCTTATGGTTGTTATTTTGCGTGTCATGGCAAAGGGCAAAAGCATACTCAAATTTTGATTAAAAAGGGTGCGTATATTGGTATGCGATGTAATGTTTTATCGGGTAAAGAGGGGATTGTAATTGGAGAGAAGAGCATTATTGGTGCAGGAAGTTTAGTGAATACAAATGTACAAGCAGGAGTTACAGCAATGGGCATACCTCTTAAGATAAAAGGTCATCATTCATGAGTTCATCTATTTCCATTATTATTCCTTGTTTGAATGAAGAGAAATATCTACAGCACTGTTTGGATTCGATTTTAACAAGTGATATTGATTTGACTCAGAGTGAGATTATTCTGGTCGATGGTGGCAGTGAGGATAAAACGGTTGAGATTATTCAATCATATCAAGAGCAGTATGACACTATTAAACTTTTGAATAACCCTAAAAAGTTTACCCCTATTAGTATGAATATGGGAATAGAAGCATCGGTAGGAGAGTATATTTTTATTGTCTCGGCACATGCCAAGTATGAAAATGGATACTTCTCTAAATTGCTCAAAGAGATTCAACGCTTGAACGCCAACTGTGTCGGAGGTATTTTAAAAACAGACGTTAGAAAGCATACGAAAAAATCAAATGCTATTATCAAAGTACTCTCTCATAAATTTGGGGTAGGTAATGCCGATTTTAGAATTGGTGGAGATGAGATCAAAGCGGTTGATACGGTGGCATTTGGGTGTTATACCAAAGCAACATTTGAGCAGTTTGGACTATATGATGAGCAGTTGATTCGTAATCAAGATATTGAGCTTAATAAGAGAATTATTAATGGGGGAGGTAAAATCTATCTTATTCCTGATGTGTATGCAACCTATTATGCACGAGAAAATTTTATAGATTTGGCTAAAAATAATTTTGCTAATGGTAAATGGAATATCTTAACCGCCTATTATACTAAAACGTTAAGCTCTTTAAGTCTAAGACATTTTATTCCATTATTTTTTGTGTTATCTTTGCTTTTACCATTACCTTTAGCCCTCATTAATATAAACTTTTTATGGATAGCCTTTTTATCATTGAGTAGTTATTTAGCTTTGGTTATAATACTGAGCTTAAAGTTACAAGATAAAGAGACTCCCTTTATCTATCTGGCTGCAACTTTTTTGACACTCCATCTTGCGTATGGTGTAGGGTCTCTTGTTGGCATTTTTTGGGTAGTAAAACGTATAATAAAAGGTAAAAAATGAGTGGTGATAAATTAAGATTAGATAATATTTCAACCAAACAGATGTTGGGGCTAATGGCATTGGCGTATGCTTTTAGCTTTTTGGTACGGATGATTTGGGTATGGCAGTTTAAAGATACCTCTAGTTTCTATTGGAACGATCAATTAATGATTAATACCAATGATGGATATTTCTTTGCATCAGGGGTTCAAAAAGCATTATATGGCTTACATGAAGCAAATCCAAGGGTATTTGGTCTGTTTGATTATGGGGTAATTTTCTTTACTTCACTATTGGTCAAATTGACACCCATGTCCCTAGAGACCGCCATTCTTTATGCCCCTGCAATCTTCTCTTCATTGGTGGTTATCCCCATTATTTTGATTGCTAGGTTATATGGCAAAACATGGTGGGGATTTTTTGCAGCACTCTTAGGAAGCATTACATGGAGTTATTATAATCGAACCATGACAGGGTATTATGATACCGATATGTTCTCTGCGATGGCTCCTATGTTTATTCTTTTTTTTCTTATTAAAAGTACCATTGATCTTCGTTTAAAAACAGCACTTTATGGGGCAATTGCGATTGCTATTTATCCTTTTCTTTATGATTCAGGACTCTCTATTGTCTATGCCATTGGGATGATCTATGCCCTTTATATGATTGTTTATCATACCAAAGAGGAGATTACGTATCTTTCGTTAATTCTTATTTTTGTCTCTCTTTTACCATTTCCTTTTGGCTCTCCTTGGGCGTATGTGTTGAAAATAATTGTTTTAATAGGACTTTATCAACTGTTACAGAGAACAAAACTTGAACAGAAACAACTTATTGTTGTAACTGCGGGCTTATTTGTACTCTTTTTAATTTTTGGTAATGTTTTTGGATTGATATTTGCTAAAGTATCAAGTTATGTGGCAACAGGAACCAAAGAGGAGGGCTTGCATTTTTATTCTGTGGCACAAACGGTAAGGGAAGCAGGAAAAATTCCTTTTGAGACCTTTGCCAATCGAACTTCAGGTTCTATTGTTGGGGTCATCATTGCACTGATAGGTTATGTGGTATTGGTTATTCGGCATCGAGCCTTTATTTTAGCATTACCTTTGATTGGTATTGGTGTCTTTTCACTTTGGGGAGGGCTTCGTTTTACAGTCTATGCCGTACCCGTAGCAGCGATGAGTGCGGTCTACCTTTTTTGGATAATTGCCGAGAAGTTTATTGCAGATAAAAAGGCTCAGATGGCATTTGTTGCACTCTTGAGTGCAGGGATGATCTATCCTAATATCGTGCATATTATTGGATATAAAGTACCAACTGTTTTAAATAAAAGTGAAGTTCAAGATTTGGTTAAATTGGATAAAATTGCTAGTGACAAGGATTATACATTGACTTGGTGGGATTATGGGTATCCCGTTTGGTTTTACTCAGATACCTCTACTTTGATTGATGGGGGAAAACATAATAATGACAACTTTATTATCTCAACCATTCTCTTTTCGGATTCTCCCGAGCAGGTGGCAAACCTAAGTCGTTTGGCGGTAGAGACCTATGTGGATAGTAACTATTCGGTGGTTGCGGATTGGTTATTTCGAGATACCAATCCCAATCAGTTGTTAGAAGATTTGAAAAATCCTGATTTTAAACTTCCTGCTAAAACTCGAGAGGTTTATCTCTATATGCCTTATCGTATGATGCGTATTTTTCCTACGGTTGGAGTTTTTGGTAATTTAAATCTCAAAACAGGGCATAAGAAGCGTAATATTGTCTTTTATCCGACCCGTATAGCCAAGCAGAGTGGTTCTCAGGTGATGTTTGCCAATGGGATTGTTTTTGATATGGCTCGAGGTATTTTACAGATGGGGAAACAGACGCAGAAGGTTTATAAATTTGATATGGTCTCTTATCGTCCCGATGGAAAATCGGTGAAACAGTCAGAGTTAAAGCACATTGATGGTACCTATGCGGTGGTTTACCTTAAAAGTTATGGCAGTTTTGTAATTATGGATCGAAAAACTTATGAGAGTGCGTATGTTCAGATGTTTATGCTCGATAATTACGATAAAAATCTCTTTGAATTGGTAGTCTCATCACCTTATAGTAAGATCTTTAGAGTGAAGAAGTAGGTAAAGATGAGTGCTGGGGGGCAGAGGATTAAGAGAGTATTTGATTTTGTCTTGGCGGTGATTGGTATTGTCCTGACATGGTGGATTATGGTGATTGCTTTGGTTGTAGCCTCTTTTGAGACACGAAGTTTTGGGCTCTTTATGCAAGAGCGTATTGGACGTGATGGTAAGCCTTTTAAGGTTTTTAAGATTAAAACCATGCGACCCATTACGGGGGTAGAGACAACCATTACTACTGCCAATGATATGCGTATTACTAAAAGTGGTAAGTTTTTTCGAGATACTAAGATCGATGAACTCCCTCAGCTTTTTAATGTTCTTTTCGGAGAGATGAGCTTTGTTGGACCTCGTCCTGATGTCGCGGGATATGCCGACAAGCTAGAGGGGGAGGATCGTAAGGTTCTCTCTATTCGTCCAGGGATTACAGGACCCGCTTCGTTAAAGTACAAAAACGAAGAGCAGATCTTAGCCCAACAAGCGGACCCAAAAAACTATAATGATACGGTCATTTGGCCTGATAAGGTTAAAATTAATCGTCACTATATAGAAAATTGGTCTTTGAAAAAAGATATTGAGTATATTATAAAAACCATACGAGGATAGCCCATCATGCAGCGAATTTTTTTATCCCCCCCCCACATGAGTGGCAAAGAGCAGGAGTATATAGCAGAGGTCTTTAAAAGCAATTATATTGCACCACTTGGGGCATTTGTTAATCAATTTGAAGCAAGTATCAAAGCCCATACAGGAGCTTCGCATGCTTTAGCACTCTCTTCAGGAACGGCAGGCTTGCATTTGGCACTTAGGGTTTTAGGGATTGGTAAGGGAGATCTAGTATTGGCTTCAACCTTTACCTTTATTGGATCTGTTAATGCGATTCTTTACCAAGGGGCAGAGCCTGTATTTATCGATAGTGATGAGAGTTGGAATCTCTCTCCTACACTTTTAAAACAAGCGATTCATGCACTTCCTCAAAAACCAAAAGCTTTGATTCTCACGCATCTTTATGGTCAGGTTGCCAAGCTTGATGAGATTGTAGCCATCTGTAAAGAGGAGGGAATCTACCTTATAGAGGATGCAGCAGAGTCGCTTGGTGCCACGTATGGTGATCAGCAGAGTGGTACATTTGGTGATATGGGGGTTTACTCCTTTAACGGGAATAAGATTTTGACCACATCAGGAGGTGGAGTCTTGGTGAGTGAGAATGAAGCGTGGATTGAAAAAGCCAAATTTCTCTCTACCCAAGCTAAAGAGCCTTTTTTACACTATGAGCACAAGGAGTATGGTTACAATTATCGTATGAGCAATGTTCTAGCCGCCATTGGGGTGGCACAGATGGAGGTCTTAGCAGAGCGAATCAAGAGAAAACGGGAGATATTTGATTTTTATCGTACGCAGCTCTCTGGGGTTAACGGGGTATCGTTTATGCCAGAGATTAAAGGGAGTCGTGGGAATCGTTGGCTTACGACATTAACCTTTGAGCATCAGGATCCGCGTAAAATTATCGAGGCGTTAGAGTCGGTCAATGTCGAGAGCCGTCCACTCTGGAAGCCCATGCACCTACAGCCACTCTTTAAAGGGGCAGAAGCTTTTGTAGATGGATACAGTGAAGAGCTTTATGCACGAGGGATCTGTCTTCCGTCGCCTACAGCAAGTAGTAATGAGGAGCTTCTACGGGTCGTAGAGGTAATAAACGACCAATGCTCTTAGAATTTTTTTTTCAACCCACGAGTAAGAAACGGATTCTCTTTTTTGTGGTGTTGGATCTTTTAATCTCTTTAGCTACCGTGGTGCTTGCGTACCTTTTGCGATTTAATTTCTCTATTGTTCCTACGTTTTATGACTCTATGATTGCGATGTTAAGCGTTTTGCTTCCTTTGAAAATTGCCGTTTTCTTTGTTTTTAAAATCTATCATATTGCATGGCGTTTCTTTGGATTAAGTGAGTACAAACGAATTATTTTAGCACACGTGGTTACTTATGGACTCTTTACTCTAATCTATCTGCTTTTTACAGATTACTTTGCACCATTTCCTCGATCAGTGATTGTGATTGATATGTTTTTGTCAATCTTTTTTATCGGTTTTTTACGCATTGCTAAACGGCTCTATCTCGAGAATAATCGGGTTAACAATCAATCTAAGATGTTGATTGTAGGTACCACTGATCGTGCGGCAGATATTATCAAAAGTGCTCTGCGTGGTGAGATTGATTATCATCCCATGGCGGTGGTCTCAGAAGATAAAGATACCATTGGAACGTACTTTTCAAATATTCGAGTCTATAACCGATCCATGATGGAGACATTGATTGGAGAGTTGGAGATAGAGATGGTGGTTATTGCCGAAAAGCTTGCTCAGAATGAGTTGGATAGACTCTTTAGAGAGCTACGGGCATTGGGGGTCAAAGAGATTAAGGTGGCTCAGATCTTTCAAGACAATAAAACCACCCTTGCCGATATCTCGATCGAAGATCTCTTGGCACGGAAACCTCAAGATTTAGACAGAATTAGCATTGCCAATTTTATTGCAGGAAAAGTGGTGCTCATTACAGGTGCAGGGGGGAGTATCGGGAGTGAGCTCTCTCGTCAGGTAGAGCAGTTTGGTGCTAAGCAGATTATTCTTTTAGACAACAGTGAGTTTAATCTCTATGCGATTAATGAGGAGCTAGATGCCAACAAAACAGTCGCGGTGATGCAAAATGTTCAAGAGCGAGCAATGATTGAGCAGACTTTCGCACGTTATGAACCTGATATTGTCATTCATGCCGCTGCGTATAAGCATGTACCGCTTTGTGAAGCCAATATTAAAGAGGCGATTTTTAACAATGTTGTGGGAACCAAAAATGTAATGGATCTCTCGATTAAGTATGGGGTTAAGAAGGTGGTTTTAATCTCTACCGATAAAGCGGTACGTCCGACCAATGTGATGGGAACTACCAAGCGGATTTGTGAACTCTATGCTCATGCCGTGCCTTCAGGGGAGACGGAGATCGTCGCAGTACGTTTTGGGAATGTGCTAGGGAGTTCAGGTTCGGTAATTCCCAAGTTTAAGGCACAGATTGAGCGGGGAGAGAACATTACCGTAACACACCCTGAGATTACCCGCTACTTTATGATGATTCCCGAGGCGTGTCAATTGGTACTACAAGCGGCTTCGATTGCCAAAGGGGGAGAGCTCTTTATTTTGGACATGGGTGAACCCATTAAGATTGTGGATTTAGCAAAACGGATGATTGAGCTTTCAGGTCGGGAGGATATAGAGATTGTCTTTACGGGTCTTCGAGCTGGAGAGAAGCTCTATGAGGAGTTACTTATTGATGATGCGGATCTTAAAACAGAGTACGAATCGATTATGGTTTCACAAAATCCTCCCGTTGAGTATGATGCCTTGCTTACAAAGATAGAAAAATTGCTTAATGCCCATGAGCAAGAGGCACTAAAGATACTCAAGGAGATTGTTCCTGAGTTTCATCATCAATCTAACGCAAAGGGGTAAATGTGCAGATTTTAGAGATAGCCAAAGAGGTATTTCGTATTGAATCAGAAGCCATTATGGCATTAAGAGAGCAGTTGAGTGATGATTTTAAAGAGGCAGTAGAAGCCATTTTGGGATCTCAAGGAAAATTAATTGTCTCGGGAATGGGAAAATCGGGCATTATTGGTAAAAAGATTGCAGCAACCATGGCAAGTACGGGAACGCCCAGTTTTTTTCTTCATCCAGGAGAAGCGTATCATGGAGATCTTGGAATGATTGAGCCTGAAGATATGGTCTTATTAATCTCTAACTCAGGTGAGACCGATGAGGTTTTAAAATTGATCCCTTTTTTGAAGTCTCAAGGGAATACCATTATTGCCATGAGTGGTCATTCTAGCTCTACTTTAGCAAAGAATAGTACTTATCATCTTAATATTGCCGTAAAACAAGAGGCGTGTCCTCTTCAGCTTGCCCCAACGGCTTCAACCACGGCGACGCTGGTAATGGGGGATGCCCTTGCGATTGCACTGATGCGTCTAAGAGGCTTTGAGGCAAAAGATTTTGCTCAGTTTCACCCTGGTGGAAGTCTAGGGCGACGATTATTGACCAAAGTAGAAGATGTGATGCACCAAGAGCACCTTCCCATAGTTCATCCCAACGAGGGGGTAAAAGAGATTATTCAGCGTATCTCCGCGTCTAAGATGGGGCTGGTTATTGTTATGGAAGAGGGATCAATTTTAGGGATTATCACCGATGGTGATATTCGTCGAGCAATGGAGTCACAAGAGGAGGAGTTTTTCTCTTTAAAAGCATCATTATTGATGACACAAGATCCCAAAATGATTGAGCCCACCGCCAAGCTTATGGAGGCACAAGCGTTAATGTCCCGTTATAAAGTTAACTCCTTACTTGTTGGTTTTGATAAAAAATTACTCGGAATTGTTCAAATTTATGATTTAGGAATCTAAAATCAGCTATAATTTCTCTACTCATAGAGTGTTGATAAAGGAGGAATTTATCAATTTATTTATGCTTATCTAACAAAAGGAGTTGTAACATCAAATGAAAATAGAGAAAGTATGTATGATAGGATTGGGCTATATTGGTCTTCCTACCGCCGCAGTTTTGGCATCACGAAAAGTTCAGGTGGTGGGTGTAGATATCAATCAGGAAGCGGTTGATACCATTAATCGTGGAGAGATCCATATTGTGGAGCCTGAGCTAGACATTTTGGTTAAAGCTACAGTCAGTGAGGGCTATCTACGAGCCACCACCACTCCTGAAGAGGCAGATGCCTTTATTATGGCGGTTCCTACCCCTTTTAGGGGAGAGGATCATGAGCCCAATCTTGACTATATTGAAGCAGCAAGTCGTAGTCTTGCTAAAGTACTTAAAAAAGGAGATTTGGTCATTCTTGAGTCCACCTCTCCTGTGGGGACTACCGAGAAGATGGCAGCATGGTTGGCTAAAGAGCGACCCGATCTCTCTTTTCCTCAGGATAGAGCAGAGGAGTCAGATATTCGGATTGCATACTGTCCTGAGCGGGTACTGCCAGGGCATGTGATTCGTGAACTAGTAGAGAACGATCGTATTATTGGGGGAATGACCCCTGAATGTACGCAGACAGCAAGTGCACTCTATAAGATCTTTGTTAAAGGGGCATGTATCCCCACCAATGCCCGCACCGCAGAGATGAGCAAGCTTACCGAGAATGCCTCTCGGGATGTGAGCATTGCGTTTGCGAATGAGCTCTCTATTTTGTGTGACAAGATGGGCATTGATGTTTGGGAACTTATTGCCCTTGCCAATCGACATCCACGGGTTAATATCTTACAACCAGGCTGTGGGGTAGGGGGGCACTGTATTGCGGTGGATCCTTGGTTTATTGTTAATGCTTTTCCCCATGATGCCCACCTAATGAAAACGGCACGAGAGATTAACGATGGTAAACCACTCTTTGTAATTTCAAAAGTAAAAGAGGCGATTAAAGATATTGATAATCCTAAAATTGCTTGTTTGGGATTGGCATTTAAGCCCGATATTGATGACTTAAGAGAATCACCTGCACTAGAGATTACCAAACAACTCTCTGATGAGATTGTGGGTGAGATTTTGGTAGTTGAGCCCAACATCAATGAGCTTCCTGCGGTACTTAAGAATCGTAAGAACATCACCTTACTTCCGTTAGAGGAAGCAATTGAATTGGCTGATGTGGTGGTTATTTTGGTGAAGCATAAAGCCTTTGTTGAGATGAATACCTCTTCTTTAGAAGAGAAAATACTCATCGATACTACAGGGCTTATTAGCACAAAAAGATATTAAATTTGGATATAATTAAAGTATTAAAAGAAGAGATTGGTTTAATAAATGAAAGATAAAATAGCAGTAATTGGATTAGGATATGTTGGTTTGCCTCTAGCGCATGCGTTCTCTGCAAAGTATGAGGTGGTTGGATTTGATATTGCTCAGTGGCGTATTGATGAGTTGCGTTCAGGTTTAGATCGTACCTTAGAGTTGAGTGAAGTACAGGTTAAAGAGGCATTAGAAAATGGTATGAAGTTTACCAATAATCTTGATGATATTGCTGATTGTAACATCTATATTGTTACTGTTCCTACCCCCATTGATAAGCATAAAAAACCCGATCTAACGCCTCTTATTAAAGCGAGTGAATCGATTGGAAAAGTCCTTAAAAAAGGAGACATTGTTATCTATGAGTCTACCGTTTACCCAGGAGCAACAGAAGAGGATTGTGTACCTGTATTAGAGCGGGTATCTGGTCTGAAGTTTAATGAAGACTTCTACTGTGGTTACTCTCCTGAGCGGATCAACCCAGGGGATAAGGAACATACGGTAACCAAGATTCTTAAAGTCACTTCAGGCTCTACCCCTGAAGTTGGAAAACGTGTGAATGATCTCTATGCGAGTGTGATTACGGCAGGAACCCATCTGGCTCCTTCGATTAAAGTGGCTGAAGCCGCCAAAGTGATTGAAAACTCTCAGCGAGATATTAATATCGCGTTTGTAAATGAGCTCTCTATGATTTTTAATCGTTTGGGTATCGATACCAATGCGGTACTTGAAGCAGCGGGTACCAAGTGGAACTTCTTACCCTTTAAACCTGGGCTTGTTGGTGGTCACTGTATTGGTGTCGATCCCTATTACCTGACCCATAAAGCACAAGAGGTGGGTTATAATCCCGAGATTATTTTAGCAGGACGACGGCTCAATGATAATATGGGACTCTATGTTGCCAATCAGGTGATTAAACTGATGATTAAAAAGGGTAAAAAGATTGAAGGTGCTAAGGTATTGGTACTGGGGATTACCTTTAAGGAGAACTGTCCTGATATTCGTAACTCTCGTGTGATTGATGTGATTCGTGAACTGCAAGATTTTGGTTGTGATGTAGAGGTAAGTGATTATTGGGCAGACCCTGAGGAGGTAGAGCGAGAGTATGGTTTAAAACTTCAAGAGGAGCCTGATACCAAGATGTATGATGCGGTGGTTTTAGCCGTAGCACATGACCGTTATAAAGAGATCTCTTTTGATGATAATAATCAGGTGATCTTTGATATCAAATCGATTCTTCCTAAGGCGGATGGGAGGTTGTAACCATTGAGAGAGCGTAGTCCATGGGAGGTTCAAAAATCGGTGCTCTATGCTCTTTTTTTACGGGAAGTTGCCGTACGTTTTTCTGCAGGAAAGCTGGGCTACTTCTGGGTTATTTTTGAGCCTTTAATGCAGATTTCGATCTTTGTTATGGTCAAAGTTCTGCTCTTTGGGAATAACTCGACACTGGATTATCCTGTCTTTATTACCTTGGGATTTATCGCCTTTAACCTCTTTCGGCACTTGGTTGATCGCTCTATGAGTGCTTTTAAGGCCAATAAAGGGCTCTATGCCTATAAGCAAGTTAAACCCATTGATACTTTGATTGCTCGTTTGCTGGTAGAGATTTTGGTAACAGGAATTATTGTGGTGGTTTTTGTTGGAGCAGGATTTTATCTTGGGGCAGATATGAATGTTGAGAATTTAGGCATGTTGATTCTTGGCTTTATCTGGTTGATTCTTTTTTCGGTAAGTTTTGGACTGCTTATTGGTATTTTGGGGCTCTTTTTTGATAGCTTTCAAAAGGTGGTTAAACTGGTGCTCTCGCCTTTGATGTTTGTCTCTGCCATTTTCTACTCGATGCAAGATATGCCCCAAGCACTGCAAGAGATACTCTACTATAACCCATTGGTGCATTTTATGGAGATGTTGCATGCAAATTACTTTTATGCACTCAATGATAACTTTGTTGATTATTCATATCTTCTAATCTGGACAATTGTACCGATGTATATCTCGCTTTGGCTTTATCAAAAGCTAGAAAAGGGTATCATCTCTTTATGATTGAACTACAAAATGTAACCAAATATTTCAGAACCACTTTAGGTAAGAAATATATTCTAAAAAACAGTTCATTTACTATTCCTGAGAATGTTAATGTTGGGATTTTAGGAAAAAATGGTGCGGGTAAATCCACGCTTATGCGGATGTTGGGGAAAATTGAGTTTCCCAATGAGGGCAAGATTATCTCAGATAAGAGTTTCTCTTGGGTGATGGGTGTTGGCGGTGGTTTTGAGAACAATATGACAGGTCGAGCCAATGTAAAGTTTGTCTGTCGTATTTATGGTAAGTCTCAAGAAGAGATCAACCGATCTATTGAGTTTGTCAAAGAGTTCTCTGAGCTAGGAGACTATTTTGAGATGCCCATTCGTACTTACTCATCAGGGATGAAGTCACGACTTACCTTTGGGTTAAGTTTGGCATTTGATTTTGATTATCTACTCATCGATGAAACCCTCTCTGTGGGGGATGCCCGTTTTCGTAAAAAATCCAAAGAGGCACTTATGAAAAAGATCGAGAGTTGTAATGTACTTTTGGTCAGTCATGATATGGGTACCTTACGAGACATCTGTGATGTGGGGATTGTCTCACACAATGCCAAGTTACATTTTTTTGAAGATATTAATGATGCCATCAAGATGTACGCATCAATCAATAAATAAATAAACAAGAGGTAGAGGATGAAAATTTTAAAAAATATACGTTTTTGGGTGCTTTTTCTCATCCCTTTTTTGGTAAGTGCTTTTTATGTTCTGTTTGTTCAGACAGAGCTTTATCAATCCTCTGCTACCGTATTGATTAAAGATCTCAAACCCACGGCTACCCCTTCTGATTTTTTATCGGCACTGGTACCTAATAGTACATCAAATATGCAAGATTCCAAACTAATCGAGAAGTTTATCTACTCTCAAGAGATGTTTAGCAAAGTGGATGAGAAGTTTGGATTAAGGCAGCACTACATGAGTGAAGCACTCGATCCTCTAGAGCGTCAATACAGCTTCTCCTCTTCTGAGGACTTTATTGAACTTTATCGTAAGCGGTTAATTATCACCTATGATGAGTTATCGAGTACCCTTGATATCTCTTTTTTGCATACCGATGCCAAGACGGCTAGAGAGATTTTAGAGTATATTGTGGTACAAGCAGAAAAGAAGCTTAATATGTACGATAAAGAGAATGGAAGTGAGCTGCTTAATTTCTTAAAAAAGCAGGAGAAGCAGAATAAAAAGATACTCTTGAGCTCTATTGAGAAACTGCTTGCTTATCAGAATACACATAAAACCATTGATCCCTCAATGGATATTAAAGCTAAGAGTTCCATTCTCTCAACATTAGAGGGAAAAGTGATTCAAAAAGAGATCGAGTATGCCAATTTAAAACAGTATATGAACATCAATAGCATAGAGTTGCGTACGCTAAAAGGGGAGATACGGAGTCTCAAAAAGAAGTTAGAATCTATACGAAATGAGCTCTCAGGAAGCAGTAAAAAAGAGCTTAATGAGAACCTTTTTGAGTTTGAAACCCTTAAAAGTGATGTGGAGTTTAGTAAAGAGCGTTATAAACAGACATTGATTCAGTTGGATATGGCGATGATTCAAGCGACACAAAATGCTAAAAATTTTATTATTATTACCAAACCAACACTATCGGATGAGTACAGCTCTCCAAAGAAGGCAAAAAGCATCGTTACACTCTTTATGTTACTCTTTATGGTTTATGGTATTGTGAGCATGGTCTACAGTATTATTAAAGATCATCGAGACTAAAAGGAGGGATCAATGAGATATTATAAAATGGTGTTGCTATGGATGGTCTTAATAGAGGCTGGTTTTGGTATTGATGTTAGCTTAGAGAGTGTCTCTAATCGTTATGATCAGTTTAATGGAGCTAAGAGTTATTTTGGAAAGATTCTTTTTCAGGGAAAGTTTAAAGAGAACAAACAGCTACGTTATATTCCTGATTATCTTATTAATGTGAATGATCTTATCTCTGTTAAACTTTGGGGGGCATTTACTTATGAGGCGAAGCTTAAAGTTGATTCAAGAGGTAATATCTTTATTCCTCGGGTTGGAACCATTCACCTTTTGGGGGTGAGTAATCAAGATTTAGGGGATGTTATTGCCAAGAGTGTAAAGCGGGTTTTTAACAAAAATGTCTCTGTTTACGCCAATCTAGATACCTATCAGCCCATCTCCATTTTTGTAACAGGGGGCATTGTCAAACCTGGGCTTTATGAGGGGCTCTCTTCTGATTCGGTATTACAGTTTATCGATAAAGCAGGAGGGATCTTGGATGGTGAAGGGAGTTATCGAGATATCACACTTTTGCGGGGAAATGAGGTGATAAAAAGATTTGATCTCTATGATTTCTTGCTTCGTGGGAGTCTCTCTATGTTTTATTTTAAAAATGGCGATGTTTTAAAAGTCGGTACACTTAAAAATATTGTCGAGGTTGATGGTGCCGTACAGCGTCCATATATCTTTGAGCTCTCTACTAGCGAGATGTTGGTGAGTGAGTTGATGCAGTTTATTCTGCCCAATACCAATGTTACGCATTTTATTATTACCCGATGGTCTCAAGGGCGTGAAGAGATCAAAAAATATTCTCTATCTCAAAAAAACAGTGTTTGGATTCATAAAGGTGAGAAGATCACGTTTATCGAAGACTACTTAAAAGAGAACATTAGTGTGAGTATTGAAGGAGAGCATGCTAATTTACACACTTTGACCCTTCCAAAAGGGGAGAACTTAGAGCATCTGCTCTCCATGATTAAGACCACACCACTTTCGGACTTTTCTGCTGTTCAGCTTTTTAGAAGAAGTGTTGCTCAAAAGCAAAAGCAGTTAATAGATGCCAACCTCAGGGATCTTGAAGCACGAGTACTCACCACAGGTTCTGCCACCACAGAGGAGGCAAAGATCCGAAAAGAGGAGTCTGCTATGGTCTTGAGCTTTATTGATCGTGCCTCCAAAGTCCAACCAAAAGGGCAGGTAATCATTAACGAAAACAGTGATCTCTCTAAAATCATTCTAGAGGATGGTGATCGTGTTTTTATTCCTAAAAAGAGTCAAGTGGTGGTGGTCGAAGGTGAGGTCTCACTACCCAATACTCAGACCTTTGTTAAAGGGTATACTCTAGAGGATTACATTGAGTCCTGTGGTGGTTATAGCCCACGTGCCAATAGAGAAAAGGTCTTATTAGTAAAAAAGAATGGAAGAGTCATCACCTATAATGCTCGATCTTGGTGGGGAAATCATTCTTTTCAGATCGAAGCGGGAGATTCTATTCTAGTACTGGGTAAAGTGGACAGTAAAAATATTCAGATCACATCAAGTGTAACACAGATTTTATATCAGATTGCAGTGGGTGCTGCTGTTGTGTTGAATGCGTTTTAAATAGGGGAGAAGATATGACAAAAAAAGGGTTATATAAATTAGTAACGAGACCACATCTGTTTGTAAGGGATTATGTTAAGAAAAAGAGTAGGAAATTTGAATATTTAATTCCTAAAAAGAGAGTAAAGGGTAAGTATCAATACACAGTGGTTTCGGCTGTTTATAATGTTGATTTGTATCTTGATGACTATTTTAAAAGTTTGGTATATCAAACTTTAGATTTTAAAAAACATATACATTTGGTTTTAGTTGATGATGGCTCACCTGATAACTCTGCTGAGATTATTAAAAAATGGCAAAAAAAATATCCAAATAATATTACCTATGTAAAAAAAAAGAATGGTGGTCAAGCTTCAGCTAGAAATGTTGGCTTAGAGTATGTTAATACCGAGTGGGTTACTTTTATTGACCCTGATGATTTTGTGGATATATACTATTTTGAGACGATAGATAGTTTTTTATTAGCTAATAGTACTATTGAGTTTTCTATGCTCTCTTGTAATTTTTTGTTCTTTTATGAAAAGGGAGGGAAAATTAGAGATACGCACCCTCTAAGATATAAATTCAAAGGTAAAAGTATCGTCTCAGTTGATAATATGGAGGGGAAAATTCAACTCTCAGCTAGTACAGCTCTATTTCAAACCTCAATAATTAAAAAGCATGATTTGAAATTTAATAAAAAAATCAGACCAAGTTTTGAAGATGCTCATTTTGTAGGAAGATATCTATTTCACTCTCCGTCTGATTTATATGTTGCCTTTATTGCAAAAGCGAAATATTTTTATAGAAAAAGGGTGGCTTCTACCTCTACACTAGATACTGGGTGGCAGATGCCATCAGCTTTTGATGAGGTTCTTGAGTTGGGCTGTTTAGGGCTATTTAGAGAGTCGATAGAGTTAAAAGGTTATGTTACAAAGGAGATTCAAAAAACTGTTCTCTATCATCTTATATGGCAATTCAAAAAGATTGTAAATAACAGTTCAAGTATAAATTTTCTCTCTGATACTCAAAAAGATAGATACAAAGCATTATTAGAGGAGATATTTAGTTATATTGAGTTTGATACCATTGATAGTTTTAATCTTGCAGGAGCTTGGTTTTACCACAAAGTAGCCTTTTTAGGCTTCTATAAAAAAGAGGCATACCGTTATCAAATAGCTTATGTAGATTTTTATGATAGTATTAAAAATGAGCTAAAAATTAGATATTTTAGTTATTTTAATAGTACTCCGTTATTTACTGTAGATTCAAAAGAGGTTTTACCAACACATCTAAAAATAAGAAAACATGAATTTCTTGGAGAGTGGTTTATTAAAGAGCATATTGTTTGGGTTCCACTAGAAAAAGATAGTGGAGTCTTTAAGGCTTTGATTGATAACAAATTAACATATTTGAGTTTGGCGGGTAAACATCGTAGTAATGGTATTGATATAGAGACTATAAAAAATCACTTTAAACCTAAGCCTCTAAATAGTTCAAAGTTTCCTATATCTATTCGTTTTAAGAGAAAAATCTATCAGAGTAGTTTTTATGCACAAAAATTCAAAGATGCATGGTTACTTATGGATAGAGAGGCACAAGCTGATGATAATGCAGAGCATCTCTATCGTTATATACAAGCCAATCATCCAGATATCAATCTATTTTATATCATTAAACTAGAGTCAAATGATGCAAAGAGATTAAAAGAGGATGGTTTTAGATTAATTGATTTTGGCTCTATAGAGCATGAGGCGAGTCTGTGTTATGCAAAGCATGTTATCTCATCAGATGCAGTTAAGTATATTACCAACTATCTACCAAATAAGTACTATAAAGATACGCTCTCTTATAAGTTTACCTTTTTACAACATGGTGTTACTAAAGATGATTTGTCCGCTTGGTTAAATACTAAAGTGATTGACTGTTTTGTAACTACGGCTAAACCAGAGTATGACTCTATTGCACTTGATAACAACAAATATAAATTTACCACCAAAGAGGTTGTCTTAACAGGTTTTCCAAGGCATGATAATCTGATTAAAGAGAATCATACTAATAATAAATCAATTATGATAATGCCAACTTGGAGAGAGTATCTTAATGAGATTGATATAGGTGATGGTGATAAGTTTGCCAAAACACCCTATGGACAAGCGTGGATATCTCTACTTCATTCAGATTTGCTAAGAGATATAGCACAAAAAGAGGGCTATAGGCTACGATTTTTCCCTCATCCTAATATAAAAAAGTTTTTAGATATATTTGATATGCCAGAGTATATAGAGTTGCTAGTAGATTCAAAAGAGTCTATTCAGGTTCTCTTTCAGACTTCAGATATGCTTTTGACTGATTACTCCTCTGTGGCTTTTGAGATGGCGATATTACAAAAGCCTACTATCTATTATCAGTTTGACCACCAAGAGATTTTTTCAGGTGCTCACACTTATGAAAAGGGTTATTTTGAGTATGAAAAAGATGCGTTTGGTCCAATCTGTTATGACCAAGATAGTCTAAAAAAAGAGTTATCAGTCTTTATTGATAATGGAGAGGTCTCTACGCTATATAGAGAGAGAATGAAAAGTTTTTTTGCTTATCATGATACAGATAACTCTAAACGAGTTTTTGAGGCTATTGAGAGTTTATATCTACCAAATCTTAAAAAAATATCAGATGAAAAGTTGCTAAAATATGCAAAAGAGGCTTTAGAAGCCAAAGTATATAAAGCCATAGAGTGTCGTTATGAACTTTTGAAATCAAGAGAGATTGTGGTCTCTAATATCGATTTGATATTAGCTAAAGCCAAATTAAAATTAGGTAGAGTGGAGAGTGCCAAAGAGCTTTTGGATATGCACATAAAAGAGAATGGAGATAACAAAGAGAGTAGAGAGCTTAGTATATCTATAGAAAAGACTGAGACACTATTAAATGGTTTAGATAATAAAAAAAGAGCTATATTAATTAATGACAAAGAGGACTTTTACTCAACATTAACCTACAGTAATCTTTTAAAATGGTTTAAGAATAAAGAGTGGGATATTTTAAATGTAGCTACACAACTGATAGATAGAAGAGTTATTGTTAAAAAAGAGTTGGGGTATTTTTATTATATCTGTTTGGTTACAGCAAATATGATGGGTAGAGAGGAGGATGCACTATCCTATCTGCCTCTTATTAAAGAGTATTAGGATAAAGTAGTGTTAAATATTTTAAATAAAAAAAAGCCGATAGTTTTAGTTGATGAAGATATTGCATGGCTACAATCTTCATTGGCTACACTTATATCTCCTACACTATTTGTTGATGAGAAACATAAGCTTATTGAGGAAATCAAAGAGAGATATAGCAATCTGGATAAAGAGAGCAGATATACTATTGAATCATGGTTAAATGGTAGATATAAAACTTTTTTGGAAAAACTGCTAAGATATGATAAAAATATCCATAATGTGGTTGATTTTATCAATTATGCTTTTAGATGGGGTGTTGCAGGGGCTATTGCCCAAGATGTAGATTATGCCTATTATCTTTTAGAGCCTATTATAAAAAGAGAGAAGTTTAAAGATGAGCAGATATCATCTTATGCTTTTTTAACCTACGGTTCAGTTCTGTTTCACTATTTTAAAGATGCTTCGTTATCCAATAGAGAGTATCTATTTTTTGAAACGAAAAAGTCACTACTCTCCTCTTATAGCCTTGCTAAAAATGAGTATCTAAAAAATCGTTCAGCCTACTTTTTAACACAACTACACTCTATTTGGGAAGATTTCTCTACAGCAATTATCTGGTACTTTAAATCATTGGACTGTAGTGATTTGGTGCATGACCAGTTTAGTATGAGTTTTTCTCTTCTATTTAGAGATATCGATAGTGATATGGTTTTATCTTTTAATAATCTCAAGAGTATCTTTACTAAAGAGAGGGTAAAAAATAGATATTTTTGGCATTTTGTAAAAGGCAAACTTTCAAATAGTCTAGCAATTAATCATATCGATAGATTTGTATCTATGTTATCTATAGAGGATGAGAAAAAAATAGATAGTTGGGGAGAGGATGTAGAAAACTTTTTTAATACACTAAATGAGTATATAAATTTAGTCGTAGAGCCTTTAAGTAGTCATGATAGCTCTAAACTGCAATCTCTATACTTTAGCTCTGTTTTAAACAGTAGAGGAAAGGCAAAAGTACTCTTTCGTATGGCACAGATACAGAGGTTTTATACTCATGACTTAAGTAGAGCTATGCTGATGGTATCAGAGAGCAATGGACTCTTTTTTGATAGCGATAGATTAGATTTTATGAGCAGTATCTTATTGGAGGATTTTGAGTTTGAGATTAGAGAGATACTCAATAGTAGCAATAAAAGATTTAAAAACAGCTCAATAGATTTCTATCTCAATGAGAGAGATAGAAAAGTTGTAGCATGGAAGAGATTGGTAAAAGAGGGGGTTTTATCAGGTAGATTTGACGAAGAGATTGAGTTTTTGGAGTATATCAATGATAATACCCAAAATAGTCTATTACAGCAGGTTCTTATGAGCCGTTTGGCATATCTTTATTTTAAAGGAACAGCAGGTATATCCGAAGATGGATATATGCAACCTGATTACAAAAAGGCTTATAGATATTTTGGTAGATTAAAAGAGAGTAACCCTTTAGCAGATAAGTATCTACAGCACCCTAAACTATCTATCTATCTGGATATTGAGAAACCATCACCTATAGGGGAGAGTGGTTATCTACTTTTTGAAAAGAGAATGAGCAGTAAGCTTCTGATTGTATTCTCTTGTGCATACAGCTATATGCACTATACTCAACTAAGAGAGTTTTATCAAAAAAATAGACTCAATGTACTATTTATTAGCAACCCCTCTTTTAACTGGTATCATCAAGATGAGTGGGATAGAGTAGAGTCTATTATGAAAGAGGTTGTATTTAAGAGATTTAAAAAAGAGAATATTACAACCTATTTTGGAAGTATGGGTGGATATATGGCTCTAAGAGTGGCATTGACCTATGGATTAAAGGCAGTTGTGTTTAATCCTCAAATAGATTTAAATATATGGATAAAACATCGCCCTGTTATAGCTACGAGGTTAAAACCTTATGAGTTGGTACATATCCAAGAGTTTCCTATCTCATCTTTTGAGCGTACTCCTATTTATATTATGAGTAGCTCTTCCGTTGAGGATGTTGAGGTTTTTAAACTTTTAGTTGAAAAGTTTTCTATGTGTAAAAAGGGTCTATTTATTATAGAGAAGATACCAGATAGTCTTCACGCTGGGATTTTTGCAAAAGTTTATGCTGGTAATCAACAGAGTAGTATCATTAATATCTCAAACCTCTTAGATAGATACTCTTTGGATAAAAAGCATGAAAAGATACCATATAAAATTCCAAAAGAGATGACACAAAAGTTTTGGCAATATATAAATAGTAGTATGAGACTCAGAGTCATTATACAGATAGATGGAGGTGATATATACTCAGCAGGTGTAAAAGATAGTTTTGTTACAAAACCTACTCTATACTCTTTAGAAGATGAGATAGATAGATGATAAAACTATCCCTAATCATCCCCATAAAGGTAACCTTTGAAAATAGATTTTTACTCAAAAGATTAGCTAATCTAGCTAGTTTTTTTGCAAAATATCAAACCATAGAGTTAGTAGTAGTTGATAGCACTCCAAGTAGTAGATATAGAAAAAAGATATCAGATATAGATGGTATAAGTTATCACTATTTAAGTATGAGTGGTATATATTCAGCCTCAAAAGCAAGAAACCATGGAGCTAAAAGAGCCAATGGAGAGTATATTCTCTTTTATGATGTAGATTTAGTAGTCAAAAGTGATTTTATAGAAAATATATTCAAAGATATAGATGAGTTAAAACAAAAAGCCAAAGAGGCATTTACTATCTATCCATGTCTCTATCTATCTGAATCTAAAAGTAAGCTCCTATCAAAGCATCAAATGACAGATAAGCTCTTTGAAGAGATTAAACTTCGGTATCTTGAGGGTTTTAATGATGAGGTACTCTATTTGGCTGTGAATACATCGACTATCTTGGTATCAAAAGAGCATTTTTTTGATATTGGTGGCTATAATGAGGTCTTTAAAGGGCATGGGTATGAGGATTTTGAATTGATTCATAGACTCTATCTTGCTTATCCTATTGTCCAAAGAGCTGAGGATTATGCTCTTGATTTTAAGACACCTTTTCCTTATCATTATCAAGGTTTTCGACAATATTTTGCCTATTATGCCTTGCCCAATTTTTTTAAAGGGAACTATACGTTACACCTTTGGCATCCAAGACCTCTTACCAAAAAATATTATCGAAACCGAGAGATTAATTTAGAATATTTTTTGAAGTACTTACAAGAGAGTTTAAAAGAGAAAATGGATACTCCTATAAGGGATTATCATCAATTTATAGATGACTTAATGAATGAGTATGGTTTTAATGATAAAAAGTATTGTGGTTTAAAAGAGTTAAACCTTATTGCAAAGGCTCAAAAGCCAAAGTTTAATCTAAAACGTAAAATACGACGACGTTTTTTAAATTTACTAGAGAGACTTAAATGAAAAAGGTAGCTATAGTAGATATTTCTCGTTGGAAAAGAGCCAAGATTAAACCTTTTTTCCCTAATGAAAGCGTCTATTTTTTGTCTCATCAGAGTGATTTAGTTGAAGCATTTGAAAAGATTGTAATATGGGGAAGAAAAGAGTTTAATCGTATAGAAACATTTGCTAAGAAAAAGCATATTCCTATCTATCGAATGGAAGATGGTTTCATTCGTTCGGTCTCTTTAGGTGTAGATTTTTCTCAGCCATATTCGCTTATTATAGACAAAAGAGGTATCTATTTTGATGCAACACAAGAGAGTGATTTAGAGTATATTTTGTCTACTTATAACTTTGATGAGTCTTTGCTAGAGAGAGCTGAAAAAATACGTCAATACCTAGTAGAAAATAAGCTTTCTAAATATAATATTTATGATAATCGACCCATTGAAATAGACAATAAAGCGTATGCTAGAACCATTCTTGTAATCGGTCAGGTTGAGGGGGATGCCTCTTTGATTTATGGAGCCGACAACATGAAAAATTTGGAGCTTTTACAGTCCGTTAAAAGAGATAACCTCAATAGCTATATTATCTATAAGCCTCATCCCGATGTATTGACAGGAAAACGAGAAGGTAATATTGTAGAGAGTAGGGCATTAAACTATTGTCATCAAATAGAAAAAGAGGTAGGGATTGATGCTCTTTTATCGCTTGTAGATGAAGTACATACCATGACCTCTTTAGTAGGCTTTGAAGCTCTACTTCGGGGTAAAAATGTTGTCTGTTATGGTATGCCATTTTATGCAGGGTGGGGACTTACTATCGATAAGCTAAAGATAGAAAGAAGAACAAGGAAATTAAAACTACTTGAGTTGGTTGCTGGTACGTATATACTTTATCCTAAATATATAGACCCTAAAACCTTACAGTTATGTGAAATCGAGAGGGTATTAGAGGTACTCTCAAAAGAGAAAGAGCTTTATCATAATTCTCTATTGTATAGAGTCAAAATTAAAATAAAAAATTTTTTGACCATTAAATATTATGCCGTATTGCGTCATATACTAAAGGATTGATTCTATGTTGTATCTATCTATCTCCACCCCTCTCATAAAAAACAGTAAGAATTTTCTAGCAATAGAGAAAACCACTCCTTTAAAGGCAATGAAATACTTTTTTAAAAAAGCCACCTTTGTAGGGTGGGGTAGAAAAAAGTCGGGGCTTTGGGCTGAGAAGATGGCAAAGCTCACGGGTAATTCGTTTTTACTTTTAGAAGATGGCTTTATTCGCTCTTTTGGTTTAGGAGTTGAGGGGAGTCCGAGTTTTTCGATGGTTAAAGATGACAGAGGAATCTATTATGATGCTACAGCACCTTCTAAACTGGAACATATATTAAACCATTATGACTTTAAAAGTGACAGTAAGCTGATGCAAATAGCCAAAGAGGCAAGAGCTAAAATTATAGAGCATAAGATTTCAAAATATAACAACTTTAAAGAGGTAGATTTAACTTACTTGGACAATGGAAAAGCCAAAGTACTAATAGTAGCTCAAACCTATGGAGACAGCTCTTTAGAGTATGGCTTGGGCAATACCTTTAGTACCAAAACCATGATAGATGATGCCTTAACGTATAACCCTGATGCTGAGGTGTATGTTAAAATCCATCCTGATGTACTAAGTGGGAAAAAGCATTCAGACATTAAACCCCAAGAGATTCCAAAAGCCTGTCAGATTTTAGAGGGCAATGCCAACCCCATTGAGCTGATGGCGTATTTTGATAAAGTCTATACCAAAACATCGGGTATGGGGTTTGAAGCACTCTTACTGAACAAAGAGGTACACTGCTATGGTATGCCTTTTTATGCAGGTTGGGGTATTACCACAGACAAACAGCGTATAGATAGACGAACAAGGACATTAAACATAGATGAGATATTTGCAGGGACTTATATTTTATATACAGAGTACTATAACCCCTATCTAAAGAAAAAAACAGATATCTTAGAGACCATTGAGTACATTGCCAAACATAGGAAAGATAACAATGACTAACATAACCTACCCCTCCAACCAAGGAAAGCTCTACTTCTTTAACTTCTCTCCATGGAGAATGATGCAGATAGAGCCGTTTTTTTATGCACCCCATAACCAGAAATTTATCTGTAAAGATTTAGACGATGCTTTAGAAAAAGGCTTGTCAGCTGAGGGGTGTAATATCTTTATCTATGGCATTATAGAGTTTCCAGAGGTTGAAGCCTTTGCCAAAGAGCATCATATGACCATCTACCGAATAGAAGATGCCTTTATACGCTCGGTGGCATTGGGTTCGGGTTTTGCAAAGCCTTATTCGTTGGGTATTGACTCTCGGGGTATCTACTTTGACCCTCGAAAGCCTTCTGATTTGGAGTACCTTTTGGAAAACCATGAGTTCTCCGATGAACTGCTAGAGCGAGCCAAAAAGGTTCGAGCCGAAGTGGTGGCTTCTAAGTTCTCTAAATACAACCACCTAGAACACTCCAGCATAGAGATAGACAAAGAGAAGTACAGTAAGGTTATACTTGTTACAGGACAAGTAGAAGATGACATGTCCATTAAGTTTGGAGCCTTTGGTCTAAACAATAGTGACCTATTAGAGATGGTTAGAGAGTCAAATCCTAATGCTTATATCATTTATAAACCACATCCTGATGTACTCTCTGGTAATCGAGAGGGAAAAGTACCCCAAGAGATTATAGATAGATGTGCCAATGAGGTTCAAACACTTGTTAGTATAGATAGCTGTATAGCTGTAAGTGATGAGGTTCATACTCTCACCTCTGGAGCTGGATTTGATGCACTTATTCGGGGTAAAAAGGTATATACCTATGGTATGCCATTTTATGCAGGGTGGGGTTTGACTATTGATTATAGGGAGTGCGAGAGGAGAACAAGAGTTCTCTCATTGGATGAGCTGGTTTGTGCTACACTTATACTATATCCTAGATATATCTCTCCAAAAAGTGGAGAGTTCTGTGAAGTAGAGCAGACTTTGGCAGAACTAAAAGAGGAGCAGGAGAGGTATTTTAATGATCCTATCTATCGAGGATATGTAAATTTTAAGGGGTATATTTTACCCCGAGGAAGAAAGTTAATACGGGCACTTTTAAAGCCTTTTAAATTAAAGATTTAGGGGAGCTTATAGACAATATTCATCATAAAATAGTTGATCTGTTTGTTCATCTTTTGAAACCCTAGACTAAAACCACTGCGTTGGTTCATCTGTATCATAAGCTCTACTCCATATCCCAATCCATCATCACTGCTTTTGTTTTTGGCATATCCTGCTTTAGATTTAAACGCAACCGAGGCACTTAGTGGGATCAAATAGGAAGCAAAAAGATACGCAGAAGAGAAGTTTTTCTCCTCTCCTGTGGTTTGATTTTTCCCTTTATAAAAACTTTGAGAGTAGCCAAGATCGACTCCCCAATAGTCGTTATTGATATAGCTGTAGCAGAGGTGTAGGGCTTGGGTATTGTCGTAGTTGTCAATATTTTGATGAATCACACCCCCTTCAATAAAGCTGTTCCCCTTGGCAAGTATCTCTTTGAGTCGGTCATTACTAAGTAGTAGTAGTGGGGTTATAAGTAGAATCAGTGTAATTTTTTTCAAAGTATCTCCTTTCTTGATCGATTTTAAAAGTTGGATAGATTATTACGTTTTTTGGTCAGGACAAAGAGCATGGTTTTCCAGATGATCTCTAGCTCTAAAAGAATGTTCCAGTGTTTTATATAATAGAGATCATACATAAGTTTCTGCTGAGCATCAAGTTTTCCTGCTCCATACTGATATTTAATTTGTGCTAACCCTGTAATACCAGGTGCAACCACATGGCGTTGAGTATAGTGAGGAATAGAGCGTTGGAACTCTTTTGTCCAGATTTTACGCTCGGGTCGAGGACCCACAAAATGCATCTCTCCTTTGGCAACATTCCAGAGTTGAATAAGCTCATCGATTTTGGTATGACGAATAAAACGCCCCCATGGAAAGGTACGAGGATCATCTTCGCAGGCAAATTTTGCACCATCTTTTTCGGCATCAAGGGACATGGAGCGTAGCTTGATACAGCAGAACTCTTTTTCATCTTTACCCACACGTAGTTGACGAAAAAATAGAGGACCAGGAGACTCCTTGTTAATGCGGTATCGGCTATAGAGTATGGCTAAAAGGGTTGGAATTAAAAGTAGAAGAATACTAATGAAGTCAATCACTCTTTTTTGAAAATATTGCCATGGGGTATAGGGTTGAATGGATCGAATAAAGTGTTTATCGTGTTGATCTTCTTCGATAAGGCATTTGTGTAGATAGCGTTCTAAAAACTTCTCAATACTAAGGTATTCAATACCACAGTTTTCTAGTTTGGTAAGGTAGTTGAGTAGTTTTTCAGGAAGCACTGCTTTGGTATTGAGCACAATCAGTGAAGGTTTTTGTTGATCGAGTAGGTGATTAAGTTTTTGAATACATTGAGAGGGGGATTTGTCTCGATAACTTATATGGATTATCTGTTTAAAGTAGCGTTGGAGTCGCTCTTTTTCTATCTCGCTAAAACTGTATCTATCCCCTAAAATTATCATCTGCCCACTTATATTTATATCATAATTATTATTTTACATTAAGTAAGCTATAAAGGGGATGATAAACGAAATATTAATCCCTCTTAGGTTATAATTTGCCTTATTCTATTATAAGGCTAACAGATGATAACAACCCGTTTTGCACCCTCTCCAACAGGGTATTTACATATAGGGGGGCTTAGAACAGCACTCTTTTCGTGGTTATGGGCTCGGAAAAATAAGGGTCAGTTTCTATTGCGTATCGAAGATACCGACCGTGCAAGAAACTCAGAAGAAGCACTAGAAGCAATACTAAAGGCTTTTGATTGGGTCGGGATGAGTTATGATGGTGAAGTGCTCTATCAGTCGAAGCGATTTGATATCTATACCAAATATATTCAGCAGTTGTTGGATGAGGGCAAAGCGTATCGTTGTTACATGACCAAAGAGGAGCTCGATGCTTTGCGTGAGGAGCAGATGGCAAAGGGGGAGCGGACTCGCTATGATGGACGTTATCGTGACTTTTGTGGAACCCCACCTGAAGGCGTAGATCCTGTGATTCGAATCAAAGCCCCTCAAGAGGGACGCATTGGTTTTATCGATGGGGTCAAAGGAGAGTTCTCGGTCGATGCAAGCGAGGTGGATGACTTTATTATTGCCCGTGCCGATGGAAGCCCGACTTATAACTTTGTAGTCGCAATTGACGATGCTCTCATGGGGCTTACGGATGTGATTCGTGGAGATGATCATCTCTATAATACTCCTAAGCAGATTGTGGTCTATGAGGCATTGGGGTTTGATATTCCCAACTTTTATCATGTAGCCATGATTAACAATGAAGAGGGTAAAAAGCTCTCCAAACGTGATGGAGCCACCGATGTGATGGAGTACAAAACATTGGGGTACCTTCCTGAGGCACTTTTAAACTTCTTGGTACGTCTAGGTTGGAGTCACGGCGATCAAGAGATCTTCTCGATAGCGGAGATGATTGAGCTTTTTGATCCTAAAGATCTTAATAAGAGTGCTTCAAACTACAATCTTGATAAACTCTTATGGCTTAACGCCCACTATATTAAAAATAAACCTCATGATGCGTTGATTAAACTGCTCAAGTTTTATGGGGTAGATATTAGCACTCATGAACAGAAAGATCGAATTCTCAACGCCACCAAAGAGCGTGCCAAGACCATGGTTGAGCTGGCTCAACAGATAGAGTTGATTCTCAATGCTCCCAATGAGTATGATGCTAAAGCAGTAAAAAAGGCTTTTAAAGGAGAGGCGATAGCGATCTTACGCGACTTTATGCAACGGCTTCAAGTGGCGGATGCTGCACAGTTGGATTCTCCTAAAGCCTATCATGCACTTATCGAAGGGGTTGTTAATGATCGAGGCATTGGTTTTGGAAAGATTGGTCAACCTCTACGGGTCTCTCTACTTGGATCGATGACAGGTTCAGGACTCGATGAAATTATGATGATTTTAGGTAAAGATGAGGTCCTAAGACGTATTGAACAAGCCATAGTAATGCAGGATCAAGTCTCCTGATTTATGAAAAACCGAATACACTTTAAAAGTATACCGCTTACCTATCGTGAGCGTCAAGGTCTGTTTGATGCGATTGTTAAAGAGAAGCAAGAGGTGGGGTATTATCAACTCCCCGAGGCTTCTATTGATGCTATTTTGGACTATCGTAGTAGATTGAGCCCTGATGTTGAGAATATTGTGGTGGTGGGTATTGGCGGAAGCTCTTTAGGAGCAAAAGCAATTTATGAGTTTTTAAAACCTGTTAAATCACTCTCGAGAAAACTCCATTTTCTTGAGAGTACCGATCCGTTGAACATTATGGAGATTCTCTCAGGCTTGGATCTTAATAGAGCCCACTTTTTAGTGATTAGTAAATCGGGCACAACGGTAGAGACCATTGCTATTTTTAAGTACCTGTATGCACAGATCAATAACCCTAATGCTTATACCTTTATTACCGATCAAGACTCTCCACTAGATCGTTTTGCTCAAGAGATTGGAGCTGGTTATTTTCATCTTCCACCCAATATTGGTGGACGCTTTTCGGTACTTTCAGTGGTGGGGTTGTTGCCCTTGGTACTGTGTGGAATCGATATTCAAGCACTTCTTAATGGTGCCAAGTCAATCAAAGAGAGCTTTTTTAACGATGGATATATTCAGAGCTCATTATTAAATAAAGCGATCTTTTATGCCAAATACCATACCACCTACAATATCAACTGTCTCTTTGCCTACTCTGAGACCTTGCGTTATTTTAGTGAGTGGTATGTTCAGCTCTGGGGTGAGAGTTTGGGCAAAAAGCAACGTCACTCCGCCTTTCATGTGGGGGTAACACCTATTGGGCTTATTGGTCCTAAGGATCAGCACTCCTTTTTGCAACTGATTATGGAGGGAACACGGGATAAGTCCATTACTTTTATTAAGATAGAAGATTTTCAAAATGAGCTGAGTATTCCTTCGCTTTCTCTGCCTCATTTAGAGGGGTTGGATATTTTAAATGGGGTGACCTTTCATGATCTGATTACCATGCAGAGTGATTCTGTTATCCAAGCACTTATGGATCAGGGGGATATTCCCATTGATGAGATTATCATTGATCGGGTCGATGAGTCGAGCATGGGGGAGCTGATCTACTACTACGAGCTTTTAACCTCATTGGTAGGAGAGCTTATCGATGTTAATACCTACGATCAACCTGGGGTTGAAGCGGGTAAGATAATTCTAAAAAATAAACTCAAAGGAAAACAATGATTAAGAAGTGTCTATTTCCAGCCGCGGGCTATGGAACACGATTTTTACCTGCTACCAAGGCTACGCCTAAAGAGATGTTGCCCATTTTGACCAAGCCACTTATTCAGTATGGTGTCGAAGAGGCACTTGATGCAGGTATTGCTACCATGGCAATTGTAAGTGGACGCGGAAAGCGTGCCATTGAGGATCACTTTGATATCAGTTATGAGCTCGAGCATCAGATCAAAGGAGGAAGCAAAGAGGAGCTTCTTGATGAGATTCGTCGATTGATTGAGCAGTGTACCTTCTCTTATACGCGTCAGATTGAGATGAAGGGGTTAGGGCATGCGATCTTAACAGGAGAGACCCTGATTGGCAATGAACCCTTTGCAGTAATTCTAGCAGATGATCTCTGCTACGATGAGGGTGCAGGAGTTTTGGCTCAGATGGTTGAGCTCTACGATCGATATCAGTGCTCTATTGTCGCCATCGAAGAGATTCCCATGGATCAGACCCATAAATATGGAGTGATTGCAGGACGTTTGGTGGATGGAACAACCGATACCTATCGGGTTGATGATATGGTTGAGAAGCCTGATCCTGAGGATGCTCCAAGTAACCTAGCCATTATTGGACGTTATATTTTAACCCCTGATATTTTTGATATCTTACGCGAAACTCCCGCAGGTAAAGGGGGAGAGATTCAGATTACCGATGCCCTGCTAACGCAAGCCAAAGAGGGACGGGTTATTGCCTATCGTTTCCGAGGAAAGCGGTTTGATTGTGGGAGTGTGGATGGTTTTGTAGAAGCGACCAACTGGTTCTATCAAGAGCATCAAAAGGGCTAACCCCTAAGAAGGGATTAGTTCTCGCGACTATCAATGGTAATCACTGTATGGACATTACCACGTGGGTTAAAATCTGCTACTAGACGCATCCATCGAGGTTTAAGGTTACCATAAAGGGCATCAAAGATCTCATTGGCAGAGTCCTCATGTGAGATATGGCGGTTCATAAAGCTATTGATATAGAGTTTAAGGGCTTTAAGCTCAATCACTTTAGCCTCAGGAGCGTAGCTAAGCTTCATCGTTGCAAAATCAGGATAACCACTGCGGGGACATTTACACATAAATTCAGGAAGTTCGATCTCGATGGTGTAGTTTTTTGGGTGGTGGTTGTCCCAGTAGTTTTCTGCTTTGTTGATATCAAACTCGATAATCTCTTGTTCGCCGTATTTCATTGTGTTCCTTTATTTTTAATGTTATTAGGGTATGTCACTTTTTTTTCTTTGTGTTGGAACAAAGAAAAAAAGTAACCAAAAAAAAGAAAATCCAAGGGGCTGTCGCGGAAGTTGGGTTTGCATTTTAGGTCAAAATGCCATTAAGGGGAGTGGTTCCCCCTTTTGTAAAATAGACGTTTATACGTCCAGATGCTTGACATCTTTGGCGTGGGTCTCGATGTAGGCACGTCGGGGTTCGACCTCGTCACCCATAAAGAGTACAAAGGTATCACTTGCCGCTTCATCATCATCGATCACCACTCTGAGCAGTCGTCGATCCTCAGGATTCATAGTAGTCTCCCAGAGTTGTTCGGGGTTCATCTCTCCTAGCCCTTTGTAGCGTTGGATATAAGCACCCTTTTTGGCAGAGGCTTCGACCTTGGCAAGGAGATCAAGAATGTCTTGTTTCCTAAACTCATCGGTGATACGTTCTTGAATCTTTTGATACATATAGATCGCTTCGTTGTAGTGGGGAGAGGTAAAGAGATTATCATCAATAATCAGCTCTTCGAGTCCATCATTGGTCTGAATAAAGTAGTGAATCATCTCTTCATTAACCGTTTTATTAAGAATATTGTATCTTAGTTGGGCAATGTATCGCTCTAAATTCTGTGCCAAAGTGCTGTTGTCTGTGGCGATAATATCAGGATTTTCAATCATGTACCGTACTACCTCAGGGAGGGCAAAGCGTTTCTCGATCTCTTTAAGGGTCATTTTATAATATGCCACCAGTTTAAAAAGCTCGGTCAGATCATTACGCCCCATGCTCTCAGACTCCAATACATCAATTCCATGCTCAATCAAAAAGTCATTGAGTGCCTTATCATCTTTGAGGTAGGTCTCATTTTTCCCTTTTTTATAACGATAAAGAGGTGGCTGAGCAAGATAGAGATAACCATTTTGAATAATCGGTTTAAGGAATCGATAAAAGAAGGTCATCAAGAGGGTCTGAATGTGGCTCCCATCGACATCGGCATCGGTCATAATGATGACCTTATGGTAGCGAAGCTTCTCCTCATTAAACTCATCCCCGATTCCACAGCCTAGAGCCGTAATCATATTTTTGATCTCATCCGATTTCAAAATCCGCTCTAGTCGTGCCTTTTCGACATTAAGAATCTTCCCTTTAAGGGGCAAAATTGCTTGGAAAACGCGGTCTCTTCCTTGTTTGGCCGAACCACCTGCACTGTCCCCTTCCACTAGATAAATTTCCGAGATTTCGGGGTCTTTGCTCTGGCAATCTGCTAGTTTCCCTGGTAGGGTTCCTACGCTCATGGAGTCTTTGCGTTTGACAAGGTCTTTGGCACGCTTGGCAGCATCCCGACCACGTGCAGCGAGGAGGACTTGTGCCATGATGGCTTTGGCTTCGATGGGGTTCTCTTCGAGGTATTTGTTAAACTGTTCCGAGAAGAACTTTTGCACCAAGGGACGCACGT
>Ga0256843_1000520_pt1 | contig 32905 bp, 31 predicted proteins | sample AlvinellametaG_FD_191572 | JGI IMG/M metagenome (GOLD analysis project Ga0256843, IMG submission 191572) | Pompeii worm associated microbial communities from hydrothermal vent at the East Pacific Rise, Pacific Ocean - Alvinella | ecosystem: Host-associated > Annelida > Integument > Unclassified ...
GTTCCCTCAAAGAAGTTTGTCTTTTGATCGTTGAATTTTGCAAAATCATCTACCCACTTGATAGGGTTACTTACATTGTAGAGTTTCTCAAATCCAACAGATGTGAGTCTATCATCTGCGAGATACTGAATATACTGCTCAACTATCTCATCTGTAAGACCTAAAATCTGTCCTTGAGTGATGTATTTACCCCACTCACTCTCTAGTTTTACCGCCTCTTTAAACATCTCGATTACTTCAGCTTTGAGTTTATCTGTAAAGAGATCTGGACGCTCTTTTCTAAGTGTGTTTATAAGGTTTTGAAAAAGTACCAAGTGTGTCACTTCATCACGTTGAATAAAACGAATCATCTGTGCACTTCCAAGCATCTTACCTGCGCGTGCAAGAGTATAGATGTAAGTAAAACCACTATAGAAGTAGATACCCTCTAAGATTTGGTTGGCAAAACATGCTTTTACAAAGTTTGTCTCACTCGGATTTGCTGCTAGCTCTTGGTAGACTCTAGCAATTGCATCATTTTTGCCTTTAAGCATCATATCACGGCGCCACAGGTCATAGATCTCATCCGAATTTGTTGAGATACTATCTACCATAACAGCATAACTTTGAGAGTGAAGAGCCTCTTCAAATGATTGACGCACTAAAATAAGATTAACTTCGGGAGAAGTTACATATGGGTTTACATTATCTATAAGATTGTTAGTCTGTAATGAATCCATAAAAATCAGCTGTGAGAGTGCCTTGTCATATGCAGTTTTTTCTGCTTCTGTCAGGTTTTTATAGTCATTTACATCACGTGTCATATCTACCTCTTTAGGAAACCATGTGTTATTTAACATCATCTCCCAAAGGTTATATGCCCACTGATACTTAATGTTGTTCAGTTCGAAAATACCTGTTGGATCACCACCAAATATCTTTCTGTCATTTACATTTTCAGTCGAGTCTGGGTTATATATCTGTTTTCTGTTCATATCTTTGAATCTCTCCCATTTGAATACTGAAAGTATTATATCAATGTAATGATGAGACAAAGCTTTTAATATATATTTTACTTAGAGTTAGATAGAATTTTCAAAGACATGATATAATTTTTTTTTATACAAAAAAGGAGTTCTTATGAAAATATTTCATAGAGAGTGTATATCGAAAGAGGCCTATGAGCGCCTTAAAGAAGAGAACAAAAAACTACAAGAAGAAAATAGCAGACTACAATCCCAACTAGTAGAGTTTCAATCACAAAAGAGTAAAGAAAAAAATGATGAAGTTTTACCAAAAGATACCCTTGTACATCTCCAATCACAACACCTTAAATCAAATATTATGGATATACAAAAAAATATGGCTGAATCCGTTGAGAGTTCTAAAAGTAATATCTCACGAACAAGAGAGCTCGCAGAGAACCTCACAAATATCAGTAGTCAAACGCAAAAGATTACCCAAGTACTTAATACTCTTAGCCAACTCTCTCGCAACTCAGGAAATACAGTCAATGAACTCTCACAAAGAACAGATGATATCTCGGTTATACTCACACTAATTAAAGATATCTCTGATCAGACCAACCTACTAGCTCTCAATGCTGCTATTGAAGCTGCTCGTGCAGGTGAACATGGACGCGGTTTTGCAGTTGTTGCCGATGAAGTCAGAAAACTGGCTGACAGAACGGACAAAGCGGTAAGTGAGATAAATATCTCTCTTGAGACTATGAAGGGGGAGGTAGAGAATATGTCGGGTGAGTTTAGCGACATTGAAAAGAATGTTGATGAATCCAATCAACTTATTTCACGTCTAAATGAGGGGATTGCTACAAACAAAGAGAGTCTTCAAGAGTCCGTTACAGAGATAGAGTTCTCCAATGAAAGAGTCTTTATCTCTTTGGCAAAACTCGATCATATTCTCTGGAAAGTAAACACCTACTACTCGGCAATTACAAAAGAGGAACAGTTTAAATTTGTAGACCACCACTCCTGCCGTCTGGGTAAGTGGTACTATGAGGGTGAAGGAAAAGAACACTTTTCAAACTCTCTTTACTACAAAGATTTAGAGATACCTCATGCAACAGTACACAATGGTACAAAAAAGGTTTTTGAACTTATAAAAGATAGCAACAGCAGAGCAAATCTACTTATAGATGCATTTAAAGAGATGGAGGAAGGCAGTGATAAAATTTTTGAAATTTTAGATAAAATACTGCATGATAAAAAATGATACTAAAGCTTTTAAACCGGCTTTTGGACTAAAAAACAGACATATTCAAACCATTTTCCCTTCACTCTTTAGAGACTTAGACTCTCCCTCTTATGAGGTTGAGGAGTTTCATCTCAGTGATGGAGACTTCCTCGAGTGCTACTGGCACAAAATAGAAAAAGATAAACAGACAACTCCCCTTGTTATACTCTTTCACGGCCTTGCAGGCTCCTACAAGTCATCCTACATCAGCGGTATTGTCAACGCTCTTGATAAAAGTGGCTTTAGTAGTGTCGTTATGCACTTTAGAGGCTGTGCCAAAAAAGAGAATCTACTAGCACGCTCTTACCATAGCGGAGATACGGCAGATGCAAAAGAGTTTTTAAAATATATCAAAGAGAAACATCCACAAAGAGAGCTCTTTGGTGTGGGCTACTCCCTTGGAGCCAATATGCTTTTAAAACTACTTGGTGAACTAAAAAAGGAGAGCCCCTTTGTCGCAGCTGTTGCCATATCAGCACCTATGCAGCTTGATATCTGTGCCTCAAAGATGAACCGGGGCTTTTCTAGATTTTATCAGCACCTTCTCTTAAAAGATCTTAACAGAGCTCTTGAGAAGAAGCTTGAAAGACATAATCTAGACAAAATTATTGGAGTTTCTAAACAGAGAGTAAAAGAGCTTAAAAGCTTTTGGGAGTTTGATGATGCCTATACTGCTCCTATTCATGGTTTTAAATCAGCAGCACATTACTATAAGGAGTCAAGCTCTCGACAGTATCTAAAAGATATAGAGACACCCACACTCATAATTCACGCAAAAGATGATCCCTTTATGACACCTCAAATTCTGCCAAAAGAGAGTGAGCTCTCACCATCTGTAGAGTTGGAGGTACAAGAGCATGGAGGACATGTTGGATTTGTTGGAGGAACTCTTCTAAAGCCAGAGTATTGGCTCGATAAAAGAGTGGTGGACTATTTTACAGATTCGCTGTAGGACTCTTCATCAAAACCTTCAGCACCATGGCGCTTGCTATACTCTTGAGCCGACTCATCCAAGGAGTCAATCATCTCATTTTTTAAATCTGTAGCACTGTAACCTGTCTCATGTGAGTAAATTATGTAAGCACCCAAGAGGAGAATTATAACGGCCATTCTGTTGGAGTTGTTTTGGTAAAACATAAAAGAGATAACAACAATAACAAACAAAACTCCGTAGTAGAGCATTCCATCCATATTAAAACCTTTCTTACTTCTTCTTAACCATTATAGCTCAATAGTGTAACCAATTCCAAACACATTCTTTATAGTCCCCTCAGGAAGCTTTTTTCTCAATGTTTTAACGAGGGTCTTCAAAGAGGATATTTTAGAGTTATCAAAATCATACCAGAGCTCATAAATGATATCTTCACTTTTAAATACTCTGTTAATGTTTGAGAACAGAAGTGTTAGTAGTTCACGCTCTTTTCTTGTTAAGAAGACCTCTTTATCCTGATAAATCAGCTTCTCTTTATCCTGATCCCAATAACAAGACTCTTTAATGTGAATAACTCTGTTAGAGTAGGTTGTATAGTTAATTATCTCATCAATTGCACTCTCTAAAGCAGACTTTAATTCATCACGAGAGATAGGTTTTACAAGGTACTTTGTTAATTTAAGCTCCGAGGCAGACACCAGTGTATCAACATCACTCATAGCTGTAAGCATGATTGCCCTTACAGAATGATCGAACTCTCTAATCTCACCTAAAAACTCTATCCCGCTTTTACCTGGAAGTTGTATATCTATAACTAAAATATCAGGCTTTTTCTCTTTATAGATTTTATGAGCACTTTGTGCATCAGCTGCCTCGTAGATATTTTCAAAAAATCTACCAAGATAGGTTACATAGTTTGTACGAACAGCCTCATCATCCTCAACATAGAGGATAGAGTACTTATACTTCTCTTTATTCATTCCAGTTTATCCCTTGTTGAGCGTAATTATAAAGCAGACACCGCTCTCAACATTTTTAACCTCAAGTTGAGCATCTAACTTCTCTTTTAAGAGTCTCTTAGACATATAGAGTCCAAGACCCGTACCCTCTGAAGAGTGTTTTGTACTAAAACCAGGTTCAAAAACTCTACTCATTATACTTTTACTAATACCACCAGCATTATCACATACTTTGATAAATAGCGCCTCACTATTTTCAAATGCACTCACTTTTATAAAAGGATTGTAAATATTTCTCTCAATCAAAGCATCTCTGGCATTATCTATCAATGTAATAATTACCTGCTTTAAAAGCTTCTCATCATGTTCAACAACCAAAGAGGCATCTGCATCGATATTTAGCTCAATACTCTTCTCTTCAAGAGAGTAGGCAAGTGAAGAGAGAGCCTCTTTAATAATATCTATCACTCTTCTATCTGTATCAGATTTACACACATCCGTATTAAATCTAAAATCATCAATAACTTTTGACATGCTTTGGGTCAATCGCTCTATCTCTAACAACTGCTGAGATAAAAAATCATCTTCAACTCCCAATTCATAGAGTCTGTTGTCGATACTTCCTACAAGTGAGTTTATCTTTGATAGAGGCTGTCTCCACTGATGTGCTACCGATGAGAAGGTCTCCTGTAGTGATAACTCTAATAAATCTGACATATTGTATTCCAATAGTTATATATAAATAAAAAATATTATATCAAAACTATATAAATTAATTATACTATTAAGTTAAATTCAATATAATCTTTACAAATAAGATATTTGTAAAGTGAAGGCTAAAAAATGGGTAATGAAACAAAAGGCAAAGATAACGATTTGTCACAATTAGGTAATGTAGATCAAATTCGTGAGATACTCTTTGGATCTCAATCACGTGAGATGAAAGAGAAGTTCGATAAACTTGAAGCCTCTATAAAAGCGATGCATGATGAGATGCGTAAAAAGATAGAACAGACGCAAAACGATTTTAATATAAGAATTGAGAGTGAACTTGAAGCTCTTTCACGTAAGATGAAAAACATTGTTACACAACAGCAAGATGAGTTCTCAGATGTAAGAGATAGTGCACTCAAACAAGAGAAGCGTCTTCAAAATGCGATGGACATTATGGAAGAGGAGCTCAATGCAAAACGTGAACAGCTTCAAAAACAACAAATTGAAAGTAATGCGGCACTTCGCTCTGAGATGGACTCTCTTAAAGATGAAGTACTCAATACCCTCAATGAGAAAATAGCAGATATGAATGGTGTAAAACTTTCACGTGATGATGCAGCAGATATCTTAATGGAAGCTGCTATGGCGATGAAAGGGACTCAAATCAACCAACAACTCTCCCTAACTCAAGAGCAGTAGTCAAATAGAACTTATGTCACAAAAAAAAGAAACTATCAATGAAGAGGAGGCTCTTGAGAGTGCTCTTAGCCCAATGGTTAACAGGCTCATTGACAAAAACTTTGAAAACTCGGGTGATAAGATTGCTTCACAGATAGCACCCCTTATCGGTGGAGCTATTCGTGAGCAGATAAAGAGTCAAAAAGATGATATAGTCGATGCACTTTATCCGGTAATGGGTAATATGATTTCTAAGTTTGTGACAAAATCCCTTGAAGAACTGCTTAATAAAATAAATGACCAGATACAAAATGGTCTCTCTACAAAAGCCATTAAACGTAAAATTAAAGCAAAAATAAAAGGTGTAAGTGAGACTGAGCTCCTTTTAGAAGAGAGCAGTGAGGCTAAAATTAAAGCTGCTCTGCTTATTCATAAAGAGAGTGGTTCACTTCTTTGTAAGGTTGAAGATGAAAATGCAGGTCTTAGTGATGCAGATATGCTTGCATCGATGATGAGTGCTATTCGCAGTTTTGTCAATGAGTGGGTAGATGCAAATGCTTCACATCAAGAGCTTGGTGAGATAGAGTATGGTGGTAACAAAATCATCATTGAAGCAAGCGGATATAGCTATCTTGCTGTTATTGTCGAGGGACCCAGCTACACAAAGACATATGCAAAAATTCGTTCTACTTTAGAGCAGATAGTTTTTAAATATGCAGATGATATTAAAAAGTTTCAAGGTAATTTTGAGAACTTTCCAAAAAAAAGTATTGAAGATGAATTAAAAAATCTACTTAAATCAGATGATAATCCAAAACAGAAAGAAGCGGGAAAAAAACATCCGATTATTTATCTACTCCCTCTTATACTTATAGCCTATCTATCTTGGAACTTTTACAACAACTATCAAGATGAACAACTGCAAAAGAGCATAGAGGATGTTTTATACAACACACCACAACTTACTCCATTTCGTATAGACTCAAATGTTGATGATAAAGTTGTTACGCTTAAAGGTAACGTACCCTTTGAGTATCATAAAAAATTAGCACAACAAAAAGTTGAAAATATAACAGATATCAAAGAGCTTCACAATAACATCAAAGTTACACCTACGCTTACTGACCCTATGCAAGTAAGTGCAAATATCGCCTACCTCATCAAAGGTGTCAATCTAAACAGAGATACAAACATCAACTATAACTTTGACTATAACAAACTAACTCTAGAAGGCTACACAGCGAGTAGAACTCTTAAAGAGCAGCTACTTAAAGCTCTTAGCAATATAAAAGGCATAGAGAGTATTCAAGAGAATATAAGCCTTAAAGAACCAAATATAGATACAGATATATATTTTGATACGGCATCAAGTAAACTCAATGATGCAACCATAGCAAAACTAACAGATGTTATCAAAAAGCTAAAAGAGAGCAACACTAAAACAACTATAGAGCTCAAAGCTTATAGTGATATGATTGGTGACAAAAAAAGCAACCGTGCACTTGCACAAAAAAGAGTTACAAATATAGTACACTATTTAAAAACTGAGGGAGAGTTGCAAAACTCTATAGAGAGTAAAGTTTTTGACACACCTCCACCTGGTATAGACCCACAAAAAAATCCAAAAAAAGCACGACGTATCACACTAACACTCAAAAAAGAGAATAACTGATGTTTAGTTATAAAATCGTTCTTGTAGGTGCTTTTGGAGTTGGAAAAACAAGTCTTATTAGACGTTTTGTCGAGAACTCTTTTAGCCAAGAGTACCTCAGTACTATTGGCGTATCCATATCAAAAAAAACTATAGGTAATGCAACCATTATGATATGGGATATAGAGGGGCATACAGAGTTTAAACCCATCTACAAACAGTATCTACTTGGGGCAAAAGGCTTTATCATAGTAGGAGATCTCCTGCGTGATGAGACCATAGCACAAATCACTAACCATATAAAACTCTGCCATGAGGTGGTAAAAGATGCCCCTATCTGTATAGCCCTCAACAAAAGCGATATGCCTCATAATTTAAACACTAAAGAGCTCAGTAACATAAAAGCTTTATCCCCCTCTGTTATAGAAGTACTCAAAACATCTGCAAAGAGTGGTGATGCAGTTGAAGAGCTCTTTTTAAAATTAAATGAGAAGATATGCGAACAAATCTCCTAGAGCTGCTATGTAGCAAAAACTCTATCTCCTACATCATCTTTGATAGAGAATTTAATCTTCTTGAGAGCAGTATAAAAAAGCTCAAAAGAGGATCAAAACTCTATGATTACCTCTGGGAGATAGTTGGTCTTGAAGAGAGTATATTAGCACTCAAAGCAGGAGAGAAACCCATAGAGATTCCTATGATTTCCAAAGAGAATCACTACTATGATTTAGAGATAGAGTCTCTAGATGAGGAAGAGTCCACCTATATAGCAACCCTGAAAGAGAAGTCTAAACAGACACATAACTATGCAAATGTCATTAAAGAGATCAATAAAAAAACACTTATCTATGAGACAGGTGATGAGAAGAGACTTCAGGGCTATTATAGAGAGATAAACAAACACCTTATTACTCTTCATGTAGATTTAGATGGTCTTATTACAAGAGTCAATGATGCATCACTGCACTTTTTTAACCTTGAAGAGGAGAAGATGCTTCAAAGACACTTCTCAAACTTCTTTGAGGCGCAAAAGTCACAACTTGATAATGAAACAAATATCTTTATTGCAAAAAATGCGATGGGTGAAGATATCTTTTTCCATACAGATATTATTCCTATAACAAACACAGAGGGAAGAGTTATAGAGAATATCATTGTTGCCCAGGATATCACACATCTTAAAAGAGTTAAAAAAGAGTTGGAGTATGCTCAAGAGCACGATACTCTCACCGGACTGCCAAATCGCCACTATTTTCTTAAAAGAGTAGAGAGAGTTATAGAGAAAGAGGAGCCTTTTGAGATCGCTTTTTTAAATATAGACAACTTCAAAAGTATAAATGAGGAGTATGGTGCTCATGCAGCAGATATGCTACTTAAACATATCGCGTCACTCTTTTTGGCATCAATAGAGTCCAATGATGCCCTTATGCGTCTCTTTGGGGATAACTTTGCAATAATTTTTGAAGCCTCAAAACAGAAGGAGTATATCAATAGACTTCTTCAAAACCTGCAAAAAATCACAAAAGAGAATCCACTCTACTACAACAGTGAAGATACCATAAACTTCACCTATACATCTCTTCTTCTTTCATACCCTCAAGATGCTAAGAGTGCTAAAGAGTTTTTAAGCTCTCAAGAGAGAGCAATGCAAAGAAAAAAGATACAAAAGAGAAGATTAGAGAGCTAATCTTGTTCGGATTTGGTCCGGCATGTAGTATTTAAACTGTTTAGGATAGATAAAAAAGTCCAGATTTGAACCGCTTCTATCTAAGTCTGCCCAATGTTCAACATCAAACTCTAAAGCGACTACACCCATATTTGGAATGCTGTTGATGCTCTCTGAGGAGAGTTCATTAATAAGCTCATTAAGTTGTGGGTAGTGCCCTACAATCAAAAGGTTTTTATCCTCATCATCGAGTGCTTTTATAATCTTTATCATCTCATCACAGGGTTGATAATAGAGCGCCTCTAAAAACTGTTTTTTTGCACTAAAACTTACAATCTTATCAAGTTCAACAACAGTATCTTGCGCACGCTGTGCATAACTTGAGAGTATAACATCAATAGAAATATTATGTAGAGCCAGATAGGAGCCTATTGTCTTTATCTCCTTGAGACCTTTTGGTTTAATAGTACGCTCATAATCACTCTGTGCACCATAAAACCCTTTTGCTTTTGCAGCTCTTATAAAATATATTCGCTTCATACTCTCCCTAACTCACTTCTTTAAATTTTTGCCAGCTCTTGTGAAATCACTTTAGAGGCTTTGTCTATAACCATTTTTGCTAAAGCAATATTTCCATCATCACGAAAGATACAGAAGATATCTATCTTTGTATGCAGCTCTTGGGAGTGTGTACCTGCACTCTTCATTAAAAAGACATGTCCATCTTCAGTCTTTGTCTCAAAAGAGGCTACATCACTAAAACCGACATCCAATGAAGCCTCATTAATCTGACGAAATGAGTCATTAAAGATTGCAGATGCATAGGCTATATCTGCACCTGTATTCTCCTCGTCAATATAGAGTGTCTCCCCTGAGTAGTTCAGTACTGCCGAACCGAGATAACCATTAACACTACGTAACTTCTGCATATGTTTGTCAAAATCTATCACGCTCTTCTCCTTTAACTGTTAAGTTTTTTCATATACTCATTAAACGCACTGCTCTCGTTTAACCCATTCTCTTTTAAAAAGCTCTCAAATGCTGCCTCTGCAGCCTCATCACCTTCACTCTTTTCAATATTGAGCCAATAACTGTAGATATCACCGATTGTCTTTTTTGCATCCTCACTAACAGCCCTACGAGTAGACATATAGTTTCTAAAACTCCCATCAGGATTTTTTGCCATCTTAACAGTTGCTAGTACCCAATAGTATCCACCATCTGCACAGAGATTTTTTACAAAAGCAACAACATCCCTACCCTCTTTAATATTTTTCCAAAGGTATTTAAAAATAACTTTTGGCATATCAGGGTGACGTAGTATTGCATGCGGTTTTTCCAGTAAACTTGCTTGTGAATAACCTGATATTTTTACAAATATAGGGTTTACATAGCTTATATTTCCCTCTGCATCTGACTTAGATACAATAAGATCAATACTCTTTACCTCATGTTCAATATCTGTTGGTTGGGGTCTTTGCATAGAACTTCTCCTTTAGTAATTTAATGCTTTTATGATATCTTCAATCTTAAATGGTTTGCCAACATAAAGATTAAAATCTTTTCCAACTTTTTGTATATCAAGCAAATTTCCTGATGTCGATACAGCATAGATAGGTTTGAGTTTGTTATCTCGTTCAAACTCTCGTACTCTTCGCATAACCTCCAAACCACTCATAAGAGGCATATTGTTATCGATATAGACTATTGTGTATGGATTCTCTCTTTTATGAGAGTCTATCAACATCTCCAGAGCAACTTTACCGTTTCTTGCAACATCTACTTCACAATACTCACTCTCTAAAATCTTCTCTAGAAGCGTAACACTTGTTTTATCATCATCAACAATAAGGACTCGAGGAGGCTTTTTAAGATTTACAAACTGATAAAGTTTTTGAGCATAATAGTCATACTGTGATATAACATCATAAGCACCATTCTCCTCCTTTGTTATAGAGAAGAGCTCCTCCTCTACCACTAATATTTTAAGTGAGTTATGCATCATATACTCTGCTGCCTCATCTATTTTATGCTCAAACACAATAAGATTTGTTATATCAGATGGTATATCTTTAACGGTACCAACAGCAATAATATTCTCTTTCTTTAAACCCATTCGAACCATATAACGCGCCATGTTTGTTACACAAAAAGAGTTTTTTGCACTCATTAAAACAGCAACTTTAACACTGCTGTTTTGTATCTTAGGGCAGCATACATCTTCACTCTTGGAGTTAAGTGGTATTGTAAAGTAAAAAGTTGTTCCTCTTTCAATCTCACTTTTGAGCTTTAACTCTCCACCTAAATCTTTTACATACTCAGCACAAATCGACAGCCCCAAACCTGTACCGCCATAGTTTAGTGATGTGGTATCCTCGGCCTGTTTAAAAGCCTCAAATATCTCATCTTGTTTCTCTTTTGGAATTCCGATACCCTCATCACAAATGCGAACATCCAGCTCTTTTGTATCTCTTTTATAACGTACAGAGAACTCTATACTTTTACCATTAGGAGTAAATTTATATGCATTTCCTATAAGATTCATCAAAATTCGTTTTAATTTTAACTCATCTATCTCTATAACTTTAGGAAGAAGAGGATCGATATAGATATTGTAAGATATCTTTTTAGCATAGATATTTGAGACAAACATCTCTGCTATATTTGCAAAAAATCTTGCACTCTCAACCTCTTTTATCTCTGAAGAACTCTTCTCTCTTTGCATAGAGACTCTCTCTAACATCGATGTAGTAAGCTCATTAATAAAACCTGCGCTCTCTTTTGCATTTGTTATATACTCTTTAACTCTTTTATCATCTATTTGACTCTCAAGAAGCTCTAAAAAGCCATAAAGGGAGTTAGAGGGTGTACGTATATCATGGATAAAGTTTGCCATAACCTGCAGCGTTGTATCTGCACTCTCTTTTGAGTCACCATGACTCTCTATAGCCTCAATATTCTTCACAACCTCTGACTCTTGATGTCTGCTCTCTTGTGGTTTATACATCTTGTAGAGTATCTGAATAAGATAGGGTGCCAATGCCTTTAAAAGCTCCATATCCTCACTATTGAATTTTTTGATTTTTTTCACTGAAGAGTAGGCTGTTACTATACCTACTAATCTCTCTTTTTCTATAAGAGGAAGGATGATTTTAGATTTTATCTTAATAGCATCAGGATTATCTATTGAGGCGACATAATCTTTATCACTCGCAAGATAGTTGTAGATTTTTGCCTCTTTTGTCATAAAAGAGTTATAGATTACACCCTCTTTAACATCTAAAGAGAGCTCTCTACTCCCTTCACCCTCTCTTTGGCGAAGAAGCACCATTCTCTCTTCATCAAAATACCATAGGGATACAAACTCTGAATCCAGTAGAGAGCTTACAAACTCCTCTACCAAACTATTAATCTCTATATTGTTTTTTGCTAAATCAATATTTTTGCTAAGAAGAGAGAACTTCTGTTGCAATAATTTTGTATTTAGTCTTTTCAATATATTCCCTCATCATATTAATTTTGTAGAAAATTATACTGTGTCAAAGTGAAAGAGTAGTGATAAAGTGTTAAAAAAAGAAAAGAATATAATATTTTTGGAAAAAAGATGAAATTATGTGATAAATATATCACAAAGAAGCAATATCCATAAAAGTTTATGGATATTGTCTATCTGCTATTTTTTAGCGCGAGAGTGACGTTTACGCTCAGTTTCAGTAAGATATTTTTTACGAATACGAATATTTTCAGGAGTAACTTCAAGAAGTTCATCATCCTCAATCCACTCTAAAGCACGCTCTAGTGACATATCACGTGGTGGAACAAGTTTGATAGCCTCATCCGCCCCACTTGAACGTACATTTGACTGAGCTTTACCTTTAATAGGATTAACTACAAGGTCATTTGAACGTGAGTGCTCACCGATAATCATACCTTCGTATACTTTTGTCTGAACACCAATGAAAAGAACACCACGATCTTGAATACCAAAGAGAGAGAATGCTAAAGTCTCACCATCTGCCATAGAGATAAGTGCACCATAACTTCTTGATTCAACTGAACCTGTAAATGGTCTAAACTCTAAGAAAGAGTGGTTCATTACACCCTCACCTTTTGTATCTGTTAAGAACTGTCCACGGAAACCAATCAGTGCACGAGCAGGAATTTCAAACTCGATTCTTTGGAAACCTTGACCCATTGGAAGCATAGATTTCATCTCAGCTTTACGCTTACCAAGACGCTCGATTACAGTACCGCTTAGATCTTCAGGAACATCGATAACAAGATGCTCAAATGGTTCACATTTAACCCCTTCAATCTCTTTAACGATTACTTCTGGTCTAGAGATACTAAACTCATAACCCTCACGACGCATATTTTCAGCAAGTACAGTAATTTGAAGCTCACCACGTCCTGAAACTTTGAATTTACCCTCACCGATAGTCTCTAATCTCATCGCAACGTTTGTACGCATTTCAGCCTCAAGACGCTCACGGATTTTGTTTGAAGTTACATGTTTACCCTCTTGACCTGCAAGTGGAGAGTCGTTAACAGCAAATACAACCGTTAAAGTCGGCTCTTCAATATGCATAGGATCAAGCGCTACTGGGTTTTCAGGGTCTGCGATAGTATCCCCTACATCAACAGTCTCCATACCGGCAAATGCAACGATATCACCAGCTTCAGCTTCATCAATCTCCATACGGTTAAGACCATGGAAACCGATAAGTTTAGAGATCTTACCCTTAACCATTTCACCATCACTTTTTGCAAGCATAACGTTATCGCCTTTTCTAACAGTACCGTTAAAGATACGGCTGATACCGATTTTACCTACATAGTTATCATAGTCAAGTGTGAAAACCTGTGCTTGAAGTGGGTTAGCTGCATCACCTTCAGGTTCAGGAACTTCGTTAATGATTGTCTCAAAGATACACTGGAAATCTCCACCCTCTTCATCCATATCCATCTTAGCAATACCATCACGTGCTGCTGCATAGATAACAGGGAAGTCTTGTTGCTCATCAGTTGCACCCATATCTGCAAAAAGGTCGAACATCTCATCTACAACACGATCAGGCTCAGCTGAAGGTTTGTCGATTTTGTTAATTACAACGATTGGCTTTTTACCAAGTGCCAACATCTTCTTAACAACGAATTTTGTTTGAGGCATAACACCCTCATAAGCATCAACGAGTACTAAAACACCATCAACCATCTTAAGTACACGCTCAACCTCTCCACCAAAGTCGGCGTGACCCGGAGTGTCGATAATGTTAATTTTATAATCTTTGTAACGAATAGCTGTATTCTTTGAAAGAATCGTAATACCACGCTCTTTTTCGATGTCGTTACTATCCATAGCTCTCTCATCGTGTTGTTCGTGAGAACCAAATGTACCAGACTGCTCTAGTAGTCCATCAACCAGTGTAGTTTTACCGTGGTCAACGTGTGCGATAACCGCAATGTTTCTAATTTTTTGCATTAGGGGTTTCCTTGATTTTTTATGCGCTTCCTAATTTAATAGGAAAAATTTTCGCGATTATACCCAAATAAATGTTATATCCTCGTAAAATTAGTGATATACTTAGAGTATAACTCCTCTATGTTTCTACAAAGAGCAAGGAATAAATATCAAATATACTATAAAAAGTGAAAAAATGTTTGAGTATCCATATATATTAAATAAAATCTTTGATAAACTCAATAATTATAATATAAAGCCAATTATTGTCGGTGGTTATCTACGAGACTGGTTTTTAGATATTGAGAGTAAAGATATCGATATTGAACTCTATGGCATAAGCTCTTTAGAGAAACTAGAGAAAATTTTGCAGGAGTTTGGAAGTGTCAATAGTGTAGGAAAGAGTTTTGGTGTCGTAAAACTCAACTACAGAGATTTAGATTTGGACTTTTCACTCCCTCGCCGTGACAGTAAAACAGCTCTTGGACACAAAGGCTTTGATATTGAAGTTGATACGACTCTTGACTTCAAGAGTGCTGCTTCAAGAAGAGATTTTACGATAAATTCTATGGGATATGATGTTATTGAGAGAAGAGTACTCGATCCTTTCCATGGAGTAAAAGATTTAAAGAACTCTCTTCTACGTGCTGTTGATTTAAAGAAGTTTGGTGAAGATCCACTACGTCTTTTACGTGGTGTAGCCTTTGCATCAAGGTTTAACCTAAAGTTTGAGCCCCAGCTTTTTAAACTCTCTAAAGAGATGATTGAAGATGGAGTTCTTAAGCAACTGCCTCGTGAGCGAATATATGGAGAGATTGAAAAAATTTTATTAAAATCTCCAAAACCCTCTATCGCCTTTAAACTTCTAAAAGAGCTTGGTGCCTTTAACTACTTTAACGAATTTAAAAAACTCTCTCCAAGCAGTTTTAAAAAAGTTCTTAATGCTCTTGACAACTATAAACATCTAAAAAAGAGAGAGGTTGATATGGCTTTGATGTTGGCTATATTATCTTCTGAGTTTACTAAAGAGGATAGAGAGAGCTTTCTTGAGAGGATAACAAATAACAAATCTCTTTTAAAAATTATAGATACCTTGCATACTATTAGATTTAATAGTGATAATTTCAGTGACTACTCACTTTATATTTTAGCGACACAGATAGATATAGAACTCTATATACACTATAAAGAGGCATTTGGAGATAAAGATCTCAAGAGTCTCTACAAAAGAGCAAAAGAGTTAAATATCTTAAATAAAAGAGTAACTCCTCTTATTGGAGGAAAAGAGCTGATTTCTCTTGGCATGCAACCATCAAAAGAGTTTCATTCACTTCTACAAAAGATCTATGATGCACAGTTAAGGGGAGAGTTTACAACTAAAGATGAAGCCATCAGATGGATTAAAGCGAGACTACTCTCCTAAAATATCCATCTTGTTTCGGAGTTTAGACAACTCTTTTATATTTGCAAGTCCCGTCTTTATCGCATCATCAAATCTTGATGAGTATATCTCTTTATACTTTTTATCGTAACTTTCTATAATATCTTTATAGATTTTTTGAAATTTTTGAACAAGCTCTATAGTCTCAATATCGGCTCTCTTATCTGCAGCAATGAGCAGCACCAAATCGAAAGCTTTTTTCTCTTTAGAGTCCATATCATCACTCTTTAGATACTGTGTTTTACTCTTCTCATCTAGAGTTGTCAATCTTTTCATAATTCGATTAAGACCATATGTTGTTACCTTGAACTCATCAAGATTCTCTTTAACATAAGCTCTCATCTCGGTAAGATTCATCTTTGATATTTTCTCTATCAAAGCACTATTATCATCACTTTTAGTCTCTGATTTCTTTTTACCTAGAATCTTACCAAACATACTCTATCCTTTTGTCATTTTTGAGCTGTCAATCTCTATGACAGTATGAACATTCCCTCTTGGATTATAATCAGCTACTATCTTCATATATTTTGGCTTGAGTTTTCTCTCTAAAACCTCATATATCTCATTTGCCGAGTTTTCATGAGAGATATATCTATCACGAAATGAGTTAATATAGAGTTTAATTGCTTTTAACTCTACTACCCACTCATCCGGCGTATACTCCAGATAGATTGTGGCATAATCAGGGTAACCGCTACGTGGACATAGGCATGAGAACTCCGGTAGTGTCATCTTAATAAGATAGTCACGTTTATGCTCATTAGGCCATATCTCTAAATCTTTCTCTACATCAAACTCTGTTACAATCTTTTCGCCATATTTCATTACTATTCTCCTTTAACTTTCATATATTTTTTCCATTTCACTGAGATATCTTCCCTGTATATAGTCTATATTCATACTTTTAATAATCTCATAACTCTCTTTATTACCAAGATTTTTAATCCAGCTCTTTATACCTTTTTCATGTGCCATAGTATTAAAACCATCAATTACACTGCGATTTTTACTTAACTTATCCTCATTTGAGTAGTAGCTGTCAAAACGTATAATGTCAATATCCAGCTCACGAAGATATAAGAAGCTTGTATGTATAGAGCCTACTCTATCTATGGCAATCTTTACACCATAACTTTTTAAAGAGTTTATTATACTATTAAATCTACTGACATGTGAATAGTACTCCATCTCACTCACTACAAAAATAATCTCTTTATTTGACTCTTTTAAAATCTCTTTTACTCTAGAGAGAAACTTCTCATTTCTTAAAGAGGTAGGTAGAAGATTTATAGCAAACTTATCATCCTCACGACACTTATTTATAAGCTCTTCTACAATCATCAAATCAAACTCAACACCAAGTCCTAGTTTGTTGATGATTTTAAGATATGTTTTTGGAAAAATAACTTTGCCGTTTTCACTCTTTAGTTTAATAAAACACTCTTTAAAAGCAACCTCTGAACCCTCATATACATCTTGAGACATAACAACTATCTCACGTTTATCTATGGCATTTATAACCAAAGACTCTAACTCGTTAGGGTTTATTTGACTCTCTTGTGTACTCTTTTTTGAACTTTTGTTATTCTCCAAAAGTTCAAAAAGATGCTCAATCAGATAGTCTATATCTCTAGAGTAGGATGTATCTGTTATAGCTCCTGAGATTTTTACCTCTATATCATCAACTTTAAATTCAGATGATTTAAGACACATAAGTTCCAAAACAGTCTTATACTTCTCTTTTTTTCCCTCAAGACCTATAATAAACTCACCACCTTTAATGTGTCCCATAGGAAAGTTCTCTATACCCTCACTCACAAGATACTCACCTATCCACTTTGCGACCTGACGTAAAACCTTATCACCGTTTTTAATTCCGTAAAGATTGTTAATATCATTTAAGTTATCAATACTTACAAGAATAAGAGTGTAATCTTGTTTGCTCTCTATCTCTTTTTCTATATATTCATAGAGATATTCACGTGTAAAAGTAGAACTGACATCATCAGTAATCTTTACTTTAAAACCGTTATAGATAAGATAGAAAATAAAGTAGATACTAAAAGCCATAAGAAAGATCGCTTCAATATAGAAGGAACTTTGGAGTGTTTCATAGTTTGTTATAAGTGTATGTGAAACTAAAGCGATTGTAAGTGCGAAGATAGGTAGCCCCATTCGAAGGGCTAACTTAAAGCGATACTCTCTCTCTTTAGTTTGAGGTAAAAGCATAAATCACACTATACATCAAGATGTTTTACATCTTTTGCATGTGTTTCAATATAGTTACGACGAGGTTCAACTTCATCACCCATAAAGAGTGTAAATGCATCAGATGCAACTTCAGCATCTTCTATCGTTACTTGAAGAAGTACACGATTTTCTGGTGTCATTGTTGTCTCCCAAAGTTGTTCAGGATTCATCTCACCAAGACCTTTATAACGCTGAATGTAAGCACCTTTTCTAGCATAATCTTTGATATCTTCTAAAACTTCGATAATATCCTTATCAAACTCCAAGTTCCAATCTTGAATTTTTCTATAGACAAAATCAGCCTCACAGAAGTGTGGAGCAGAGAAGAGATCATCATTAATTAAAAGCTCTTCCATACCACCTTCTGTCTGAACAAAAAGATGAATCTCATTTTTCTCTTCATCAATAGTATATGTGAGAATATTGTTATTGATTGAAGCTAAAAATTTCTCTATCTCTTTAAACATCTCTTTTGCTTTTAGAGAGATAAGATCCGGATTCTCTATAAAGTGACGAATTAGTTTTACAAGTGCATATCTACGCTCTAAAGCCTCTAGTGAAGATGCATAGTGATCAACCATTCTAAAGAAAGCTACAAGATCGTTGTGTCCAACACCCTCCATCTCTAAAGATTCTATACCATTTTCAATCAGGTAGTCGTTCATTGCTCTGTCATCTTTAAAGTAGATCTCTTTTTTACCCTTTTTATAACGGTAAAGTGGTGGTTGAGCCAAATAGAGATACCCTTTTTCTACGATATCACGGAAATAACGGAAGAAGAATGTGAGTAGAAGCGTTTGAATGTGAGACCCATCAACATCGGCATCGGTCATGATGATGATTTTATGGTAACGAAGTTTCTCTTCGTTATACTCTTCACCAATTCCACAACCCATAGCTGTAATCATGTTAGTAATCTCATCAGATTTTAAAATCTTCTCTAAACGCGCTTTTTCAACATTTAAGATCTTACCCTTAAGTGGTAAAATCGCTTGAAAAACTCTGTCACGACCCATTTTTGCAGAACCGCCTGCAGAGTCCCCTTCCACCAGGTAGAGTTCACAAATAGAAGCATCTTTACTTTGACAATCAGCAAGTTTACCAGGGAGTGTTCCCACACTCATACTATCTTTACGACGTGTCAGTTCTCGCGCTTTTTTTGCAGCCTCACGACCACGTGCTGCCATCAGTGCTTTTTGAACAATCGCTTTTGCTTCAATTGGATTCTCTTCAAAATATTTGCTCAGTGCTTCACCTGTAGCTTTTTGAATAAGTGGACGTACATAAGTATTTCCAAGTTTACCTTTTGTCTGACCCTCGAACTGAGGCTCTGGAACACGCGCTGAGACGATAGCAATTAGACCCTCTTTTACATCATCTCCAGAGATTTTTACATCTTTCTCTTTTGCAGCGCCATTTTTAGCATTGTAGTTTGAGATAACACGTGTAAGTCCTGCACGAAACCCTGCTTCATGCGTACCACCGTTTGGAGTTCTAATGTTATTTACAAACGAAGCAAGTTTCTCTTCATAAGAGTCATTGTACATAAGAGCAATATCAAACTCGATATCTTCAACTTTACCGCTGAAGCTATAAACATTTGCTACAATCTCTTTTTTGTTCATGTCACTTACATATTGAGCAATACCACCCTCAAAGTGATAAACCTCTTTTGTACCACTTCTCTCATCATTGAATTTAATAGTGATAAATGGGTTTAAGTATGCAAGTTCTTTAAAACGCTTTGCAAGATAATCATACTCAAAAGTTACTGTCTCTGTAAAAATAGAAGGATCAGCAGCAAACTCGATAGTTGTTCCTGTCTTTCTTGTGGTACCAGTTATCTCTAATGGCCCCTGAGGAATACCCATCTTAAAGTGTTGTTCATGAATCTTTCCATCACGATAAATTGTCATATGAAGATCTGAAGAGAGTGCATTTACAACAGAGACACCAACTCCATGAAGACCACCAGAGACTTTATAGGTATCTTTGTCAAACTTACCACCGGCATGAAGTACTGTAAGAACTACAGTTGCAGCACTCATATTTTCAGTCGGGTGCATATCAGTAGGAATACCACGACCGTTATCACTAACTCTACAGGTTCCCTCTTTTGTTAGAGTAACTGTAATAGTGTCACAATAACCTGCCATCGCCTCATCAATTGAGTTATCAATTACTTCATAAACTAAGTGGTGTAGACCACGGTGTCCTGTATCTCCAATATACATACCAGGACGTTTACGAACTGCCTCTAAACCTTTAAGGACTTTAATATTGCCAGCGCCGTAATTTTCTGCAGAAACTTCGTTTTGTTCCATTAATAGACTCCATTTATTGCCAAATTGGCATAATTAGAGATATTCTATCTAAATTAATCTAAAAAGAAGTTTTATTGTTATTTAAGAGTAGAGAAGTAGAAGAAGGTGCCAATGTTATATTTAAATAACTATTGGCATTACAACAGTGATAAAGTTCTCATCACTCAGTACAAAAGGGAGATTTCCTTCGTTAAGTCCTATATTGAATTCAGGTGAATTGATAGAGTTTAAAAAATCTAGCAGATATCTTGAGTTGATAGCAATTGAGAAAGGTTCACTAAATCCTGTAGTGTGAGTGATCTCTGTTTTTGCTTCGATATTATCATCACTGAGAGATTCAAAAGTGATAATGTCATTTAAAAATGTAATCTTAACATCTGTAGAGATTGTAGTAATCTGTTTGATAGAGTCTATGATATTAGCTTTTGGAAGAACTAAATTATGAGCTATCTCTTTTGGAATAATACGAGAATATTCAGGAAATTTTCCATTTATGAGTTTTGTAAAAAAAGTATACTGCTCAGAGTGAATAATAAGATTTGTCTCATCATAGTAGAGCTCAATATTATCAAAGAAGAGTTTTTGAATCTCAATAATAGCTTTTTTTGGAATAATTAAAGAGAGTTCATTTTCTGTCTCGTTAGGAATTGTAACAACTGCTAAACGTCTTGTATCTGTTGAAGCAAAGTTGATAGCATCTCTTTTAATATCGATTAGTGCACCGTTAAGTTCAAACTTTGGATTGTTGTTATCAATAGCAGGAGTTATCTTTTTTAGTGACTCAATTAAAGTATGAGACTCTATAGAGATACGAGGTTTACCCTCATATGATGGAAACTCCGGAAACTCATTGTATGAAAATGTAGGAAGTTTGAAGTTAGAGTGAGCTTGTGATATATGAAGAGTATCATTTCTTACCTCTAAGTTAATATCTCCATCTTTTAAAATTCTAACAATATCTAAAAACTTTTTACCATTAGCAGTAATACTACCCTCTTTTGTAATATTTACATTGTCAGTAGTAACTAAAAAACCTATCTCATAGTTTGTAGCTTTGAGAGTGAGTCTGTTGTTACTTGCATTTAAATATACATGTGAGGTTATTTGAGAGGTATCTTTTTTTTCTAGAAAAGGTCCTGCATGGATGAGTATATTTTCAATGATTGACTTTGGTATAGTTATGATCATTTGAATTTCCCTATATATTTATATAATTTTAGTAAGTAGTAGTAGGTGTGAGTGAATATGTGAAAACAACACTTTAAGGCCTACAGCTACTTCTTTAAAGATGTGATGGAGCATTTAAGTCTCATTCACACCTATTCACTTCTATTATTATATCTTTTTTTTAAGCGTTTTAAAAAGATATTAAGAGCTAGAGGTTATTTTATTGGTCAACTCTTCGATTTTTACTTTGAAATCTTCATCATTTTGGATGAGATCGTTGATTTTTTTAATAGTATGTGAAATAGCGGTATGATCTTTCATTCCAAAGTATTGAGCGAGTTGAGGCATAGTATTTTGTGTAAGTTCACGACAGATATAGATACTTATTCTTCTTGCATAGACGATATTTTTACTTCTACCTTTTGAGCGAATCTCACTCGGTTTGATATTTAAATCTTTTGCTACAACCTCTGTAATCTTGTCCATAGTGAGGTTTTCACGGTTTTCATTCATCTGATCTTTGAGAACATTTTTAGTAAATTCGAGATCTATATCGATATGCATCAGTTGCGAGTAGGCATGAAGTTTAGAGAGAATTCCCTCTATCTCACGTACATTGCTATCAATTACTGTTGCAATATAGTTGATGATATCTCGAGAGAGCTTTACTTTATTGATTTCACACTTCTTCTCAATGATGGCAATCTTTGTCTCCAACTCTGGTGGTTGAATGTCAGCAACGAGTCCCCACTCAAAACGGCTTTGAAGGCGAGCTTCGAGTCCACCGATTTTTTTAGGGTGTTTGTCAGCTGTAAGCATTATCTGTTTTCCGGCTCCGCGAAGTGCTTCAAAAGTGTGGAAAAACTCCTCTTGGAGAGACTCTTTGTTCGATAAAAATTGAATGTCATCTATAAGAAGTACATCACATTTACGGTACTTCTCTTGAAAACGCTCCATAGATTGGTTTCTAAGATGGCGGATAAAATCATTAAGAAGTTGCTCCGCAGTTATGTAGATAACAATCTTACCCTGATTTTGAAAAACATTTCCTGCAGCCTGCATAAGGTGAGTCTTTCCAAGACCAACACCACCATATATAAAGAGAGGATTATAGACCTTTCCTGCATTTTCACTCACACTCTTTACCGCAGCATAAGCGAATTGATTTGAACCACCGACCATAAAGTTGTCAAATGTGTGTGAGGGGTTAAGAAGCGAAGAGCTCTGTTTTGCCTCTATAACCTTTTTTGTTTTTCTCTTCTCTGTTGTATTTTTGAGTGTGATTTGTACTGTTACTTTATTTCCTGTCTTTACCTCAAAGAGATGTGCTATCTTTTGAGCATATTTATTTTTAATCCAGTTCACTACAAGGGCATTTGGTGCATAAAAAACAGCTAAATCACTACTTGATCTCTTCGAATCATATGTTAAGTGTCTAATATATCGTTTATATTCAATCTCTGTTATCTCATCTTTGAGTCTATTTAAAATCTCTTGACCTATATTCACATCTATACCTATTTAATCTTTTATATGTGAATAGTACAATGAGTATCCATAAAATAGGGTTAAAAAGATGTGAATAACTAAAAGTTGTAAAATGTGAATAAGTCACTTTTTTAGTAAAATTGCACTATAATCACAGATATTTAAAGATATTAGGAGTATTATGACAATACTTGGAATAGATCCGGGAACTAGAAATATGGGGTATGCCCTAATTTCTCTGGAAAATGGCAAAATTTCACTGATTGAAGCAGGTCTTATTAAGATGAAAGCCGAAAATCTTCAGTTTCAGATTCCTCAGATGGTTGAGGGTATAGAGAGTATCTTTTCAAAGCACAAAATTGATGAAGTTGCGATGGAAGATATCTTTTATGCTCACAATCCTGCAACAACCATCAAACTTGCACAGTTTCGCGGAGCAATAATGCTTAAAATACTTCAAGAGTTTGGACAGTTTCATGAATATACGGCTCTGCAGGTGAAAAAAGCACTTACTGGAAAAGCAAAAGCACAAAAGGAGCAGGTTGCTTTTATGGTAAAGCGTCTTTTGGGCATTAAAAAAGAGATAAAACCACTTGATATCTCTGATGCAATGGCTGTTGCAATTACACACTCACAAAGGATAAAGATTCGATGAGCAAAACTACTATAACGCTTCTTTTTTCAATTTTACTTTTTTTTAACTCCTTGAATGCATCAATGAGTATCGATGAGGCATGGGAGGCTCTTTTGAAAAAGAGTCCGGCACTTAAGGCATCACAAAAGCAAAAAAAAGCAGCAGCATTGAAAAAATCCTCTGTAAAATCGATGTATCTTCCCTCTGTTAATTTAGTAGGAAGTTATACACATCTAAGTGAACCTGTAACTATGAACATAGAAGAACTTTCTCAAGTTGCAAATGAACTTTTAGTAGCAGTTGGTGCAACACCCGTAGTTCCATCAGAAGTAGAGTTTTCAAAAGAGGATGTTTTTTTAGCAGATTTACAACTTCTTTGGCCACTCTATACAGGTGGAAAGATAGATGCCGCTCAAGATATCTATGGAGCGAAGGTAGATGAAGCAGATGCAAAAGAGCAGATGAAAAGAGATGCGGAGTTTTTACAACTTGTAAAGTACTACTATGGAGCGGTTGTTGCATCATCACTCTATAAAACCAGAGTAGAGGCGCAAAGAGCACTACAGATGCACTATGAAAATGCAAAAAAATTAAAAGAGGAGGGACAGATTGCAAAGGTAGAGCTCTTAAATGCAAAGGTAAAACTTGATGCTGCAAAGATAGAGGCAACTAAGGCCAAACATCAGTATGAGATAGCACTCAGTGCACTTCACTCCCTTACAAAATCTCAGGAGATACCGACTTCGAAACTCTTTATAACAAAAAGTTTAGAGGATGAGAAAGATTATAAAGAGAGTATGCGTCTCTCGTATGCAGCACTAAAACTTCTTGATGCAAATGAAAAAATGAGCAGTGCCCTTGTAGATGTGAAAAAGGCTGATTTCTACCCTACGGTTGTAGCTTTTGGAGATTATAATCTCTATAAGGATGACTCCCCTTTAATGGAGTCTATACCAAAATGGTATGTCGGTCTTATGGTCAATATTTCTCTTATAAAGAGAGAGGATAGAGCCCAGGAGCTAGAGATAGCAAAAGTGACAAAAAGCAGAGTAAAATATCTCAAAAGTGAAGCTGTAGATAAGCTTGAACTTCTTGTTGAGAAGAGTTATAAAGAGATGTCTGCATCTTTAGAGGAGTTTGACTCTCTCTCATCATCACTCCAACTCGCAAAAGAGAACTATAGACTTCGAACACTCTCATTTAAAGAGGGGCTCTCTACCTCTGTTGAAGTTGTTGATGCGGAGCTCTTTTTAGAGTCGGTAAAAACAAAACGTCTTAATGCAGCATACAATTTTATTCAGAGAGTCTCAGAGTTGAGTGTTTTAGCAGGAAAGAGAGAGATGTTCTTTAAGATAGCCAAAGATTCCAAGGAGATAGAGTAATGAAAAAAGGTTTAATAGTTATAACTCTTTTTATAGTAGCAGTAGTTGGATGGGTATTTTACACATTTGAGAAGGCATACAGTTCAAAGCCGATACTTCTTCAAGGTGAGATAGATGCGCAGAGTTACTCCATATCTTCAAAACTGCCGGGACGTATTGGAGAGATATTTGTAAAAAAGGGAGAGCAAGTTAAAAAAGGTGATAAAATTTTTACAATCATCTCTCCTGAGGTTGAGGCGAAACTGGCACAGGCAGAGGCAGCAAAAGAGGCAGCAAATGCTAAAAAGATGCAGGCTGACAATGGTGCAAGAGCCGAAGAGATAAAAGCAGCTTATGATCAGTGGCAAAAGGCAAAATCGGCAGAGGCATTGATGCAAACAACCTATAAAAGAGTTGAAAAACTCTATAAGGATGGTGTAGTTTCAGAGCAAAAAAGAGATGAAATTGCCACAAAATACAAAGCATCAAAATATACGGCAAGTGCAGCCAAAGAGCTCTACACTATGGCAAAAAAAGGTGCTCGCAAAGAGGTAAAAAAAGCTGCAGAGGCACAAGTAAAAGTATATGAGGCAAAGATTGAGGAGGTTGACTCCTATCTTAAAGAGAGTATAGCGTATAGTTTTCACAATGGAGAGGTTAGCGATATACTTATTCACTCAGGTGAACTTGCACCGGCTGGTTTTCCTGTTGTTACTATTTTAGATATGAGTGATGCATGGGGACGTTTTGCCATTAGAGAAGATTATATGCCCCATTTTAAAATTGGTAAAATTTTTGATGTAAAGATTCCTGCTCTTGGGTCTAAATCTTATAAGTTTAGAGTGAGTTATATCTCTTTAATGGGTGAGTATGCCACATGGAAGGCTACAGAGAGTGGCAAGGGGTTTGATATGAAGAGTTTTGAGGTTGAACTTCGACCAGTAGATGAGATTGAAGGTTTACGAGTAGGAATGACTCTTTTAGTGGAGCTATAATGTTTGAGGCTTTTTATGGGGCATTTAAGAGAGAGATAGAGAGTGTTAGAGGCTCTTTTTACAGAGTTGGATTGCTAACTTTTTTTCCTCTTCTCTCTTTTGCACTTGTTGTTGCAATCTTCTACAAAGGTATAGCGTATGAGATGCCTGTTATTGCTGTTGATTTAGATAAGACTCCCCTCTCACGTGATCTGCTCTTTGAGGTAGATGCATCTGCTACAATCAATATAAAATATAGGCTCAATAATCTTGCAGAGGCAAAAAGAGTGATAAAATCTTCAAAGGCCTATGTACTCTTTATTGTTCCAAAAAATTTCTCACAGGATATCTACCGTTTAAAGCAGCCAAAGATTACAGTGATGGTAAATACACAATATATTTTAATAGGAAAAACTCTCAAGGCCGCTTTTGTTGATGCTCTGCGTAGTAGTGCACAAAAGTTTAAAAGAGAGCTCTTCTACAAAAGTAGCACTTTAGAGGATCAATCAGCTGCTATAGAGCTTCAGGTTACACCTTTTTTTAACAGCTCTAAAAACTACTTCTACTTTTTAGTATCAGCACTTCTTCCTTCGATTTGGCAGATATTTATTGTTATTGGGGTTATTGTTAGTTTTGGTACGATGTTTAAAGCAAAGCAGGAGAGAGAGTTTTTTAAAGGCGGTCACATTTTAGCAAAGATTTTTGGAAAACTTTTTCTCTATACTCTGGCCTATATGCTTTTGGGTTTGGGTTTTATCTACTATCTTTATATCTATTTGGGCTGGGAGTTTCAGGGCTCTTTTGGTTTTTTGGTTATTGGAATGTTCTGTAGTGTTCTTGCCTATGAGGCAGCTGCTCTTTTTCTCTTTGTAACTAGTTTTGATTATGCAAGAGCATTAAGTTTGGGAGCATTTTACACAGCACCAGCCTTCGCTTTTTTAGGTATAACATTTCCTGTAGATAATATGAAGAGCTTTGCTCTGTTTTATAGAGAACTGCTCCCTATCTCAACATATATAGAGTTACAGATTTCACAGGCAAACTATGGTGCTCCTATTGGGAATGATATAGGAAAGGTTCTCAATCTTTTACTCTTTTTACTCCTTTTTATACCGGTATACATACGTTTTAAACAGAGGTTGTCACAATGAGTTTTTTAGAAGTTTTAAGAGCAGAGACAAAGCGTGTTTTTAGTGATATAGCCATTGTTTTAACAATAATAGCGGGTGTTATACTCTACTCTTTTTTATATCCACAGCCCTATGCAAAAGAGAGTGTTAGTGAACTTGGTGTGAGTGTTGTTGATCTTGATAGAAGTGATATGAGCCGAGATCTTATCTTTATGTTAGATGCTACACCACAGCTAAGTGTTACACGAAGAGATTTAAGTGAAGATGATGCAAAAGAGGCACTTATTGAAGGTAAAACAAGAGGTGTTATCGTTATTCCAAAAAACTTTAAAAGAGATATCTATCTCAAAAGTTCACCAACTATTAGTGTAGGTGCAGATGCGAGTTATTTTTTAATCTATAGTGGAGTGGTAGAGGCACTAAGCAGAGCGCTTTTTACAGAGAGCGCAAAGATTGAGATAGTCTCTATTTTAAAGGATGGCCATCCTCTTGAGGCTGCAAAAAAAGAGTATGAACCCTTCAGTTTTACCATTATCAATCTCTTTAACAGCAATAACAGCTATATTGAGTATGTTATACCTGCAATCTTTATTTTGATACTGCAGCAGACTCTTTTGATTGGTATGGGTATCTTGGGTGGCGGTATTAATGAGTCTCTTATTAAGAGAGAGACTTTTTACTATCTTGAGGCAAATATCTATGAGATAATTGCAGCAAGGTTTATTATTTTTGGATCTATATTTTTTGTTCATATGCTCTTTTATTTCGGTTTTAGTTTTTCATATCTTGGGGTTGAACGACTTGGAGATATCTTTGATCTTTTAAATTTTGGAGTAGCCTTCTTAGCTGCTTCGATAGCACTCGGGCTCCTTTTGGGATCACTCTTCAATTCACGTGAAATAGCTACCCCTACAATTCTTTTCTCCTCACTTCCACTTGTCTTTGCTACAGGTTTTGTCTGGCCAAAAGAGCTTATTCCTGAATTTATTAACTCAATAGCCCTACTCTCTCCATCTACATTGGCAATCGATGGGTTTTTAAAGCTCAATCAGATGGGTGCTGAGTTTGATCTAGTAGCAGATAACTACATTATCCTTTGGAGTGAGGCACTTCTCTATACAATTTTAGGGTATTATTTCATAAATAAACAAAGGAAAAAATATGTCAAAATTTGAGAATGTAACGGTTGTAAAAGAGGCAAATATCTATTATGACGGTAAAGTTACAAGCAGAACGGTTGAGTTTAGTGATGGAAGTATCAAATCTTTAGGGATTATGTTACCGGGTGAATATACTTTCAATACGGCTGATAAAGAGATTATGGAGATGATGAGTGGTGAACTTGAAATCAGACTCCCAGGTGAAGATTGGAAGAGTCTCTCTACTCCAGAGAGTTTTGAAGTTGAAGCAAACTCATCATTTGATTTAAAAATTAAAACTGTAACAGACTACTGTTGCTCTTACATTAAATAGTTTAAAGGCTCTTAGAGCCCTTTAAACGAATTGTGAGACCATTTGAGCCAAAGATGCCTCATCAAGTGCTCCGCTTACTCTATGGACCTCTCTACCACCTTTAAAGACGATAATAGTCGGAATACTTCTAATTCCAAATTTTGCACCTAGATTTTGCTCATTTTCAGTATTTACTTTACCAAAGAGTGCTTTGAGTGGAAACTTTGTTGCAGCACGTTCGAAGTTTGGTGCCATCATCTGGCATGGACCACACCATGGAGCCCAAAAATCTACAATGACAGGTCTCTCATCATTTACAATAAACTCATCAAAATTTCTCTCTGTTAGTTCAACTGGTTTGGTATCTAAAAGTGAATTTTTACACTTGCCACAGTTTGCTTTTTTATAAGAATCTTTAACTGGTACATTATTTACACTCTGGCAGTGTGGACATACTACTCTCATAATATTCTCCTTTTTTAGAGCTAATTATACTACTGAAGTGAATTTATAAAATGCCACTAAAGTAGCATTTACTCTTTAAATGACTCTATAGTCTCTGCCATTCCAAAGTCAGGATTTTTCTTTGGATCTAAAACAATCTGTGCAAGCTTGTTGTTGTCATGATTTACAACAATAGGTGCAAGGAAGTTGATAGTTGACTTCTCCAAAGGTTTTTGAATAACGAGGATGTTGTAGACACTGACATTTGAGTTCTCATTAATATCTAGCAGCACTCTTACATCTGCGGGAACATCAAATGAGTATTCACGTAGAAGATAAGGGTTGACAAGTGTAAAAGAGATGTGTTCGTTATTGACATCAGTCATTGTGTAAAAGAGTGGATCTATCTCTTTTATCTCTACCTCTGTAGTCTTCTCAAAACCTAAAATATGACTCTTTACTTCGTAGCTCATTGTTATCCTTTAAAATTGACCCTCTTGGTACTTCAAACTCTTGGCGATTATATAGAGCGGAGCACTTTTGATCGTTGAGATATTATAGCACTCTGTAACTGCAAATGCAAAGCTCTGCGATTCGTACATCAAAGTTATACCTTCGCTCATATCGACATAGTTTAACTGTTGGTCTGGAAGTAGTTTAGCATCTTCTATACCAGAAAACTCCAAGCTAAGAGTTATCCAGTCATGTGCTCTTGCACTATCTTGTGCTGTGAGGGTTATTCTCATCTCGGAGGGGTTGAGAATTTCAAGTGAGCGTATCTCTGAGTCCCTAAAGGAGTCAAAGCGCTCCAAAAAGGAGTCAATCTCATTTTGGTGTAGAGGTTTCATCTTATTGACAACCTACACACTCCATACTTCTATCTTCAACATCATTAGCCATTTCAGGAGATTGACTTCTTAGATAGTATGTAGATTTAAGTCCAAGTTTCCATGCAAGCATATAGATCTCATTAAGATAGCGTCCGCTTGCTTTATCGAGCGTTATAAAGATATTGAGTGACTGCCCTTGGTCTATCCACTTTTGACGAATTGCTGCTGCTTTAATCAGTAGTGTTTGGTTCAAGTCATAAGCTGGTGTATAGTAGCTCCAAGTCTCAGGTGAGAGTTTTGGAACAACTACAGGAATAAGACCAGAGAGATTCTCTTCAAACCATTTACGTTTAAATACCGGCTCTATCGCCTGTGTAGTTCCTGTAAGGATTGAGATGGAGCTAGTCGGTGCGATAGCCATAAGGTAACCATTTCTCATACCCTGCTTCTTCACCTTCGCACGAAGCTCATCCCACTCATAAGTTGAAGCAAAAAGACCACCACGATCAACGAGGTTAATTACCTCTGCGTTTGCATGGTCTTGAGGCATAATTCCTCTACTCCATTTACTCCCTTCATACTCTGGGTATGTACCTTTTTCAACAGCTAAGTCAGATGATGCAGAGATAGCGTTATAACAGACTGCCTCCATCACTTCATCTATTTTATCAAAGTGTTCTTGGCTTCCCCACTCAATTCCAGCCTCTGCTAGCATCTGTGCTTCACCCATAACACCAAGACCGATTGATCGGCTTCTCATGTTAGTACGTTTTACCTTCTCAACAGGGTAGAAGTTTAAATCTATAACATTGTCCAAACATCTAATAGCTGTTGGAACAATACGGTCAATATCCTCTTTTGTGTTGATACGTGAGAGGTTTACCGATGCAAGATTACAAACAGCTGTTGCACCATCTATTTTCTCTTTTTCAACTACAAAAATCGGCATACCACCAAGAGAGTCAAGAGCAGTTACTTTTTTGGCAGGCTTCTCTATGCCGCTGTCAACTTTAACGATTTCATCCTCTTCATAACTAATACTCTCACCATTTTCAAAAATGAATTTGATACGGTAGTGATTTGGTGCTGTATTTTGAAAAATCTCTGTACAGAGATTTGAACTTCTAATAACACCTTTATGGTCATTCGGGTTTGCACGGTTTGCATTATCTTTAAAACATAAAAAAGGTGAACCTGTCTCAAAGTAAGATGTTAAAATCTTCTTCCAGAGATCTTTTGCTTTTATCTTCTCTTTTATAATGCTCTCATCTTGTTCTAACTCGATATAACGTCTGTTAAACTCTTCACCATAAAGCTCACTTAGTTCGCGTACATCATAAGGGTCAAAGAGTGTCCAGATTGCATCCTCTTGAACTCTCTGCATAAAGAGATCATTGAGCCACATTGCAGGGAAAAGATCATGTGCACGACGACGCTCTTCACCAGAGTTCTTCTTAAGATCTAAAAAGTCATTAATGTCGATATGCCACGGTTCGAGATATACTGCTATAGCACCCTTTCTCGTTCCAAGTTGATCAACCGCTATGGCGATGTCATTTGTTATTTTTAAGAATGGAATTGTTCCACCTGCCGCATTTTTGTGTCCATCGATAAAGCTTCCCATTGAACGAACCTGCGTCCAGTCCCAACCGATACCTCCACCAAACTTAGAGAGCATTGCCATCTCTTTGTAAGCATCAAAGATACCTTCAATATTGTCAGGAGTCGAACCGATATAACAAGAGCTAAGTTGGTGTCTTGGTGTTCTTGCATTACTCAGCGTTGGTGTTGCTAACATCACCTCAAACTTAGAGATCATATCATAAAATTTAATAGCCCACTCTTGACGATTCTCTTCACGTTGTGCCAAGAACATTGCAATTGCCATAAACATATGTTGTGGCAGTTCAATAGGGTTCGAGTTTCTATCTTTTATAAGGTATCTGTCATAGAGTGTCTTAATACCTAAATAGTTAAACTGCAGATCACGTTCAGGTTTAATATGTTTTTCTAACTCCTCTAAGTCATACATCTCTTTAAGACCAAGAAGAATACGTCCCTCTTTCTCTCCACGTTCAAAATATTTCTCTAAAGAGCAGTAACCTGTAAAGCCATTGACCTGATGGTAGAGATTAAAGAGAAAAAGACGTGAAGCAACAAAAGTCCAATTTGGTGCATCTATATCTATCTTATCGACTGCTGTTTTAATTAGAGTCTCTTGAATCTCTTTTGATGTTATACCATCACGGAAATGTATCTGCGCATCAACCTCTAACTCACTTTGACTAACATTTGCCAATCCTTTGACTGCTGCAGAGGTATATTTTTGTATCTTGGTAATATCTAATGGTTCTGTTCTACCATTTCTTTTTATAACTGTTATCATATATTTCCCTGATGTAGTTTTGCTAATTTTTCACATAATTATTAGCAAAATAATTACATAAAAAATTGTGCATATATATGGTTGATTTTATCTAAAATATTCTTAAATTATAGAAATAAAGGAGAGAGAAAAGTTCAATGTTTGCAGTTTTGTTACACCTAAAATAGGATAAGAAAATATGATAAATAGATACGATAAAAGTCGGAGTTTTTCCAAGTGGAAAAACTCACTAGATACTCACTACTTAAAAACTCTTGCGAAGATTTTATCTACATTTTTAGTATAGTAGTCGTAGTTAAAACACTCACGAATCTGCTCTTCACTAAGTTTGCTTCTAAGCTCTTCATCTGCAAGTAAATGGTTAAGATAGAGAGACTCACCCTTCTCGTTTGTAGTTGGACGACCCTGTTGAATCTCTTCCCAAACCTTCATAGCATTTCTCTGAACAATTTTATAAGCATCTTCACGACTTACACCTTGAAGTGGAAGCTCAAGTAGAACACGTTGTGAGAAAACAAGTCCACCAGTTAGGTTGAGATTTCTCATCATATTTTCAGGATAAACAGTTAAGTTTGCTATAACGTTATTCATACGGTGAAGCATAAAGTCACTTGTTACAAATGCATCTGGCAACCAGAAACGCTCAGTAGAAGAGTGGCTGATATCTCTCTCATGCCAAAGTGCTACATTTTCCATTGCAGGAGTTGCATAGGCTCTAATCATACGAGC
>Ga0256843_1000522_pt1 | contig 32868 bp, 31 predicted proteins | sample AlvinellametaG_FD_191572 | JGI IMG/M metagenome (GOLD analysis project Ga0256843, IMG submission 191572) | Pompeii worm associated microbial communities from hydrothermal vent at the East Pacific Rise, Pacific Ocean - Alvinella | ecosystem: Host-associated > Annelida > Integument > Unclassified ...
AAAATTAATTTATAAGGTAATAGAAATGAAAGTAGTAGTAATACAAGGTCCAAATCTTAATATGCTAGGTTTAAGAGAGCAGAATATTTATGGTCCAATGAAGTTGGATGATATTCATGCACAGATGGAGGCATTTGCAGGGCAGAATGGTGTAGAGATTGAGTTTTTTCAGAGTAATTTAGAGGGAGAGATTGTTGATAGACTTCAAGAGTGTCTTGGAGATGCAGATGGGATTATTATTAATCCTGCAGCGTATACGCATACTTCTATTGCGATTCGTGATGCCATCTCTGCAATTCAAATTCCTACTGTTGAGGTTCATCTCTCTAATATTCATCAAAGAGAAGAGTTTAGACATACATCATTAACAGCTCCTGTATGTGCAGGTCAAATTGTTGGTTTTGGACCATTTGGTTACCATTTGGCGATGTTATCTGTTTTACAGATAATGAATGAAGTAAAAGCTCTTAAAGAGGCTCAACAGGGGCAAGAAGCTCACGAAGCGTTACAAGCAAATTAATATCTCTTTTTATGGTTCTTACTTTAAAATGCGGGAACCATAATATAGGCAGAAAAAACAGAAGGTAAAATCCTATGAATTATATTGTTAAAGATGAAAATGCTATCTATTATGAGTGTGGATACAGCTCTGATAATGCGCTCTTTTTAAAACTTGGAAGCGAGACTTTTTTTATTACAGATTCTCGTTATGCTATTGAGGCAGAGGAGCTTGTTCAGAATGCAACAGTGATAATTGATGGAGATTTATATAATCGAGCCAACCAACTTATAAAGCAATCTGGAATTAAAAAGTTAACTTTTGACCCAAAAGAGTGGACGCTTTTTCACTTTTCACTTCTTAGTAAAGGGGTCAAAATAAAGTTTAAGAAAGCTCCTGATTTCTCTCATTATAAACGTATCATAAAGAGTTCTGAAGAGATTTTACTTTTAAAAAGGGCTGTAGAACTTGGAGCTGAGGCTTTTGATAATTTTGCAGAAGCTATAAAAAATAGTGGTTTTAAAGAAGATGAACATCGATTAACCTTTATGGCAAAAGAGGCTTTAAGTGGAGGAGGAAAATATGATTTATCTTTCGAACCAATTGTTGCTGTAAATGGAAATGCTTCTAAACCTCATGCTCTTCCTACAGATAAAAAACTTAAAAAAAATAATCTGCTTCTGATTGATGCTGGATTAAAGTATAAACGTTACTGTTCAGATAGAACCCGTACAGTTTTTGCAAATAGAGATTTTGAATTTAATTATAGACAAAATTTTAAGAAAAAGAAGATACAGAAGGCATATGATTTGGTTTTAAAAGCTCATGATAATGCTATTGCTAAAGCACGTTCAGGAATGAAAGCCAAAAAAATAGACGCATTGACTCGAGATATTATTGAAAAGGGTGGAATGGGAGAGTTCTATGTTCACTCTACAGGTCATGGAGTCGGTTTAGATATTCATGAGATGCCTTATATAAATGGACGTTCAGATATGAGGATAGAAGATAATATGGTTTATACTATTGAACCAGGTATCTATATTCCTAATGAGTTTGGAATAAGAATTGAAGATATGGTAACCATGAAAGATGGAAGAGTAGAGGTGTTATGAGAGAGCTTTTAGATAGTAAGAATATACTCTATTATCAAAAGAACTATCCCTATCTTTCTGGTAAACTTTCAACTAAACCTTATCAAGCTCTTTTGGGAATAGGGGGAAATATTGGAGATGTTCGACGGCGATTTAATCATCTCTTCTATTTTTTTAAAAAATCTTCTTTAGTTGATATTGTTGAGACCACACCCATTTTAAAAAATCCACCATTTGGTTATTTAGAACAGCAAGATTTTTACAATTCATTAATAATTGTGAAAACTTGTTTAACTCCTAAAGCACTTTTACGCTATATTTTGCATGTTGAAAAAAAGTTTGGAAGAAAACGCTCTTTTGCTGACGCTCCACGTACTTTAGATATTGATATGATATTTTATGAAGATAGCGTTATTCAAACCAAAGCGTTAACACTCCCTCATCATGGTTGGCGAGAGAGAACTTCGGTTCTTATTCCATTAATTCATTTAAAAACTAAAATTTAAGAGAGACAATGTCCCATAGTGATGAAGAGAAGATAGTAACTGTAGAAGAGATAAAGTCTCTGCGTGAAGAGATTTCTCTAATGCATGAATCATTGGCTCATAATGTTATGGTACAAGCCCCTTTAATTCAGAAAGTGGCAGATACTTTTATTGATAAAGGGTTGGATAGGCACTGGGTAGAGAAGCTTTTAGCGCCTTTAGTTGGTTCGGATATTGAAGATGATGAGTTGATGCTGGTTGCTTATATTCTAGAAGAGTTGGATATGCGTTTAAAGGTTGAAGAGGAGGCGTATGATTTTAATAAAAGTATTAAAATTATTATTGGTGGGACAGGTGTTGGAAAGACCTCTCTTATTGGAAAGCTTGGAGGACGTTATAGATATTTGATGAAGAAGCAGTATGATGTTGCTTTTATCAATTATGACCAGCAGAAAATTGGAGCCATAGAGCAGTTGGAACACTACTCAGATGCCATGGATATTCCATTAATTGATGCAGATGAATTGTTTGATAAACATTATGATATTGTGCTTCTTGATACAGCAGGTATTGTCTCGGAACGTCTAGAAGAGCTACAAGATATAATAGAACTTTTAAAAGAGGGAATGTGTTATAGTGTTGAGGTTTTATTGGCACTCTCTGCGACTGCAAAAAAGAGTGATTTAGAGAAAGTTTTCATGCTTTTTAGAGATTTACCAATAAAAAGTTTTATTTTTACAAAAATAGACGAGACAAGTGACCTCTCTGATATGATAAATTTTCTCATTCATCATGAGATACCTCTCTCTTATCTCTCTGTTGGTCAAGAGATACCAGAAGATTTGATTGTTGCTTCTAAAGAGTATATTTTAAACAGATTTATGGAAGCTTAGATTTCTGGATTTAATGAAAAATTCTAAAAAATAGGAAAAAAATGGAAAATAGTAAAAAAGTTTTGGTTGGAATGAGTGGTGGAGTTGACTCTACTGTAACAGCAATACTGTTACAAAAAGAGGGGTATGAAGTGATAGGTGTCTATATGAAGCTTCATGAGAAAGAGGGGTATCATGAGCATAATTTTACTAAAGTTCAACGGGTAGCAGACTATTTAGGGATTAAGGTTTATTTTCATGACTTATCTCATGATTTTAAAGATGAGGTCTATGACTATTTTGTTGAGACCTATAAAGAGGGTTTGACACCCAATCCATGTGTAATGTGTAATCGTAATATTAAATTTGGAAAAATGGTTGAATTTGCTGATTCTCTTGGTATTGAGAAGGTAGCAACAGGGCATTATCTCAACTGTGATGGTAAATTCTTCTTTACAGCAAAAGATGAGACAAAAGACCAGAGTTATTTTGTAGCACAAGTAAGAAAAGAGGTGCTTCCACGGCTTCTTTTTCCACTTGGTTCATGGGTTAAAGAGGATGTAAAAGCCTATGCAAGTAAAATTCCACCACTTCAAGATTTTGCTACACAAAAAGAGAGTTCAGAAATCTGTTTTGTAGAAAATGAGTATACGGAAGTTTTAGAGCGACATATGGATATTGATTTAGAGGGAGAGACTGTCTATGCCGATGGTACAGTCGTAGGAAAACATAAAGGGTATATGCACTACACCATTGGAAAGCGAAGAGGTTTTACTGTAGATGGTGCACATGACCCTCATTTTGTTTTGTCTATTAATCCTAAAGAGAATCAAATTGTTGTGGGGAAAAGAGAGGAGTTAGAGGCAGATAGCTTTAGCCTGAAAAAGATAAACCTATTTAAAGATTTAGATGGTGATGATATTCAGGTAAAGGTACGTTATCGGACACGGGCAATTCCTTGTAGAGTAGAACTTGATGCAGATAAAAAGAGGGGAGAGGTAAAACTCTCTGAACCTGTCTTTGGTCTGGCTTATGGACAAGTAGCAGTCTTCTATGAAGGAGAGAAAGTTATTGGTTCAGGAGTTATCTCTTAATTTTTGTTGTGTAGATATAGGACTCCTTTCTCTTGGTCAATTTTAAACTTAAACTGCTTAAAAAAGTTCATTCCCAAGAGACCATCTGCCCCTTGCTGTTTAAAAGGGGTGGTTACAACTTTAAAAGATTTTAGTTCCAAATCTTTAATTTTAAAGATTTGTGTCTCTTGTAGTTTAGAGGTGATGGCTCCTGCTGGAGTTTGTAGTGTAACCTCATCATCAATAATTGTTAATGAGGGGAGCTTTGTCTCATCTATTAGGGTGTAACTGGAACCTGTGTCCAAGAGAAGTTTAAGTGGTGTATCATCAATAGTAACTTCGAGTAGAAACTGTTCTCCCTCTTTGATAAGTGGAAATTGATAGTTATACTCCTCTTTTACACTCTCTTGGTTCTCTATTTTTTTCAATAAAGCTTTGGCTCTCTCTCCATACTCTTCATCAAACTCTATCTCTTTTAATAGTTTTTTTGCTAATGGGTACTCTTTTGTATCGCTGTAGTGCTTTGCTAGGGTAAATGTATAAAAAGTAGTTCCAAATTCATACTCCATCTGTTTCTCTAAAAAGGCGATAAGTTGTTGAAATTTTTCCTCTTTAATAAGTGTATCAATATAGATTTGAGATATTCGAATAATCTCTTTATGATATTGCTCTTGCTCTACGGCAGAGTTACTGTGATTTAAAAGCTCCATTACGATTGCAATCGCTTTATCATATGCTTTCTCTTGTTGATAGAGTTCGACCAGTTGCTGTTGACTCTTTTGATTATTGGGTTCAATATCTATATACTCTTTAAGTTGAACAGTTGCTTCTTTGGGATGTAGCATGATTTTATCATGAAAAAAACGCTCCAACTCTTCTCTATAGACAACCTTTCTCTCCTCTTCACTCTCTTGATAGACTCTCATGGCATCGGAGAATAGATTCTTTTTTAATTGCATTTCAAAACTTATGGGTAGAGATAGAGGTTTTTTAATGGTTGTATTCAGCTCTTTGGTTTCAATAGTTGTGTTTGATTCAACTTTAGAGAGAGCAGTTTTTTGTGATAGGTTAAAATCATCTCTTAATATTTTAGGGGGAGTGAGTGCCTTGAAAAATGAGTGAAAATTCCAACCAATTAAGATACCTGCTGTGAGTGCTAAAAGTAGATTGAACATAATTTTCCTTATTAAAATTAAAATTTTATATATATTTAATATAATCTCTGTTTTATTCTATCTAAAAACTCTTAGAAACCTATCATCACGCTATTATGAAAATATGGGTAAAATTCGTCAGAAATATTATAACTATAAGGTAAACAAATGACAGGATATATGCTTTTTTCTGGAACAGCTAATGAAGAACTTGCACTTAAGGTATCAAAGTATTTAGACCAGCCACTCTCTAAGGCTAAAATTACAAAGTTCTCTGATAACGAGATTAATGTTAAAATCGAAGAGAGTGTTCGTGGAAAAGATGTATTTATTATTCAACCAACTTCAGCACCAGTAAACTTCAACCTTATGGAGTTGCTTATTATGGTTGATGCACTTAAACGCTCGTCAGCAAAGTCTATTACGGCTGTTGTTCCTTATTATGGATATGCAAGGCAAGATAGGAAGGCAGAACCAAGAGTTCCAATTTCAGCAAAGCTTGTTGCTAATTTAATGGAGACAGCAGGAATTACAAGAGTTGTGACAGTTGACCTTCACGCTTCACAGATTCAAGGATTTTTTGACATACCAGTAGACAACCTTTATGGTGCTGTACTTTTTAATGATTATGTAAAATCAAAAAATCTTAAAAATCCTGTGGTTGCCAGTCCTGATATTGGGGGTGTGGCACGGGCAAGATATTTTGCGAAGACCATGGGATTGGATATGGTTATTGTTGATAAGAGACGTGAAAAAGCCAATGAGTCTGAGGTAATGAATATTATTGGTGATGTTGAGGGTAAAGATGTCATTATGATTGATGATATGGTTGATACGGCTGGAACAATGGTAAAAGCTGCATCAGCACTTAAAAAACTTGGTGCGAATTCAGTAATGGCATGTTGTACACACCCTGTTCTCTCAGGTCCTGCTTATGATAGAATCAGAGATGGAGAGTTAGATGAATTGGTTATTACCGATACGATTCCAACCAATAGCGATTGTAAAAAAATCAAAGTTCTCTCAACAGCAAAAATGTTGGGAGAGGTTATTCGCAGAGTATACAACAATGAGAGTGTAAACTCTCTATTTGAGACAAAATAATGGCAATAGACGTACCTCAAGAAAATATTAGGAACTTCTCTATTATTGCCCATATTGACCATGGCAAGTCAACCTTGGCAGATAGAATTATTCAAGAGTGTAACGCTGTAGTCGACCGTAAGATGTCGGCACAGGTTATGGACACTATGGATATTGAAAAAGAGCGTGGTATTACCATTAAAGCACAATCTGTACGACTCGATTATGAACGTAATGGAGAGCATTATATTCTAAATCTTATTGATACCCCTGGTCATGTTGACTTCTCTTATGAAGTGAGCCGTTCTTTGGCTTCAAGTGAAGGTGCTTTGTTGATTATTGATGCTGCACAAGGGGTTGAGGCACAAACCATTGCAAATGTCTATATCGCTTTGGATAATGAGCTGGAGCTTCTACCTGTTGTAAATAAGATAGATTTACCTGCTGCTGACCCCGATAAAGTATTGACCGAGGTTGAAGATGCAATTGGTTTGGATTGTACCGAACACTCATTAGTCTCTGCAAAGACAGGTCAAGGTGTTCCAGAACTAATTGAAGCGATTGTAGAGCGTATTCCTGCACCCAATGGAGATGAAGATGCTCCTTGTAAGGCTTTAATCTATGACTCTTGGTTTGATAATTACTTGGGTGCTTTGGCACTGGTTCGTGTTTATGAAGGAAACATAGAGAAGGGTAAAAAGATTCAGATTATGAGTACAAAAGAGGAGTATCAAGTTCTAGATTTGATGTATCCTAACCCTATTGCCCCTATTAAAACTACCAAGATTAAAACAGGTGAAATTGGTATTGTTGTAACAGGATTAAAAACAGTTGATGGTCTTCAAGTTGGAGATACTGTAACCGATGCCACCAATCCAACCAAAGAGGCGATTGATGGATTTGAACCTGCGAAACCTTTTGTATTTGCAGGTATCTATCCTATTGAGACAGATAAGTTTGAAGATTTAAGAGATGCACTCAATAAGTTAAAGCTAAATGATAGCTCTATCTCTTTTGAGCCAGAGAGTTCTCTTGCACTTGGTTCTGGATTTAGAACAGGTTTTTTGGGTATGTTACATATGGAGGTTATCAAAGAGCGTTTAGAGCGTGAGTTTAATCTGGAGCTTATCGCTTCTGCACCAACGGTTGTTTATGAGGTAGAGAAGACAGACGGAGAGAGAGTTGAGATTCAAAATCCATTTGAACTTCCTGAAGCACAGAAGATTGATACCATCTATGAGCCGTATATTAAAGCCACTATTCTAGTTCCAAATGAGTATTTAGGCAATGTGATTAAACTGCTTAATGACCGTAGAGGTATTCAGATTAAGATGGATTACATTAACCCTGAACGTGTTCTTTTAGAGTATGACGTACCGATGAATGAGATTGTTCTAGATTTTTATGATAAATTAAAGAGTACAACCAAAGGGTATGCAAGTTTTGATTATGAGCCAATAGGCTTTAGACCAGGTGATTTGGTTAAATTGGATATTAAGGTGGCTGGAGAGGTAGTGGATGCACTCTCTATTATTGTTCCACGAGACCGTGCAAGAACACGAGGATTGGCTTTTGTAAAATCATTAAAAGAGTTAATTCCTAGACAACTTTTTGAAGTTGCGATTCAGGCAAGTATTGGAAATGATATTATTGCACGAACCAATGTGAAATCGACAGGTAAGAATGTAACTGCCAAATGTTATGGTGGGGATATTACCCGAAAAAGAAAGCTTTTAGATAAACAAAAAGCAGGTAAAAAACGTATGAAAGCGATTGGAAGTGTGAATGTTCCACAAGAGGCTTTTATGGCTGTATTAAAACTGGACTAACTGTTTTGCGTCTACGGCTTATTTTTTTAACGGCTCTACTGTTGATGGGGTGTGGATATAAACCCTCTTCCAGACATGCACACTATTTGTTGGGAGAGAAGGTTTATACAAAGGTAGAAGTATCACTCTCTGACCCTGAAAATGCTTTGCTATTAAAAGATGCATTAAATCGAGCATTGTATCGGCGATTAAAGAGCCATGTAAGTAGTAAAAAAGAGGCAGATAGTTCTCTAAAAGTTCGCTATAACTCTATTAAATTTATACCATTACAGTATGATAAGAATGGATATGTTGTCTACTATCAGGCTCATATTACTTTGGGCTTTACCTTTGAAAAAGATAAGATTCGAGAAACGCGTTTAATTGTTGGACGTTATGAATTTCCTATTCGACCTTCGGCAATTATCTCAAATGATTTACGTTTTAAAGCGATTGAACAAGGTTCAATTAAAGCATTAGATGAGTTTATCTCATATCTATCTGTAAAAGGATTAGTAAAGTATGGAAAATAGTTTAATATTTGAAGATTTTATTAATAGTAAACCCCTCTATTATAAAGAGATAGACCATCAACGTGTGCATCATGCATATAAGATGATTCAATCACATATTCGACGACCCTTAATAGTCCATATTGTGGGTACTAATGGTAAAGGGAGTACAGGAAGAGTCATGGCAACGCTTCTGCACTGTGCAGGGAAACGTGTGGGACACTTCTCTTCTCCTCATATTTTAAAATTTAATGAACGTATCTGGATAGAGGGAGAAGATATTTCAGATAAGGCGTTAGATGAGGCACACTCTACACTTTATGCTCTTTTGGGAAGAGATATGAGTGAATCTTTGAGCTATTTTGAGTATACTACACTATTGGCTTTTGTTGCAACACAGAAGATGGATGTATTGGTGTTAGAAGCTGGATTGGGTGGTGAATTTGATGCAACGAATGTGGTCAAAAAAGAGCTTTCGGTGATTACTCCAATAGGATTAGACCATCAAGCATTCTTGGGCAATACAATTGAAGAGATAAGCAGAACAAAATTGAACTCTGTTGAGGAAAAAGCACTTTTGGCTCTTCAACCCTCTTCAACGGTTTATCGTGTGGCAGATGAGATAGCCAAAGAGAAGAAGAGTGTTTTTTATAGAGTTGAAATAGAGGATTATCGGCGACTTTGTGCAGAGTCTCCAGATATGAATTGGGCTGAATATCTTTATGAAAATGCCACTTTAGCAACCAAAGCATTGGATATTCTAGAGTTACCTTATAATTTAAATGATTTAAAAAAAGTTAAGCTTTTTGGTCGTTTTTATGAGATAGCACCCAATGTAACGATTGATGTAGGACATAATCTATTGGCAACAGAAGCTTTGGTTAAGGCGATAGAGAAGAAGCATAAAAAAGAGAAAATAATTTTGGTTTATAATGCTTTGGATGACAAAGATTATGAGGCAATTTTAAGACTTTTTAAACCTCTAATTAAATGGGTTGAGATTATAGATATTGATACCAATAGAGCTGTGAAGAAGAGAGATTTAGTAAATATTTTAGACAAATTAGAGATAGAATATAGAAGATTTGAAGCAGTTAAAACAAGGAATCACTATCTTATTTTTGGCTCATTTTATGTGGTAGAGGCATTTTTAAAGAAGACTAAAGATAGTATTAAAAATAAATAATAATACGATATAATGTATATAATAAATTTTCAAAGGATAAAAAGATGGCATTTTTTGGTAGAAAGAAAAAACCTGCTACAAAAAAGGTAAGTTCAGCAAGTATCATTACCCCTGGTACAGCAATTAAAGGAGAGATTAGATGTGAGGGAAATATCCTTTTAAATGGGGAATTTGAAGGGGTCATTGTTTCTCAATCTGAAGTAGTAGTTGGAAAAAGTGGTCGTGTGGTTGGTGAAATTCAGGCAGCAAAGTTATTGGTTTCTGGGGAGTTCCGTGGTAACTTTACAGGAGAAGTGATTGATATTATGCCTTATGGAAAAGTTTATGGAGATGTAAAAGTAAATAATATTGTTATTGAACCAAATGCTGTATTTGAAGGTGAGACAAAAATTGTTTCAGGTAGAGTTGAACGTGATGATATTGCAGATGTTCATATTGTACAACCTAAAAAAATAGGTTATTAAAAAGATAAAAAGAGTTAAATGAACCAATCTGATATTTATGAGTATCTTCAAGATAGGGGAGCCTTATTAAAAAATAGAGCGCTTTTTATCTGTAAAAATGATAAAGAGGCTTCTCAAACTGCCGATGCTGTTACACTTTCACACTATAATCCATTTATTTTACCCGATTTACGTCTTAGTCGAGGCGATGATTTACGCTCTTTTCAAGTTGAACTCTATGAGCTGATTGAGGCACTTTATTATTACTACACTTCGAAAGAACCTAAAATTTTAATCTCTCCCCTAAGAACACTTCTTTTACCTCTACCAAAAGAGGAGTTTTTCTTGAAAATTGAGATAGAGTTTGCCTCTACTCTAAATTTAAAAGAGTTAAAAGAGAGACTCTATTACTGGTCTTATCATTTTGTAGATATTGTAACCCAAAAAGGAGAAGTCTCTTTTCGAGGGGATATTATTGATATTTTTCCTCTAGGAGGAGATAAAGCTTATCGAATCTCTCTGTTTGATGAGGATGTTGAGTCCATTAGGGTTTTCTCTTTGGATACACAAAAGAGTGAGAGAGAGGAGTTGGAGTCAATTACAATCATTCCTGCACTTCTAGGATTGGATGAAACCAATTACACTGCACTAAGTCAAAGGGTCTCTTCAAGTCCTTTTGATACTTTTATTAAAGATATAGACTCTTTAGGTTTGTGGTATTTAGATGATTTGGCAGAGAACTATCTTACTCGATTTAAAGCACTTTTACTTTCGAATATAGATGATGAGTTAGAGGAGATTTACTCTTTAGATAGACCCATAATTAATAAAGAGGAGTTTAATCTTCCGTTAATCCCCAAAGCAGAGCGTTATCGTGAATTAGCAGTGATTAATCCCAATGCCATTATTAAATCAAATGCTCATAAAAAGATAAAGCTTATTGCAAAAAATGAGTCTGTTGTTCGAGGAAGTGAACTCCACTCTTTTGAGAATATGGAGTTTATCTATCAGGATATTATTGTTAATTTAATTAGTGATGATGAGGTTATTATCTCATTAAATCAACCGATAAAGCGTAAAAAAGTTAAAAAAGCCTCTATGATTCTTGATGAGTTAAAACTGGGTGATTATGTGGTTCATGAGAACCATGGAGTTGGACTTTTTCAAGGAGTAGAGAAGCGTGTAGTTTTGGGTGCTACGCGTGAATTTGTTGTTATTCTCTATCAAAATGAAGATACCCTTCTTATTCCTGTTGAGAATCTTAATGTTATTGACCGTTATGTAGCCGATTCAGGTGGTTTACCAACACTTGATAAAATGGGAAAAGCAAGTTTTAAAAAGCTCAAAGGAAAAGTAAAAGAGAAACTCTTTGCCATCGCTTCTGAAATCATTAATCTCTCTGCTCAACGTCTTTTAAAAAAGGGAATAGTTCTTAAATGCGATTTGATAGAGCATCAAATTTTTATGAGTCAAGCAGGATTTATTCATACTGAAGACCAAGAAGAAGCGATTAATGCTATGCTTGATGATATGGCTAGTGGTAAGATGATGGACAGATTACTTTCGGCTGATGTTGGATTTGGAAAGACTGAGGTTGCGATGAATGGTATGTTTATTGCTTGGAAAAATGGTTATCAATCAATGATGGTTGCACCCACAACACTACTCACTTCACAACATTTCAAGAGTATGAAAGAGCGTTTTGAGAAGTATGATATTACCATCGGAAAACTGGATAGATTCACTTCACCCAAAGAGAAGAAAGCTCTTCTTAAAGGTTTAGAAGAGGGTACTGTAGATATGGTAATTGGAACACATGCTCTAATTAAAGCAAAATTTAAAAATTTGGCATTCATTATTATTGATGAAGAGCATAAGTTTGGTGTGAAGCAGAAAGAGGCATTAAAAGAGATAGCTATTGATGTTCATCTGCTCTCTATGTCGGCAACACCAATTCCTAGAAGTCTGAATATGGCACTTTCACAAGTAAAAACTTTTTCAGAGATTTTAACGCCACCTGTTGAACGTCAAGGGGTACGAACTTTTGTAAAGAGTTATGATGATAAGATAATTAAAGAAGCGATAACCCGAGAGATACGAAGAGGAGGGCAAATCTTTTATGTATTTAACTCTATCGCTCAAATTGAAGAGAAGAGAAGAGTATTACAATCGCTTCTTCCAAAACTTCGTATAGCTGTTTTACATTCAAAAATATCTGCTGTTCAGACAGAAAAAGATATGGCTCTATTCGAGGCAGGAGGCTATGATGTGATGCTCTCAACCTCTATTGTTGAATCTGGAATTCATATGCCTCAAGCCAATACAATGATTGTAGATGGAGCAGACCATTTTGGAATTGCCGATTTACATCAACTTCGTGGACGTGTTGGACGTGGAGGTCGAGAGGGATACTGTTATTTTATGGTTGAAGATAAAGAGAAATTGACCGAAAATGCAAAGAGAAGACTTTTGGCATTAGAATCACACTCCGATTTGGGTTCAGGTGCTGTGTTGGCATTCCATGATTTAGAGATTCGTGGAGGTGGAAATATTATTGGTGAAGCTCAATCTGGACATATAAAACAGATTGGATATTCACTCTATTTACGGATGTTAGAAGATGCAATTAAAGAGTTGAGTGGAATAGAAGAGGAAGAGGCGATACATGTTGATATTAAATTGACGATTGATGCCTATTTGAATGAAGAGTTAATAGAAGAGGACAGATTACGTTTAGAACTCTATAGAAGGCTTTCTCAATCCAGTTCAACAGGAGAAGTCTACGAGATAGAAAAAGAGATAGCTGATAGATTTGGTAAGCTCGATACCATCTCTCGACAGTTTATAGATGTAATGGTGATGAAGGTTTTAGCAAAAGAGCAGAAGATAATAAAAATTGCCAATGCTGGAGAACGGGTTTTTATTGAGTTTGCTGATGGTCGTGAAAGAGTGATGCTAAAAGCCTATAGTAAGGATGATGACGATTTAATTGCCACAGCAATGGGCTATTTAAAAGAGAAGTAGGTTAAAATAGATAGGAAGAATAAAAAAATAGGATAAACAATGGGAATAGACTTAAAAAAAGGTCAAAAAATATCATTGGAAAAAGATGATGGAAGCAAACTGAATAGTTTTTGTGTGGGAGCAAACTGGGGCATCATTGAGACCAGCTCTTTTTTTAGTGGAGTGAAAAGGGTTTCAGTTGATTTAGATTTATCTGTTGGGATGTTTAATAAACGAAATCATCTGCATAATACAGTCTATTTTAGAAATTTGGTAGCCAAAGGAATAAGGCACAGTGGAGATGATTTAATTGGAGATGTTCATGGTGATGATGGACTGGATAATGAAGTGATGACTATAAACCTAGAAGAGATTCCAGCATATATAGAGCAGTTGGTTTTTGTTCTTAACTCTTATAAAAAACAGGATTTTGCTACTATTCCTTTTGCCTCTATTCGTCTCTATGAAGGGGTACCCAATCAAGCCAATCAAATTTTTGCCACCTATAATATCGCTTCAGATGCAAGATTTTCAGGATATGTCTCTATGGTTTTAGGAAAGCTTTATCGTAATGAGCATAATGAGTGGATATTTTACGCCATTGGAGAAGCATGTGAGGCAAAAGGTCTCAGAGAAACTCTTGAGATTGTAGAAAAGAGATTTTTATAATCGGGGACTCTTAAGAGAATAGAGTGTATTCTACTTTTATGAAAATAGCAAGTATTGATGTCGGATTAAAACGGATAGGTGTGGCGATATGTTTGGATGAAAAAATTGTTTTTCCTCAAAATGCCATTTTAAGAAAAAATAGAAATCAAGCTTCACAAGATGTGAAAAATTTTTTAGATGAGTGGGAGATTGATACATTGGTTGTGGGATTGCCAAAAGGTGGTTCGACTGAAGCTGAGATGGAGCGAAGGATTAAGCACTTTGTAGGGCTTTTGAATTTAGAATCAGATATAACTGTTGCTTATCAAGATGAGGCATTTAGTTCTATTGAGGCAAAAGAGTTGACTCAAGGAGTCTTTAAACACAGACGTGATGGAAAAATAGATTCCATCTCTGCAAAAATTATTCTGGAGCGTTGGTTATGAGAAAATGGAGTTTAAAAAAAGTTTTAAAAGAGATTATAACAACACTACTGCTCTTATTTATTATCTCTTTTGTTGTTAATTATATTAGAAAACCGAATCTTAATCAAGATGAGTTGACGCAATATATACTTAAATATAAAGAAGAGAATAAGCCATTAGTTGTCCATTTTTGGGGAATATGGTGTCCTACATGTAAGCTTGAGGCTTCTAATATTGAAAAGATTTCAAAAGAGTACAATGTTATAACCATTGCTGTGAGGTCGGGTGCTGATAAGACAATTGAATCTTTTATGAAATCGCATAATTTAACCTATCAAGTTATTAATGATAAGCATGGTGATTTGGCTAAAAAGTTTGGAATTGAAATTTATCCGACAACATTAATCTATGATAAAGATGGAAATTTGAAATTTACAGAAGTGGGTTACACCACTACCGTTGGGTTACAAGCGAGATTAGAATTAAGTAATTAATTATAATTTTTAACATTATCTTCACACTTCCAATGTATAATTTTGATATGAAAAAAATTATACTACTAAGTTTACTACTTATCGGAATAGGGAATGCAACGACATACCAGATTACACATCTCAAGAGAGGGAGTTCTGTGAATGTTCGTGAAGTTCCAGAGGTACGCTCAAGAACAGTTGTTGGTCGAATACCAGCATATGCTACAGGAATTAATATTCGTCACTGTAGATACAATAGGCAAGGGCAAGAGTGGTGTTATATCTCGTATCCCAAAGGTGGGTCTCATCTGGAGGGGTGGATTAGCCGTCGATTTTTAACACCAATGCGGGGCAGTTCAACATCAAAACAGCATATTCAGAATTTTTTACAAAATTACTATATGGCAGATGAAGAGAACTTTTTAGACAAACTTCAAGTCTTTTATAAGTTTCCAATGCAACAGTATTTATGGAAAAGAAACGTCTCTTTTTTACAGTTACGTTCTCAGAAAGTACGTTTTTATAAAAAGTGGAACAGACGAAAATACCGTATGACTTATCTGAAGATTCTTAAAAGACGCTCTAACTACATTGATGTTCAAGCTACTGTACGTTGGAAGTTTGAGGGGCATGGTGAGACTTTAGAGGGAAAAGATATACAGAAGCTTCGATTAATTCCCACAGGGAACTCTTTTAAAGTGTTGGCTATGAAAAATCTAAGTCATTATGTGAAACCAAAACCAAAGATTTTAGATGAGGAGAATTTGACTACAGGTGATACAGATATACTTACTACTACGCTTTCAGAAGAGCATGAAACCTCTTTGGAATCATCAGATACAGTGGTGGATGGATATTATATTCAAGTAGGTTCATTCTTTAAAGAGATTAATCCAGCTTATTTAAATAAAATTAGCAGATTGGGTTATCCGTATATTATTCAAAAAGTGGTTAAGCCCTTAAGAGGTATAACAATACGCAGGGTGTTAATTGGTCCATTTAAAACATTGGCATCGGCAATGAACTCTTTAGATGAGGTAAGAGCAAAAGTAAATAAAAGTGCTTACATTCAAACATTAAAACAGTAAAGAGCATCTGCTCTTACTGTTTATTAAATCTTATTGTCTATCTCTTGGTCTCTTATTTTATCTTCTCGACGTTTTTTTTTCATCTGTTGTTTGGCAAGTTCTCTCATATCTTCGGTGGTATCACTCTCATCTACAATCTCTACACCCAGCAGTGTTTCAACACAATCTTCAAGGGTTAAAATACCTTCTGTTTGGTCATAGTTGTCTTTAACCAAAAACATATGCTGTTTCTTTTTAATAAACATATCCAACGCAATAGCTACAGGAAGTGTCTCATAGATAGAGAGCATTCGGTCTTGAATACTGGCAATGGTTACAGAGTCATCAACAAGAGATTGTTTAAAAATCTTTTTTGTTAAAACAATTCCTGTAACATCTTCAATGGTCTCATTATAGATAGGAATTCTTGAGAATTTAAAAATATCCTCTTGTGTCTCCATCACCTCTTTAATGGTCATATTTCCTTCTATGGCAAAAATAACCGACCGTGGTGTCAAGATTTCATTAACTCGTTTCTCATCAAGTTTTAGAACATTCTCTATAAAATCAGACTCTTTCTCATCAATAACACCCTCATCTTCACTAATAAGCATACTTTCTAAAAGCTCATCTTTGGTAGTAGTGGCTTCATCCTCTTGACCTTTTGAAATTTTATTGGTGACCAGTAGCGTTACTAAAATAATAGGATAAGTTATCCATATAAAAAATTGGATAATTCTAGCAGATAAAGGTGCAAGGGCTTTCCAGTAGATTGCTCCAATGGTTTTTGGAATTATCTCTGAAAAGAAAAGAATAGCAAATGTTAATATTACCGATACATAAACCATTGCTCCATCGCCATAGAGTTTGGATGCTTGCGCTCCAACAACTGCAGCACCGAGTGTATTGGCAACCGTATTCAAAATAAGAATTGATGCGATTGATTTGTTAATGTTCTCTTTATGTGAGCGTAGCAGTTTTCCTGTTTTTGGTCTCTCTCGTTCTAAAACAGAGACATAAGACATCTGTACTGAAAGAAGTACAGATTCAAGAATGGAGCAGAGGAATGAAATTCCAACAGAGAGAAAGAAAAAAAGTATCAGATAACTCATTTAATTTAATAAACCTTTATAGTAAAATAAGTGTCGCAAGACCTAAAAAGCTGAAAAAACCTACAACATCAGTAACTGTTGTTAATATAACTGTACTACCAATAGCAGGGTCAATCTGCATTTTTTCTAATAAAAGAGGAATGGTTGCTCCAAAAAAACCAGCCATTAATAGGTTGATAATCATAGAGAGTGCAATAACAAAACCGAGGTTTTCTATACCAAACCAGACCGTTGCGATAACTCCAATTATTATAGCAAATAAGAAACCATTTAATAATGAAATGCTCACCTCTTTTATAATAATTCTTTTAGCATCACTATGAGATATATCTTTCAGTGTCAATTGCCGAACAACAACAGTTAGCGTTTGTGTTCCTGCGTTACCCCCCATAGAAGCAACAATAGGCATCAAAATTGCAAGGGCAACCATGTTGTCAAGTGTCTCTGCAAAAAGTCCAATAATTAACGAAGCAGCAATAGCTGTAAGCAGGTTTAATCCCAACCATGTTGCCCGTTCTTTACTTGCTTTTAGTACCTCTTCATCCTCTTCAACTTCATCATTTAACCCAGCCAAGTGGTACATCTGTTCTGTAGCTTGTTCTGAAATAATATCGTGAATATCATCCGATGTGATACGACCTAAAAGTTTATGCTCTTTATTTACAATTGGTAACACAAAAAGGTCATACTCTTTAAAGAGATTAACAACATCTTTTATATCATCTTTCTCATAGGCAACAATCGGTTCATAGTTCTCATTTGATTCCTGAATATTCTCATGAAATGTTTTTTCAAAATCAAATGTTAATAAATCATCCAAGTCAATGCTGTAGAGTAGTGTGGAATCTTTTTTTGTGATAAATAGATTATGCACATTTTCCAGTTCATTTGATTTTTTTAATTTAGAAAAACGTTTAATTACATCATGTACAATCTCATCTTCAGTTGCAGTAAATACTTCAACCTGCATATAGGAACCAGCCTCATGTTCTTCATAAGATTGTAATTTAGTAATATCCTTCTGGTCGTCTTTATCCAATCGCTTAAAGACCTCTGAAGCAATATTTTCATTATGCTCTTCAAGCTCACGCATGAAATCTGCTTGGTCATCACTCTCTAGCTCTTTAACTGCCTCAGCAAGGTCTTGAACCTTAAGTGATGCTACCATATCATCAAAATATCTATCGGGAAGTTCTAGGGCAACATCCCCTAAAATATCTTTTGGAATAAGCTTGATTGCTTCTGAAAATTTCTCTTCATCATACTGTTTAAGGATATTTACGATTTCTGAGAAGTGTAAATCTTCTCTATTATGAACCTCTAAGTGCTTTTTTAACTCTTGCATCTTAAACCCCCTCTGATTTTTGGGAATTATAGCCTAAATGACAAAAATAGTAAATGCTTTAGAACACTATTGTTTAAAACTGTTTTTAGAGTTTTTTTTAAAGAATCAACATGGCATCCCCATAAGAGAAGAATCGATATTCTCTCTCTATTGCCTCACGGTAAAGCTCTAAACTTTTTTCTCGTCCAATAAAGGCTGAAACAAGCATAATCAGTGTACTTTTTGGTAGATGAAAGTTTGTTAGAAGATGGGTTACTCTTTGTGGTTTATTACTTGGGTTTAGAAACAGGTCACACTCACCATCTACTTTTTTAGTTCTTGCAAAATACTCAACTGTTCTTGTTACTGTTGTTCCTATAGCTAAAATATCTCTATTTGATTTTAAAACCTCTGCACTCTCTTTTGGAATATGAAAATATTCAGAGTGCATGGGGTGGTCAAGAATATATTTGGCATCTACAGGTTTAAATGTTCCTGCACCTACATGTAAGGTTATTTTGTGGGTTTTATGTCGCTTTTCTAGGGCTTTGAATAGTTCAGGGGTAAAGTGTAGGGAGGCTGTTGGAGCTGCTACTGCTCCTGCATTTTTGGCGAATAGGGTTTGATAATCGGTTTCATCCTCTTTGTTATCTTCTCTTTGAAGATATGGAGGGAGGGGGATGTGACCTATTTGGTCTAGGATTTGTACTAGCTCTTCAAATCTTATGTTTGTATTTTGTTCGGGGCTGAAGCCTCCAATTCCAAGTCTATTTGACTGTTTAAAGGTTACGACTCTTGAACCATCTGGATTTAATTTGGTCACTGTGGCTACCAGATTGTTGTCAAAAAAGAGTTCTGTTTGTAGTTGTACTTTTCCTCGAATCATGACTAAGTATTCATCAGCAGAGAGAGGTTTGTTAAAGAGAAGTTCTACTTTTCCTCCACCTTGTCCATTTTTATCCTCTTTTTTATGTCCAAAGATTCTTGCTTTTATCACCTTTGTATCGTTTATAAATATATCACACGTTTCTGGTAGATACTCTAAGAGGTGTTTAAAAGTGGTGTGGATTATACTATCTGTTGCTCTGTTATAGACCAAGAGTTTTGCAGAGTCTCTTGGTTGTACGGGGGTTTTGGCTATGAGATGAGCTGGAAGCTCATAATCATAGCTGGAGGTTAAAAGTTCACTGTTCATCTATTTTTTTTCTATCTGTTTCTCTTGACCAATATAATCATTAGTTTCAGACTCTTCATCATCATCTTCAACATGTGGATTAACCATGCGAACAATAAGAATAGAGACACCATAAAGGATAATTAATGGACCTGCCATTAGTAGTTGTGTTAAGACATCTGGTGGAGTCAATAACGCAGCAATAACAAAGATAATAATAACAGCATACTTAAAGAAATCTTTAAGAGTTTTGTCTGTAATCATTCCCAATACAGCCAAGAAGTAGGCAAATACAGGAAGCTCAAATGCCAACCCAAAGCCCATCATAATTTTGGTGAAGAATCCTACATAATCTTCTATATTAATAAGAGGAGTATAGAGGAAAGAGCCAAAAGTAATTAAGAATTGGAATCCAAATGGAGTAACAACATAGTAGGCAAAAAGAACACCAACTGCAAACATAAATGAACCACCAAAGACAAAAGGAAGTACCATTTTTTTCTCATTATCATAGAGACCTGGAGAGACAAATAACCAAAGTTGATAGAGTATAAATGGTAATGCACCCAATAATCCAGCAAAGAAAGATACTTTTAATGCAACAAAGAATGCTCCTCCAACTTGGTGTGTGGTAATTTGACCATCAAAAGTAGATTTTTTAGGTATAGTACTGTTTTTTTCAACATCTTTAAGTGCTAAAGTTAATGCTTTTGTTGCTTCAACAGCCTCTTTTAAAAATTCTGCAATCTCTTGATTGGCAACTGTAACGGATTTCTCTAATGCATTTTGTAGTTGATTTACTGCTACAATAGATGGAGATTTGGTAGCATTATTCTCAGCAATTATAAGCGTTTTATTGTTATCTAGGCTTTGATTACTATCAGTTGTTTTTAGATGCCATGTGGCTTTATTTTGAGAATCAATAACTCTTCCAACTTCGGTAAGTGCTTGATTTAAAGGTGCTGTAATCCATGTTAGGATGTAGTTATGAAAGCTAAAAGCAACGATAAAAGCAACAATAACTGATAGAACGGAGTAACCTATGGTTTTTTGTAGTGCAGCGAGATGTGGTTTTATATCTTCAAACATTATTTATCTATCCCCTCATCTTGTGTTACGGTCTTCTTTTTAAAGGTAATCTCTTTACTCTGTTTTGGTTCAACTTGTGTGGCTGTTGGTTCTTCAACTGTACGCTCTTGAGGCTGTTCAATCTGTGTTAATTTAGCAAAATTATCTTTGACTGAACCAAACTCCTCTTTTACACTGTTGACAGGGTTTAAATTTTTAAATCCTTGTAGCTCTTGATTGGCTTCATCGAGTTTCTGTTTATAACCCATAGCTTCTCGTTTTAGCTCTTCAATATTAACCTCTTCGTCTAATGCTCTTTTGGCTTCGCCAACGGCATTTTTCATATTTTTAAAAAATTTTGCAATATCCACCATAGCACCAGGTAGTTTATCTGGTCCTAAAAAGAGGATTGCTACTATTGCAATAAATAGTATTTCCATAAAGCCCATTCCAAACATGCTTTTCCCTTGTTTTTAATTATTGCTATTTTACCGAAAAAGGTTGAGATTTACGTGTATTGTTCTTCGAGATAGTTAACAATACGCTCTTCGAGCCAATATTTAGGTTTAAATAGAGAACCATTTACAAACCCCACATGTCCACCATGTTGAGAAATATTCAAGGTAATATGGTTAGAAACCTCATCTTGTGTTGGTAGAACCTTTGGGGTCATAAAGGGGTCATCAAGTGCATGAATAATAAGGGTTGGTATTTTTATATCTTTTAAAAACTGTTTGGCTGAAGATTTTTTATAGTAATCCTTTGCTGATTTAAATCCATTAATAGGTGCTGTATATTTTTCATCAAACTCTTCTATTGTTTTTATTTTTCGAATATTGTCAGGAGTTTGCTTGATAAGCTTTTCCATATTAAAGCGACTATATTTCTTTAGAAGAGTTTTTTTGAGTGGTTTAAGCAGATGTGCTTGATACCATTTTGAGAACCCTTGATTAACTCTTTTAGCAGTAATCTCTAAATCCATAGGAGCAGAGATGGCAACAGCTGATTTCAAGGGTGTGTCTAAGCCATCTTCTCCTAATAGTTTTAATAGCATATTTCCACCAATAGAGTAACCCACGCCATAGAGTGGACTTTTTTTATATTTCACATTTAAGTAATTTATCCAAGCTTTTGCATCAGATGTCTCTCCACTATGATAAGAGTAAGGAAGAAGATTCTCTTTTCCTGAACAGCCACGAAAATGCATTACTACAGATGCAAAGCCTTTTTTTTCTAGAGCTTTCATTACTCCTAAAATATAAGGTGATTTAAACGAACCTGCTAAACCGTGAAAAAGTATAACGATTGGCACTCCATCTTTAGGTGCTTGATTGTGCCAATAGCACTCTATAAAATCTTTGTCTTTTAGTTCAAAACGTTCTATTTCAAAAAGAAGTTTTTTTTTCTGTTTACGAAAGAGTGGGGCATATAGGGTCTGTATATGTCTGTTTTTTAATGTATATGTTACTTGAAACATGTTCTTCCTTATAATAATTATAATATTTTATCTTAAAAAACAATATTTCATGCTTCTTACATTTTTTTTTATTAAAATCATTTTTCAATTTAAGTATAAGGAAAAAATATGAAAAAGCATGTGGTTGTGTTAGAAGCTGAAGGTGGAGCAGATAAATGGATTGATGGACATAGACGGGATACTATGCCTATTGTCAATGCTTTAAAAGAGAAGGGGTATGGAGCTGAAGTTCTATTTTTTAGAGATGCGTGGTTTAATGAAATTTTTGAATATATTTTAGAGAAAGCAGATGCAGTTATTGTTCGAATCAATCCAGGTAATCTTCCAAATGGTGAGGGAAAACTATTTGAGATGTTACGTCAATTGCATGATAGCGATGTTCAAATTATGACCCATCCAAATACGATGATGCGTTTTGGTGCAAAAGATGCATTAGCAAAATTGGCAGATACCGATTTGGTTACAGATGATACTTATGCGTATTATGATTATGATGAGTTTTTAAAAACATTTCCTAAGAGTCTTACTTATGGAACACGGGTACTTAAACAGAATCGTGGTTCAACAGGTGATGGTATCTGGAGAGTAGAAGTGGTTGATACAAAAATAGGTTCTTATGAAGCAGGAGATACCCTTCCACTGGATACTGTAATTAAGTGTACTGAAGCTGTAGATAATCATGTTGAGTATACTTCACTTGGTAAATTTATTAAGTTCTGTCGGCAGTATATAGAGGGAGAGAATGGTATGTTGGTTGATATGAGATTTATGCCCCGTATTGTTGAAGGGGAGATTCGTATATTAATGGTTGCAGATAAACCGATTTTTGTGGTTCATAAAAAGCCTATTCAAGAGAAAGATGCCTTCTCTGCAACGATTGCATCGGGTGCGACTTATACCTATTATAAACCAGAGGAGTTTCCTGAATTGGTAGATAAGTTTGTAAGCTCAATACCAATGATTTCAGATAAATTGGGAAAAATTAAAAATACTCCACTTATCTGGACGGGGGACTTTATGCTTGATACCGATGAGAATGGGGAAGACACTTATGTATTGGGTGAGATGAACTGTTCTTGTGTAGGTTTCTTTAGTCACTTGGATATGGGAATTCAAGAGATGGTTGCAGACGAAGTAATTAAAAGAGTAGAAAAGAAAGCATCTTAAAAATATTTTTTAAATAGGAGATATATTCTCCTATTTAGGTTCTTCCGTTATAATTCTGTTCTAATTTATTAACAAAGGAACTTATTGATACTTTATATACACGGATTTAGAACAACAATTACATCACACAAAGCAGAACTTCTTACAGACTACTATGGTGCAGAGAATATTATTATTGCAGACCACTCCTTTATTCCAGCTCAAGCAATTCAAGATTTAGAAAAGATTATAGAAGCGCAGAATATCACATCTATTATTGCCAGTTCACTTGGAGGTTATTACGCTACCTATTTGAGTGAAAAATACAATTTAAAAACAGTATTAATCAACCCTTCGGTAAGACCTTATGAGACATTAAAAAAAGCGATAGGTCAAAATGAACGACAAGATGGTATTAAATTTACATGGAAAGAGGAGCATTTGAAGATGCTAGAGGCTTTTAAAGTAACTCATCCAACAATTGAAAACTATTTTCTATTTCTTCAAAAAGGTGATGAGGTTTTAGATTATCGGATAGCACTAGAGTTTTATAAAGGGTGTAAACTAGTAATAGAAGAGGGAGGGAATCATAGATTTAAAGGATTTGGACGATTTTTTGATGAGGTTGGAAGCTTTTTAAATCTTTAAACTCCTTGTTTAAAAGTAGGTAAAAATACCTACTTTAATGTTAACCTACAAGCTCAGCCAAAGATGCTTTACAGGCTTCAATTGCCTCTTCAATCATCTCATCGGTAGTGGCTGTAGAGATAAATCCTGTCTCATAAGAAGAACAGGCTAAATATACCCCTTTTTCAAGCATTTTTCCATGGAATTTTCCAAAGAGTTCAGAGTTATTTTCAAGTGCATCATCAAAATTTTTAACTATTTTATCTGAGAAGTAGAACCCAAACATGGAGCCTCGGACATTGGTAACCATTGGAATATTTACTGCATCCGATGCCTCTTGGAATCCTTTCATTAATCTTTTAGCACGCTTCTCTAAAGTTGTATAGATGGTTGGGTCTGCTTTTAGTTTTTTTAGACTTGTTAATCCTGCACTCATTGCTACTGGATTACCAGAGAGTGTTCCTGCTTGGTAGATAGGACCCTCTGGAGAGAGTTGAGCCATAATCTCTTTTCTTGTTCCAAATGCACCAACTGGCATACCTGCACCAATTACTTTTCCTAAGGTGACAATATCTGGTTTGACTGAACCAATACCTTGGTAACCTGTAAGGGAGGCTCTAAATCCACTCATTACTTCATCAAAAATTAGTAGTGTTCCATGCTCATCACACAGCACTCTTAACTCCTCTAAAAAAGTTTCGTCAGCTGGTACCAATCCCATATTTCCTGCAATTGGCTCTATAATAATGGAAGATACTCCATCTTTGCTCTCTTTAAAGCATTTTTTTACCGACTCAATATCATTATAGGTTGCAAGAAGTGTATGTTTTGTTAAATCTGCTGGTACTCCAGGGCTAGATGGGCTTCCAAAAGTTGCCATACCTGAACCTGCTTGAACCAGTAGTGAATCAGCGTGACCATGATAACACCCTGTAAATTTAATGAAATCATCTCTTTTTGTATAGCCTCTTGCCAAACGAATAGCCGACATGACAGCTTCTGTTCCAGAACTTACAAAACGTACTTTTTCAATGCTATCAAACATCTCTACAATCTCGGTTGCCAAATCGGTTTCACTTAGGGTTGGCGCTCCAAAGCTAAGCCCTCTTTTAACAGCATTTATAACAGCCTCTTCTACATCTTTATCTGCATGACCCAAGATGAGTGGGCCCCAACTCTGAACAAAATCAATATATCTATTGCCATCAATATCAATAAGGTGTCCACCCTCTCCACGCTCAATAAAAACAGGTGTCCCACCAACGGATGAGAACGCACGTACAGGAGAATCAACACCTCCTGGGATTACATCATAAGCCTCTTTAAATGCCTCTTCACTTCTGTTATAACTCATGTAACTTTTTTCCTTTTTTGGTCTTATTAACCAAAGATAATTTTTTTTGATTATACTCTTTTTAATCTATTATTGTGAAGTAGTATGAGACTTTTTAATATTTTTTTATATTAAAACCACCTCTCTTAACTCTATTTACTACTTATAATTTATATAAGAAAATCTTAATAAAATTTAGATATACTCCTAGTAAAAAATAGGAGTAAATATGTCCGAATTAAACAAGTTTCGACTTATTAATAAAATAGAGGGGTATTCATTTTTGATTCTTCTCTTTATTGCAATGCCTTTAAAGTATATGGCAGGTTATCCCATTGCCACTAAAATAGCTGGTATGATTCATGGGGTTCTTTTTATCGGCTTTATCTATCAGCTGGTTATTGCAACAGATGAAGTCCCATTTACTAAAAAAGAGGCATTTATCTTCTTTATTGCATCAATTATTCCATTTGGTAGTTTTTATAATGAAAAACTTTGTAAGGCAAAGATTTAAAAGATTAGTTACTTTTTCAACAGTGCGTTATAAACGCACTGTTGAGATTAGTTGATATTCGTATAGACAGCTTGAACATCCTCATCATCTTCGAGTCGTTCAATCAACACCTCAACCTCTTCCATCTGCTCATCGGTTAAATCAATAGGCATATTAGCAATATATTGATGCTCCCCTTTGGTTACCTCTATTCCCATCTCTTCAAGAGCTTTAGATAAATCTCCAAATGAGGCGAACTCTCCAAAGATACGCACAATCTTTTTATCTTCACCATTCTCTTGTGGTTCAACATCCTCTTCTATCTCTTCAAGACCTGCATCAATAAGTTCAAGCTCAAGCTCTTCTATATCCATCTCATCTGTTTTATCAAAGGTAAAGACCGATTTACGGGTAAACATAAAGTTTAAAGAGCCAGAGGTAAGCATCTCGGCACTGTTACGGGTTAATGCTGCTTTTACATTGGCAACGGTTCGTGTTCCATTATCGGTAGCACAATCAATAATGAACTGTGTTCCATAAGGACCTTTTGCTTCATAATGCATCTCTTTAATATCGGCTGCATCTTTTCCACTGGCTCGTTTAATTGCTGCTTCAATATTATGTTTTGGCATATTTTGAGCTTTTGCTGTAAGAATAGCTGTACGAAGTCTGGGATTCATATCGGGGTCAGGGCTTCCTGCTTTGGCTGCCATTGTAATCACTTTTCCCAGTTTTGGGAAAACTTTAGACATTGTTCCCCATCTCTTCATCTTTGCTGCTTTACGGTACTCAAACGCTCTACCCATAAAAAATCCTTTTATTACTATGTAAATATTTTTGGGATTATAGCATCTTTTGGTTGTTGATGTATAATAGTCAGATTTTTTTAAAGGAAAAAGATGAACTACTATGAACTGATATGCACGGTATACTTAAAAAAAGATATAAGCTTTAAAGATAGCTTTGAGATTATATCTAAATATATTAGCTTCTCAATGGCTCAAACTAATGAGCTAAAAGAGCTACACAACCAAACAGGTTATAAACACTACAATTTTGGTAGCTTCTACCCTATAGAGAGAGATGGCATCTATAAAAGAGGCAACAGCTATAAATTTACTCTTCGTTCAGTTAGTGAAGAGTTTATAAAAGTTATCTCTAATACTCTTCGAGAAAATATTAATAACCCCAATTTTTTGGTAGTTGAAACCCATTCTAAAAAGATTAAACAGTTTTTTATCTCTGAACTCTACTCTGTTACTCCTGTGGTGGTGACAGTTGATAAAGGTGTCTTTTGGACAATGCAGAGAGATGGAGATGTTATAAAGCTTATACGGCTTCTACACGATAATTTAGAGAAGAAATATTTTGACTTCTACAGAGAGAAACTAAAATCCATAGAAAATTTTATTCAACTTTTAGAGGTTAAAAATCAAAAACCTCAAAGTATATGGACAAGTAAAAATGGTAAAAGCTTTAAGTTTTTTGGTAATAAGTTTAGAATTATTCCTAGAGAAGATAAGGTTTCGCAGAAGTTGGCATTTTTGGCTTTGGGGTGTGGGCTTGGAGAGAAGAATAGCTTTGGTGGGGGATTTTGTATAGGGAATATAAAAAAGGTCTATAAATAGACACTTTTTGTCCATTTATTTTAGTAGAATAGTTATTAAAAAATATAAAGGATGAAGATGTGGTAAAAAATAGTATAAAAATAGATTTTTCCCAATCCATTGGTGACCCAATGGTCGAGATTGGACGACTTGGATTGATTGAGTTTTGTAAGAAAGAGAAATTTGAAAATATTGAGGAGTTAAAAATCTATATTGAAAAACTCTTTAATATCTATACCTTTAGAACAAGTGGAAGGATAGGTCAAGTTTTTTCTTCAAATTCAAAATTTACACATAACTCTACAGGTAAAGATTTAAATGAGAGATTAAGACAAGCATTAGAGCAGTATAACTCTCTGATAAAGGAGTTTTGTAATGGATACTGTATTACTTGTGGCAAGAGGAATAATTTATGTAGTGTGAGTAAAACTATTTTTCCATTAACTACAGGAAATAGTAATACAAACTTTACTTCAAATTTCTCTAATAGGTTTTTGATGTGTAAGGTGTGTATGAGTTCTCTTTTTTTTGCTCCCATTAATATGCAAAAAATAGCAGGTAGAATGGGATTTATGATTAGTAATAATCCTGAAATTAATGAGTTTTGGACAAGAGAAAATATCTATCAATTTAATGCAAATATAGTCAAAGGTGTGGACTCTCTAGTTGACTCCAAAACTAATGTTTTTGAAAATTTTATATATGGGGTTATTGAGGAGTTACAAGAGGAAAAGCTTTTTGGAGATATAACATTTTATTTAATATCAAATGTAGATAAGGGGAGTGAGATAACTCTTGTTCATATTGTTGAAAATCAGATGAGGTTTTTACATAGAGTTGCTCCAAAATTTTTTAAAGATGAACTTCCTACAAAACAGAAAGATGAGTGGAACTATCTAATATACAAATACTCTGCAAAAGATAGTAGTGGAAAATTTAGAATACGAAAAGAGTCTATTGATGGGAAAAGTAAAACGATTAAATTTAAAGAGGAGATTATTGATAATAAGAATTATAAATCAACTATAAAATATTTTAATCCATTAATTAGCAGTTTCATTCAAGGAAAATCTATATTAGGATTTTTTAAGAGAAATAGGTGTAGTTGGAATCTGACTAAAATTTATCTAAAGGAGATAAAAGGAATGAGAAAAGAGAGAGTTAATGTACTAAAAAAAGTGGCTGATAATCTACAACTTTTTAATGAAGATGATGCAACATTTTACAAAAAGATTATTAGACCTATTGAGATGACAAAATCTCAAACAGAGTTTAGAGAGAACCTTAGAATTTTAATGAGAAAGTTTATGTCTAAATCGGATAAACCACTCTTTACAGTAGATGAGATGGTTGTTTATATTTTACCTAGTGGTGAGAGTTGGTATGAGACAAAAGATATTTTGTTAATAGCCCTATATGAGAAGATGAATCTAAAAGAGATTGAAAAGATAGATGAAGGAGAGGACGAAAATGAGTAATGATAAGATAAAAAACTATTTTGTGCATGGTGCAGTTTTAATAGATGTTGATGGTGGAAGTCTAAATAATTGGGGTAGTGATGCTACGAATACCCAAGGTATGGATAATACAAGTGCTGTAAAAAAGGTTTTTAAAAATGGAAAGATGTATGCCGTAGTTGCTGGTCAAGCTTGGAGATATTGGTGGAGAGAGTCTTTAGGATTAAATGGTTGGGATTTAAGCCCAATTACACGAGATAAAAAAGTAGCTTTTACAGAGGCAAACCCTTTAAAATATGCTGATGATGATATTTTCGGATATATGAGAGCCAGTAAAGATGAGGTTATAGATAAAGATGGAAATGTAGTTTTACTAGGTGGTAAAGGGAAAAATAGAGATAAACCTAAAATGGTTGATGTAACAGTCACTAGAGTTAGTCCACTTAAAAACTCTATTTTAACCTCTGTTACGCCTATTGATAAAAAGGCTCTAAATGAGTTTTCTACTATGGCACGACATGATGGTGATGCAGTTCCCTATGAAAAGCAGTCCTACTCAACTGTTCTAAAAGGTATGTTCTCTTTAGACTTAGACCAAGTGGGAACATTTACTAGAGTTAATAGGTCAGGATTTAAAAATGTTACAGATATTATTTATCATAAAGTTTTAGAAAATGGTACAGAGGTAGAGGATTTAATCAACTCAAATATCAAAAGAGCAAGATTAGAAAATAGTATAAGAGTAAAAAGAGCAAAAGAGACAATATTAGCACTTAAAACTATTGCAGGTGGAGCAAAAAGAACAACCAACTATGTGAGTGTAAAACCTGATTTTATTATCTTGGCAGTTTTAAAAGGTGGAAACAATATATTTGATAATATTGCTGTAGAGGAGAGTGGTCGTGCTACTTTATCTATAGAGGCTCTAAAAGAGGCTATTGAAGATAATCAAGAGTATTTTAGAAGTGGTGTCTATATTGGAAAAGCTACAGGATTTATGGATGATATTAGTCTAAATATCTTAAAAAGTGAAACCTCATCAACAGTTGATATATATACAGGAACAGTTAACAAGATGATTGATGAATTTACTAAAACTTTAGATACGGTTATCGTATAAAATGAAACTATATCGCGTACTTATAACAGCACAGACAGCTAGTTTTAGGTATCCAAATTTTATAAGTTCAAATCAACTAAGCATTAAATCTACTCCTTATACCACCATCGCAGGAGTTGTAGCGAGTGCCACAGGAGATGATACTTTGGTTGATTTTAACTTCTCCTATATTTTTAGGTATCAATCATCTTATATTGATATGGAGACAACCTATAGGTTTAAACAAGATAAAAATAGTGTTACTAATATTAATGAAAAGCCTCCTGCTCAATATAGAAGAGAGGTTCTCTATGATTGCTACTTAACACTCTATTTTGAAGAGGAGAAGATAGCCAATGCCTTTAAATCTCCAACCTTTCAATTGCTTTTGGGTAGAAGTGGAGATTTGGCTAGAGTAGTGGAGGTCAAAGAGGTAGAGGTAATTAAAAGTAATATAGCTCTTTTAAATGGAACAATTGTTCCTTTTGATGAGTTTAAAAGTTCAGGTGAGATTTATGCTATGCCAAAATATTTTGATTATAGTAATGTTATAAGAGAGCCAAGAGAGGTTCAACCATTCTTAATCAATGATGGTATAGGTAACTTTCTTTATGAGCCTAAAAATCGATTAGAGAGATTTGATATGAAAAATTGGAAGTTCTCAAAACTCTATAATGAGATTGAGATAGATGCTCTATTTGATAAGGAGTTAAATAGTTCTATTATAATGAGAAGACTATGTTAGCAAAATCAGATGGTTTAACCCTAAATCAACATACTCAAGATTTACTTGATGTGGCAGAGGAGTTTAAGGTGGCTTTTCCCTCTATTGAGGATTTATTCGGGGCTAAAGCCTCCGATTCCAATAATTTTTGGGAATATCTGCGAGTCTCTATTCTATTTCATGATATAGGAAAAACTACTATAGGTTTTCAAAATCTTATGGTTAAAGGTAAAAAATATAGATTTAGACATGAGATTTTGAGTACTATTATTGCAAGAAACTATACGGATAATGAGTTAATATTAAATGCTATTTTAGCTCATCATAAGAATTTTGAAAAATTAAAAGAGCTATTTAATGAGTATGAAAATAATAAAAAATATAACCAAGATAGATGGATAGAAAAGGAGTTTGAGGAGCTAGATTTTAATTGGATAGAGCAGTTTTTAAAGAGTCAAAATATAGAGATAGAGGAGTTTAAACTATATGATTTAAATAGAGTCATTAAAAAATGGACTTCAAAAAGAGCAAAACGGAAAATATCGGAGTTTGATAAGTTTCAAAATATCTTTCTCTCTGCAACTCTTTCTATATGTGACCATAACGCATCAGGAGGTATTACTAAAATTCTAACTATTCAAAATAGCAATTTTGATTTTTTATATAATACTCCTTACAAACCCTATCATCATCAAAAACTCTCTTGGAAAATCCAAGACAACGTTTTGCTTATTGCCCCAACAGGTCAGGGCAAAACTGAAAGTAGTTTGGGTTGGTTAGATACTCAACTTCAAAATAGACAAGGTAGAGCCTTTTATATCCTACCTTTTACAGCCTCTATAAATGCTATGACTAAAAGGGTTACAAAGAATTTTGGAGATGAAAATTTAGTTGGGCTGTTACATGGAAAAGCTAAGTTTTTTATAGATGAGTATTATGAAAAGAGAGATGGACAGAGTCTAAAAGATTTGGTTGATATAAACAGAAAGATAGTAAAGCCCTTTAAAGTTGTCACCCCTTTTCAGATTTTAAAGTGGGCTTTTGGGGTCAAAGGATTTGAGAAAGGTTTTACGGAGTTGGCAGGTAGTTATCTTATCTTTGATGAGATACATATCTATGATAGAGAGCTTTTTAGACGAATACTATTTTTTATTGAGTGGCTTATTGAAAAACTAAATGTTAAGGTTTTTATAATGACGGCTACTATGCCCTCTTTTATGCAAGAGCATATTAAAAGTATACTTAAAATAGAGAATGAGATACGCCCCAATAAAGAGTTAATTAATGGAATTAAAAGACATAAAATAAAACTTTTAGACTCTATTATAGAGGAGCAGATAGATTTTATTCAAGAGCAGATTGATAACCAAAAATCTGTTTTAGTAGTCTGCAATACAGTAGCCAAAGCTCAACAAATCTATAATGAGATAGAGTGTTACGATAAAACTCTGCTTCATAGTGGATTTAATGGAAGAGATAGAACAGATAAAGAGAGACAAGTTCAAGCAGAAGATAAACCTCAACTATTAGTAGGAACACAAGCTATTGAGGTAAGTTTAGATATTGATTATGATTTAATAATAACTGAACCTGCACCACTTGATGCACTCCTTCAGAGGTTTGGTAGAGTCTACAGAGGAGAAAAAAGAGTTTTAAAAGAAAAAGATAAACCCAACTGTTTTGTAACCACCACAATAGAAGATGTGCATAAACTTATCTATAATAAAACTCTTCTTGAAAACACACTAATAGCACTCAAAAAGATAGAAAATATTGTAATAGATGAAAATATAATCCAAGAGCTACTAGATAATATCTATGAACCTTTTGAATTAGATGAAGATGATTTAAGAGCAAACTTCAGAAACTATTTGGATAGTCTCTACCCTTTTAGTGTTTATGAAGAGGGGGAGGAGGAGTTTTTTTCTCAATTTGATGGAATAGAGGTTTTGCCTATTGAACTACAAGATAATTTTATCAGTTTTATAGATGAGAGGGAGTATATAGAGGCTGAAAAGCTATTTGTCTCTATTAGTAAAAATCGTTATAAAATGCACAAAGATAAAATAACATTTTTTGAATATGAGGGGTATAAAAGAGTTTTTCCAATGATTGCTTTGCATTATGATAGTGAAATTGGATTAACTAATGATGAAGTTGGAGATATTGTTCAACGAGGTGGATTTTTGTAAATCTAAGAAAGATAATAATTATAATCTAGAAGTAGCTTTACTTTTTGGATTAATTTTTTTGGAGTTAAGAAGATGAATGAGATTACAGGAACAGTAATAAACTACTACTTCCACTGCAAAACCCAATGTTGGTTACACGCCAATAGAATAAATCTAGAAGAGAACAGTGAAGATGTTAGAATAGGTAGAGTTTTACATGAGATAAATGAG
>Ga0256843_1000523_pt1 | contig 32847 bp, 52 predicted proteins | sample AlvinellametaG_FD_191572 | JGI IMG/M metagenome (GOLD analysis project Ga0256843, IMG submission 191572) | Pompeii worm associated microbial communities from hydrothermal vent at the East Pacific Rise, Pacific Ocean - Alvinella | ecosystem: Host-associated > Annelida > Integument > Unclassified ...
CATTAAAAGAATCCATCTTATTAAAATCTTCTGACAAATAAGTGTCTATCATTTCAATTGTTTCATCTAAACCGAATGTAAATAGTGCCGCATATCCTTTTTCATTTAGTTTTTTTAACATATTAGCTTGTTCAATTACGTGTTTTGAGCTAACGAAATCGCCATTTTTCTTATATACTTTTGAAAAATCATCTACTTTTAGCTCTATAAAAAGCCCACAAAAAACATTATGTCCGTCATTGTAATTTTCGGCAATAAACAAATCCGGATAGCCTTTCTTATGCTTGTGAATGCGTTTGCTTTTCTTTGCCAATCCAACAGGCAAATGAATGTCGGCGCCAATATCAAACCTAAATATTACGTCAGGATATTGCAATGTTAAGTAAGTGCTGATTGATTCTTTTAATTGTTCTTCTTTTTTCATATTACCTTTTTTCTATTGATTTTTTTGCTGAATTAATAACACCTAACACATTATCTTTATCCTGCACGCTTAAATCATTCTTAATGCCAACTATCTTATACCATAGGTCAGTAAGCATTTGATGTTGATCCCAATCTAAATTATCACAATTACGCAATACAGCTATTGCATTGATACAGATCGTCTGTGCATCTTGAACTTTATCTATCGAATCACCGGTAAGCTCTGCATATAAGAATTGCTTTGTTAATTCGTTTACATGATCCGAATTAATCAACGCCTTTATGTGCCGTTCATACTTCAATTTCTCACGCACTTTTTTAAATTCATCTATAAATTCATCGTGAGTAATTTTAAACGTTGTCTGTCCATTGTCTGATTGACCGTATTCATATATCAATCCGTCATCCATTAAGTCAGATAATCTTCCGCCAATGGTGCCATTCTTCCGTCCTGTGATTCTACACATTTCGTCAATAGTTATTTCATTGTATTCTTTAATTAAAAATAACAATTCATCTTTTATCCGTTTAAATTGTCCGGATTCTTTAAGTTCTTTGAATTTTTGCGTTTTTGCGTCTGTCATAGTCGGTAGTAAATGTTTAAAATTGGTTTTGTTCTTTAAATAATCTTTGTGCTTAATTCAGCAACGCCATATATACCAGATCCGTGTGTGCCATTAAGAAATAATTAAATCTACAATTATCATATTAATAAACAACTGACAAAAGTCAGTTTTTAGTAATATTCATTGATAAATTCTTTTAAGTCTTCTTCCGTGTTGAATTTTTGTAAAAATAGTTTGATCGATTCATTTTCACACAGAACTTTAACAGCCGGATGAATGCTGCCGTCCGGTTTGTGAGTTAATTTTCGTTCACGTCTTGGCAAGTTTTTATTTCTTCTATTAATCAATTCTATAATATCATTGCATATCTGCCTTTTTTCTGCAATTGTTAGATTGATTAGATTCTCACGGGTTATTATCTTATACAGAAAATTCATTGAATTATACTTACCGTCTATATTCCCGTATTCACGCACATTATTCCAAGCCTTAATTAACGTTTGCTCAACATCTTTTATATTTAGCTCCTTATCCATTTCCTTTTGCTCATATTCAAGCTTATGCGTGAGTAATCGTAATTGCCTGAAGTAGTCAGAAAGTAAGTCGATCTTAACTGACCTGTAAGCTTTTATCACTTTCCCGAATATTACAGCGTCCAATGCCTGATACATTTCAATTCCTTTAAGCTCTCCACGGACACCCATTTTAAAAGCCTCTGCAATTTCACCATAAGTCAGATTCTTATAGTCTTCAATTATCATAGCATCAAGGAACATCCTGCTTTGATTAGACAGGCTTTCTTTTACATTCAAAAGCGCCATTAAGTCAGATATAAGCTTCTTATTTAAGACAGATTTTTCTTCCGGTGAATACTCTTTAATCTTTTTTTGCTCGACCAAATAAGCAAGCTTTGGCTTATTCTTGATCATCTGACTTGCTTTAATTCGTAAAGCTGTTGATGTGGTTGTTGTTAGTTCTGTTTTCATATCTCCAAATTTAACCTTTTTAAAATAATAATAAATGATTTTTGTTAGTTTTACATGAAATCAATTCCAAGCCACTCTCCATTTTCATCGTAGAAGTTTGGATATTTTTCAATAGGGAATAACTTCTTTTGATTCTCAATGTATTCTTTCATAGCCTCTTCTCTGTCATAAGTCGCCAGTTTTCTTTTTTCTTTTTTTGGCGCAACTTTTTTTCTTTTTTCAAATTTAAGTTCGTTAGAGTGCCATTTTGCTAATCTCCGGCTTAAGTCCCAAGTCTTTTCCATTTCAAATCGCATCTTTTTGCCGTTCCGGTTTTTTTCCGTCCAATACAAGAAAAAATCTTTAAGCATTTCATCCGGATATTTATCTTTGAATGTGGCAAGATTTTTAAAAAAAATCTGCTCTCTTTCTTCAATATTTTTTACTTTATCTTTTTTTCTTATTTCTTTCTTACTAATATCGTCCGATTTACCAGTCGTCTGGTTTTCCGTATGATTGGTTTCCAGACGATTGGTTTTCCTGTCGTCTGCTTTTTTTGGAATTACATACAAAAAATAATCATAACCGGATATTTTTTTGTTTTGATGATCGTAAATAAGTTTTCTTTCTAAATATCCATGTTCTTGAAGTTCTTGTAAAGCACGCCTAACCGCATCTTTTCCCTCTTTAAGCTGGCTTGCTATCCTTTCTGTAGAAAACTGCCAATTATCAGGTTTTGACTGCAAAAACGCAAATAAACCTTTTGCTCTTAATGATATATTTTTGTCATTTATGAGTGAATTTGGCGTTTGTGCAAATTTTGATTGAATTATTAATTTTCCCATATCAAACTAAAAAACCCTGCCTTTCGGTTGTAGCGGAAACCTACTCGGCTGGGTTTTAAATTAAACATTTTTTCTTTGTCGCCGCTACTCGACTTTACAAATATACAAATTATTTTTTAATCATCAAAAATATCATATTTATCAGTTTTTTATTTCTCAACTTCAACCCATACATAAGAGTATGGTAAGTTACCATTCAAGCAAGCGAGTTTCTTTTTTTTAACAAGAACGTTAAGCTCGCTGTTAGTTTCGTTGAAACACATATCTCGCAATGCGCATGTATGACACCCGCCTCCGTCAATGTGCTTAATCCGGTATATTTTTCCGTCAATTTTTAGCTTTGCTTTTCCTGGATAAGCCATTAGTTTGCGAATAAGTTAAGGTTTAGATACCAATTAGCAATCATAATAAGACTTATGAATGCCATTGTTATTATAAGTATCAATCCGTATATGCCGGCGTCTGATAATCCTTCGCCTGAAAGAAACTTAAACATTTGTAATTCAAAAGCTCTCGGAACTTCTACGATAAACACACCATTCACCATATATGCAGTTCCGCCAAACTCCACTGCTTTGTTTTTAATACGCACTCTTTCTGCGTATTTTACATATTTCATTTTGAAAGTTGCTTTTTTTTTCATATTATTATAGCTTTTATTTATAGTTTTATTTCTTTTAATAAGTTATTCAAATAGACTCTACTTGTTATTATCTGAATTTTCAAAAGTTCAATATCTGATTCGTTCCATTCAACCGCAAACCGCTTAACTCGTAATTCTTTTGGAATATTAGAGAAAGTTAAGTTATTACGTATTTCTCGCTCTTGTTCGTCTGAAATGTCAAGTATATTATTATTCCACATATAACGTCTAATTTCGTCTAATATGATATGTTCCGGTGTATCTACCAAGCAATACGCAATCTCTCCTTGATGAATTCCGGTTATCCATTGGTAAGTTAGATCTTGCCAATAGTATAAGTCATTTTTTAACTTTTCATCAAACATAGGAAAAGTGTAAATGTCCCAACTTGACTTAATGTCCGGCACCATATCCTTAACCATATCAGGCGTGCCGGTAGTGTAATCGTTTTCATAGCGTTTTTCATTTTTGAAAAACAATCGTCCAGTGACTTCTGAATACAATGTAATTGACTTTTCCTCAACGAAAATGCCCTTATCCATTTGTTTTGTGTGTATTTCCTTTTTCTTTCCAAAGATTTCCTCAATGAAAAGTTTTTCGAGATAAGTTTGAGTGGTTTTTGATAGATTTCCGGGCTTTGTGCGTCCGGACTTAATGCCAACCATAAGATTTCCGACCGCTGATGCACGGAACTTATAATTGTCGAAATTTTTAATCTCTTTCATATTAATATTGTTTTTAAATTCAATCAAAAATACAAGAATTATAATATTATACTATGACATTTGTCAGTTTTTAGCAAGAAAAAAGCCACTCGTTAAAGTGGCTTTTAATCATTGAATGAAAATTAAAAAAACAATTACCTCATAGGCGTCAGGTTTTGGTTAGACAAACTTCTAAATTCAAAGTTACAATATTATTTTTTATTTTCAAAACTTTTGATTTTTTTATCAATAATCGGAATGAAAAAATCTGAATGTTCAGACGGAATGCCGAGTTTAAGACTACGTAATTCGTCTATTGTGTTTGCTTTTTCAACGAATTTTGAAATCCTGTCTATTTCTTCATTTTTGTTGTTTTCTTCCAAATCAACAAAATCTGTAAAGTCATTGTCCGGATATTCTACTTCTTCGCTATCGTTGATTACTGCCTGATCTGATTTTATAGCATCTGCAAGTTGAATGCTCATCGGTGCATATTTGCCAAGCAACAACTTTAATACCGTTTTTTTAGCCATTACATCAAATTCACTTGCCCAAAGCCCGTATTTATTATTGAAACTTTTTGAATATTTCCGGGCGTGCTTTTCAACTTCACTTTTAGTCATATACAATGACTTTTTAAAGCCATTCAATAATTTAAAATATGCAATATAGCCTAGTATTTGCTTTCCGGCTCTTTCTTCGTCTGACAGCCAATTAAAAGTTATCTCACCGGTTAACCTGTCGTGGCTTTCAATCTCACCGGCACGTACATCTGTAACGTTGATCGTTTCAAATTGATTGGTACGCAATGCTAATTGAACAAAACCTTTATAACCAATTTGGAATTGTGCCTCAGTAATACCTTTTTTATTGTTCTTATACGGAATTATATAAGCAAAGCCTAAGTTATTATCAAGAGGCAAATCTAAAGCTGTTGCCTTGATAGCTGAATACATAACCGTTACAGGCTCGCATTCTTGCAATGCCTGATTATTCGTCACCAAACTTGTAAGAGTGGTGACAAATTGTTCTTTTTTCCCACCAAGCACATCTGCAAGGTAGTCTTGCGTTTTCGGATTCCTTATAATTCCGTTGAATTTCTGTAAATTACTCATATTATTTTGTTTTACAATTATTAATTTCCTTTTCAAATTCTAAATCTGCTTGCATTTCTTCCGCAAGTTCGTCTAATCTTAACGATTTTGCTAATTGAATTATATCAATAGCTCTATCAGAGCTCGCTTTGTCAAACTCCGCTCGCAAAATCTCTTTGAGAAGTTGCGGTTGTTTTTTTTCTAATTTAATTACCGTGTTTTTCATTTTTTTTAATCTTCTAAAAATTCATAATATTCTTCAAGTAATTGATTTCCATTTTCATCTTCAATCCAAACGTCTATAATCTCTGTTTGAATGTTAGAGATCAAGCACTCATCCGGCGTATCGTAGTACCATACTTCTTTTGCGTTGTAAGTTTGATTGACAGCGAAGTTTAGTATATATTTCTGTCCGTTGTGGTTAAATTCAACCTCGCAACTTCTAAATAGTTCACCGCTACAATCACGGTCATTATCAGTAATTGAATCAACCACATCATTTATTATTCCTTGAAGTTTTTCTAATAGTTTTTTGTCTAATTTTTCCATATTATTTGTTTTAATTTGATATAAAAATAAACAATATTTGCTAACTAAAAATGATATTTGTCAGTTTATTGTAATTAAAATAAATTAAGTGTGTACAAATGTTTATAATCGGATATGTATGTATGTGTTAATAAGTTGCAATCATTTTTGTAAAAAGTGAATGGTTGCTAACATAGTGATATACAACTGTTGTGTGCCATTAAGAAATAAAATCTTTGCGTATGCGTGGCGTGTTAAACTTTTAAAATTAACATAAACGGCACACAACAGCGTGTATAGTGCATAGCTTATGTTCAGTCCTTTTATCATTCGTCTGTGTTTAATTCTCGTAAACTTTTTTTGCCAACGCTTTTTTTCTTTTTTGCAAGTTTTTTACCTATTAAATTGAAAATATCGTAATGATTTCGTAATAGCCAATTATAAACAAAATACGGACAGTCATCTGCTATTTCGTCATCAACCACTAATAATGTTTTTGTATCACCAATTCTTAATGCTACAAGCCCTAACGCTTCTGTTAGTTCATATTCTAAACCATCAAAAATATTTTCTTTCAGCATATTCTTAAACTCTTTATCTTTCAATAGTCTGTCTATCGGTTTTAAAAGTGGTTTAATGTAAAACTCATTTTCATTACTATCCAAATAATAATCGCCTGTTTCACTTAAACATAAAATGTTTTCATTTACATCAATACAATCAATCGTTTCTTTTTTGATGATTTTTTGCCCTAAAACACCAAACGATTTTGTTTCAAATTCAAGTCCATATCTTAAATACGGATATATCTGCCAAAGTTTTAATTCGTTTTTCATATCTCTAAATCTTTTAAGGTTATTGTTCCGTTTTTTAGCCATTCATCAATTTTTGCAACAACTTGCTTTCGCTTATTGCGTGATAACTTGCTTTGCTTTTGTTGTATAAGTTGCCATTCCTTTATTTGAGAAATGATATACTTTTCTGTTTCGTGTATGTATCTATGACTTGTAGCAAGTTTGCCATTGCCTACTATATGAACAAACATTGACGGCTTTTCTGACATAACAGCTTGTGCCATTTCTATACTTCCTGCACTTGCCCCTGCTACTAATATTTTTTTCTTTTTATCATTCATAATTTTTGCTTTAATTCCACCGCCAAAAAGTTTACTTTATTCGGGTGTTTTATTGTTTTTTCTGTGCTAAATTCTGCTACGCACCATACACGTTGCACGTTACCCACCATATACAATAGTGAGTATTTTTTCATAAGCCAATAATTTAGCACCTGAAAAACCTATTTTAATTCTATTTTCATTATACGTATTATCATACACATCATCTAATGCGAACATTACATCAAGAGTTTTACTACCTTCTAATCGTTCTTTACTTAACCAAATTGCAAATAATTTATGTTTATTTGATAAGTTCAATTTAGTAAATACGGTGGGTAACAATGCGTATATTTCATTGCAACTATTTGCTTTTTTATTATCTTCTATGCTCATATCTAAATTAGTTTTTTATCTATTAATTTTATGCTTAACCAACGCAACGAAAACATACGCTAACGTTATCAGCAATTAGAAGTAGATAAAATCTTACCTAATTCTAATACAAAATAATTTTGTTCGGGTTTTGCGCCCCATTCTTCTTTACCGGCTCTAACATCAATATTTTTTAACTCGATGATTATTACCGGTGATTTCTTGCTGTATCCGTTTCTCAATTCAACGGCATCAAAATTTTTCCGCTCTAATCCAAAAAAGTCTAACAGTTCTTTTAAGTTTTTATGGCGTTTCCAATCTGTATGTAGAGTGAGCAAATCGCCGATTACTTCATCTTCGTCTAATTCATACCAACCACTACGCAAATATCTGTAAAAACGAAATGTCCAATAAGGTTTAATCTCTCGGTATTCTTCCGTTTTCTCGCCTGATAATATCATATCAAACCACTTTTTTTTGATAGTTAATTTTAGTGTTTTCATTTTAAGTCTTCTTTTAATTGCTCTGTATTCTCAAAGCCACAAATGTTATTGTGTAAATCATTGTTATTAATCATTGATAAATGTATTGAAACTTGCTTTGTAATATACGCAAATCCTAAATGTCCTGTTGGATTATCTTCGCTAATGTGCCCGACACCGTTTGAAACATAATGTCCAAATTCGGTTTCCGGTTCTTCTAAAAAAGAAAATTCTATAATTGCAGAGTATTTTCCTTTTTTTGTGTTCACGTCCATAAATGGTAATGTAATCATAATTGTAAATTTTAATATTAATAATTTTATTTTCTAATCGTAATAATTTTTAAATAAAAGCTGATAACAGGCTGTATATCTCACTTGTTCCGCAAGCTACTCAAGCGAGCCATACAGCTAACACGCTACGCACGTTCAAAGTTAACATTATAATATAATCATTTACTGACTTTTGTCATGTTTAGTTCGCATTTCAAAACTTTTGCAATTTTCAAAGCCGTTTCAATTTCAGGCGTTCGTTTTCCGGAAAATATTTGACTTAAAGCGCCCTGCGTTAAGCCTGTGAGCTTTGCAAGGCGGTAATTGGTTATGTTTTGTTTTTGTTTTTCTCTACGCAGATCATCAACGAGATGCGCAGCTGATTTAATTGTTTTTTGCATATATCTATTTTTTTTCTATTTCCCAAGAGTTTGAGAAATCAAGTTTTTTGTATAATTCTGCTATTTTTGCATTTCTTTTTAATCTTAATAATTCATCTGCGTCCATCCCGAGTTGTTCACTTATTTCCTTATCATCTATCCCAAGCTCTACCATTCTTTTTACCAAATCTGCATTTCCGTCAATTTTGTGAACGCCTCTGGCTTTATTGAACTGGACAGTAGCAGCCAATCTTTTTTCCATTGAGTGATCTAAAATTACTCCAGGTATATATTTTAGGTCAAGCCATTTTTTACCAGATATTTGATTTCTATGATCTCCATCAATGATAACAAATTTTTCAATCTCATAATCAAATATTAAAACAATTCCAAAACAAAATCCATTTTCTAAAATAGATGTTTTCAATAATTCCATTTTATCTTTTGCGACGTGATTCGGATTATAATCATTGGCTTGAACCAATTCTCTGTTTATCAAAACAGTATTAAGCGCAGTAAATTTTATCCCGTTTTCTTCATATACCTCTTGTTTTGGCATATTGTAAAAATCTTGTGGCGTGTTTATTTTTATCATATTTATAGTTTTTATAAAATTTCCATCCATTTTTTTCTTATAGCAATAGCCGGATCTTCTTTTAAATTTTTGATTTTTTTAAAATTATTTACATCAAATATTAAAATACGGTCCACTTGCTGTTTTATAACATAATCATTATCATATTGCTTTGAAAATCTCTTTCTAAATATTTCAGCAGCCTTTCTATCAGGCAATGTATCCAAAAGATATTCTCTATATTCTTTCCAACTACTGAATTTTCGTGGCAATTTTCCCTTATGTCCATAAATTCCGCCTCCTCTTCCTGCATATTCTTTTGCGGTTGAAACACCGCTAACGCGGTCAATCATTTTATCAAATAGTTTAGGCTCAAATTCTTGCAAATCAACAATGCTTTCGTATGCTTTTTCGTGTAAAAGGTTTGACAATCTCATTTTACGAGCATTGTATCCTTTTAAATAGAAAAAATCATACATCTTATTATATTTTAAATTGTTCTTGCCTAAATAAACAAAAACATCTTTAAAGCGCCAATCATATATAGGATAGAATTTTGTATGGTGTTTCCCTTTTGTGCTCCAAGGCACTCCTTCTATTGCCGGATTCTTACTAACTGCTCTAAATCTGTCTAAACTTTCGTCTGCTCTTAAACCTATAAGCATTGCTGTTTTTTCTTCCTCTTTAAACATTTGTTCCATACATTGAACTAATCCGTAAAAACCGTATTTCTTTTCTTTCGGAAATGTATATGGAACTGTTACATCCCAGTCTATTTTTTTGATTGATTTTACTTTTTGTCCGCGTATCCAGATATGTTTTTTTTCAGGATTCCAAGGATCTATTACATTGTCATACATTGAAGATGTATTTGTTAGCAAAGCAGAAACCTGAAACCACAATGGAATTACACCATCCAGTTTCATCATATAGTCCACTATTTCAATTGTTGAAGAGTATTCAATTTCCTGATCAAGATAAAAAAGGTATATTTTTCGCCCTCTTTGTTTTGCGACTTCAAGTGCCAAATAAGCCAAAACGGAACTATCCTTCCCTCCTGAAAAAGAAACTACAATGTTTTTGTAATTGTCAAAAACATAGTTTAGCCGCTCAATTGCAGCTTCGTAGACATTTTTGTTATGATTGTAGCTTTTCATATTCTTCTATTAGATAATTATGTCTTTCGAGTGCGTGTTTTGTCTTTTGTAATTCTATTTCATCGGCTCCATAGACACCGGAAGAGAAAAAAGTAATTTCATCAGATTTGGATAATAGGTCATAAACCTTAAATTTATTTTTAGGCTTATTAGAAATAATTAAGTTTTTTTTGTGTTTGTTTGCTTGTATTACCGCTTTTTTAGTGTCTGTATTATCTACATATTTTATAAGTTCGTTAACGATTTTTGTTTTGGGATATAATTTATCATAAATAAGATGTCTTTTAAGTTCCGTGTAATCTTCAATCTCTTTTTTAGTAGGCTTATATTTTACTACATTTATTTTTATTTTGTTTACCTTAATATCAATATATGGAAGGATTTTTGGAAGATAAACATCAATATTATTATCTTGAAAATCTTTATAAATTCCTGTATTAAAAAATTCGCCAAGCGAACTTCCTAATATATTTCTATCGATAAATAGAAATGGCCTGAAAATTTGTTTTTCGTCAAATTTAAAAGCAAAAGTATCAATAATATATACAGCTTTTGATGTTTCAGTAAAAGAATAAATACGTCCATACAACGTATTATAAACAGTATTTTTGTTCATTACATCAATTAACACAATTGATGTATTGCTGTCAGATAATGCTAATCTTTCTAAATATATAGCATTATTCATTAGTTCTTTCATAGAAATTTTTATGTCAAAAAAATCCAATTCAGGAACTTTTTTATTATAAATAGCAATTTTTTTACCACTTATACTTTTAATGAATTGTATTCTGTCTTGCTCTTTTTTGGATACTAAAAACTTTTTCATAATTTTTGCATTAATTCTTTTACGGAATGTTTTTTGAAATATTGAAGCAAGCTTTGTTTTTTACTTATATTTTTATTAATAAGCTCTTCTAAACCTACATTTCCGGTTAAATCGTAAAAAACGACATCTGTGGTTTGCCCAAGGCGGTAAACTCTGTGCTCAGCCTGATCGCGCAAGGCATAATCCCAAACTTTGTCAAAGAAAATAATCCGGTTATATTGTTGCAAATTTAGCCCGAAAGCGTGTTTTTGCCAACTCAACACCGGCACTTCCGGGAAAGCTTTTTTTAAGGCATACTGCGTATCTATATATTTTGCGTAAATAAGCACACTGTTTTTAGGGTTATTTCGTAAAATATTTTTTACTATTTCGAACTTCTCCGGCGATTGACTGTAATTGTGCTGCAACTTCTGTGTAATTTCAAGGAAAATATTATTATTGCGCAATTCCATCCGCTCATCGTCAAGATATTTTTCTTTGATTATCTGATGCTCTTTCAACTCTTCATCTGTCAGAGAATAACTCAAATCAATATATTGCTTATGCGTATCCAATTCCAATTCAGCTTCAAACACATAAGGTTTTATCAATTGATAGAGATAATCAATATTGTGGTATTTATTGATAAATTCTTTTGTCAAAGATTTATACCCAATCCGCTTGGTAATAGTAATATATTCGACAAATGTATTTTTAAATTCAGCCAAATTCATATTAAGAATTTTGGGTGATAAAAATTCCATTTGCGCCCACAGATCCAAAAGATTGCGACTTAACGGCGTTCCGTTAAGTATCAACTTATATTCAGATTTACTGCCTATATTGATAATTCTTTTGGTGCGTTTGGCTTCCCAATTTTTAATTTTTAGGCTTTCATCAACGACAATAACCGGAAGCTTTGCGTTGTCAAGCCTATTTATCAAGTCAAAATAGAGCCTGTCCGAATTACTTAAACTTTCAATTCCTTGTATATCAATAACCGAAGTATCTGCGCCTATTTTGCTAAGTTCGGCAAAAAGATTTGTTTTTGTTTGAAAAGGCGTAAACCAAAGGATATAATCAGACTTTAACGGCTCTATCAATTTATAAGCCGTTAAAGTCTTTCCGGTGCCTGGCTCCATAAACAACGCACCTACTTTATAGCGTTGTAGTTTGTTTATGGCTTTATTTTGGTGGGTTAAAAGCCTCATTTACATCAGTTGTTTTTTCGGATTATCATATATAATCCATTCTCCTTTTGTGAAATAAGCATAGAGTGTATTTCCTGAAAATATTTTTATTCCACCTTTCCAATTGTTACGGCGGATTATAATATCAGCATTTCTTTTAGCTTCATCAAACGAAATAAAATTAGTAGCCCACTTGAAATTATGTGCATTCTGTATCCAATAATCTTTTCCGTTTTGTATTTGTAAAATTGCTCCAATAGTCTTCCATATTTGGAATTTTTTTTCATCTAATTCTATTGTATCTAAGGATTGGTTTTGAGCATTTAATCTTTTTATTTTCATCTTTCTAAATTTTTATCGTGAATTACTTTTTTATTTATTTTTTTTGGAATATGTCGCGTAACCGTTATTTCAGGCGCTCGTTTTCCGGTGTCAGTATAAAACCAAGCTTGTTTTTTGGTTGAATACTGCAAGTTTTTCTTTTCTAAAATCCAAGCGGTGATCCAATAAGCTTCTGATTTTATCATATCCAAATCTCTGCCGTAAACTTGCGATTTTGGTATTATAGCTTCCGATCCGTTGAAAGCTATGGCTTTATAAGCCTTATCAGATATACTAACAAGGCTTTCAAGCCTTACTGAGTAGCATTTAGTTTTCATTTTTAACTTCTCTGTAATACACATATCTGTCAGAATCAGAACAAGTAAAATCGTCTTGCTCATCAGAAAATATTTTTTTAAAACTACGGATAAATGTAGAAGTTCCGTCAGCTCTTAATAATTCAAAATAATCACTTTCTTTTTTAATATCTCCTACTACAAAATCATCAACACCGTTTTGTCCTTTATAACCAAAGTATATGGTTTGTATTCTTTTACCTTTAAGATTTTTAGCATCAGCAAAAGACAAAGCTTTTAATTGTCCTTCGCCATAAAGTTTTTTCATTGTGTTTAATAAAGTTTTCATAATTATTGTTTTTATTATTTGATATAAAGATACAAAAATACTTTACACCTGTAAAGTATTTTGCGAAAAACTTTTAATTTTTATTCACCTGTATATCAATAAGTTACAAATAAAGTTATAAAAAGATGACAAAAGTCAGTTTTAAAAGTGGTAAAAAACGGCAGATTTTAGGTGGTTGGGTAAAAAAAATGATGTTTTCCTGACGTCAGGAATACGTTAATTAATGGATAATATGGCTAATGCGCCGATGCCGACACCGATACTGATCCATTTTACTTTTACGAAAAAAGGTGTCCGGTTGTTTATTTCGGCTTTTTTACACTCTAATGAATGTTTTTGTATTAAAAGCCCTATCTGCTCTTGAAGTGTGTTAAGTTGCGTGTAGCAAGTGTCTAGCATCTTACGCTTGCCTGTTAGGCTTGTTTCTAATTGCTTAATTAAGTCAGCCTGTGATAGCGTTAACACTGTCAAACGCTTGTATTCGACTTTGTAAAATGCTAATCTTTTTGCTGTATTAAGATTCAAGCAAAGTGTATCTACTCTATTCGGTGAGTATTGCCCGGATGCTATCTTTGGAAAGCTTAATAAGATTAGTATAATTTGTAACTTTTTCATACTTTTTAACTTTTTTCTTTACATTGTATATAATACGGTCTTGGATGCTGTCTTTTTTCTTCATCTGCTCTAACGAATACGCCATGATTAAATACCGGTGTTTAACAAGCGTTAAATCATGACCAATACTGTCAATCTGCCGTGTATATTCTTTTGACAAATCATGTTTAATTGACCGTATCTGCCATTGTTGGTAACCAATTACGGCTATCATTAATATAAATATGAATATGATAATATTTTCAGAATTAATACGGGTTGAACTCATATAACTTCGGTTTTGTTTCGTCAAATATTACATCGAGATGCACCCAATTAACATTTTTTTCTAATCGAATTTTGAACGGAAATAAATGTATGTTCCGCCGGATCCAATCCCTTACCTGTTCAGCATTCATTCCTTTAACGTCAAAATCTACGGCTTTTCCTAATAAATGAGCTGATATATATAGTTTGTTTTGATATACTTTATTCTTTACAATCTGCTGTGCAGTAGTTCTCAATCCTCGTTGTTGCTTATTTCCATAATTAACACGCATAGGCTTTCCAATTCCTTCTCTAACTATAAGTAAGGCATACAACAATCTGTAATCAAGGAATTTCCAAGCTCTTTCACCATGGACTCTATAAGTGCGCCCGCCTACTAATTCTTTTATTTTGAAATACTTCTTAATTTCCTTTCTTACTTCGATTTCTGTTTTCATACCTATATAAATTTAGTCAACAAAAGCTTCCCAGCCCAATACAAGAATGCAGCAATACTACCGCCTACAATTCCCCAAGTGCTTGCCTTTGTTTTAAAGATTGTTTCCCGTAGTTTGATTTCCCGCACATCTTCTTCTACATTATGAACACGTTCAACCAAGCCCTTTTCACCGGTTCGGTTGTCCGATTCTAATATGAATAATATACGTTGGATATTTCTATCCAAGTCATCGAATTTGTTATAAAATTCCTTTTTCTCTTGTGGTGTCATTTCTCCCATTTCCTGTATTTATATAAAGTTGTTAATGTTATTATAAGCGCAGTTAAATATTCATTTATTCCGGTAATTCCCGGATTAAAAAACAATTCATCTGCAAGGTTGTTAATAGCCAATAATAATGCTATCGTTGTAACAATTTTATATTTCTCTTTTTTTATTCTAATATGATAGGATAGAATAAATCCTATGAATGCCAATGCAGTTCCTATATAGAATATCTGCACGCCATAATTGTCTTTGATTAGGCGCCAAAAACTATACACAAACAAAATAGTAATTAGCGCCAATGCGAATACAATCTTATCTATCGTCCGGACGATCCCCGACAAAGTCATTCTTTGTTTCATAATGAACATTTAACATTTTCATAATTGGCTTAATTATCAACGGATAAAGCCAAAATGCTAATATATACGACAAAAACCACACATCAATCGGTATTTCTTTTATCCACCAATATACAAGTGATATTGGTAAGGTCACCAATAACGTAAGAAAGAATGAATTTAGCTTTGTGGTGCCAAATATCCGCTTTCCAATTTCTCCAATGGCAATCACCAATATAATGATTGCGATTGATACATCGTTTTTTAATAATTCTGTTAACTGATTTAAAATTTCCATAGTTGTATAATTTAGATATAATTTTTATTCACGTAATTTCTGATATGTTGTCTGACTTCGAGAAACAGCGTTTTTATTTCCGGTATTTTTGGCAGCGTCGTATTGTCAATCATACGTTTTGCCGTCCACCAATCACCTCCCTCGATTAAATCAAGGTATTTTAATATTTTTGACCGAAACTCTATGTCGAGGTCATCAATTTGCGCTTGGGTTTTTCCGCGCATTATGCCGATTAACTTGGTGTTAATCTCATCGGCATAGGCTATACCATCTTCTTTCTTTTTTGTTTGAAAAGCAGCATCTTTTTCAAACTGTTTTTGTTGGTTAAAAGCGTCTATTTCGTCTTGTGTAAAGTCTCTAACATCATAAGTAAAGACTTGATTTACTTCGTCAAAATGCAGATTAACAAGCTCTTGATATTCTGTTATTGTCGGCTCAATTAATGGATAAAAGCCGTTAGTCTGTTTTGTTGCTTCGCTTGAATTTCTAAAATTCATTATACCGTTATATGTGGCAGGTAATGAATTATAAATATTTATGGTGTTATTTTCTTGTTTTGCGTATTTCATAATAATGGCGAATTTAGTTCTGCGTTATATAATTGTATTGCTCTTGCGTTGTCAAATTCTGTATCACGCCAAATTCCAAAATTGTCTATTGCGCCGTCGAATCTATAAGACGTGCAACATTCGGGATACATCATAGATAATACCGCTGTCTTATTGCTCATACCCGTATAAGTTCCTTTAGTATGCGTGTCAGTAGTTGGTTGCAATTGTCCATTAATATAAGGTCGTAATTCACCGGTTGCATCGAAATATAGTATAGCGTGATACCATATATTTACTGACAAATCATAAGTTACTTCTCTCCAATTATAATTATCAGTATCGGTAAATACCGTTGTTCTAATTCTATTAGGATTAATTGCAACTTGATATTCTGGTTCACTCGACGTTCTTTTACTAAACAAAAACATCAAGTCTTCTTTATTTATTTTAAACCAAAAACTAAACGCAAATGGGATATTAACAAAAGACAACTCATTGTTGTCTTCAATCCAACCTGGTCTATGGTTATCATCATTTGCCAACGCACTTCCATACATACCGTTATCCCAGAGTGGGGCATATAGCACTCCATCCTGATTACCCGTCGCATCAACAAAATCATTGTCAAACTTATAATACCGTATTAATCCGTCAAGGTTAATTCCTGACGGTTTGAATGCCATTCTATTCAAAAATCCAAGTCCCATTATATGCTATAAGCTTTAATTGTTTGACTTCCATTTATATTAATAGCCTCTAAAACTATAATATTCCACACTGCACCGTCGTAATTGACATTACTCACATCTACATAGGTAGGAAAACTAAATGCGAAATTACCTTTAAGGTAAAGTTTTATTTGCTTGTTCTCTTGAACGTTACTAAATGTAAATGTGGTATCGGCTGTTAGTTCAGGAACTTGGAATGCTACTCCTTGAGCCCAATCTATGTTTGTTCCTGTTACTTGAACGGTGGATTTTAGTTCTTGTTTCAATTCGTTGTAGCCGACGGATGATATAGACATCAACACAGCTACGCCATTACTATCCGTCTGCCATATCTGTCCGGTGTTACGGACGAAATATATGGCGTTGGGTTGCCATGTGGTTGGGGTGTTGTCAACTTCTATTATTCCCATATCTGCACGGTTAGTTCCGTGTGGATTGGTGCCGTCATCGAGTGTTAATTCGCTGTGTTTGATTACACCTCCGCCTCCGCCAATCTCTGACTTATCAACTTGTTTCCATTCGCTTCCTTGTCTGATTATCAATTTGTCGGTGTCTGATAGCGGGGTAGTGGCGTTTGGATATTCGCTATTCAATCCACCAAAGCATAGATTCTTACTAACTACGACTTTGCGTGCATAGTCATTAACTACTACATTATATCTATCTTTAATTACGAGTTTCATAAGTTAGTATTAGGTTGCACTTGCAATTCAAATTGTTCAAGTAATATTGTTTCGGTTCCATTCTCAATCTGTAAAGTTCCGTATAGGTTAGTTTCCGGGAACGTTTTCGTAATATCCGGCGTTAATTCAACGTTTACTTTATTCGGCAATTCGATTGACACGGTAGCAACAGCCATTACATTTCCGTTGAATCTATCCATTACAGACATTTTGCCGGTATATCCAGTTAAGTCAATAGCTGTTCCGTCATCTTCTTGCAATTCTACGCACATCTTAAAAGTTGTGCCTCTTGTTAGTTCTGTTTTTGTCATCTCTATCCGATTATATTGATTTTAAAACCGTTCATTTTGCTTTTGTTTTGGTTGCATTTGCAAATATCGTTATAATTCTTATAGTTTGTTCTCTTTAAGAATTTTAATACAGAACTTTCCCAGTAAGTCATAGCGTTTTGGCGCTCAAATGTGTACATTCTTTGCTTCATATTTTCCGTGTTCTGATAGCTATTCGGATCTGTTTTCGTGACACTTCCAAAAGGCGTGTCAACTTCACCGCCGAACTTTTTATACCTCGCATTCACAAAGTGCGCATACACCACTTCAAGCCCTTGATTAATGTAGGTTATTCCGTTATAATCATAGGTGCCACCTTTGATCAATTCTTTGAAATCGTCCGGATTATTCACAAGCATTGTAAAAAAATCCTCACACATTAGATTCTGCAAGTCGATGAACTGAGCATCACGCATATATTGCTCTACAATTGCATTATTGCGCTTATTCGAGATTTGCACGTATTTTTGAATGTCAATTTTAGATGCTATTAGTTTCATCACTTACTTTAATTAATGTATCAATTTCCATTTTTATGCGGTATTCAGGTTGGTACCATTTTGAGAATATAAATGTTAATATATTCTCTAATTCCATTCTTTCCCTCTCGGTTGATTCTTGATAGAATATCTTTGCTTGCTTGATTAATTCACCGCTATTTCCAAATACGCCTGTTTCTACGTTTGTTACCAAAATCTTAGGCGCATTGTTGTACGCCATAAGTATATTTGACTTTGCCGATTCTTCCGTATGTGCAAAAGCTTTATCATCTACATTTTGCTTAATTTCTTTAATAACAATATTCTTGTCTAAATCCTCAACTCCGTCAAATTCCGCTTCTGTATGTAAAATCTTACCGGCATTCTTTACACCAAGTAACTTTTCAAAGTCATCAACGAATTTTTTACGCAATTGCTCCGCCGGTGTTTCTACGCCATTTACCAAAGAATCTGTAAATGGTGGTGTTGTCACCCAAAACTTTGATAAAAAGCCATTATCCATTAGAGACTTCTTATATTCACCTGCTTGAATTTCCGTGTAAGCATCATTAATTACAGGCATTAATCTCGGCAATGGGTAAATTAAGTGAGAATCAAAGTTAATGAATAAAACTTGTCCTTTATAATCTTCACCTTGCGCATCAAACTGCGCTTGAATTACTTTTTTGTCATCGTTCCAAACATCAAAAACTTGCGGTTTTTCTTTTCGATCTTCCCAGTCTTTCTTTACAAGTATCTTGCCGTTATAATCGTTGTCGTCTTTTTTACCAACTCTTGCAGTATCAAAAGGAATTACTTTTAATGTTGTAGTTTCCCCTTTTAGATTAAGATTTCTGTGGACATACACGCCTCTATTGTCGACAATAGACCTCGCAATGTCTGTAATCAGATTGTATAAGGTTTGTTTATTGTTAACCTTTATATTATTAAATTCTTTTATACCATAACCGGATATAAACTGCGTCATTAAGTTAGATGCGGTATGGCAAGTTACAGAATTACGGGTAAGGTAATTTGTAAGTAGTGGGTTTGTGTCATCTGTATATTGATATATGCCTACCTGCTTTACGAAGGTAGGCATATATCTTTTGACAATCTCTTTTACAGAACTCTTAAAGTTCATATATTTAGTTTAAAAAGATTAGTATTATTTTTTTGTTGCTGTTTTTTTTTCTGCAACTTTTGGAACCACCGCAAAAAGCGTCTTCCAATTAGGGTGAATTTTCTGCAATTCTTTAACGGATTTAATGTCGGCAAATCCGTCTGTTTCGTTTCGGTATAATTTTCCTTTATACCAAAATCCGTTATACATTGGCTTTAATTTGAAACCACTATTTTCTTTTGCCATTTTTTTTGTTTTTAAATGATTGATTAATAACTGATATTTGTCATAAAATCTACGTTTACAATTAACGTCTATTTGTTCACCAAATATATTAAGGTAATCGGTGCGAAATTCAGCCCATAATTGAGCATCATTCCGCATCCGGTTAACTTCTATATCTTTCCAGTTGCGCATTAAGCTGCGAACTTGTTATCAAATGCACCTTTGGTTGTGTCATAATCTGTATGTAACAGACTTAATGCTGGGTATCTTTCCAATTCTCCTTCCGGTGTGGTCATCTCAAAGATTTCCATACCGTTATTGTCTGCGCTTCCGTAAGTGTGAGTGCTACCGGTTACCCCGTTGTCTTTACCAATCATCAAGAATGCACTTTCTTTATTTTCGCCTTTCCATTTTCGTTCAACCACAAATACATATCTTTCCTCGTTAAGTAATGAGAATAGCGCATATCTGTTAGCTGCTGTTGGATTGGCAAGTACACCTGCAATCTTGTGTTGGTAACCACTTCCAATATCATCGGTTTGTTTTTCAAAATTCAGGTTATTGCTAACCTTGAATCCTTGAATCTTGTAACCTGTTTTTCCGGTTTTCAAAGCTAAATTAGTAACCAGCATTTTATTTGTTGCGTCAAAAGTCGTTGCCGACCAGTCCACATCATCCCATAAGATTGCAACCATGTCGACTTCCAGACCGGATTTTGGTCTATGATCACAAGATTTTAGAATGTCTTGGTTTAGCTTGTTGTCTAAGCATATATCTGCCATAATTATATAATTTTAAGTTAAAATTTAAAGCGGTTATCATACCGGTAACCGCTAATTAAATATGTTAATATGCTACGCTAATCATATAGCTTTCGATCACTTTTGCATCTAACGTGTAACCGTAGTCTGTATAGACTTTGTTGTCACCAACATCATAGGCATTACGTAAGTTTTGCAAATCTTCAACACTTAATGTTCCAAGTGGCATATTTTCTTTTGTGGTGAAAATAGCTAAGTTTGGATTAAAGTATTTAGTGCCGTCATTCTTGTATTCTTTGATCACTTCTGACCAATCTACCATATTAATGACAGTCTTACCTAAGTAAGTTACCGCTTGGCGTCCGCCAATTATTGAATTGGTAATTCCACCGGCGCCCTCAATGGTTGCTAATTTCTTTTGATAACCCCAAAATACATCAGGTGTTGCATAGATATAAGCTTCTGTTTCTGCTTTCAATCTTTCGTCTGCATTGTCGAAAACACCCTCAACGATTGCGTAAGCCTCATCAGCTGTAATCTTTTGAGATGCGTAATCTGCACCGGCATTTTTATTTACAGTAAATCTTGGGATTGTAGCATCACCGTATATTTGTTTCCAAATTCCGTCCAATTGGTTAAAGACTGTTAAGTCGGTTCCATCTGTGAAGTTTCCGCCATTTGTAAAAGTATTAGCTGCTGTATCGCTAAAGTAAGCCTTTGCAATAATACTTCTTTCCATATGGTCAAGCAATAAAGCCGTAACCATTTGCATTACTTCATCAGGGATTGATTCAAATAAATCAGGGTAAATGTTTTTCCATTTAGCCAATACTTTGAATAATCGGTTTTCATCGTTCGCGCAATAAGACAAACGACCGGTAACCAATGCCGGATCCCAAAATTTTTCAGCGAATTTAAAACCGCCAACCTCTTTTGGTGTACATCCGTTAGCGGCACCACCGCCAATTGCTAATCTTTTAACAGATAATATCTGTGACTTATTTACGATTCCAGTCTGAATGTCGAATAATTCAGTTAATCGTCCTTTCTTGTATAGTTTTTCAAAAACTATCTTATTGACCTCCGCTACTTCTGCCGGATTTAAAGTCAAATTACTTACATCGAATGTTGCCATTTTCTACTTTATTTAAAAATTTTTCTATTTCTCACTTTGTTTTCACCGGAAGTGGAACCGCTGTTAGCGGGCTCTTGCTTCATATCCAAGTTAAACTTGGTTTTGATGTTCTTTTCAAATTCCTCAATCTTATTCTTAATCTGTTTGATTTCTTTTTCCTTAGCTTCTTCAACAGCTTTGATGCTATTTTGCGCCTCGCTTAATTGCTCTTTTAAATCTGCAATTTCTTTCTTTAGAGCTTCAACATCTTCCGAGTCTTCCTCTTTCGGTTTAATCTCGGTTAATTCACCGTTTTCAAATACGTAGGTTTCACCTGACGGCATTACATATTCACCATCGGCTGCCTTGCCGTCAACTTTTGCCTTGTCGCCTACTTTCGGCGTGGCTCCGTCTTCCAATTCGTAGAAGTCAATCTCTACTCCATTGGCGTCTTGAATTATTTTGTTGTTCGGCTTAAATGCCGACTTTAAAGAATTAAACATATTCTCTAACCAACTTTTGTCCTCTTTGTTTAATTGCATTTCTGCCATTTTATTTTTATTTTTATGGTTATTTCTTTTGATACTTGCTACTGCCTCATAAGTTACTTTCTCGCTTATAAATCCTTTTTCTAAAAGAAAATCAATATCCAAAGATTTATCTTCTTCCATTATAGCAAGCGCCTCATCTTCTGTTAAGTCTGTTTCAATAGCATATATTTTAGCTAATTTTTCATCAAGCGCTTTTAATTCTTGCGCCTCTTTTTCCAAATCTTTACCATTACCAGCACTCATTGACCAAGCTTTGTGTATTAAAAAAGTAACTGATTCGTGAGCCTTACGAAGTGATTTATTTCCGGCAAGAAAAATTAATGTTCCAGCCGATGCAGTTACACCGGTAGCGACCGTTGATATATTATACCCTTGTGATTGTTTTAGTTTCAAAAAATCGTATATAGCTAATCCGTCAAAAGCAAATCCGCCAACAGTATTTACATAGATTGTCACATCTTGACCGTCTAATTCATCAAACTGTTCTTGTAATTTTTGAGGGGTAATTTCCCAACCGACTTCACCGGATAAAAATATATATTCCATTGTCAATATTTATACTTCAAATTTAGAGTATAAATAAATCTTATATGTGTAATTTTTTGGCACAACGAAAAGCCGGACACTTTTACGCATCCGGCTTAACGCTAATTAAAAAAAACAATATAATATGAAAAAAACTTACAACACAAATATACTTATTAATTCTTTTCTTTATTAGATTTCGCAAAAATATTTTTAACGTCTTTTGAAAATTGCAAATATTCCTTGTATTCGTCTGAAAATAGCGAATGATATTTGTATAAAGAAAAATGATACAATGCTTTTGTTAAATAATAAAAACTTATAGTAAGTCCAATGCTTGCAAATGCTACAAAAAACAAAATAAATCCTATCATTTTTCTAAAAATGTTTTTATGGCTATGTATATAATCTTTCTGGTTACGTTAAATTCTGCTGCAGTTTCTTCAATTGCTCCTTTTTGTTCCTTAATTACGTCCCAATATTGAAAATAAGAAAAATAATCAAAGTATTTAGCCGGAAGAAGTCCGTATTGATACAAAGTTACAAGATTTTTCTTTTTGTGCCAATCTTTAAAGACGTAATAAATTGCGTTTTTTTTCTTTTTGTAAAGTGTTTTAGTCATTTGCAAAGTTTTCAACAGCAATCTCATTAGCGCTGACATCATAGGTATCTCGTGCTACATTAATCACACGCACAGTTGATTGTGTTTGGTTATAATTACTAATTACATTACTTGGTTGTGGCTCTGTCGTGGTAGGTGTAGAGGTGCTTTGTATCGGATTCTGTGATGATGTTGGTCTTCCGTATCCTTGCGATGCGCCACCACCTCCACCTGTTGATGCACCTTTGCTGTCCGCTGACAATATCTGCTTAACATTAGCAAGACCTGAAGCTACTGCCGCTGCTGCTGCTAATGAAGCCCTGAGCACAGAGGATGGATCTCCCGGAATCAATTGAGAAGCGTAAGCTTTTTGCGCCGCTACGTAAGTATCTACCAATGTCATTGCAGCGCTTACCTCTTTTGATTTTCCAAATAAAGCTGTTGCTATTACAGCTGTCTGATGCGCCATTGCCTTTCCCTGTTCAAGTTCCCGCATTTTAATCTGCATCTTTGTATTTGCAAGTGCTATCTGTCTGTCTTGCTCTTTTTTCGCATACTTCGCATTTATCAAATCCAACTTACGTTGCATCTGTTCATCGGTTATTATTTTATTTTCCCAATCCTGCGCTAACTGCTCTACTTCCTTTTCTTTGTTAATCCGGTCAATTTCATTTTGCTTTTCCCACTTGCTCATTTCAGCATATTCGAGCTCTTGCAATTCCAATTCTAAATCAGTAGCTCTTTTTTGGCGTTCTGCTTCATCTCTAATTTCTTGGTCAGCTAATTGCTTGTCATACCATTGGTTACGCAAATCGTCTAACTGTGCTTGGAAACTATTTTCAAGTTCTAACTTTGCAAGGTTGTATTCATTTTCTTTGATTAGACCAAATTCAAGCTTTTTGTCAAGCTCTTTGAGTTCCATCCGGTTAATCTCTGCAAGCACCTTTACTTTTGCGTCTAACGTTTTTTTGTTTAGTTCTGTATCAGATTCTAATACCTTTTGATTTTTGGCTATGTAAGTATCAATCTCTACGTTTAAATCATTAAGTATTTGTTGGTGATATTCCTTTGCTCTTTTAAGAGCTTCTGTTTGTGCTTGTTTGGCAAGCTGATTTTTAACACCTAAAAACTTCATCTCGTCTTTTTGCGCTTTTGTTTTAAATTCTTCTTCCCTTTTTAATAATTCCATATACTCACGCTTACCATCTCTATCTGTGTCACTTGACTTTTGCTTAGCCGCCAACCGTTCTTTTTCCAAATCAAGCAAATGCTTTTCAAGAGCCAGCTTTTGTTTGCTTAATTGTTCGGCATACTCAACAGCTTTTGCCCTTTCTTCTGCTGACTTTGTCGTGTCTTTTGATATTAGTTCTTGCTCTTTTAGTAATCTTGTGAGTTTTGCCGCCGCATAACCTTGCGTAATCTTTGTGTTGGATATTTGAATGTCTAAATCTGCAATTCTTTTACCTCGTTTCCACGCTTCGTCAAGCATACTATTTGTTTCGGCTGCCATATCCTTTATTTTGCCTGTAACATCTTCAACACCTGTGGCAACGGTTAATAGGTTATCACTAACTTTGTCAAAGTCGCCACTCCAAATATTGTCCCATAAATCTCCAAAAGCTTTTATTCTATTCGTCACTTGCCCCTCCATAAAGTCTAACAAGTCAGACAATAACTGTTTCGGGTGAGAAAATGCTGTGACAAGCTTTTCTCCTAATCTTTCAGCGACTCCCCAAAGTGACTCCATTACAATTTTTAAAGGCGTAAGCACCGAATTAACGGCATCAATTGCCTTTTGCGTTTTCATAAATGCAGTAATTAGCAAGCCTAACACAATTACAATAGCTCCTATTCCGGTAGATATTAATGCAATCTTAAAGGCTTTCAAGCTTCCGTTTGTCGCTAACAATGCTTGCCTTTGAGCTTTTAGACCAGTTACCATTCTTTGTCCTGATTGAAGAAACATCGCGAGTTTAGGATTGACACCTTGTAAGGCGCTTGCGTAATTTCCAATGTTTAATATTCTTTTATCTTCTGCGCTACCGTTTTCCCGTAGAAAGTTGGTGTTTTTATCTATTCTTGCGTTAACCTGTTCGAGTAATTTAGCTTCTTCCTTATTATTCACGTTGAGGTTTTGCTTAATCTTATTCAGCGCCTTTATCTGATTCCTTGCTTCGGCTATTGTATTGACTTCTTTGTTAAGCTCATTGCTTACAGCTTTAGAATATTCCGAAGTCGCCACTTGCTGCTTGTTATAATCTGCTATTTCTTTTGTCACTAATTTATATTGCCCCTTAAGTTCCTTTAGCGCTATCTCATTCTCAATATAACTTTGTGAAGATGTGTCACCTGTTCTTTTAGCTTCTCTTTGAGCTTCTGCCAACGCGTCAATTTCTTTTTTTAACTTTTGCGCAGTTGCCATATAGTCATCTGCCTTTAACCCTATCTCAAATATTTTCTCCGCCATAATTATAGATTTACGTAGATAAATTCACCTACTGTTGTATCTTTGTTTGATTTCAATTTTATTTTGTTCACATAAAAATAAGCGCCTAATTGCTTGAAGTAAACAAGTTTAAAAAGGTCAATGCTGTTAAACGTTTGAGCATCTATCAAAATCTCAATGTTTAGCTTTTTGTTCCAATTTAACAGCTTATTAATTTCCTGATAATTGTCAGTTATTAGAGTGTTCCAATTTAGCCCTGTAAAATCAAGTATCGGGTAATCACCGGTATAGTCTTGCGTGGTTCCCTGATGCGTTCCGTAGTGAATCGTTCCGTTTTTTGTAACAACACGGCAAATTGCATTGTTTTTATTCTTCGCTTCCCACTTAGTGATAGCTCCTGTATCATCTCTTTTAGCCTCCCACAACGGTATAAATTGTAATTTTTCACTATTCAAAGTATTAACACTCTTTTCAGTAGCGTTATAAGGCAACTTAACAACAGTCTTTTTGCCGGTTATTGTATCATTATCAATATTCATTATCCCATCGGCAAACGGATACACGTCCTTTGAAAAATACTTGTATTCAAACACGCTTTGCTCTCCGTAATTTTTTAACATGGCGTCTTCGTCAATTACTTTGAGAAACTTATCAGACCAGTCAACCGCATTGGATAATTTAAGCATATCCTTTGCTTTGATAAATCTTACATTTTTGGTAACCGGATCGGTTTCCATTAACATTCCTTGCATTTTCAGCATTGACTTAATAAAGTCATGCGCCGACATCTCGCCCAATAATGTAGCGATTGAAACATTTGCGACTGATGAGGTTACAGTTTCAAACTTGATATTATTATCAACATCAATAGTTGGTGGGTCAGGTTCTACATAATCATCTTGATTTGGGTCTTCAATCAATTCTAATTTCATATAAAAATCAACAATATCTCCATCAGAAAGCGTAACCGTCCGATTGTATCCTACATTGTAGTTTCCCGAATAATCATCTTGGCTGTTAATCGTTGGCAATATTTCATCAATTATAGTCACGATTCCGTCTGCATCTTCACGGTATATTATAAGACTTTGTAAGTGTGCTAAATCTGTGATAATTGATAAATCAAATTGTATATGATAGTTTTGAGTATTTCTTATGTAATACCTGCCATTTTGTAAATTTGGTTGTGTATCATTGATTAGCACAATTTGGTATCCATTTGGATTTTCATAATGATTCGTAGTAGGCGAGTCATAACTCCAACTTGCCGAAGTGTTATCAATAACACTGTCCCAACCTCTTTTAGCAGTTAACACTAAATCGGTTGCCGGCGACCAATCTGGCGTAAATCCGGCAAATGCAAAAACTTTATCCCAAATTGCTTTCACAAAAACGGATGGCGTTTGGAAGTTTATCTCTATTTTACTTTCCTTATAATTTCCGAAGTCTGCAATACCGTAGATGTATCCGTCTGCATAATCGTTCGTAAAGCTGCCGGTAAAGTTAGATTCAGTTAATTCGTGGTTAAACGAATCCCATATTAACTCGTTTATTTTTTTATTCTCAATAGCTTGAAAAAATTGTTTGTTTCCGTCGTAGATTGTTAAGCTGTATTTCTGTCTGACAATATCAGTTTTCTTAAATAATCCTATTCCATTAGCAATAATAGTATTACCTTTTACAACTAATCTAATATGAACTTTACGCTTAAAAATGTCAGATTGGTTCCCAACAACACCGAGTTGCTTGGCTATATTTTTGTTGTTAAAAGTCATCGGCAAAGTCATTTGATTGGTATAAGTTGACTGCCGATTGTCAAGCTCTCCGAAGTCGTTAATCTGCTTTGTAATTGTGATTATAGTTGCAGGCTCTAAATCTGCTAATTGGTGGTTAATATATAATTGAATGTCTGACATTAATACATTGTTGAATTTAACTCCTCAATTGATAGAGATATTTTATGTTCATTTTTTCCAAGATTTTCCGAAACAAAAGAATTATCTAATATCTTTATTTGCTTGAATTTCTCCGGAGTTGCCAATTCTCCTTTCTTTCCTAAATATATATATACTCTCGGGCTTTCAACTATGTCTGATAAGTAAAGCCGTTGCTTGCCATTTAATCCAACGGCGTAAAGTTTGGTTATTTTTTTACCACCCTCTTTTCCGAGTGAGTTATATTTATTCATATTCGTAGAATCATCGGCAAAGTCATTCAACCAATAGCCTCTATCTTTTACCTTTGTAGTTACCGTTTTCTTATCCGAAAAAAGCCAATACTTAAATGTTCCGGCTGGTGATAGCCACTTGATATATACAGATTCCAGGCAGTCTCTAACATCTAATTGTATGCTGTCAATTACATTACCTGTATCATCTTTAACTAATATCAAGTCGTTTTCTTTTAATAAATCATCGAAGATCTCACCATTAGATAAAAATAAACGCTGAGGTAGAACTGGCGCAGTGTATACTTCCGCTCCGTCTATACCACGATGTAACTTCACTCCATTTCCCGCATTAACGAAGTCAAAAGGATAACCGTTCCATATTGTTAGATAATTACCTGCGTATGAGATAAACGTCTTGTCTTGCATATACATAGAATCAGGTTCCCCAGCATTAACCGTTTTTGCCATATACCATACGTATCTGATAGAATTGTCTGTTTCAACGGTTCCTGAGTCGTCATATATTTTAATATAAATTGAAGTAATTCCAGTTGTGCCGAAAAAAAAACTACCAACATAACCAAGTTGAATATTATCAGAATCTTTAAGATTATGAGTGCTTGTTTTTAGGTTGAAAATTAATAGGTTTTTTAAATTAAATTCAAAAGTTCCAGATGGCGATGGGTAAATCTTATAACCGGATACTGTTGCGTAAGCCGGTGTTAAAGTGTCTGAATGAAACTTTATAATTCTGTTTGCGTATGCATAAAAAACAGTCCGCCCTTGGTCAATGGCTCCGGGAAGTCCTTTATCTACTACTATTGCCATAACTATAATTTAGTTGATTGTTCTCAACAGTTATTGTCTTGCTAAATTGCCCGTTCTCCCATACGTCCATATCTCCAGATAAGGTAAATGTATTATCAAACATGACAACTTTCAACGAAACATATGTGATTGGCTCGTTTTTATTCAATTCAAATACCGTATCAAATGTATTTTGGCGGACGTATCTTTTTGTCCGTCTTTCTCCTGATTTTGTTTGCCACGCATATATAACGTTATATGGCTGGGTTGGTGTTCCTGTTGCTTTTAGGTGTATCTTTGAGTCTTTTAACTCAAACAGTTCATCTTGAGGTTCTTCTTTTGTGCAGCCAATAAATGCTAATGCGATTAATACAAGTGCTGCTAATACAATTAAGTTCATTTTTGTTTTCATAATGATTTTTTATTTTAAAGGTAACAATTATAAATTATATTTATATGACAAATGTCAGTTTTATGCTGTATTTAAAACATTCATATAACTGGCAAATTCAACCGTTACTGCATCGCTTAATCGCTTAAATATTAATTCAATTCTTTGCGGCGTTATAACTTCACTAATCAGGTTAACGCCACCGTAATCTTTTCTATCCCAACCCTCGTTTTGTATCTTTCTTGCAATTAAGAACGCTAACGATGATACTTTTATGTTTGATTGGATTCTTTTGTCTATTATCCATTGTTCAATCTTTGCTCTAAATGTCTTGTCGTCTGCACTAACTTGATTTGCAGGCATTCCATGTTCAAGATTGTTCGTATAATCATCTCCAAAAATAACACCAGATATATTGCTCATTACAATAGTTAATGACCGTTCCCAATTGCCACTTGCTTTCATTCCTTTTTCATTATACTTTGCAATTAGTTCTTTCTTAATCAGTTTGAGCTCTTTTTCTATAGCTTCAATTGTCGCACTCATAAGCAAAATTGATTAACACACCATCCAAATTAAAGTCTAATATTGAATAGACATCTCTGTAACTAAATTGCGTCAATTTACATTCACAATTTACCAACGAATTTCTTAATGCTGGAACTTCATTTTCAATTATCGGAATTACAAGACTTGAATACCTACCGGAATCGTGGCTGTAACCTGTTTCATTTCCGATTGGTTCTGATATGTCAGACGACCGTAACAGCTGACAGCTGTCAACACGGATATTAGTTGCAATTACACTCCCTTGTTCGTCTAATTGGTCATCACTTGTAATGGGGCTTTCAATCATCAATACAGTCTGTCGGCTTGCCATTATCTCATCAAAGAGATTTTGTCCGAAGTCGGTAGAGTGAACGAATAACCACCCATTTAATTCTGCTATCTCCTGTAACTTTTTAACTATGTTCATAAGTGGGCAACCGTTTTAGATTTACGTCCGTCAATTAAGTGTGTTACAAACATCGGCAATCCTACCACATTAACACCAATTTGATATGTTATTTTACACAATTTAGTTTGTTTCCTTTTCTTTATGAAAATTGATTTACTCATTATCGTCTTTTTTTACTTATTATTTCAGCGTAACGCTTGTCAACCTCTCCTTTTGTCTTGAAATAATCCGAATAAATAAAAACATCTAACCATAACCATTTACCTACCTCTTTCGGATTAGTGCTAAACGCTTGTGCAAGTGGTATCTTTGTATTAAGATACTCAAATCTTTTCATCCGGTCAATTCCAGCCTGCATTGCTATCGGGTCAGGGTCACTTGCTAACGAGCTTTCATAATCATTAATTGTCTTCAACTGCTCTGCTACCCACTTCCACCATGATAGCATCTCAAACGTCCACATTTTCAAGATGTTCGGCTTAATTTCTACAAATTTAAGTATTTTTTTATTAGAAAAGCAAATACTATAAACATTTTTTATACTTTGTAAATCAAATTTCTGTATTTCCTTGCGTAAAAAAGACACTTCATCGAACGTCCACTCATACATCCCTTTACTTTTGCGTCCATTCAAGTAAGGTGATGGCTGTATGTGTTCAACCCATATATCGTATTGAGTGGTATTTTTCAACTTCAAATAGTCTTTTAATCGTATATCTTTTACTTTCATTATCTGAATGCGAATTTTTTGGATTTTTTTTGATAACTTTTAAACTGATCTTTAAAATATTCACATAAAAAGTAATCATCTGTATCTGTTAGGTGTCCGTATTCTTCGTATGTTATTCCGGTAGCCTTATCTTTTACTTTATTCTTCTGTTTGGTGCCGTCTGATGCTTCTTTTACATTCTCATAATCCTCAATTGTGTTCTCGCATTTTGAATTAATACAGTATGATATAGGAAGCTCACCTGCTAATATGTCATTTATAAACATTCCGCGTAAATAAACACTTGGATTTTGGCGTGGCAATCTTAATACTGTGCGGTAGCCATTAAGGTATTTGTTTGTTACAAGCGTAAAAAAGTTAACGCCTCTTTCAAGCTTACTATCAGACTTTAACGAAGTCCTGTCACCATACACGTATATTGGCAAGTTCGTTTTCCCATATCTTTTTACAAATTTTTGCATAGTGTCTTTTAAAGTGTTACGTGGGTATTTCAGAGTTATTTCATCTATTTTCCACGCACTATCACCTTTTGCTTGGTATATAGATAATGAAACATAAGGGTTTACGTTCTCATCGAATGATATATGTAGAGGTAGTTCCGGATCGTATTTTTTATCGCATAAATGTTTATTTGCATCGAACTCCTTGTAAAATTCACCGCCTTTTTGAGTATTTCCGTAATTACCTAATACGTTTATTTTGTATAGATTATAATTTTTCAATTTAAGCGCCTCATATTCTTGGATAAGATTTTCATCTCTATATCCGTAGGTTCCGTCCGGACTTCCAACCACCCAATAATTATCCTTGTAGTTTGTTTTGATTAGCAAAGTAGTTTTGTCTTCTGATAGTTTAACAAAACTATCTTCGCTTGGCAATTTATATTTTGTTTTTTTCCAAACATAAGTATCCTGCAATTTAGTTTTTACCCAACTTTTCTTACTTACAGGGTTCCAAGTAGCAAACAGTATATTACGACCGAATCCACGCAAACTTAAATTAGCCTGATCCCATTCTGACTTGTCAAATTGGTTAAGCTCATCGAATAATAAGTAACTATAACCCTCAACACCTTTTGCTTTTTCGTCATCATCTAATCCTGTTAATATAGCCTCAGCTCCGTTGATGCACTTAAACATTCTATCATATTTTTTCCACGCATTCTGCAACCGTGTAGTTTTTATTGCTAATTCAAAAGACTTCTTTATGGTGGTTTTTACCCTTGCGCTTTCTTTTCTGAAAAGTATTGAGCTTTCGCCACGTTCAATACCTGATTTAGCAAGATACTGACAAATTGATATAGTCTTTGATGATGATTTACCTCCATAAATCAATACACGTCTTAACTCCGGTATCTCTTTAATTGCGTCTTCAATTATAAAAAATGCCGGATTAAACCATTTACGGCTATACCTTATCTTTGCATTATTAGTCTTCATATTCCGGCTCAAATGTTAAGCCCAAATCTAAACCTTTGATAGTTGTTTCTGTTTTTTCCGACAGCCCTAATCGCTTACCAATTATATTTTCCTTATACAACCCAACACTTGCACCGTCTATTTGATTTTGTTCAATTATTTCCTTTATGCGTGTAGAGGTGTCCAAATAGTCTTTATATTCAGGCAAGTTTTTGTTTAAATAATTATAAAAAGTCTGCTTGCTCATCTCTGCGAACACACAAAAACTTTCAACTGACAAAGGTAGTTTTAAAGGAACGTCAATAATAGCTCCTGCATTCTCTCCACCTTTAACCATTTCTGGCTTGCTAACAAATTCATTATCCCTTTGTTGAAGGTAATCAATAAAAACATTCCAAAGCTCGTCAGGTGTGTATCTCTTTGGCTTGCCCATTGATTTGCGCAACTTATTATAATCACGTTTTTCTGTTTTGTATTTTTCGTAAGCCATTATAAATAATATTTATAGTTTACACAAAGTTAATAAATTTATTTTAATTGGTAAATTAACAAGGTGAATGATTGCGCGGGTCAACTTTGATTACCTTATCTTTGTTTATTTTAGTTTCTTTCGGCTGAAAGAAAACGGCATCACCTTGCACTTGTAAGTCTTGTTTCGGTTGGTTTCTAAATCCGAAACTGTAATGGTCTGGTATTTCAGATAACACTTCCTTAAGCTCGCCAACTGTGATTATATTCTTATACGTTACAATTTTTTCAAATGTTTGTAAATTTTGAAACATTTTTGGCGCCATTGGAATATCGCCCTCTATTATAACTCTGCTTTTTGGTGGAGGTGGAGGTGGATTTTTCATCTTTGCTTTAAATTTTTCTCTTTGTAAGAGTTTTAATATTTTCATATCATTATTTTTTCAACCATTTTTCTATTTTTTTCCTTTGTTTTT
>Ga0256843_1000524_pt1 | contig 32778 bp, 52 predicted proteins | sample AlvinellametaG_FD_191572 | JGI IMG/M metagenome (GOLD analysis project Ga0256843, IMG submission 191572) | Pompeii worm associated microbial communities from hydrothermal vent at the East Pacific Rise, Pacific Ocean - Alvinella | ecosystem: Host-associated > Annelida > Integument > Unclassified ...
AGAAAAAAATATAAACAATCATTTAAAAAATAAAAAAGAAATTAAAAAACCTAAAAGAGTTAGAAAAGGTAAAATTTCTATTGATGTATAAATATAAAAAAACAAGGATATAAAAAAAATGAAAACATTTAAAGAGTATATTAATGAAAACAGAAAAGGTTTATTAGTTGTATTAGATTATTTACCAAAAAATAAGAAAATAATTGGTGTTAATATTGATGATAAGAGGAGTTTTATTATTGATGTTATTTATGAAGATACTAGTTATCAATTTTATATTACAAGAAATAAAGATATTTTATTAGATATAGAACAAAATGCTGAAATAAATAAAAAAGAATTAAAACACATTGGTAAAGTAGATAATGCTAATTCAGGTATGGTAGAAATATCAAAAGTATTAAAAAATGATGAATTAATAGGAAGATTTGAAAAATGGCTTGGAAAAAATATCTAGTTTATATTTTATTTATTTTTACAATTACATTAACAGGTTGTGCTGAAAAAAGAATTGTATTAGTACCTCAAACTGAATACTATCCAACTTTCAATACCTCAGATTTCAATACATCTAAAAAAGTACATATAGATATGTGGGTTGAAACTGAAGAAGAAAACGGTACTATTAAAGAATATCTTGTTGCTGATAAAGATGATATGCTTAACTTTATTAGAAATACAAAAGAATTAAGAAGTAATTACAATACTCTTTTAAGAGAAATTAAAGTTTTTAATGCTATAATTACAGAACAAAATGACATACAGTCAAAAAAGAAACCTATTGAAATAGATTCAATAAAAAACTCTTGGTATAAATAAAATAAAACAGGAGTTAATATGAAAACATTTGGTAGTTTACTTGAACAGTATGGTTATATTGTAAGTGAGAAGAAAAAAAAGAAAAACAGTAAAAAAGGCAAAGCTAAATTTAGACAAAAAAGAGCAATGCTTAAAAAGAAAAAATTCAAAATGAAAACAATGAGTTCAAAGGTTCAAAATGAACTTAGAAAAATTCAAGCAAGGAAAAAATAATGAAAGCAACAAGTAAAGAAGAAGCATTATACCTTTTTGTAAATGGTGAAGAATATGATGAAGAAACTTATGATAGTTTTGAAGAAGCAGTAGATAATGAAGTTTCTAGTGCTTATGGAACTAACTATGAGATTGATGGTGAAGAATATTTAGTTTGTGAAGATGAAGATGAAGCAAGAGATGAAGCAATAGAAAACCTAAAAAATCTTTTTGATGATATTGGTGTTTTTGGATTATCTGATTATACTACTAATTGGATTTTAGATAATGCTTTAGATGATAGTTGGTTTGCTGAGGCTATGTCAGAATCAGATGTTAGTTATGCTGAAGATATTAAAGATGAAGAATCAAGTGATGAAGATTTATATGTAAGTAGATTACACGAAGAAATGGTAGAAATGGGTATAATGGAAGAACTTGATTTACCTGAAGAACCTGAAGATGAAGATGAATTAGAGGCTTGGGAAGAAGAAGTTGAAGATATTAAAGATAATGTTAGAGATGAAGTAGAAAATAAAATTGATGAATTTGTAGATAAAAGAGCAGAAGATTATGGAAACCCAGTTGAATGGTTTGAAGATAACTTTGGTAGAGAGGAATTAAGTAGAGTTGCTAAAGATAATTACTTAGTTGATGAAGATGCTGTTGCTGAAATGATTATTGATACTGATGGTTTAGGTCACACTTTAAGTAGTTATGATGGTGAAGAACACGAGCAAGATGGTTATTTAATCTTTAGAACTAATTAAAAGAGTGAATATGAAAACATTTCAAGAATATCTAAAAGAAAGAAAAAGTGATAATGGTTTGGAATTACCTCAGGAAATTATTGATTTCCTTGGGGATGCCCTTTATGAATGTGCTGATTTAGAAGAATGGCAATGGTCAGATGTAGAAGAAATTGAAAGTAAATCAAGAGATGGTTTTTGGGCTTACACTGATGGTGGCTGTTATGTTAATGCTCAAAATACAGTTGATATGATGATTGCGACAGGTTACATACCTAAAGCATTAGAAAAACAATGTGATAGATTTCAAGAAGATGCTAGAGAAGAGGCTATTGAAAGAACTAAAGAAGAATATCCTGAAATTGCTGATTGGGATGATGATGATATAGATTATTCAAACTTATATGATAATGATAAAGGTGAAATTGCTGAATTTTATTCTGAATGTGAGAGTGAATATATGAGTGACATCTATGGAGATTTCCAAGCTAGAGTTCAATATTATAGTAAAGATAATAGAAACGGAGATTTTACAGGTAAAAGTGATAGTATGACTGTAATCGCTCAGATTGGTTTTGAAGGCTTTAAAAATAATGAAGAATATGCTGAAGAAAACTTTAAAGTTGATTTATCTACACCAAAAGGTATCAAAAAAGCAGAAAAAGATATAGAAAAAGCACTTAAAAAAGTTACAGCTAAAGTAGCTAAATAAGGATTGGAAAATGAAAGCATTTACAGAATATCTAACTGAAAAGATAGATAATACAAAAATAGAAGAATCAAACATTACTATTGGTGGTTGGGAAAATTTAAAAGCATTTTTCAAAAAACAAAGAGGTTTTGATTCTTGGGTATGGGAAGGCGACTATGATGAACTTGTAATTAAATTCAAGAAAAATATACAAGCAATTAAAGCATTACAAAAGTCAAATAATAGTACAAATGAAATTAGTGCTTATGGTGATGTTGAAGCAGGTAATTCTGAAATAAGATTATATGTTAGTAAAGAAGCAAAACAAGCAATGGAAAATGGTGGTGAAAATATTGGGGAAGCAGATGAAACTAATTATAAAAATATAATTAGATATGTTCCAAGTTCAGCAAAAATTAAAACTGAATTAACACCAAAAGGGCTAAAAATTCATATCATTGATGTTGTTTCAGCACCACCTTTAGTAACATCAGATGTTAAAGGCATTGAAACAAGAATGTTTAAAGATGTAAATAACCTTATAGATGATATAGAAAGTGTTATTAAAGTTAAAACTGTTAGTAAAGATAAGTATATATTTTTAGAAGGTAAAGAGGGTGCTATTTGGATTCATTATGAATTTAGTTTAAGTGTTGGTAGTGTTGCTGAAGGCAAAAAACTAAAAAAACTTGATGATGCTTTAGCATTTTATAAAAAAAGAAAAACACCTTTTACAGGTTAAATAATAGGGTGGTTCTACCACCTTATCTCACTACAAAGGAAAAATATGGCTAATAATACTAGTCTTTCAATAATTAAAGATGGTTACACATCAGACTCACAAGCATTAATTTCTCATTATTCTTTATCAAGATTTGAACTTGTAATAGAAGATGCTCAAATTAATAAATCAGATTTAGATAAACTTATTTCTACTCTTAAAACTTTTGATTTTTTTCATAAATATGAATTTGAAATTTCTTCAAATTATTCATATAAAGTTTTTACAAATGACAAATATCTAATTTATATGGATGTACATAAAAAATCAAAAAAAGTTTCTGTTACTGTTTATTACAACAATTATAAAGATGGTGAAAAAATATTAAATATTATTAACAAATATAGATTTGAAGATAATGAAAATATTGTTAATATTCATTCTTTTTACTATGATAAATCAAATGATATTAAAGCAAATGAAATATCGAAAATTTATGAAGATTTTAAAAGAAATTCAAATGATTATTATCCATTCTTAGATATTCAAGAACTATTTAATCAATATATGATGGATGATAGTAATATACTACTTTTAGCAGGTGAACCGGGTACAGGTAAAACAAGATTAGGTGATATGTTTATGAAATACCTACTAGAAAATGTTGAAACAACCGAATATGAAGACATTGAAGAAATTTCAGTTGCTTATGTAAAAAATGAGCATATTTTATCTAATGATATGTTTTGGAATGAATTGAAAAATAATGAATATAATCTAGTGTTTTTGGATGATTTGGATTTTTCTCTTTTACCAAGGACACAATCCATTACCACAAATGAAGATGTTGATAAAAATAAATTTATAAGTAATCTTCTTAGTTATACTGATGGTATTTTTGAAAATGGTAATAAAACAAAATTTATTATAACTACAAATAAAAGTGTTGATGAAATAGATTCAGCAGTTCTTAGAAAAGGTAGAACATTTGCTATTATAAATTTAAGACAACTTAAAAGAGAAGAAGCACTAATGATTTGGTTAAAAGCAGATTTAGAACTTGAAATGTTTAATGATTTATTCAAAGAAGACATTATATTACAAGCAGATTTAGGTACAGAAATAAACTTTAGGTTAGCTGAAAAAGAACTTGGTAAAAAATCAAAACCGTGGGCTTTAGAAGATGGTATAAATGTTTATCAAAAATCAAAAATAGAAACTAAAATTGGACTTTAAATATTAAGAATTATCTAAGAATAATATGATATAATTACATAAATTAAATATAAAAAGGTTTAATATGAAAAAAATTATATCATTGTTTCTTATTCTTATAAGTTTAAATACAGTTGCTTTTGCTAAAATGAAAGTTTTAAATAAAGAAAAAATAGTTTATAGAAATTCTTTTACAGTTTTAACAACAGCGTGTGTTAATAATATGACTGTATTAATTACAGAAGCATTTAGAAGTACAACTAATGGTTATGAGTTAGTTAGTTCTCAATCAGTTTTAGTGTATAAAAATACACTAAATGGATGTAAATAAGGCATCAATATCTTTGATGTTCTTATACATATCTAAAACTTTCTTAGTTTCTTCCTTACCCATTGTTTTTACATATTCTATTGCTATGGTTTCATTTACTTTAAAATGATACATAATTATTTTTAAAGATTTACCATCTAAAACTTTCTCTTTTTTAGGATAGTTAATAAAAGCAACTCTATCTAAAGTACTATTTCTAACTAATTTATATTGAGCATCAATTGGTATGTTAGTATTACAATTTAAAGCATTAGCAATATAAATGGTATTTGGGTCATTACTAATATATCTAACTAAGAAAAAAGAATTTAAAGATTTTATCTCATCAGGTGTAGGATTATAATCTTTTTTAATAGCTGATTTCATTATGTTGTATGGAGTTTTTTTCTTCAATTCTTTACCTTAAAGAGTAATTTTTAATAATATTTATAATATAATAAACAAATAAAAGGATAATAAATGGCAGAATTTTTTGATGTTATGAACAGTGTATCAAACAAAAGAGAGGTTTCACCTGAAGATGTTAATAAACATTTTACAGGTTTTTTATATGTAAGAAATTATTCAATACACCCTCAGGTGTGTTATAAATTAAATTTTCTAAACTCAGCCCAAGGTCTTAACTATATTCCAAAAATAGCAGAATATAAATTTATTAGAAATTCAGTACCGAGAGGTGCTAACTTTAAATTTGATAAAAAAGATAAAAATTATGAAATTATAGTTGATGCTATTATGGATGAATTTATGTGTGGTTATAATACTGCTGAAGAGTATATGAAAATGTTAGGTGGTCGTAGAATTATGGATATTTTAAATAAAAGAGCAATGATAGATAATCCATATGTAAAAGACTCAAAGATTTTAGCATTAAGAGAGGCTATTAATAAAAAGGAAAAAGAAATTAAACAAATAAAGGAATTAAATGTTACTTAGTCTTAGTCACACTGATTTAGATGGGATTGGTTCTCAAATTGTATTAAGAGAATTATTAGGGATTAGTACAAAAATGAATACATCTTATGGTAAGATAGATGAATATTTAGATAATGTAAATGATTATTGTTATCATAATAATCCAAAATATGTTTTTATAACAGATTTATCTTTTAATGATAAATTATTTGATAAATTAAAAAATATAGCTGATAATTTTCTACATATTACTTTTGTATTTATTGACCACCACCCATTTGGGGATACTACAAAATGGAAAAGTAATAATTTAAAAATTATCATTACAAGTAAAGCAAGTGCTACAAAACTTGTTTTTAAATATCTTATGGCAAACAAAAAAGAATATAATATTAATAATCTTGATTATACAAGAATTAATGAAATGGAAGATTTTGTCGAGATGGTTAATGCCTATGATATTTGGTTAGAAAAGGAAAATCCTACTTTATTTAAAAAAGGGTTTTTTCTTAATGAGTTATTTTGGGAGTATGGTATTAACCATTTTTATTCAAGATTTAGCTCAGATTTTAAAATTAGAAATAATGACAAAGAAACATATAAAGATATAGTATCAAAGAAAAATAAACAATTTAAAAAGATAGAAGAATCAGGTAAATTATTAAAAATTGGCGATGAAGATTTGCTTATGATATTTACTGATTCTTACCACGCCTTTGTTACAATTGATTTTCCTGGGTATAAGATTTATGTTATTCTAACATCAAATGGAAGAGTTTCTGTAAGGTTAAAAGATTTTAAAAATGCTGAATTGGTAAGTAAGAATTTACAAGAAAGGGTAAGAGAATTAGAAAGTGTTTCTGAATGTGGTGGTCACGAAAAAGCATTTGGTATATCACTAATTAACAATGAACCAAAAGTATTATTAAATTTTGCTAAAGAGTTTATGTTTATTGTTGGTAATGAAATTAAAGAAAATGTAAGAGGGTAAAATATGGAAGAAACAATATTAAATGGTCTTATGACAAGAACTGATTTTTTTAGACAGGCTTATAGTTCACTTGATGCTGAATTATTTGTTGAAACAGGTACAAAAGAAATTTTTGTACAAATTTCAGAATATGTTAAGAAATATCAAACACAACCAACACCTAAAGAAATTGGGTTGGCTATTAAAGAATCCCCTAAATATAATGCTAAATTAAAAGAATTAATAATTCTTACTTTTAAAGATGTTATAAAAGAACATTCTCTAACAAACATAGATTTTCTTAAAGATAAAACAGAAAAATGGATTAAAAAACAAAGATTAACAAGTACCATATTTGAAGCCGCAGAGATTATCAAAAATGATGGAGAATTTGAACCAATTATAGATAAAGTTGAAAAGGCTTTAGCTATATCTTTTGATAGTGATGTAGGTTTGGATTACAATCAATCATTAGAAGAAAGACTTAAATATTATAAAAACAAAGAAACTTATACATCTTTAGGTTTAAAAAGTATTGATGATATTTTAGGTGGTGGTATTAGACCTGCTTCATTATTTATGTATGCCGGCCCGTCACATAGTGGTAAAACAGCCGCTAAGGTATATACAGCGGCTAAACTAGCATTAGAAGGTGATAATGTACTATTTGTTTCTTTAGAAATGCCTGAGAAAGAAATAGCTAAAAGAATTGATGCTAATTTAATGGGTATTACTATTGGTGAGTTAGGTGTTTTACCTGATGAAGAACTAACTAAAAAGTTTAATGATATACCTGATAAAATAGGTAAAATTGTAATCAAAGAATATGGTGCTGGTACTTTTAATGCCTTACATCTTCAATTATTATTAGATGAATTAAAAGCAAAGAAAGATTTTATACCTGATGCCATTGTAATAGACTACATTGGACTAATGGTATCACATAGAGCATCAAAAGTAGCAAACTCTTATGAAATGTTAGGTAAAGTGGCAGAAGATTTACACGCACTTTCTAAAGCATTATATGATTCAAAAAGTAATAAAGGTGTAAAAATGGTTACATCTTCACAACTTAATAGGAGTGCTTATGGTAATCTTGATGCTGGTATGGAAGCAGTTTCTGAATCATTAAAAATTATTATGACAGCAGATGTTGCTATATTACTTCTAACTTCTGATAATTTAAGAGAAAATAATCAGCAAGTGTGGAAATTTGTTAAAAATAGATATACAGGTAATTTAAGTTCAGCTATGGTAGAAACAGATTTTACAAGAATGATGTATTATGATTTTAATGAGGATTCAGAAGAAAGTGCTAATGCTAATATAGATGTAGGTTTAGATTTATCATCAAATAATGATATAGGGTTGGATACTTGTTCTTTTAACTTTGGTTAAAAGAACTAATAAGATAAAAACATAAAAATTAAATAAAATTAATATATAATTATACTATTAAAAGGATGACAATGTTAAAAGAAAGAAAACAAAAATATGAATATGTTTTTAAGTCAAGAGGAAAACTTTATTCAAGAATATATGATGAAAATTTAGATATGAGTATTCTTAATGAGGTTAGATATACACCATCATTTTTTGTAAAAGCACCAAAAAATACAAAAACAAATTTTACTTCTGTATTAACTGATGAATACCTTAAAGAGATTAAACCAAAAAATATTAAAGAGCAAAAAGAACAAATGCAAATGTATAAATCAAGTGGTGCTGTTATATATGGTAATCTATCACAAGAGCAAGGGTATATAAGAGATAATTTTGGTGACCCTAAACAAAATGACCACGACTTTCATACTTGGTACTTTGATATTGAAACTATGGTTGATAAAGAAGACCCAAACCATAATAAAAAACTTGATTGGAAGCCAACAAAATCTGAGAGGGCGGCAAAAGGTATAATAACATCTATTCAGATTTATGATACTAAATTTAAAGACTTTGTTATTTTTGGACTTGAAAAAGATTGGAAAAATCTTTCGGGTTTTAAGAGTGAATTAGGTCAGATTAGGTATTATAAATTCAAAGATGAAGCAACAATGCTACAAGCATTTATTAAACTTTTAAACAAAAGAAATCCTTTAGTATTAACTGGGTGGAATACTAAATTTTATGATTTTCCTTATATTACAAATAGAGTAATTAGGGTTTTAGATGGTAGAGATGATTTGTTTTATTTTGATGAAGACAAAAATAGATTTTTGTTTAATAGAGATTGTTTAAATGGTGATTGGGTACAACAACTATCTCCTGTTAAAGAAATCAAGCATAGAGAAATACAAACTGATTTTGGTTTTGAAGATACTTATAATTGGCAAGGTATATTTTGTGAAGATTATAAAGAATATTATCAAAAATATACTTATACTTCTCTTACATCATATTCATTACAAAGTGTTGGTTCTCACGAATTAGGTGAAGGTAAAGTATTACACGATGAATATGCTGATTTTGGAGATTTTTATAAATTTGATTTTGAAAAATTTATAGAATATGGTATTAGAGATGTAGAAATTTTAGTTGAACTTGATGCCAAACTTAAACTAATGAACCTAGCAAAATATATCAGTTATAATTGTGGTGTTAATCTAAATGATGTTTCAGGTACACTTAAACAATGGGTTTCTTTTGTATATAATGAATCTATAAAAAATGGGTTAATATTACCTGTTGAAAATCAATTTCCTGAAGTTGATGATTACTTACTTAAACAAGCCCAACAAATGGAAGATTTAAGTAATGAGAAAAAAGAATTTTATAATGAATTATATAATTATACAGATGATGATGGTTTTTCTTGGAGAGGTCAAAAATTTGTAGGTGGGTGGACAAGAGGAACAGCTAAATTTTGGAAATGGGTTTTTTCTTTGGATTTTACATCATTATATCCATCAGTTATTATGTTTGCTAATATTGGTATTGAAACACTAATTCAGCCAAAAGATTTACCAAGAGAATTATTAGAATTAAGAGCAAAATATTTTATATATTATCCAAAAAATGTAAGTTCTAAAGAGATTGAACAATTTGATTATAAATTTATTGATGAAGTTTTAAGAAATGAAAGTGTAAGAAATGAAATAAATGCTGTTCTTAAAAAATATAATGTTAGTGCTACACCGAATGGAATGTTTTTTAGAAAAGATAGAAGAAGTACAATTTCAGCTATTATAGAAAATCTTATGAAAGATAGAAAATCTTATAAGAAACAAATGAAAACAGTTGAACAAGAAATGGAAGATTTAAAAACATTACTTGAAACAGCAGATAGTAAACAAGATATAGAAAATAAAATTTTTGCTAAAAAACAACTTTTTGATATGTTTAATGTTTACCAAATGGGTGTAAAAATTCTTATGAATAGCCAATATGGTTCTAATAGTATGAGAGCAAATGTATTTTCAGGACACCCTGAATATTTTAGTACAGCAATTACAAGTACAGCAAGAATAGCTAATATACTTATTTCACAAGAACAAAGTATAAAAATTTCTGAATTAGCTGGTTCTGAAATTATTGAAGAAATGTATGGTAATAAGAATTATTTAGATAATATCGCTCAGGCTGATACTGATAGTTGTTATAATTCATTAGAACCTATTATTATTAAAAAATTTGGTGAAGATTATGAAAAAACAACACCAAGAGAAAGATTAATAGAGTTTACTAAGAACTATATAGAAAAAGTTGCTTTACCTATTGTTGATGATAAAATTAATAATATTTTAGCATATACTTTAAATTCATATTTACCTGAAAAATTACAAGAAGATGCTGAAATTATAGCTGATAATTTTATTTCGATAGCACCAAAAATGTACTTTACAAGAATTTGGTGGAATGAGGGTGTAACATTAGCAAAACATAAACTTAAAATTACTGGTTTATCAACTGTTAGAACAAATACACCTAAACTTTTTAGAGGTAAATTAAAAGATGCTATGGAAATTCTTATTGAGGGTGAAGTAGGTAATGTTGTAGAATATATTAAAGAAGTAAAAGAAGAATCAAGTAAGGCTTCTCCTTCTGAAATAGCATTTAATGTTGGTGTTTCAAATATTGATTATCAATGGGATGAAACAATTAAAAAGTTTAGAAAATGGACAGGTAAAAAATATCTTTCAGCACCTATTAATTCAAGGGCGGCACTTATACATAACAAGTACATAAATGATAATAATATTGAAATAAGAGAGATTGAAGGTGGGGATAAAATTTCTTATGTACAACTAAAAGTTCCTAATCCTACTTTAGAAAATGTTATTGCTTTTCAAAAAGAAGAAGTTTTTGATAATGGTTTAAGAGAATATATTGATACAGATGTTATGTTTGAAAAAGGTTTTATAAATCCTATTCATTTAATAACAGACCCTTTAAAATGGGATATTTCACTTGAAGATAAAAGTGAAATAGATACTGAAGAATGGTAAAAAGGAAAAGTTATGGGTGGTAATGTATCTATAATTAATAGATTTACAGGAGTTCAAACAGAGGCTGATAAAATAGATATTAGCCTTTTTGGTAGGCATTTTATTAAAAAAGAAATAATAGAGTTTTTAAGAGAAATTAATTTATTATCTTTTGGTAATTTTGGTGTTTTTATTTGGAATGATTTTAGTATTATTGAAAATGGTTTTGCTTTTAATGGAAGTACAGAAGCATTTATGAATGATAACATAAAAGATGAAGATTTTATTTTTATTAAACCGTACTTGGGTGATGTAGATGTTACTGTTCCTATTGAGAAAAAACAAATTTTGTGGGATATTTTACAACTAATAGAAAATGAGAAGATAACAAATAATATCAAATATTTAGGTAATAGTAAAGATTCACTAAATTCAATTTCTCATCAAATTAATACTATTGTATTATTATCAAAAGGTGCTAACTCTATATCAGTAAATCTTCAGATAGATTTTGAATTAGTTCATTATAAAGATAATAAACCAACAAAATTTAGCAAGTTTGCTCATAGTTCATCTTGGGAAGATATGAAACTATCAAAATATTATAAAGGTTTGAAAGGTGGAGTAAGTCATAAATATCTTATTAGGTCTTTGTTTAGTGCTACCTCAACTATAAGTAATGGTATAGTTGTGACACCTAAATCACTACCGAATAAGATACGAATAGCTAAAAAGAATGGTAAGCCATACCACCCAAGGATTAAACGGTTTTCGGTAGATATGGGTGTTAGAGATGCTTATGAAGTATTTAAAGATGAAGATGGGAATGATATTTTTATAAATGGTTTAAGATGCTATAAAGAAAAACAAAATTCAGAATATGAGCAAGATGTTTATAAAATAGCTAGTATGATTTTTACAAATATAAAGAGAGATGAAATAAAGTATTTTTGGTCTTTTAATGGTATGTTCTATTTAATTGAAAAATATTTAGATTTTGAAACAAAAGAAAGAACATTAAAAAGATTTTTAGATATTTTATGGGAAAGTGATGATAGCAAAAATATTGCCCAAGAGTTAGAAAAATATGATTATAAAACTGATTATAATATTAAACATTCAGCATTTATGTATTTCATTGAACATACAAAAGGTTTAAGTAATTATAAAAAAATAGCTGAAGAAATGAGTGAAGAATATTATAAAAAATATTCTAATAAATAATTAAAATGAAAAAAGGAAATGAAATGAAAGTTAAAGAATTTGAAGAAAAAATTGCTGGTTATGGTTTTGAGAGAAAACATAGAAATTCACCTATTGGAGATAAAGATTATATTAATCTTAAAACACTTAAAGAAATTGCTATTATTAATGAGGGTGGTTTTGTTAAAACTATAATTGCTTTAGATGTGAAAACTAAAGATGTATCATCTTATGATATTGCTCATCAAGATGATTTTTGGAAAAAAATGGATTCTTAATGGGTGTTGGTATGCTTGATTTATCAATACAAAGTGTTGATAAATTGTGTAACAAAAAAGATAAAGAAGATAAAGAAAAAATGCTTTTATCTTCTGATGTAGTTGTAGAACAAAAGACTGATGGTATTAAAGTAACTCTATTAAAAATTAATTCAAATGGTAATATAAATGATTGGGTAATAGCATATAAAGGAAATATTTTATATGAATATGAATTTAATTATTTAACATTAGATGAAATAAAAACTCAATCCATTGGTGCTTCTCAGTTTAGAATTGTTATAGAACATTTTAAAGAAATATCTCATAAAATTAAAGATATAGAAATAGGAACTGAATTTTTTATTGAATTTTTAATGAAAAAACCAACACTTAGTTCAAATTATTTAGAACATCATAATATGGTTTTAATAGGTTATTCAAAATCTAAGTATGAAATAAAAAATGGCATTTTAAAAACAGAGCCTGAAAAATTTGAAACTAATTTGAGAAATCAATTTGCTTATAAATTAGGTATAGATGTTCCTATGATTTTATTTAAAGGTAAATTACAAGAATTTAAAAAACCACTTAATGAAATAAAAGAATATTTTTTAAGTATTGAATCAAAATATGGTGGTAAAGAAGAAGGTGTAGTAATTACTTTTTCTGATGGTTTGAAATTAAAATGGCAACAAGACTACCAATTAGATAAAGAAGCCCGAAATAAAATCAAAAACCTATATAAAGAAGATTCTATTGAAGATGAAAATATTTATTGGAAAAATATTAGAGATGTAGCAAAACATATTAATTCTGATTTACCAACAAATAATATTATTAAAGGTCTTTGGAAAATATCTGAGTATTTAAAATCATATAAACCATATTTTAATCATAGCAAAAAGAACCTTATAAACATATTAGATGATATACAATTAACATCTAAAATTATGTACATAAAAAAATTAGATGGTAATAATAATGCTTTAATAATAGGTAAGTTTAGAATATTAACAAATGCTCATTATGAAATGATTAACAATGCTTTAAAAAAATATGATGGTGTTGTAGTAGCATTAATAACATCTAAAGATACTAAATTTTCTAAAGATATTAGAAGAAAAATGTTAGAAAAATGTTTTGGGAATAAAATATCTATAATTGAAAACCCAACAGGTAATCTTGGTACATTATTACACAAAAGTAATGAAAACATAAATTATATTGTTTCAGGTTCTGATAGAATAGAAACATATAAACAACAACTATTAAAAAACCCTGATATTAAAATTGAAGAAATTAAAAGGGCTGATAGTTCAATATCAGCATCAAAAGTCATAAAAAATATAAATAATTTTGAATATTTTAAGGAAAATACACCTAATGAAATATCAGAGTTTTATTTAGAATTAAAAGGCTTATATGATGGGTATGTTTAGTGGTAGGGATTTAAAAAGTGAAAAGTATATCCTATCATTAATCAATAAAATAAAACTCAAGACACCTATAAAAATGAAAGATGGAAATGAGTATATTTTAGAATATTCAGATAATATTAAAAAACTAGAAGAATTTAGTAATAATTATAATCTCTTAATAGAAATTATTAAAAATAAAGATAGGTTTATTTTATTTTTTAAAGAGATAAATTCTGATAAGATGTTTAAATGGAATGATATTGATAAAGCCCCTTTTTCAGGTTTTGATGGTAAAACAAATAGAAATTGTTTAGGAAAAGATTTAGCTGATGCTGGTGAAAGAGCAACAATAAAATCAATTATTGATTATTCAAATGATAAGTTAATTCTATTACCAAGTGATACAAATGAAGATTTTTTCATTAATAATTTAGACTTATTTAATATATGGAAAAATACATTCGTACAAACACCTATTTTAATATCTGAATTGATAGGTGGTAAAGATAAAATATCAGAATATTATTTAGAACACGATGCTGATACAAAAAATAAACTAAATGATATAATAATTGATATAACAAAAGTTGCTAATTGTTCTAAGAACTCTTGGAATCCTGCTGATGTGTGGTTAATTAAAAAAAAGGAATATGATTCTATTATAAGAGATTTTAAAAATATTTTATATAATACAGATAATCCACCCGGAATTATTGATATTAATAATTTAATTAAAAATTTATATGATGATAGACTGCTTTACCCTATTTCTTTAAAACAAATTGGTGGTGGTAAAGGTAATATCGAAATAACAAATTACACATATAAACCAATTTCATATAAATTTGAAATGGTTCAGTACCCTAGTGGTTTTGCTTTTAATAATGATACAAACCAATTTTGTACCAAAGAAATAGGCTTATTTATTGCTAAAAATTTAGAAACTGATAATCATATGGTTTTTCAAATGAGGGCTTTTCCTCACGGTTTTAAAATTGCCCAAACTGAAATAACAACATCAGGTGAAGATTGTGGGGGTAGAGTTGGGAAAATACCAACAAAAGATATAGATTATATTCTAGCTATGTATGGTTCAAGTAGGTTTAAGAGTATTAAAGAACTAAATAATTTTGAATGGGATAATGAAACAAAACAATATTATTCAGATATGTATTTTTCCCTAACAAATTCTAACTACTTTAGTGAAAATATTAATTATTGGATAGAACTAACAAAGATTGATGATAATGTAAAAGAAGATTTATCAGTGAAAATCCAAGGGTTGAAAATGTCATATTTTCTTTGGGAAAACAAAGAGCATATTTCAGATATTCTAACAAGGTTTTTACTAGCTGGTAAAAAGATTAATCAAAGTAGTAGTATGTTTATAAAGATATATTAAAAAATTAAGTGCTGTTGTGTTATAATAATACTTCAAAAAACATAACAGCATAAAAAAGGAAAATAATGAAAAATGATTTAAAAAAGTGCGACTTTTGTGGTTGTGAGGAAACAGATTTTAATCCAATAGCAAGTACAAATGAACATAATATTTGTAAGAGTTGTGCTGAGGTATCACTATTTGTTATAGAAAGAGATTTATTTTTAAGTGAAGAAGAAATAACTCAAAGAAAAAACACACAAAATACAAATAATTTAAAAGATAAAAAAGAAACTATAATTGAAAAATATCCAAAAGATTATAAGAAAGAACTTGATAAATTTGTAGTTGGACAAGAAGAAGCAAAAAAAATATTATCTGTATCAATGTATAATCATATGGCAAGAATCAATCATAAAGAAGAAATTGATAAATCAAATGTTTTATTGATTGGTAAAACAGGTACAGGTAAGTCACATCTTGTTAAAACTATGGCTAAGATAATTGATGTTCCTATTGTTAGTTCGGACGCTACAAGCCTTACAGCGGCTGGTTATGTGGGTGATGATGTAGAAAATATGATTATCAACTTATATGTTAGTGCTGGTAAAGATAAAAGTAAAACAGAGAGAGGTATTATTTTTATTGATGAAGTAGATAAAATTGCTAAAATGGCTGGTAGAAATGGTGGTAGAGATATTGCCGGAGAGTCAGTACAACAAGGTTTATTAAAAATTATTGAGGGTACAAAATTACAAATTCCTGCAAATGGTATAAAAAAATCTAATGATAATACACCACAAATTGAAATTGATACATCAAATATCTTATTTATTTTTGCAGGTTCTTTTGAGAAACTTAGAGAAGAAAGAAAATTTGAAGTTAATTTAAGTCCTTTAGGTTCTACTAAGAAAAAGAAAAAAGAAAATAAAAAAGTAATTGATTCAGAAGATTTGATTAAGTTTGGTATGATACCTGAATTTATGGGTAGAATACATTTAATAGCTGAATTGGATGATATTACTAAAGATGTTATGAAAAGAATTTTAACAGAACCTAAAAATTCTATATATGAGCAATACAAAAAATTATTAAAAATTTCTGAAGTTCAGATTGAATTTAACCAAAAAGCAATAAATAAAATTGTAAATGAAGCGATGGAAAAAGAATCAGGAGCAAGAGCATTAAAAAGTATTGTAGAAGATAAAATGATTGACTTTATGTTTAATATAGATGAATATAAAGGACACAAAGTAACTATGGATTATAATAGGAAATATATATTTAAAATAGATGAAGAAGAAAGAATTTAGTGTTCTTTCTCTTTAAAAGGTACAGCGTGAAAAGATAATCTTATTGTAGTACCTTTTTCAGATGTTTTATATACATCTACTTTTCCATCAGCCTCTTCAATGATTGTTTTGTTTAAAAACATACCATTGCCTCTTATTAATTCATCTTTTGATTGTTTTGTACTAAAATCAGGTTTAAATATATTTTTTATTTCTTTTTGTGGTATTCCCATACCATTATCTTGTATTAGTAATACTATTCTTTTTTCTTTAATATTATAATAATCCATTTTAATATTAATTTTTGAAGCACTTGCTTCCATTGAATTTTTGATATGATTTAGTAAAACATTCATTAAATCAGCATTTTGCATATAATTATGTTCAAGAGAGTATTTTTTAAATCTTTCATCTATTTCATATTCAAACATAGAATGTTTCATTTTCATAATATCTAAACTTGTTTCAATAATATTATAGATTGTTTTATTACCATTACTGTATTTAATAGTTTTAAATTTTCTCATTCTATTTAACACACCATTTATTTGCTCAACAGAATCAAAAATAAAATCAAAATCTTTTTCTAATTCTTTCCATAATTTTTCATCTTTTTTCAACTTTCTCTTAATTTTCATAGCCTTACTATTAATAATTTCAACAGGTGAATTTAATTCGTGATGTATATTTTCAGCTATTGCCATCATACTTTGGTTTGTTGATAGAGCCTCAGTACTTGCTAATCTAACTATACTATCAGCCCTTTCATCTAATACTATTTTTCTAACTATTATTATCATTAATATGAACAATAATGGAAATGAATACATAATAGAAAATAATATTTTATCTAGGTATCCTGAAAGTGGTATCAACACTTTAACATTATTAACTTCATAAGCTAACATTAAATGATTTAAGTCAATACTATATCTATCAGTAATATACAAAAATCTATTAGATGATATTTTTGTATGTACTAATTCCCCATTATCAAATATTAATTCAGTTTTATTTTGTTCTATAATAGAATGACATTTAAAGAGTTTACAAATTGATTGATTACTATAATATTTTTCATTAACTATTTTTGTTTTATGATTAATATCATAAAAAATAGCACTGAAAGAAATATTAACATAAATCAAAGTTACCAAAATAAAACCACTAAGTATTTTTTCAATTATCTTTTTTACACTATTCATTCATAAATCCTATTATAAAAAACATAATTAAAGCAATTATTAGATGGTAAAATCTTACACTAACAAATTGTTCTTTTATCATTTCATTATTAACAATTATTATTATATAGTATGTTTTATCATCTACCTTTATTTTTGTTAATGTAATTGTTTTGTTAAAGCATATATATGTTTGTATTTTATCATATTTTATTTTATTTAAGTGTGAACAAATATATAATTTTGGGTATGCTTTATAAAATAACTCATTCTTAAATTTTGCTGATAATATTATTCTTTTTTGGGTATCTAATATAATTGGTGTTGCTACATAAGTTAAAGTACCAACATCAAGTATGAAAGATTTTTCTTCTTGAATGAAACTATGATTATGTTCTATATAAGATTTTACAATACCAATATTTAATTCATTTGAAGTTTTAACAATATTATTAATAGAATTAGTTACACCTAAATTTATAATAAAAAAAGATAAAAATACTAATAATATCATTAAAATTTTCTTCATAGCATCCTTCTTTTTTATTGTATTTATCTATTCTTCATTTTCAAAAAGAGCATTATATAAAATTCTACTTTCATCTTCTGATTGTTGTGATGCTTTAAATACGATTTTTTCAAAAATATTTTCATCATATAAATTATTATATTTTTCAATTTTTTCTTTATTAGACTTTATATAAGGGTTTAAATTATTACCTGTAAAAAATATAAAACTTTTTAAGTCATTATATTGCTTTAGTACACCTAAAATATCTATACCATCAAGGATAACATTACCTTTATCAGTCATTATTGAACCTATAAGAGTTATATCTATAATAGCATATTTTATATTTAGTTTTGTTCCATATACTTCTTGTGTTGCTATGTATTGAAAACCAGCATCTTTTGTTGTAAAAGATAATATGTTATAATCTGTTAAATTTAGTTTACCTAATTCTTCAAGATATTCAAATTCATCCATTATAATAGAAACTATTCCTGGGTTATCATCAATTATAAAAATTGTTTCTTTATTAAAATCAAAATCATCAGGTAAACTTTGTTTAAAAGTACAAGGTATTTTTCTTTTACCTCTTTTAACTTCACAAACATCTTTCATAGAACAATTTCCACAATCAAAATCTTTTATATTATCAAAAGGTTTTTTAAATGTTTCTTCTTTTTTGTCTTCTTCTTTTTTAAATAAATTCCAAAACATTTATTTAATCTCCTTCTTATTCCATTAGTATTTAAAAGAAACTATTAAATTATCTTTTTTAGTTTTTTGACTTGAAACTTTTACATTTAATTCCTTTCTAATAATATCTCTTAAATCTTCAAACTTATCAGTATTTTTTGTTGTGATTTCAAAACCTGCTGGTGTATCCTTAGAAATTGTATAATCAATATCTAGCTTATCTATACAAGCCTCTAAATCCAATCTTTTAATTCTATCAACACTTTCTATAATATATTCTTTAAATGTTTTCATTTTATGTTCCTTTTATTAATATTTATAATCTAAAACTTTATCATAGGTATATGTTCTAATAAAGATATTGTTCCAACAGGGTTTATAATAAAAGATACTATAAGCCCTATTACTGCCAATGCTAGTAGAATCCATTTTATATCTTTTAAATGTAATCCTATTTTTCCTATCTTGTTTCCAATTGTTTGTTTTGGTTTTTCATTATTAATATTCACTTTTTCAGGGTGATTGTCTTTAATAAGCATTAATACATCTTTTTTTGAATCAGCTAAATCATTTATAGCATTTAAAATTATTTCTTTAAATAAGTGTTGATGTATTTCCATTTTATCATTTATAAAAACCATAAAAGAAATTAGTTCAGAATATTCAGGATGTTTTGAACTAATTTCTACAAGGCTTTTGTGAAAGTCGGCTTTATCCTCAGCTATTGCTGAAAGTTGAGTACTAAAATCTTTCTTTAGTTTTTCTATTTTTTGTTCTATTTTTTCTATTTTTTCGTTCATATCAAAAGCCCCTATTATTATAATATTTATAATAATTGATTATGAAAGTATTTATGTATTTAATATTTAATTAATATATCTTATGCTATAATTCCACAAAAGGAGTTATATTTTGGATGAATTAGAATATATGTCAGAGAGAATTGAATATCTTGAAAAATTAGTTAAAAAATATAAATTTGATTATTTAACAGGATTGATGGGAAAACTTGATTTTAATGAAAAATTTTATAGATTATTTGAAGAATGTATGTTTTCAAATATAAATTTTACATTAGTTATATGTGATATAGATGGATTACATAATGTTAATAGAACAAAAGGTTATGCTGAGGGTGATGTACTCATTAAAAAAGTGGCAGATGATTTAAAAGAGAAATTTCAATTCCATCAAATTTATAGAATTTCAGGAGATGAATTTTGTGTTATTGTTAGAGAGAGTTCTGAAAGTTATGATGAAGTTGTAAACAAAATAAGTACAATAGAAGATATTACTTTTTTTGCTGAAAAATCAAAAGGGTTTAAAAATCCAATAAAAATGTTTAAAGAAACTGATAAAAAACTTAGTATAAAGAAAAAAGAGAGAAAATTAGCAAAAAGGGTTTAGTATGATTTTAAAAGATTTAAAAATATCTGAAGCAAAAGAGATAATTAAGTCTAAAGGGTATGTAGGTAATAATGTTTTTACATTAGTACAAGATTTAGATAAATTTGATGATATGAAAAAATGTGAAGATATTATTGAAAAACAAATTAAGTCTTTTGCTTGTGGTGGTTTTGTTCATATTGCTAGTAATGAAAATGGTAGAGGTATAGTTGAATTTTGTGAAAGAAATAATCTACCGATTAAAACATTACATAATGATAAAACAGTTGTACAAGTTGATGATTTTAAATTATATACAACAGCAAGAAATTTAGCAATTTTATCAGCAACTACTGATATTAAAATATCAAAAGGTTTGTTATTAAAGTTTAAAAAAGCAAATGAAGTTATAAATGATTTAGATAAGATTTTAGAAACAGCAAGAAGTATTAAAATATTTTAATATTTTTTATTAACTACATAATAGTTAATAAAAACTATGTTATACTTCTTTAATTATTTAGAAAAGGAAAAAAATGAAGGGTTTCGTAATAAATGGTAATGATGTTAATATAGTTAAATATGATGAAACAAATTTAGCAACTGAAATACCAAAAGCAATATATTCTGTTAAATATAATGATATGGGTGGTTTTTTCTATTTGAGTAAAATAGATGATACATTTAAAATAGATGAAAATGTTTCTGAATTAACAGAAAAAAGAGCAAGTAAGGTTATACAAAAATATTTAGATAGTTCTAAAAATACAGGTGTTCTTTTAACAGGTTTGAAAGGTGCTGGAAAATCTTATATTATGAAATACATTTCAAATTCATTGATTGATTTACAAATACCTATAATCACTATTAGTGAACCTTTTATTGGTGAGCAATTTAATGAATTTATTTATGATATTGGTTCTTGTGTTATATTAATAGATGAATTTGCTAAGGTATATAAAGATAGAGATAAACAAAATAATTTATTATCACTATTTGATGGTATGTATGAATCTTCAAAAGATAATAAGAAATTATTTATACTTTCAGAAAATAATGAACATACAGTTGGTGAATATTTTATAAAAAGACCCGGCAGACTTCATTATCACTTTGAATATGATAGACTTGAAGAAGATGCTATTAATGGATATTTGAATAGATTTTTGGATAAAAGATTTAGTGATGGTTTCAAAAAAGAAATTATTTATGAAACAAACTTTATTATTGATTTATCTTTTGATATTTTAAAAGCAATTGTACAAGAAATTAATATGTTTTGTACTAAAGAAACAAATGAAGAACTTGAAGAATTATATACTGATTTAAACATTGGTTATACAAAAAACAGAAAAAATTTAACATATAAAGTTAAAGTTTTAAATGTAAATGATGTAAATATAAAACTTTCAGATACTAGTCTTGATATTGATACAAATGATATTGCGAGAGGTTTTTGGGTAAACTACAATGAAGATGATGAAGTTCATATTAACCCAAATGATTTAAAAATTAAAGATAAAAATATCATTCTTTTTGTTGGTACAGATTATAAATTAGTTATTGAAGAAGTTGTAGAAACTACAAATGAATATGATATTAAAAAATTATTGGCTTTATAATGTTTAGTTTGAAGCATTATAAAAATATTAAAAATTTTGATGATGTAACAAAATTAAGAATTATAAATCTTGGTTTCATCTCTTTTTCAATGGGGCTTATAGCACCTATTGAAACTAGTTTAAAAGGTACATATCTTTTGCCTTGGGTAATATCTATTTTTAGTATTTTACACACACTAGCAGTTAAAACAAATTCTTATATGATTAATAAATTAAGATTACAAGATTTTTATGATATAGGTATTTTAATACATTTTTTATACATACCAATATTTTTGTTATTCTTTTATTCAGCACCTTTGATGGTGTATGCTAGTTTAACACTAATGGTTGTTGAAGTTATGGTATTTAGTGCTTTTAGTATAAAATTAAATACATATTTAGTAGATAATTTTCCACAAAAAATGGAAAGTTTTCAAGTTACAAGAAATAGTGTTGGAGCAGATTCTTCAATATTTGGTATGTCATTAGCAATAATAATAGATTTATTTTTTGGAATAGGTGGAAGTATTATTGTTTTTGTAATTTTGAATTTATTGCTGTCGCTATGGTTGATAAGTCAAAGAAAAATTATGAGAGAAGAAAATATAAACAAAATAAAGGAAGAAAATGAAAAGAACAAACAAAAAAGTAACAATTAAAGAGGTTAAAACACAAGAGGAAAGAACACCTAAATTTATGTCAATTAATAGTATTATTGCTGAACGAGAAGATGGATATGAGTTTATTTGGGAAGCAATAAATTTTCCTGAAACTGTACATATTATTGTTAATAAAGTAGATAGTAAAGAACTTGTTTTTGTAAAACAAATAAGACTACCTATTATGAAAAATTACCCTAATACAGGTGGGGTTTGTATTGAATGTTGTGCTGGAGTTGTTGATAAATCAATTCCAACAATTGAGATAGCTCGTGAGGAAATAAAAGAAGAACTTGGTTATGATGTTACATCAGATAGAATTAGACACATAAACACTGTTTATAGTGGTCTTGGTTTTAGTGGTTCTAAAACATATATGTATTATACTGAGGTAACAGATGCTGATATTGTTGAAGATGAAGAACTTTTTGAAGAAGATATTATCCCTATTTTTGTTCCTTATAAAGATATAGATAAGTTTTTTCAATCAGATGAAATAGTAACAGATTCAACTACAATGTATCTAATAGAAAAAACTAAAGAATATCTTTAAAGATATATTAAGAATAATATGCTATAATTCTATCAATTAAAAAATAAGGAATAAAATATGAAAATATTTAGTAGAAAAAATGGTTATTTTAAATTCTATACTTCAACAGGTAAACAGTGTAGAATTAAGATAGAGGGTAATATAGCTGATAAAGAGGTTCTTATTAAGTTCAGAGAAAAAGATGAGATTGATTGGCAATATCACGCACCAAGAAAAAACTTTAAAAGTAATCAAGAGGTAATTTGGTTTATTTGCAGTAATGTAGAAAGAGATAATATCATTTTTGAAGTTTTTTCTACTAATTCTCTACCAAAGAATTAGGATTTTTTATGAGCAAACCAAGAGCATTTAAACATTTTCAAACTTTAGATTTTGTTAATTCAAATACAGAAGTTAAAAATACTACACCACAAAGATTTGCTATTAAGGATGGTGTTCTTTATGGTGTTTATGAAGCTAGTTATAATAAGAAAATAAGATTTTTAGGTGATGTTGAATATTGGTATAAAAGCAAACCTATTTCTTATAATGGAGTTAAATGTACTTATACTTATGATGAATTAGTAGATAAATTTCCTGAGTATGTGTTTTAAAAGGATAAAAAATGATAATAGAACCAAAAGAAGTTACATTAAAACCTTATTTAAAAAATGATGATTTTATAGGTATAACATCAAGAGAAGAATTTTTACTTTTACATAATGAAGGTTTAATACCTAGTGATATTTGTATCATAGCTATACACGACCCTGATACACCTCATCACCATAGGGGTGTATTAGAAATATATGATGAGGCTTTGAGTATTAGATTTTGGGATGTTGAAGAACCGATAGGGAAGTACACACCATTAACCAATGACCAAGCAAAAGCAATAAGAAAAAAGATAGAGAGAAATAAAAATAGACAATTCTTTATTCATTGTATGGCTGGTCAAAGTAGGAGTGCTGGTGTTGCTTGTGCTGTTGAGTGTATTAAACATTTTAATGGAGATGTGTATGCTTATAAAACAGGATATAGTGCTGTAAAAGACCATCCAAGATATTCACCTAATTGGACGGTATTTGATAAAATTATGGGTTCTGATTCAAAATGAAACATTTAAAATTAGATGATTTAATTCCTAATAAACAATATTTGTATAAAAAAGATTATGGGGAATTTGATGAAATTGTTATAATGAAGTTTATAACAAAAGTACCTGATGGAAAATATCTTGGTATTCAATACCACGGAGAACCTTTTGAATTATTTGAAAATGAAGTAATATGTGAAATAACATATGATGATTTAAAGGGTATTCATAACCAAGAACAATTAAGAAAATATGTAAAAGTAAATTTCCCTGAATTTTTATTTTAGTATTGTATATATTTAAGTTTTGTTTAAGTTTATTATACTATAATTACAGTAACAAAAGACAAAAACAAAACAAAAAGGACAAAAAATGCCATATATTTCAAAAGAAGAAGTTAAAAACATCAGAGAGAGTTTAAAAAAAGAGTTTGGTAAAACAATAAAATTTAGTGTTACTAAAAGAGATTCAAATGAAGTTTGTGTAGCTATTTTAGAATCAGTTGAAGATTTTTCAGATATTTTAGAAAGTAAAGATAGAAAATATACTCAATTAAATACCTTTTATCTTGGTAATTATGGTGAAAATCATTTTAAAACTCTTAGTAAAATAATGGAAATAATCCAAAAAGTTGGAAATCACAAAAATTGTGAATTTGAAGATGCTGATTATGGTAATATCCCAACTTTTTATATATCTTTAGATATTGGTAAATGGGATAAAGATTGGAAAATTAAAGAGGTTTAATATGAGAAGAATTACTATAACAGGAACATCAGAAAATTTTGGTTCTCCATCAGAGGCTATTAAAGCCGCTAGAGGAAATGCTTTATTTGAGGCTTCTAAATTAATTGATAGAGATGAGGTTATTATAGATATAACTTATCAAAATTCTTGGGCAAACGGGCCGATTGAAACAAGTAATGGTTTTGCTGAAACTACTGTAACAGTTGGTAGTTTTGAAGATGCTATGAAAGCAAAAGAATATGAGGTTTTTAAACAAATTCAAGAAGCAAGGGCTATGAACTTTGAAAGAGAATTAGAAATAGATTCTACTAATAAAGAAATGTTATTATTACTAACTGATAAGTATGGTATTGATAAGGTTATGGAATTATTAGATAAATTTAATGAAGCGGGTTTGGGTTCAATTAAAAAAGAAGTGAAAAAAATATGAGTGATGGAAAATACATAAAAATTGCTTTTGAAGATATTCAAAAGCAAATACTTCTTATAGAAAAAAGTATAGAGGAATTAGAGTTTCTATCATTTATGCACTCTAACAACCAACTACAAAAATTAAAAAACAAACATAGTTTATTATTAGAAAAAGAAGATGAGTACTTAAAAAAGTACCCTGATATTATTTTTTAGAAAAGGAATAAAATGTTTTCACAACCAATAGCAAGATTAGTAACAAGACCCGGCTCAGGTGATTTAAAAGATACTGTACAAATGCCTGATATGATGATGTGTACTTTAATGAGTTCAGCTAGACATTTACTTAATTCAAATACTGTTTATGAATTAAGAATGAATAATATGACTGGTGTAATTGAACTCATTGAAGTTGGTGAAAGTTGTATAGGTAGAAAATGGGGGCATAATTATTATGATATTCCTATCCATTATGGTAAAACCTGTTGGCTAACAAAAGAAGAACTTAAAGAACATTCAGGAAAAGAATATTTAGGTTAATTTTCCTTTAAGTCTAATATGTTATAATTTTACATATCAAAAGACAAAAAGGAAAACATTATGGAACTTATTACATTAACTGAAAGACAAATTAAAAGATATACTAAAAAAGGTATATTAGCTGAAAAATTGGCAGAGATTGAAGGTATGAATAATTTTACTAGAGCAATGAATGAATTTATTGAAAATCATAACTTTACAGAAAAAGAATTAGAAAAAGCAGAAAAACAAGTAAGATATAATAGATTACAAATGACTGCAAAAGAACTAATTGCTTACACTCATTTAAAAGGTTAAAAAATGAGTGTAATAGAAATAAAATATATTTGGGAGAATAAAATGTTTAACATTAAAAAAGATGATAATATAGTTTTTGGAAAAAGCCATTCAGGAAAAACAAGGTATCTTATAATGTTAGCAAATAGTGAACATTTAAAAAAAGATGTTGTTTTTATTAACAATGAAGAAACTGCTGAGGCTTTATACAATATGGGTTTAAATAAAGATATTGAAGTAATAAGCACTATTAAAGAAAAATATAACTTAGATGAATTATGTGATATTCTCAGAGAGTCAAGAAATTTCAATACTGTTTATTGTATTGATAATATTAATATGTTTTTAAAAACTAAATTAACATTGGATGAAACAAAATATTTAAAAGTATATAGTCATTGTATTTTTAGTTATAACTTACCAATATCAGGTATTTGATATGATAGACTTTAAAAACTTTATATATTGTTCCCCATATGATTTTGATTATTTGTGTGATATTCAAAATGAGTTTACAGCAGAATTTTACATAGATGGAGTAACATTAATTCTGATTGAGAAGATTAAAAAGAAAAGGGTTACATATTACTATGATAATAAAAGAACATCTAAAGAAAAAATCAAAACAAAACTAAAAGAAAAACCACATTATTTAAAAAGATGAAAAGAGAGAATAAAATGTCAGATTATGAAATTTTAGAGGCTGGTCTAAATAAATTAGATAGAGAGGAAGCTAGACAATATTATATGGCTTATAAGCAAAGAGGTATGGATAGACATAAAAGTCCTATTGATGCTATTTTTGATTTGATTGAAAATTCAGAAAAAACATCATATAAAATTAAGATTATTAAAAGAGATACAAAAACACAATATAATAAAAAAGTTTATGAAACTTTTGAAAAGTTTATGAAATATGGTAAAGATATTTTTAAGCGTTTCCATAATATTGAGCATTATAATGGTTTAAAAACATATATTGAATGTTATAAAATGATTAATGGTGAATGGGTATCAATACCTATTCCAACAGAATTTAAAGGAGAATAAAATGTCAGATTATGAAAGTCACAAAGGAAAATTAATTCCAACAGAATATACTAAAGAAGAGTTAGTTTATAAAATGGTAGAGGAAGCAAAAGAGAACTCTTGGGAAGCTAGATACAAAAATCAAGATTTAGATAAAGATACTATTCAAGAACTTTTTTGGGATATTAATGATTATGTAGAAATATATGATAAAATTTATTTTGTAGAAGATACACTATATGACCCTGATGATGATATTTATGATATGGAAGAAAATGAAGATGGAACATTATCATATAATTTAAGATTTTATAATGGTGGTTGTGGGTTTAGTGAAGCATTAGATACAGCCGCCGATAGAATGAAATAGATATTTATAAGGAAAAGGAATAGAAAAATGGTTAATATATTTAATGTTTTAATTATGGTATTAGGTGTTATAGTAGCAGGTGTTCTGATAGGAATTAATTTTTATTGGTATATACAACTTTTTATCATATATGCTATATGGGTTTTTATTTCAGGTAAAGAAGGTGTTGAAGGTTTTTTTACAGAGATATTCGCCATAATTTTTTCAATAGGATTGATTATAGGTAATATCAGTTATCTTTGGCAAACAGATGGTTTTGTAGATATAGGTAATCCTTTTATAGTTCAAAAAGAGAAACAAGTTTCTAAAGATGTAGTTCTCTATACAAAAGATGGTAAAGAAGTTCATTTATCTAAGAAAGATATACAATAATTTAATATCCATTTAAGTTTATTTTGTTATACTTATAACTACAAAACATTAAAAGGATTAAAAAATGAAATTTGTATTAACTTTAGATATTACACCAAACTATTATGAAGATGGTGAAAACATTGAAGATTACTTTGTGGGTATTGTTGAAGAAGAAAGTTATGAAGTTGCTTACCAAAAAGTACAAAATAAACTTGAAAATTTTGGTGTGAACTCCCTTATAGGTTTTGAAACTTATACAGAATTATATGGTTTTAAATTACAAGAAGTTCAAAAAGTTGAAATTATCAATTTAGATTAGTAGATTAGTATATTAGTAGATTGAGGTATAATAAAATGAGTAAATTAGAAATTATTAAAGTACAAGAAAAACATTTTAGACCTTTTAATGAAAGAAATATTATCTACAACAATAAAGTTGTTGGTTCTATTTTAATTTTTACTGATTATAAAGATGGAAAATATTCTTCATTTTATGATATTGTTTACAAGGTAAGTGTTTTATTTTACCCAAATCTGTATCTATTAAAAGAGAAATATTAAAAAGATTAGAAAGGAATTAAAAATGGATTTTAAAAAATTTAAACAAATGGCAACTGATTATGAAGATTTTATCAATCTAATATCTGAAACATCAAGAAAATATTGCTTATTAAATGATATAATGTATAATCCTATGAGTGATTACAATAGTGACTGGTGGTTAGAAGATAATATTATTTTTGATATTGATGAAGATAGGGTAATTATTAAATGGGGAGAAGATATTGGAACTTGTGGTGAAACTGATTATGAAGAAAGAAGTTTGATTATTCCAATGGAATTTTTTGACCCTGAAAATATGGATAATGAAAGATTAAAAGCCCAAGAGAAAAAAGAAAAACTTCATAAATTATTTAAAGATTTACAATTAGCAAAAAATGAATACTCTTCATCACATAGCAAAAAAAGAACAATAGAAAATAAAATGAATGATATGAAAATAGATTGTAAAAAATGGAATATACCATTTAAGGATGATTTTTTTAAAGAAGAGTTAGAAAAAATACAATTAGATATTTCAAAACATTCTAAAATTGTTGAGAAAATACAAAGAGAAATAGATGAAATACAAAAGTCTTGATATTTTTAATCTCTTTTTAATATTTGTTTTGCTATAATGCTATATAGAATAAAAAAAGGAAAAAAAATGAAATATTTTTTAGATACAAAAAACCCAACTATAAATGAATTAGTTTATTGGTTTCAAGTAGAATTTACAGAACTTGCTGATGCTATGAAAAATAGTACTCATAGTGCTGTTTCTAACGAACCTAATCCATACCATATTGAAGATTCTGTTTGGACTCACACTATGATGGTTTGTCAAAGAGCAGAAATTGAAAATGTTAGTAAGGTAAACAAAATTTGTACTTTACTTCACGACTTAGGTAAACCAAAAGCAAGAGAAGTTATTCCATTTAATGCTAAAAAACCTGTTCATACAGAAAGTAATAAAAATAGAAATAAACTTCAAACTAAAGAAGTACCAAAATCAGGGTTAAAAACTCACTTTAGAGGACACGAAGGTTTATCTCTTTATTTAAGTGTAGAACCATTACACAAACTAAGAGAGTTAAATGTTCTTAGTTTAAAAGAGGTAGAACAATGTTTAAAAATTATTGGGATGCACGGAACACTTTTTGATAATATTAATGAAGATGGTACTATGAAAAAACCTGAGAAAGTTTTTGATAAATTCATTTCTGAATATAAATTGATTGAGTTTTCAAAAAGAAAACTTACTTGGAATGGTATTCATAATTTCTTTAAAGATGAAATAGAATTATTTAATAATTTTGTTACTCAAGTACGATGTGATTCATTAGGTAGATTTTTTGTATCAAAAGATGGAAGAAAAAATAATGCTGTTCTCTTAGGTACAAAAATTTTTACAGAACAAGATTTGGTTGATAGAATAGAAGATAGATTGGAATTTATTAAAACAAAAAACAAAACAAATATAACAAAACCTTATATTAGAGTTCTTGTTGGTGTACCAGGGTCAGGTAAATCAACTTACTTAGATAATAGATGTTATATTCCTGAAGAAGCACCTGTTATTATTTCAAGAGATGATACACTAATGGAATATGCTAAAGCAAATAATATTAAAGGTAATTATTCAGAAGTTTGGAAACAATTAACTGATGAAGACCAAAAAATAATAGACCAAGTTCTTGAAGATACTTTTAGAACAGCACTTAAAAATAGTAGAAATATGATTGTTGATATGACAAATATGGCTGGTAAAAAACAACGGTCTTGGGGTAATAAAGCACCAAAGTATAAAAAAGAGTGTGTGTTTTTTGCTACTGATTATTTTGAAATTTTTAAAAGATTAGAAAAAAGAAGATTAGAAACAGGAAAAAACATACCTTTAGGTGTTGTTGAAACTATGATGAAATCTTTAACAGTTCCAACTTTTGCTAATTTTGATGAAATTTTTTGGGTGTTTTAATGTATATCTATGAATTAAATTCAAGGGATTATCTATCATATGAAGTTAATGGTAGAAAATTCTTTTTGAAAATAGAGGAACTTTTTCCTTTAATGGATGGTGTGGTAAAGACTATTAATAATAAAGGTGCTAACATTTCTTATATAAATCATATAACATATTATGATGAAGGTGGATACTTTAAAGGAACTATTTCACCAAATACATTATATGATACAAAAGAGATGATATGGTTTGCTAAAATTTACAGGGAAAAATACCCTGAATTTATTTTTTAAAGGAATAAAATGGAAAAGTTAAAAGTATTATTTGAAATATTTGTGGATGGAATTAGTGACCTTTATTATTGGTATCATAATAATGTAGATGATGATATGACTTTATTAGTTATTAGTTCAGTGATTGGTTCTATTCTATTAATATTTGGGCATATCTATATAATGATATTCTTGTTATTATTTGTTATTTTATTTATATTTAGATTTAATTTTAGAGAAATCCCTTTAATAGGTTTAGGTTTTGTTTTAAATTTTTTAATGGTTGTTGTTTTAACACTTGCTTTTGAAAATATAATTTTTGATGCTGATAATTTAGTAAGTACAACATCAAAACACTTAAAGAACCCAAAAGCAGTGATGACTAAAGACAAATATTATTTAGTTTCAGGTAATGAAAGTGTAGAAATAGATGAAAAACAATATGTTTTATTAAAGGCTAATAGTTGTAATGATATATTATATACTAAGAAAGTTTTTAATAATAAAGATTATGTTTTAGTTTCTGAAGATAAACAAGAAACTTTTAAATGTGTAGATAAGGAGTAAAAATGGAATTATATAAAGTTTGGTGTGAATGGGATATTGGTTTAAATGTTAGTGATAGTATAGGTGTTTATTCTCACGAAGATAATCTATATAACCACTTAAATAGTGTTGATTGGTCTTATCTTGGTTATGATAATTGGGAAGAAGTTTTAGAAGATGGGTTGCTTGATATTTCAACAATAGAGGGTTAAAATGTGTAAATTTTGTGATTTTCCATCAAATGAGATTAGTCAAGAATATATTACTGATGAGCCTTTTGAAATTGAAGTGAATGGTTATTCAAATTGTATAGACAATGTTGAAGCATATATTCAAGATAATATTGATACAGATACAAAACAATTAGTTATCACTTCAACAAATTGGGATATTGAAATGGATATTAATTTTTGCCCTATGTGTGGAGAGAGAATATGAATAGAAAAATAGAAGAACCAAAACAAATTATAGTTGTTAGAAAAGATTTAAAAATGACACCTGGAAAATTATCAGCCCAAGTGTCACACGCCTCTTTGGGTGCTTTATTTCAATCAAGGACAAATGATACTGATTTTATATACATTGACTTAGAAAAAGATTCAGCTATTGAAAAATGGCTTAATGAGAGATTTACTAAGGTTGTAGTATATGTTAAATCTGAACAAGCATTAATAAATGTTTATGAAAAAGCAAAAGCAAAAGGTTTAAATTGTGTTCTTATCAAAGATTCAGGTTTCACTGAATTTGATGAGCCTACATTAACTTGTGTTGGTATCGGGCCGCATTTCCCATCAGATTTTGATGGAGTTACAAACAAATTAAGGTTATTACAAGGTGAAGTTATATATAATTAGTTCTAAATTTATTTAATTAAAAAAGGATTTAAAATGAAAAATATAAAAGAAAACTTTTGTAATAGAGATTTTATAATAACTATAACTAATCATATTTTTGAAGCTAGAAAAGATGAAGATAATATGAGAGGTTATAATTATGATTATCAAGATATTAAAGAAATACTTTATCTTTCAGTAAAAAATGGTTTAACTTCATTTAGAAATAAAGGTGTGACATTAATAAAATATAAAAGAGATGATGGCAGATATTCTTTTATGATTTTAGAAATGTGTGGTAGTGCTGAATATCCTGAAATAAAAGTAGTTTCAATTCTTGATTCATTTTCAAAAGATATAGAGTTTAGACCATATAGACATATCAAAAATAGAATTTTTCTCACTTCTTTCATCCTCGAAAGAAAATATTCTTTAAATATTGTAACAAAAAAAGATATAGAAAAGAGTACTATAAAAATCAAAAAGAAAAAAATAATAAGAGATAATAGACCTATTAACAATAGAATTTCTAAAGAAGAGCAAGAACTATTTCTAAATGCTTTTGAAGATTTATCTATTTAAGTTTCATTTAAGTCTAATATGCTATAATTTTACATATCAAAAGACAAAAAGGATTTAAAATGACTAACA
>Ga0256843_1000525_pt1 | contig 32741 bp, 31 predicted proteins | sample AlvinellametaG_FD_191572 | JGI IMG/M metagenome (GOLD analysis project Ga0256843, IMG submission 191572) | Pompeii worm associated microbial communities from hydrothermal vent at the East Pacific Rise, Pacific Ocean - Alvinella | ecosystem: Host-associated > Annelida > Integument > Unclassified ...
CTTATTGCTGCGGGTGTTAAAGGGTGTGATGCCAAAGCGGGTGAGTGGATCAAAAAAATTGCTCCTATCTTAGGCGGAGGCGGCGGCGGTCGTCCTGATTTTGCCCAAGCAGGCGGAAAAGACAAAAGCAAACTTCCTGAGGCAAAAGAAGCAGCACTCTCATTTATTCAAGGTCAGCTTGCCTAATGATTGATTTTGTACTTGAAAATAGAAACTGGTTTATCTTTTTTCATGTAATCTCTGCTGTTGTATGGGTAGGGGGCATGATCGCTATGCGTTTTGCGGCACACTACTCATTTTTGGCTATTGTCTCTCCTCAGGACAGACTTGAAAAGACATCTGCAGCACTCAAACGACTCTTTTATATTGTTATGCCTTTTGTTCTGATCTTGGCAGCAACAGGCGCACTCTTAACAGTTGCGTATGATATTAAACATACAGAGTTTCACTACCTTACACATCTTAAAGAGGGGATCTGGGGTGTGATGTTTATCAACCTTGTTACAATGATGTGGCGTAGAGATCAGACAGATAAGGCGATGAAGGCGGGTGACTTTAATCGGGCAGGTGTTATGTTGGGTGCTATTGGAAAATATATGGTCCCGCTGAATATTGTGCTTGGTGTGATGGCTATCTTCCTTGGAACACTGCTAAGGACTCATTTTTGATACGTCTGGCTTCATCATCGCAAACACGGGCTCTTTTGTTACGGCAGGCAGGTATTGCTTTTTTTCAGGAGAGTGTCGATTTTGATGAAGATGCCATTGTTGCAACGAGCCCCAAAAATTTTGTCTATCAGGCAACAGTTGGAAAATATGAAGCAAATCTCAATGCTTTTGGTTATGAGGAGTATCCGCTTTTGGTTGCAGATACCGTTGTTACATCCCAAAATCAGATACTTCGTAAAGCAAAATGTAAAGATGACGCTCGTAATATTTTAATGACACAAAGCGGAAATATTACAAGCATTATCACCTGTTTTATATACCACTCTACAGAGTGTAAGATTATTGATATCTCGCAAACGGACTATATTTTTAAACCTTTTGATCCTGCTGATCTGGAAGCTTATCTTGAGAGTGGGGAGTGGCGTGGTAAAGCAGGTGCCTGTATGGTAGAGGGATTTTGTAAACCGTATATTAAAGAGGTTCGCGGATATGAGAGTACGGCTATGGGACTGAGTGTTGAAGTCTTAAAGCGTTTTATGGTGTAGCAGCGTATGTTCTATTCAAAAGAGTTGGCGGCATTGAAACGATCCAAAAGGTATCGAAAGCGGGAGATTCTTTCTGAAAATCTGCATGACTTTGCATCCAATGACTATCTTGGACTGGCACATAATCGATCTTTGCATCAAGAGGCATCTGCACGGCTGCAAAAGGAGACTGTTTTTGCAAGCAAAGCCTCTATGCTTGTAAACGGATATCATCAGATTCATAAAGATTTTGAAGATGCTTTGTGTCAAGCGAACGGTTTTGAAGCCGGTATTGTTCTTGGCAGCGGTTTTAATGCAAATATTGCGCTGATTGAGGCATTGGTTCGCAAGGGTGACAGACTCTTTATGGATGAACTCTATCACGCTTCTGGTATTTTGGCTTCGAGACTTGAAGATATAGAGGTGACCTTTTTTAGACATAACGATATGCAACACCTAGAGGAACTTTTGAAAAGCTCAGATGCCAAAAGAGATATTATTGCAGTTGAGGGTATCTACTCTATGGATGGAGATCTCTGCTCCAAAGATGTTTTTGCTCTTGCAGAGAGATTCTCTGCGCTTTTGATTGTTGATGAGGCGCACAGCAGTGGTATTGTCGGTGAAAAACTGATGGGTGTTTATGAGTATTATGGTATTGATATAAAAGAGAATCATATTAAAATGGGAACACTTGGCAAGGCTTATGGCAGTTTTGGAGCTTTTATTCTTGCAAGTGAGCATATTGTGGATTATCTGATCAATCGTGCCAAACCTGTTATCTATGCAACATCACTCTCTTTGTATGATACTCTTGTGGCACATCGCTCTTTGGAGTATATTTTGGCAAATGCAACACTGTTGCGAGAAGAGATTCATCATCGTCAAAAGATAGTTGCAAGAGAGCTTGGAATAGATATTGACGGACTTATTGTTCCTGTTGTGATAGGTGACAACAAAAGAGTGATGGAGATAAAAGAGAGACTTCAGGAGTCCGGTTATCTGCTTGGCGGGATTCGTCAACCGACTGTTCCCCGTGCCATTATTCGTTTGATTGCCCGTTTGGGAGAGTCTCGTGAAGAGTTGGTTTGTGTTACAAAAGCATTGGCAGGGCTCTTATGATAGTGATCGAAAAACTCAAAATTCATTATCAGCAACGTGAATTGTTAAATATTGCATTAAAAATTGGATCTTCTCTTGCTTTGATAGGTCAAAGCGGAAGCGGAAAGAGTCTGACACTAAAAGCTCTTTTGGGTATGTTGCCAAAAGAGATGGAGTGTGAGCTCTCTTATCGATCTGATTTTACCTTTATTGCTGGAGAGAGTGTCGGTTTTGTACCGCAAAATCCATTTACGGCTCTTTCACCATTGACAAAGATTAAAAAGCAGTTTTTTGTATCGCAGGAGCGTGTTTTTGAACTTTTTGATGAGGTTGGACTTAAAAAAGAGTTGTTGGAGAAGTTTCCTTCAGAACTCTCAGGAGGGCAGTTGCAACGTGTTGTTATTGCGATGGCACTTGAGAAGCATCCGAAGCTTTTGCTTTTGGATGAACCGACAACAGCGCTTGACCCAAAAACAAAAAAAATAATTTTGGATCTGCTGCGTCATCTTCAGAAGCGAGAGAACTTTTTAATGCTTTTTGTAACACATGATATTCTCTCGGCAGAGAATCTCTGTGAAGATGTAGCAATTATAAAAGAGGGTATTTTGGTGGAAAGCGGAAAAATGAAACATGTTTTGGCAGATCCAAAAGAGTTATATACAAAAACATTAATAGAAGCAAATTTTGCAAAGAGGAATTTTAGAGAATGATAAAAAAGATATTTTTTGTACTTATATTTTTAGGTTTGGTATCACCTTTTGGTGTCTTGGCATATTATTATTTTAATTATGAGTATGATATCTCCTCTTTGACTGATTATCATCCTGCACAGACAAGTCGTATTTATGATAAAAACGGAGAAAAAATTGCCAATATTTTTGATAAAAAGCATCGCTACTATGCACCTTTTAATGAGATTCCTCCGCGCATTATCGAAGCACTTGTTGCCATAGAAGATACAACATTTTTTGAACACTCCGGTGTTAATTTTGATGCTATTTTTCGTGCAGTTATTAAAGATATAAAAGCAAGAAAAATGGTTGAAGGGGCAAGTACCATTACGCAACAGCTTGTAAAGAACAAGCTCTTAACACGTGAGAAAAAACTCTCTCGAAAGATAAAAGAGCTGATCTACTCGTTTAAAGTGGAGCAGGCTTTGACAAAAGAGGAGATTTTAGAACGTTACTTAAATGAGATCTATTTTGGGCATGGATATTATGGTATTAAAACAGCAGCAGATGGCTATTTTCATAAAAAGCTGTCTGATTTGACACTCAAAGAGATGGCTATGCTTGTCGGGCTTCCAAAAGCGCCAAGTACCTATGCACCGACAAAAAATTATGAGATATCAATGGGACGTGCAAATCGTGTTATTACAAGAATGCATACCCTTGGTTGGATAGATGATGCAACATTTCAAAAAGCTTTGGCAGAGCGACCAAAAGTATATGATGATACGTTGACACAGAATAAAGCACCTTTTATTGTTGATGAGGTGATTCGAAGAGTTAAAAAGATGGGAATTGATGATCTTAGAACCGGTGGTTATGAGATCCATACGACTATAGATTTACGTCTGCAACAGGCGGGACGCGACTCTTTACAATATGCTTATGATTTGGCTTTAAAACGTATTGAGAAATATAAAGCAAAAGATCTGCAACTTCTTAAAATCGCAAAGAGACGTAGAGATAAAAAATTTCAGCTTCAAGATGTCAATGTTTCTCAATTAAACGGTGCATTAGTCTCTCTTGATAATAAAACAGGAGATATTTTGGCACTTGTTGGAAGTGTAGATTATAAAAAAAGCTCTTACAACCGTGCAACACAGGGAAAACGTCAACCCGGAAGTGCATTTAAACCTTTTATCTATCAGGTGGCTATCGATCTTGGATACTCGGGTGCAACACAACTTGTTGATATCGCAAAAACCTATAACTACAAGAAAGATGGTGAAGATATGAAGTGGAGACCGAAGAACTATGAGAAGAATTATGAAGGACTTATTTCACTAAGAGATGCGCTTGTTCACTCTCGTAACCTTGCTACAATCAATCTTGTGAATGATATTGGTTTAAATGAACTTGTTCGCGGTTTGAAAAAGTTTCATATTAAAAATCTTCCAAATGATCTCTCTATATCTTTGGGAACAATGTCTATGTCTCCTTTGGAGTTGGCACAATACTATACCTCTTTTTCAAACAGCGGGGTTGAAGTTGTACCACATCTTATTACTTCTATAGAAAAAGATGCAAAGAGTATCTATACCAAAGAGGAGATCTCTTATGAGGTTACCAAAGCGACGCAGGCCTATATTTTGACAACTATTTTGGAAGATGTTGTCAAGCGTGGTACAGGAAGACGTGCAAATGTACAGGGGATTGAACTTGCAGGTAAAACAGGAACAACAAACAGTAATGTGGATGCATGGTTTGCAGGCTACTCTCCTACGATAGAGACTGTTGTCTGGTTTGGAAATGATGACAATACTCCAATGTATCATAAAGAGACGGGTGGTAGAGTTTCAGGACCTGCTTTTTCACACTACTTTAGAGATGTGTTAAAACTCTATCCTCAGGTACAAAGAAAATTTGAAGAACCAGAGGGGATTATTAAAGTAAATATCGGAGGGACTACAGAGTATTTCAGTGATATCTCCAAACCGCCAAGAGTACAGGAGATGGCAGATCCTGAAGAAGAGTTGCTCTTTTAAAGTTTGAGTGTAATAGTAAAGAGTGCTCCCTCGGGAGTATTTTGTACACGTATGGAACCACTGTGTTTTTGAACGATTTGAGAACTCATATAGAGTCCGATACCGGTTCCTTTTCCATCTGCTTTGGTTGTAATATTTGGTTTGAAGATAGAGTGGATAACACTATTTGGAATACCACCCGCATTATCTTCAAACTCTATCATTCCGTTTGGATGATTTTTATAGATACGAATAGTAATAGTTCTGTTTGTTATATCTTTTTCATTAAAAGCATCAATGGCATTACTGAGAAGGTTTAAGAAGAGGTGTTTAAACTCATTAATCTGTCCATGAAGAATCAGATCTTCTGTAATATCTATCTGTAGTGTGACGGTGTTTTTGAGTAGTTCATCTTTCATAAGAATCTGTACACTCTCAAGACACTCTTTTACAGAAAAAGGCTTCGGATCTTTTGAGGGACGAAAAAATGTACGAAATTCATTCAGAGTATTGAGCATATGTGCAATTTGCATCTGTGTCATCTCTGTAACTTCCTGAATATAGGCTTCGTCAACAGAACCATTTCTAAAGTCATCAAGCAGCATATCATTCATCATACTCAAAGAGTTCAGCGGTTGTTTCCACTGATGGGCAACAGCATCCATCATCTCCCCCATGGAGGCCATTTTTGACTGTTGTCTGAGCATCATGTCTTTTTTGGAAAGAGAGGCAGTTTGTGCAAGGTTTCTTTTATCTATTTGGTGGAGGAAGTAGTTGTAGTTTTTAACAAGTTTTTCATTTCTTTTTTTCTGTTTGTTATAGAGCTGTAGTAACTCTTCAAACTTTTGATGAAGCTTTTCACAAGAGCTCTCTTGGAGCTCTTTGATTTTGGAACGTTTGAAAAGTAACTCTATCTCATTAAGAAGTTTACTCTCTTCCTCTTCCATCATAGAAACCTATTTAAATGCTCTGTTAAGTGCACAAAACATTGCTTTAATGGAAGCGACGGTAATATCATTGTCTGCTCCCACACCAAAGCAGGAGAGTATCTCTTTGCTTTGAATCTCTATGTAGGCAACAGCTTTTGCCGAGCTTTGATTGCCACAGGAGTGTTCTGCGTAAGATTTAATAGTAAAATTATTTTTATACTCTTTCATAAGTGCATTTTTACAGGCATCTATCGGTCCGTTTCCTTCTCCCTCAGAGACAATCTCTCTACCGTTATAGGTGTAGGTTAAGGTGCATGTCGATTTTCCGTTATCCGAGTTGAGTGAGACATCCTTAAAACTAATATGCTCTTTAATCCTAAAGTAGGTATTTTTAAAGACCTCTAAAATCTCTTCTGGACTGAGTTCTCTGCCTTTTTCATCACTGAGTGCCTGTACTGCACGGCCTATCTCCGGATGCATTGCTTTTGGAAGATGATAACCGTAGTTATGTTCCAAAATATAGGCTACACCGCCTTTTCCTGACTGAGAATTGATACGGATAATCGACTCATAAGTTCGTCCGACATCTGCAGGATCAATAGGCAGGTAGGGAACTTCCCAAAAAGGATCATCTTTGGCTTGTTGGTAAGCAAGTCCTTTGTTGATGGCATCTTGGTGCGAACCGGAAAATGCCGTATAGACAAGCTCTCCAACATAAGGGTGACGTGGGTGTGTCGGAAGTTCTGTAACACGTTCAACTACTTCGACAACTTCATTGACATTTGAAAAATCAAGACCACTGTCAATTCCCTGTGTTGTCATATTAAGCGCTAAGGTGATGATATCAACATTTCCAGTACGCTCACCATTACTAAGAAGTGTTCCCTCAACTCTATCTGCACCTGCTAAGAGTGCCAACTCTGTTGCAGCTATAGATGTACCTCTGTCATTATGTGTATGTGTTGAGATAATAACGTGTTCGCGATTATCAAGATGTCTTCCCATCCACTCAATCTGATCGGCATAGACATTTGGTGTAGCCATCTCTACTGTTGCCGGAAGATTGATAATAACGGGACGATTAGCACCAATGCCCCAACGTTTAGTAACTGCATTACAGATACGCGCTGCAAAATCGAGTTCGGTTCCCGTAAAACTCTCAGGAGAGTACTCTAAAAATATCTCTCCGTTATGGTTTGCTTCATACTTTTTAACCAAATCAACACCTGCAAGTGCCAACTCTATGATCTCATCTTGCTCTTTTGCAAAGACTATCTTTCTTTGTGCAACAGAAGTTGAATTGTAGAGGTGAACAGTTGCTTTTTTTACACCATCGAGTGCTTCAAATGTTTTGGCAATCAAGTGTTCACGTGCCTGCACAAGAACCTGAACGGTAACATCATCGGGAATAAGATTGTCATCAACAAGTTTTCTTAAAAAATCATACTCTATTTTGGAAGCGGACGGAAAACCGACTTCGATCTCTTTAAAACCGATTTTGAGTAAGAGTGAAAAAAGTTCAAGTTTTTTGTTCATATCCATAGGATTGATAAGTGCCTGATTACCATCACGAAGATCAACACTGCACCAACGCGGTGCTTTTGTAATGGTATTGTCAGGCCATTTTCTATCTGGCAACTCTATTTTTGGATAAGGCTTGTATTTGCCTTTTGGAATTCGATTCATCATTTTGAATCCTTTTACTACTTGAAATTTTTAACAACACACTCTTACATTTGTTATTAATGGCGGAATTATAGCAAAATTGAGAGTTATTAAAAAGAAGAATTTTGAATTAGCTAAAAAGTTAAAGGATAAAATTTATCCTTTAACTGAGATTAGAGTAAAATTTTACTCTTTTTCCTGATCTTTCTCTTCACCAAAAGTATTTTTAAGCCCTTGAATAAGTGCCTCTTTTTCACTTTTTGTGAGTTTTGCCTCAGGATGTGCCAAGAGGTAAGATGCAAGTGGCATATCTCCCTCTTCAACCTCTTCAGCTGCCTCATCCCCTTTGTTTTTCTTTTGGATGCCCCACATAGAGACATTAAGATGCTCTCTTCCCTCATCAACATGTGCATAGACAAACCATGAAATTGGTGCAATATTGCTGTATGCTGGCCATTTTGTTTCATTTGAATGGCAATCACCACAGGCACGCATAAAGAGTGCTTTTGTTTTTGGTGTATCCCATTTTGGTTGTGATTCTACCTTTGGATTTGTATGATCTTTTCCATAAGGTACAAACTGAATAGCAATAAAGATCGCTATAAGTGAAATTATAATTTTCATAAACATTTTTTCTCCTTTTTTATTCGTAGTGAATAATGACTTTTTCTACAAAAGGCATCTCTTTTTTGATCTTCTCTTCTAAATGGTGGGCAAAATCATGCGCTTCTTTAAGAGAGTCTGTTTTAAGATTAAGATCCAAATGGACAAATTTAAAACTTCCCGCATTTCTTCCGGTAATGGCATTTGTCTGTTCAATCTCATCCTCATCATCTAAAATTGCACGTATTTTATCTATGCTTTCATGATCAAGAGAGGCATCTAAAAGAACTTTAATAGACTCTTTTAAAATCTCAAAACCACTATGAAAGATAAAATAGACAACAACAATAACAGCAATTTTTTCTATATAGACATAGCCAAAATATTGTCCCAAAACACCGACAAATACAACTAAAGCAGTATAAAAATCACTTTTTATATGCTCTGCATCTGCCATAAGACTCGGTGAGTTTAGTTTAATTGCCATCTTTTTTTCATACATAGAGTAAAAGTAGGTAATGGCAACAGTCATACCTAGCACCAAAAGTGCAATCCAGAGATTCTTAATCTCCTCTACTTCACCAAAGAGGACATCTTTTGCTATCTCATAACCTGCAAAAAATATTGCAAATGCACTAATAAGTGCTACAAGATTTTCAACTTTGTAAAGTCCTTGTGGAAAGAGTTCAGATTTTTTATTGGAAATAACAATTCCAACATAGACACTGAGTGATGCTGCCAGATCAGATAAAGAGTGAATACCGTCTGCAGTTAATGCAGCACTGCCTGAAATAATTCCTCCAATTATTTTGATTAATGCAAGAATTGAATTAATGCCTATTGAGTAGAGAGAGATTTTTTTCTTCTCATTAAAGTCAAATGTTCTTTTTTCTGTCACAAAAGCCCCTGTAAAAAATGATATAACATGAAAGAGTATAATAAAAAGATGTTAATAGTTTGTTAATGTGAAATAATGGGAGTATTTTTCACCCCTGTTTAAAGGGGTGAAAGAGGAAGTTAAAGAACTAGCACTGGTATGTAGTTTTAAATTCGTAAGCAGTCGGACGACCTTCATCTGGCCATACATCACGTTCAAATCTGTAGTGTTGATAAGCATTGATAAACTCATCTGTAAATACAGGTTTAAGGAACTCATTGTCTGCAATAAGACCTTCAAGTGCTTCACGAAGTGTATGTGGCATTTGAGGAATACCTTTTTCACGGATCTCATCAAGAGAGAGTTCAAATAAATCTTCATCCATTGGACCAACAGGGATAGTTTGGTTTTTGATACCGTCAAGTCCAGCCATCATCATTACTGCAAATGCAAGGTAAGGACAAGCAGAGCTGTCTGGGAAACGCATCTCAATACGAGTTGCTTTTTCACCTGCACCGTATGGAATACGACAAGCAGCAGAACGGTTTTGGCTAGAGTATGTAAGAATACTTGGTGCTTCAAAACCAGGAAGAAGACGTTTGTAAGAGTTTGTTGACGGGTTAGTAAATGCTGAAACAGCAGCAGCATGTTTAAAGATACCGCCGGCATAGTGGATAGCCATTTCACTTAGGTTACCGTAGTTTCCTTCTTTATAGAAAAGGTTTTTACCATCTTTCCATAGAGATTGGTGAACGTGCATACCGTTACCATTGTCACCATAGAGTGGTTTTGGCATAAATGTAGCAGTTTTACCGTTAAGGTGTGCGATCATTTTTACAACATATTTATATTTTTGAACATTGTCAGCAGCACCGATGATATCAGAGAAAACAATACCGATTTCACCTTGACCTTGAGCAACTTCGTGGTGACCAAGAACAACTTCAAGACCAACTTGCTCTAAAACCTGCATCATTTCAGCACGTAAATCTACCATAGAATCAGTTGGTGCAACCGGGAAGTAACCACCTTTTGTACCTGGTCTGTGACCTGTATTGTACATATCTTCATAGTCAGTGTCTGAATTCCACTCACCCTCTTCAGTATCTACTTTGTAACCTGCTTCATGGATGTTGTCGATAAATTTTACATCATCAAAGATAAAAAATTCGTTTTCAGGACCGAAGTATGCAGCATCTGCGATTCCCACTTCTTCAGCATGCTTAAGCGCTTTTTTCGCGATAGAACGTGGACATCTTTCATAAAGATCTCCTTTATAGATATCAAATACATCACAAAATACAATGATAGTAGGATCAGCAGTGAAAGGATCAAGAAAAGCAGTAGGAACATCAGCTTTTAAAAGCATATCTGATTGGTTGATTGGTTGCCAATTTTCGATTGAAGAACCGTCAAAAGGGAAACCGTTTTCAAGGTTTTCAGCATTTACTGCACTCATTCTATATGTAAGGTGATGCCATGCACCTTTAATGTCTGTAAAACGTAAATCTACAAACTGAACATCATTCTCTTCACAAAATGCAAAGAACTCTTCTATATTATTAACAAAATTTGCCATTAATCTTCTCCTGAAATTTTAATCTGCTGTTAGTATATCTTATAAATAAATAATGAACGGCTTTATTTTGATTAAAAAATAAGCATCTTTCCAATCTGTTTCTAAAAGTGATACTCTTTAATTCAGATATAAATAAAACTTTTATATTTTTTCTTTTTAGGAGATGATTATACGAAAAGTAGAACCCTCATTCTCTTGGCTCTCTACCTCAAGTTTAAATCCGTGAAGGTTAACAATATTGTTTACCAAAAAGAGTCCGAGTCCCAAAGAGTTATTCCATTTATTTGTATTGGCACGGTAGAATTTTTGTGTAATGTTTTGCAGATCTTTTGCGTTTATTCCTATTCCTGTGTCGATCACTTCAAAATAGTTTTGTGCAATATTGATATGGACTTCATCTTCTGAGTATTTATAGGCATTTTCGACAAGGTTGGCAATGACAATGCTAAAGAGTGTCGGATCTACAGAGATAAGGAGATCTTTTTTCCCCTCTATAAAGGTCTCTCTGTTATGATAGTTGATCTTGATATTCTCGACACTCTCTTGAATAAGATTATAGAGGTTTGTCTCTTTTTTTGTGATCTTTTGCTGATCACTGTCAAGTTTTAATGAGAGGCGAAGCGTATCAATCAGTTCGCTCAGTTTTGTACCGTTTTTATGGATTTTTTGGAGAAATTTTTTGCGTATGTTTGGGTTGATCTCTGTATCGTCAAGGAGTGTTTGTGAGTAGCCGTTGACAACGGCTATAGGATTTTTAAACTCATGACTGATGGCAGAGATGATGTCATCTTTTTGTTTGTTTGCCTCTTTAAGGCGTTGTGTATATTTGGATTTTTGCTTCTCTTTTTTTACGATGATCTGGGAAACTTTTGTTAAGAGACTCGTAATATAGGCAAACTCCTGTGAGTAGTCCGAAGTGATATAGGTTGATTTTTTCTTTTTTGTCAAAGAGGTTAAAAATTCGACAATTTTATTTGTCTCATAGGTGATCTCTTGGTTGATTTTATAACTTGCGACAAGAACGGCAATAAAGAAGATAATGATGGCTGTAAATATCTTCATTCCAAGATTGAAGATCTCATTTTGAATACCATTGATCTCTTGTGCCATACGGATATAGAGAACTCTGTTGTTGATAGTAAATTTTTTGACAACATAGAGGAGATCTTTATTGAGTGTTTTGGAGTGTCGGATCTTGTAACCTATGCCTGCTTTGCGTGCCTGCATAATCTCATCACGATATTTATGATTGTCCATAGTTGTTTTGTCTTTATGTGATTCTGCAAGAATATTTCCCTCTGCGTCAATAATAGTCAAACGGCGATGAAGTCGTTTTTTTACCTTCAGTGCGAGTGTATCAAGATTTGTGTTTTTATTGATAGAGAGGGCAAGAAGCTCTATATCCTGAGTCAGTGCATTTTTGCTGGTTTGAATATAAAATTCATAGGTCCAGTAGTAAACAATGGCACCGACAATAATAAAGAGGCTAAAGAAAAGCGCTAAAAATTTTCTAAGAACTATCTGATGAAACTTTAACACTTTTTTTCCTTTTTTTGTGTCGCTATTGAGCGTTAGTTATGGAAATTTCCACCAATTTTGATATAGACAAGAAGGTTTGCTACTGCAATGGCACGAGAGGCAATTTTTTCACTTTTGCGAAGTGCACGTAACATTTTATGATACTTTTTAAAAGAGTTTGAACCCTCTGCCTGATCAACAAGGTTTCGTTCAATCATCTCATAAAGATCGTCTGCTTTGTTCTCTTCAATAAGTACCTCTTCATACATCTCCTGAAGCTCATCAACATCATCAATATTAATCATAGCAATTGTTGTCTTAATTGCTGTTACGGTAGATGCCTGCATAGGGAGTGCATATTCATTAATTGTCTGGACATCAAGATCTTGACAGACATCAGTAAATCCACGAATAAAACTGCGTGTATTTGCACAGGCACGTGAGAGTTCATTCGTGATTTTCAAGTAGGCTACAACCTGACGAAGATCTCTCGCTTCTGGTGTATAGAGTGCCAAAATTTTAATAATGGCATTGTCAATTTCATCTGTTTTTTTACTGATGTTTTTAATATAGCCTTTGGCTTCACTAAACTTTTTTGTATCGCAATCTTTGAGTGCTTCAAGAATGAGTTCATTTGCCTTGACCAAACCTTCACCAATGGAGGTAATTTTGTTTTTTACTTCATTTAAATTTGTTTGAAATGTTGCTAACATTATTTTCCTTTAATTTATTTCATAAATTTGTAGTTTTATTAGTTGATTATCCAAATCTTCCTGTAATGTAATCTTCAGTCTGTTGCTCTTTTGGATTTAGGAAGATATTTTCTGTTTTGTCATACTCAATAAGATCGCCAAGATACATAAAAGCTGTAAAGTCACTGATACGTGAAGCCTGCTGCATATTGTGTGTAACGATGGCGATACTTACATCTTTTTTGAGCTCAACAATCAGCTCCTCAATAGCTCCCGTTGAGATAGGGTCAAGTGCTGAGGTCGGTTCGTCAAAAAGAAGCACTTCAGGTTTTACTGCAACCGCGCGGGCAATACAGAGACGTTGCTGCTGTCCTCCCGAGAGTCCCATTGCCGATTTGTCGAGTCTGTCTGAAACCTCTTTCCAAAGAGCAGATCCTTTGAGTGCCGCTTCAACTCTGTCTTTGAGTTCACTTTTGTTTTTAATACCTGCAATCTTGAGGCCATAGGCTACATTATCAAAGATGCTCATAGGAAAAGGTGTCGGTTTTTGAAAGATCATACCCACTTTTTGGCGGAGCTCTATAAACTCATTCTCTTTTTTAATCTCTAAGATATTTTGATATTTACCTGTCTCAAAATCAAGCAGTTCAATCTTGCCGTCATATTTATTTCCCGGATAGAGATCATGAATACGGTTCATAGATCGAAGCAGGGTAGATTTTCCACAACCACTCGGACCGATAAGTGCTGTTATTTTATTTTTTTTTATCGGCAGTGTAATATTTTTGAGCGATGGATGGTCAACTCCCGGATAGGTAAAAGAGAACTTTTTAATATTCATTACTGTCATAGCTATATTTCCTTATTTTTTATTTCTTGTGATAAATCTACCCGTAAGGTTGATAATGAGAACTAAAACTGTCAAGATAAATGATGCAGCCCATGCCAAATCACGGCTTGATTTTTCAGGTTCATTTGCCAAATCATAAATACTTACAGTAAGTGATGGAAAACTCTCATTAAGATTTAAACTGAAGTAGTTTGAGGTCTCAGAAGTAAAGAGCAGCGGTGCTGTCTCTCCGACAATTCTTGCAAATGCAAGTAAAATACCGGTCATAATTCCTACCTTTGCAGCTTTTATAACAATATCTATGATAACTTTGTATTTGGAAGCACCAAGGGCTATCCCCGCTTCTCTTAGCTCACGAGGTACAAGAGAGAGCATAGAGTCTGTTGTGTTGATAACAACGGGAATCATCATAATAGCAAGTGCAATAGCACCCGCCCAGCCGCTTGTTCCTCCCATCGGTACAACAACGAGTGCATAGACAAAAGCACCGATAACAATGGAGGGTGCACTCATCATAATATCTGAGAGATCACGAATTAAAGAGGCATAGCGTCCTTGACCATACTCTTGAATATAGATACCCGCAGTCATTCCAAGCGGGATCCCGATAAGTGAAGCAAGACCTGCAAGTACCATCTGCCCGATGATAAGATTTCTCAGACCTCCGTCAATAAGGTCATTAAGAAAGAGGGAGAAGTGAAAAGAGCTTAAGCCTTTTAAAAAGAGGGTAACAAGAATCCATGCTAAAAAACTCAGTCCTATGATCGCTGAGAGAACAGAGAGTGCAAGAAATATTTTATTTACAAGAAGTCTCATTATTTAGCCTTTTTCAAAAAGTAGAATTTTGCAAGAGAGATAACAGCAAAAGAGATTATAAAAAGAATAAGTGCAAGATAAAAGAGTGCACTCTCTCCAAGTCCGCTTGCTTCTCCAAAGTTGTTTGCCATTGCAACAGGGATGGAAATGGTAGGTGAGTTGATCGCTTTTGGAAGTTCAAAGATAGAACCGATAAGAAAGGCAACAGCCATTGTCTCTCCAAGGGCACGACCGAGTGCCAAGATAATAGAACCGATAATACCGACTTTTGAGTATGGGAAAATGATATCTTTGATCACTTCAAATTTTGTAGCACCGAGTGCATAGGCAGACTCTTTTAAAACAGCCGGTGTTGTGTTCATACTGTCTCTTGTAATGGCTGCCATAAAAGGGAGGATCATAACTCCAAGAACCAGTCCGGCTGTCAGGAGTGAAACCTGATATCCACCGACAAGATCGGCAACAATAGGAGCAAAATAGTAAAGACCCCACATTCCAAAAATAATACTTGGAATAGCAGCAAGAAGTTCAATGGCAATACCGACTACATAGGAGATGTTTTTTGGTGCTATCTCTGCTAAAAAGACCGCTATCCCCATGGCGATAGGAAGTGCGAAAAGCAGGGCTATGATCGTTGAGAGCAGTGTCCCGACGATGGGAACAAGTCCACCGTAGACCGTTTTTGTCTGAACATCATCCTCTTCATCTTCATCCAAAAGCATATCATCCATATCATCTTCATCGGTAATAGTGTCATCGCTATTTTCATCTGCTGTAGCGACTGTTTTGGTTGCTTCAGTGTCTGTTGTTGCAATAGGTACCTCTTTGTTCCATGCAGGATTTGTGATGAAATCGAGACCAAACTCTTCAATTGCAGGTTTGGCAGCACTATAGAGTGTCATAAAAATACCAATTAAAAGGAGAAAAACCAACGTTGCACTTGCGAGTGAGAGTTTTTGAAAAATTTTTTCCATTGATGTACCTAACTTAAAATTATGATGAAATTATAGTGAAATTTGATTACAAAGAGGTTACAAAGAAGTAAAAAAGAGGAAATATGCCAACTCTAAAAAGAGCGGCATAAAGGAGAAATGAAATTTGAAATTTGTTACTTAAAAGGGCGGGATTATTGAATCCCTTTTGCTTCCCAGTATTTTCTGATTTTGTCTGTCAAAGAGTCTGGTAATGGAACATATCCAAGACTTTTTGCAATATCTTGACCGTTTTTATATGCCCAGTCATAAAATGCTGTTACTTTTTTGTTTGTTGCAGTTTTTTCTGCAGGGAGAAGAATAAAAGTAGCGGCTACCATCGGGTATGAACTCTCTCCTTTTGGATCTGCAATGACAGAGTAGAAATCTCTTTTTGGATTAAGTGATGCTTTTGCTGCTGCTGCTTGAAAGTTTTTAAGTTCCGGTTTGATGAAGTTCCCTGCTCTGTTTTCAAGCGTTGCCATAGCAATATTGTTGTTTTTTGCATCTGCATAGTCAATATAGCCTACAGAGTATGGTGTCTGTTTAAGAAGTGCTGCCACACCTGAGTTTGTTTTTCCGCCAATGTGGTGATCACCCGGCCAACTGAGAGATTTTTTTGCACCATACATTTTTCTCCATTTTTTTGAAACTTTGGAGAGATAGTATGTGAAGTTAAATGTTGTTCCAGAACCATCTGCACGGTGAACAAATGTTAATTTTTCATGTGGAAGTTTTACGCCTTTGTTCGCTTTTGCAATAAGAGGATTATCCCAATATTTGATACTGCCATCAGCAATAGCAACGATAGCTGCACGTGAAAGTTTTAAATCATTAACTCCTGGAAGATGGTAACCCATTGCGATTGCACCGACAACACCCGGGAATTGGTAAAGATTATGTTTTTTAAGTGTTTTTGGAGATAAAGGTTTGTCTGTACCCGCAAAATCAACCTGTCTAGCTTCAGCATCTTTGATACCTTTGGAAGAACCTTTTTTAATATAGTCAATTTTGATACCCGTCTCTTTATTATAGGCTTTAATCCATTTTTGATAGACACTGTATGGAAAAGAAGCACCACTTCCTTTAATTACATCATTGGCACTTAGACCAGCAACTAATATCGAAGAAGCAAGAGCAATTTTGATCACTTTTGTCATGTTTTTACCTTTTTAATTTTAAGATGCGAAAGTATAAAATAGTTTGGTTACGAAAAGATTACAAAAAGGAAGCTCCCTTGTAATCTTTTCGTAACCAAACTGTTATAGACTTCGCCTAACAAAATAAAGAAGGAAAAATAAGATGAAAAAAATTGTTTTATCAGCTCTAGCTGCTTTAACTCTCGGTTCGGTTGCTGCAAATGCAGGTGTAACAAAATTATATCAAGATGCCAATGGTCAGGTTTATACAAAAGCGGGCGAAGGCCGTACGCTTATTAAAACATCTACACCTCTTTTTTCTCATTCTGATAAATTAAAATTTTCAGCTACGACATATATCGGATATGTATATGATGATTATAAAAGTGATACTGCAACAGTTGATTATAAAGATGATACATCAGATTTTGAAATTCGTCGTGCATATTTTCAAGTAAAAGCATACCTTTTAGATGATCCGAAATCTTATTACAGAATTACATTTGATATCAGTAAAGATGTTACCGGTGATGAAAAAGTACGTGCAAAATATGCATATCTTTATTTAAATAATATTTTTGCACATACGGGTGTTGAAGTTGGTCTTGCGCATCGTCCTTGGCATGATTATGAAGAGCATAACTCTTGGTTTTACAGAAGTATTGCAAAAGTTCTTATTGAAGATAAAAAGAGCGGACCGGATCTTTCAAACTCTGCCGATTTTGGTTTGATGTTTAAAACAAGAACACAATATTTCGATGCTGATTACGGGATCTTTAATGGTGAGGGGTACCACTCTGTAAGCAATGGAAACGGTATGAGTTTTGAGTGGAGAACAACTGCTCACCTTATGGGTGTGTCCGGAAAAGACAAGCAGACAAAACTTACATATTGGGATGCATCATTCTTTGGTCAATACAATCAAGGGCATAAAACAGTAGAAGTCGGTACTGTTACAGAGAATCAGGATTTGATCTTTGGAGGATTGCATACGGTATATAACCAACCGGATTTCTTGGTAGCAGCACAATATGTTTACTCTGATAATACTTCAGATATTGCAGGAAATGTTTCAGCTCAGGCAGGTTCAGGTTATTCATTCAATGGTGAGTATCGTATGGGTAGTGACAAAGAGTACAGACTGCTTGCTCGTTATGACTCTTGGACTCCGGAAAAAGCGGACTCTGCAGATGAAAGAGAAGATAGAAGCTATATTCTTGGTGGTGCTTGGCATCAAAACCATAATGTTGAATGGGTTGCAAATGTTATTGTTACTGACAATGAAGAGGGAAGTGCTAAAGAGAGAGAAAATGGCACACAGTATATGCTTACAGCAGAGCTTAACTTCTAATTTTTCTTATTATGAGTAAAACCAAAAAAGGTTTTACTCTCTTCTTTAAAATAGATGGGAGATTAAACTCCCTCTACTCGTAAAACTTTTGTATTTCCAACCATCAATTCGATAGTCATAAAAATTCTTTTAAATACAGACTCCTGTCTATACTCCAAGTTGTGTTTTTTACAGATATCTTTTACTATAGGCTGCATTTTTTGGTAAAAACTGCTTGGCATATTTGGAAAGAGGTGATGCTCTATCTGGTAGTTTAAAAAACCATGAAGGAAGTCGATAAAATCTGTTCCCGTGTTGTAGTTTACACTCCCCATAATTTGGCGAAGGTAGTATTCACCTTGTGATTTGTGCGGTGTTGAGAACTGATAGATATCTTCTGCCGAGTGATTTGGTACGATAACTAAAAATGAGTGTAGATTTGCAAAAAACTCACCAAGAACCAAGAAACCAAAAGCAGTACCTACTGCACTCCATCCCCATGGTAAGAAAAGCAGTGGTAAAAATACAAATTGAAAAAGACCGTATGGCAAGATATAATCTTTCCAAAGTTCACGACCTTTTTTTGTAAAAGGAGACCACTCATAGTCCTGATTTCTGACATCATTCATATTTTTGTTATCTTTGTTTTCTAAGATTCTTTGTGTATTTGGTGCATAATATGCAAGTTTCCAAACTCCTGCAAAGATGTAAACAATTGCATACTTCATCCACATAGGCATTTTTGATTCATGTAGCCACTCCAGATTCTTCTCAACATTATCCGGATCGTCAAGTTCACCTAAATGGTAGTGGTGCATAATGTTATGCTCATACGCCCATGCATCAGGTTTGATCCAGTCAAGCCAGTCAATATAGCGTCTCCACCCTTTTGCAAAACCTGCTTTTGTATAGCGATAAGGAATACCTTCTACCTTATCATAAGCACCATGTAGGATTGGATGTGTAACATTTGCCCAGCGTGTAACATTTCCGACACCGACAAGAAAAGCCCCTATAACTCCAAAAAGCCAAAAATCGAGTGTGGACATTCCCGAATTTTCATAGCTGTTCATAATAGTAACAATGGCAATAAGAATAAAACCGCTTATTGTCGAAATTCTTCCCCATTTTTCAAGTTTGAGAAGATGTTGAAAATCCTCTTCTCCGACTTCAATCGTTTTTTTAATCGCATCGATATCTCGTTGCAACTCCTCTTTATCTACCTCTTCATAAGGGGTATAACTTGTAGATTGTGACACAGTAAACTCCAATTATAATTTTAAAAGTTCCATTATATATAAATTATAATTAAGTTGTGTATAAAGAGGGCATATAGATGAAAAATCTTTTAGCTAATGTAAATATCATTTTGGATAAAATGGCAATAATTATAATAAGTGGAGATTTTAATGGATGCAGCCAAATATATTTGGATGAACGGAAAATTTGTGGCATGGGATGATGCCAAAGTGCATGTACTGACACATACAATTCATTACGGAAATGGTGTAATTGAAGGAACAAAAGCATATAAAACAGAGAAAGGTTATGCAATTTTTCGTCTCAATGATCATACAAAGAGACTTAAAGAGTCGGCAAAAATGACGCTCATTGATATTCCTTACAGTGTAGAAGAGTTGAATCAGGCACAGATTGAGCTTATTCGTAAAAATGAGTTTACGGGAGATAATGTCTATCTGCGTCCATTCTCATTTTTGGGTTATGGTGTTATGGGTCTTTATCATAAAGATGCTCCTGTTGAGACTGCAGTTGCAGCATGGGAGTGGGGTGCATACCTTGGAGAAGAGGGAATGCGTAAAGGGATTCGTCTCAAAATTGTTTCAATGACACGCCCTGCCAATACTTCAAATATGGGAAAAGCAAAAGCAACTGCCAACTATCTAAACTCTCAAATGGCAAAATATGAAGCTATTGACTGTGGTTATGACGAGGCCCTTTTACTTGATGATCAAGGATATGTTGCAGAGGCAAGTGGTGCATGTTTCTTTATGGTAAAAGATGGAGAACTGATTACGCCGCCAAATGACAATTCACTGGCTTCTATTACACAAAAAACAGTTATTGAGATGGCTGAAGATATGGGTATTAAAGTTGTTCGTCGTCGTATTACACGTGAAGAGATCTATGTTGCAGATGAGGCGTTTTTAACAGGAACTGCGGCAGAGATTACACCGATAGCAGTTGTTGATGCGAGAGAAATTGGCACCGGAAGCCGTGGCGCAATGACAGAGAAAATTCAGAGTAGTTATTTTGATATTGTATTTGGAAGAAATCCAAAATATGAGCACTACCTGACATATATAGATTAAAAAAGGGAAAAATTTGAAAGAGAATATACTTATGGCATCGGATATGAATGACTATTTTAACAAAAAGAAGAGTGCCGGTGGTTTTAACGGGGGTGATTTTCATTCCGGAAATAACAATAATAACAAAAAGAGCGAACCAAGCGGTCCTCAGATGCCTGATGTGAATTTTGGAGGCGGAAAAGCGGCACTTGTCTATTTTTTAATTGCAATTGTTGTTGTTTTGGTTCTTGCAAAACCGTTTACTGTTATTCAAGAGGGTGAACGCGGTATTTTAAGTACAAATGGGAAATACAGCGATCAGGCACTGCTTCCGGGACTACATTTTATTATTCCTGTAATTCAAAAAGTCTATATTGTTGATACAAAAGTACGTATCATTAACTATGCTTCACATTTGGAGGTGACAAGTCGTTCTTCGGGAATTAATGCAAAAAAAGCTATTACCGTTCTTGATAAACGTGGTTTGCCTGTCTCTATTGAATTAACGGTTCAGTATCGACTCAATGCACAATTTGCTGCACAGACAATCTCAAATTGGGGATTTAGCTGGGAAGACAAGATTATTAATCCTGTTGTTCGTGATGTTGTTCGTAATGTTATTGGTAAGTATGATGCAGAGTCTCTGCCAATGATAAGAAATAAAGTAGCGGCAGAGATTGAAGATGGTATTCGTGCAAGTATAGACAGCTTGAAAAACAAACCGGTACTTTTACAGTCTATTCAGCTTCGTGATATTATTTTGCCACAGAAGGTAAAAGACCAAATAGAGCGTGTTCAGATTGCAAAACAAGAGGTTCAGCGTGCAGAACAAGAGGTGCAACGTGCAAAACAGGAGGCTCTGAAAAAAGCAGCAGAGGCAAAAGGTGTAGCTGATCAAGCAAGAATTGAGGCACAGGGGAAAGCGGATGCTATTACAATTAATGCAGATGCTCAGGCAAAAGCGAATCTTTTAATCTCTAAATCATTAACAAAACAGCTTTTAGAGTTACAACAGATGAAAGTACAAAGCGGATTTAATGATGCCTTGCGTGTCAACAAAGATGCAAAAATCTTCTTAACACCTGGTGGATCTACTCCAAATATCTGGGTAGATATGAAAGATGCAAAACAGAGAACAACGGCTAAATAATGGAAGAGATTTTAAATAGAGTTGATTGGGAGAAGTCTGAGCTTCTTCCTGTAATTGTTCAAGACAGCAGCAACAATGAAGTTTTGATGATGGCATATATGAATCGTGAAGCCTTGGAACTTTCACTGAAAACAAAAACAGCGCACTACTTTTCACGCTCAAAACAGCGTATTTGGAAAAAGGGTGAGAGCAGTGGACATACACAGGAGATAGAGTCATTTTTTATTGATTGTGACAATGATACACTGCTTATTAAAGTAAAACAAAACGGTGTGGCGTGTCATACGGGACGCAGATCATGTTTCTTTACAGAGCTGGAGAGTGGAGATGTAGAGCTTGATGTTGAGGTAAATACTGAGGCTGCCTATGGTGTCATCGATACACTCTACCATACAATTCAAGAGCGTAAAAATGCAGATCCAAAAACTTCATGGACAGCAAAACTTTTAAGTAAAGGTGAAAATACCATTCTTAAAAAAGTTGTTGAAGAGGCGGGTGAATACTGCTTTGCCCATAAAGATGATGATGAAGATGAGATGATTTATGAAGCGGCAGATCTTACCTACCACATGCTTGTTGCTCTTGCATCAAAAAATATCTCTCCTGATAGAATAAAGCAGGAACTTGCTCGCCGTTTTGATATGAGCGGTATAGCTGAGAAAAATTCAAGAGAAGATTAAGAGCATTGAATGAGAGCTAAAATAGAGCAGTTTATAGCAGGACTTATGGTTTATGACTATATTCTTTTTGTCTCTGTTTTACTGCTTTTTGTCCTTTTTATTGTATTGGCAATTTTATTGAGAAAAAGATTGTCTGTTGCTATCTTTTTTGTACTGTTGGCTTTTGGGACTTTTTTACTTGGTCCAACTCTTGGATATATAGAGCTGCATAATTTTCTTTTTAAAAACAAAACAGAGCTGATTTCACAAAAAAAACTCCATTTTTCAAAAGCTGTTATTGTCAAAGGCCGCTTAAGCAATCTCTCAAAATTTAATTTTACTTCATGCAAAGTTACGGCAAACATCTATAGAGTCAGTAAAAATAAATATAAGAATTATATATATAAATTAAAGCCTTTGAAGAAGATGTCGATAGTTTTAAAAGATATCAAAAGGGCAGAGAGTAAACCTTTTGAAATTATTGTAGAACCTTTTACCTATACAAAAGATTATAATATCTCACTGGGGGCACACTGTAGATGACACTCTTTAATATCTGGCACTATCTTATACTTGCTATTATCTTTCTTCTTTTTGTCGGTGGTGTTGTCGGTGCTTTGAAGCAGAGTGACAGAAAGATGCGATACTCAATGATCTTCTCTGTTTCTCTTATAACACTTTTTTTGGCAGTTTTTTCAATCTTTATCGTAGATAAATATACAAAAAAAGTAGAACTTTTCAAATTAAAAAACAGACGACTTCTCAGTACGGAGCAGATTGTTTACAGCGGGATTGTGAAGAATGTGGGTAGCTATCCGATAGGAAAAGTTACTTTTAGCATTAAACTTGTCAACAGAGGTCATGCAACGGGGAATGTCAAAGGGGCAAACTTTTACAGACCAAGCGGATTTATTGATTTTTTCTCAGGTGGATTTAATGCAAAAGAGAAGCCGCAGACAGTTGAAAAAGAGTTTATCGTTGCTAAAAATCTCAAGCCAAATGAGATAAAGCGTTTTCGTGTCTATTTTAAATATCCGCCATACTTTAGCTCTACAGCACAGTTTGCAAAAGTTTGGGGACATTAAGGTTTAATACTTTAAACCTACTTTTTTGAGTGCTTGATTGATATGGCGAATCTGTCTGTTTTTATCTCTACACCATTGTGGAGCAACAAGAGAGTTGTCATCAATTCCGGCAGTCACTCTCTGCACACTTACATTCTCCGGTTTCATTAAAATTGATTTTACGAGTGTATCAAGATAGAGCTCTTCGCTGATTGGCTGAAACTCTCCTCTGGCAAATTCATTTGCAAGTGCAGTTCGTTTGACTACATAGAGAGGGTGGTATTTTACAGAGTCTATACCCCACTCATAAGCCTGTTTTGATGTCTCAAGCATCATCTCCTGTGTCTCATCAGGAAGTCCAAATATAAGGTGTCCGCAGACATTGAGTCCTGCATCTTTTGACTTTAAAATCCACTTTTTAACATTGGCACTGTCATGACCGCGATTAATTCTATTTAGAGTCTTGTCATATACAGATTGAATTCCAAACTCGATCCAGATCTCTTTTGTTTTTGCAAGTTCACTGAGATATTGAAGTGTCTCATCGGTAATAGAGTCACTGCGTGTTCCGATACTCAGTCCGACAACATCATCAAAAGAGAGTGCTGTATCATAGAGTGCTTTGAGTGTTTCAAATGGGGCATAGGTATTTGTAAAGGATTGAAAATAGACTAAAAACTTTTGGGCTCCATAGTGCTCTTTTTGATAGCTTGAGAGTGTCTGAAACTGCTGTTTGAGCTGCTCTATCTGTTTTGAGAGATAAGGATTTGTTTTTGATTCAAGATTGAGATGAAAACCTTTGAGCTCTGTTACCGCATCTGTCGAGGCAGAAAAAGAGTCGTTTTCACAGAAGGTACAGCCACCTTTGGCAACTGTTCCGTCAATATTTGGACAGGTAAATCCTGAAATATTAATGCCGACTTTGTAAACTTTTACATGAAATTTTTCACGAAGATAGCTGCCGTAGGTATAGATCTGCTTCATTAAACGATATACTTACCTGTAAAACATGCAGTACAGTACTTCTCTTCATCAACATTGGACTCTACACTGCGAAGGAGTGAAACTTCATCAAGATAGGCAAGGGAATCGGCTTCAATAAAATCACAAATCTCCTGAGTACTCATATTGGATGCAATAAGTTTATCTTTGTTTGGTGTATCTACCCCGTAAAAACAAGGATCGGTTGTCGGTGGAGAGGAGATGCGCATATGTACTTCTGAAGCACCGGCATCTTTGAGCATCTTTATGATTCTTTTGGATGTTGTTCCACGGACAATAGAGTCATCCACAACAATAACACGCTTTCCTTTGATGATATCAGTCATTGGAGAGAGTTTCATCTTTACTTTAAGATCACGCATCTCTTGTGTAGGCTCGATAAATGTACGACCTATGTAGTGGTTACGCATAATACCCATCTCGTACGGAATACCGCTCTCTTGGGCATAACCGATTGCAGAAGGAACACCGCCATCAGGAACAGGGATAACAAGATCTGCCTCTACAGGCTGAATACGTGCAAGCTCTTTTCCCATATTTTTTCTTGCTTCATAGACAGATTGTCCAAAAACAGAAGAGTCCGGTCGTGCAAAGTAAACATATTCAAAAATACAGTGTTTTGGAGTAGGTTCAAAGATCTGAATACTTTTTGGTGCCTTGTCTTCTTCAAAAATAAGGAGTTCTCCTGGTTTTACATCCCGAATAAATGTCGCACCGACAAGATCAAAAGCACAGGTTTCTGAGGCAACAATATAGCCTCCGTTTGGAAGACGTCCGAGACTGAGTGGTCGAAAACCAAATCTGTCCCGCATTGCAAACATTTTTGTTCGGCTTAAAAAGAGGAGTGAAAATGCTCCCTCAATGCGTCCGACTGCATCGATAATACGATCAAGAAGTTTGTCTTTGGAGCTTTTTGCAATAAGGTGAATAAGATTTTCCGTATCCATAAACGTTTGGAAGATTGCACCTTTTTCAATCAGTGCATCTCTTACCTCTTCTGCATTGGTAAGATTTCCGTTGTGGACAATAGCCATCTCTCCCAGATCATAACGTGCAAAGACAGGTTGTGCATCTAAAATAGAGTCATTTCCTGCTGTTGAGTATCTTGTATGTCCGACTGCTGCAGAGCCTTGCAGTGTTTTTAGATTATTTTCGTTAAAAACTTTCATAACAAGACCACGATCTTTAATCGTGTGAACTTTGTGTCCGTCTGCCGAAGAGATTCCGGCAGCTTCCTGCCCACGGTGTTGGAGTGCATGCAGAGAAAAGTAAGCAAGTTTAGAAGCCTCTTCGTGTCCAAAAATCCCTACAACTGCACATTTTTCGTTCATGTTTTCGCGCAAATTTTATCCTTCGCAATAGTTCTCAAAATATTGGTGCAATTATACTCAAAATAGCTTAAAGCGGAACTTTCTATAATTGGAACTTTTTTTGCTTTATTTTATTTAAATATTGGAGAAAAGGCCGTTTGTATGGATATTGTTTTACGTAATAATCTTATTCTTATTACAACCGGATTTGAAACACTCAATTCAGAATGGATGCGTGAATTTCTCAATAAACACACTCGTGGTATGCTCTTTTTACCCAAGGCTGTTCTTATTTTCAGAAATGAGACACTCAAAGAGGTTCGCGAAGCTTTTATACGAAAACTGAGTGAACATCATGCCAAAACACATGATTTTAATCATGAATTTTTTCTTCGTTCCATGTTAAAATTTGGAACACAGCCAATCAAAATAGAACTTGATAAACTTGAAGAGCCTGAGATTGTCAAAGTACATCTCTATGCTTATGATAAAAATACCGTACTTATCTCTCTGGATTCTCCAAACTCATGGGTTACAAACTATTTGCGATCGCAGCTTGAGGTTTATGTGGAGCGTGGTACAGATATCTCTTTGGTTGTCGATTTGAGTGACTATAAGGCAAAAGCCCGTTTTGAAAAAGCACTTAACAAGCGCCATATTCTGCATTATCAGATACAGTACAGTTATGATAACCGTTTTATGTCAAAGCTCTACAGTGATTTTGCAAACTTCTCTTTTGGAGATTTGACACAGGCGGATGAGCTTGCGGAGAAAAAAGAGTTTTATACTATTTTGGAGTGTCCGGTCGGAGCCTCTCAGGATGCTTTGAAAAAGAGTTATAAAAAACTTACAAAAGTCTATCATCCCGATAAAATCATTCATGAAGCACCACACATGGTGGCGCACTATACACAAAAATTTCAGCTCTTGCAGGAAGCCTATCAGGCGTTAAGAGTCATTAACGGATAAGCAGGTTTGTCTGTTTGTGGCTTTGTCTTGACAAGTGCTTTGAAATCTTCACTGCTGTAGAGTGCCAAAGAGGCACTCTGCATCTGTTGAAGTTCATTGGAAAATCCCCGTTTTGAAAAGAAGATAATCTGATCTGCTTCGATCCCAAGTTTTTGGCACTTCTCTCTTATTTTATGGAGCTCTTTTTTATTGATTTTGTGATTTGTCCATTTGCATTCGCCTACATAGATACGTCCCTGTTTTGTTACTGTTAAAATATCAATCTCAAGGTTGGCATCCCAATAGCTTCCCGAGCTCAGAATATTTTCATCTCGGAGATGGTAGTTGAGTAAGATCTCAGAGAGCTCCTCATATACAAGGCTTGTATAGCTGTTTTGACGCAGTTGAAAATCCTGTAAAAATTTTTTATATTCACCTGCTTCGATCTCTTTGATATGCGGAATGACAAAGTAGAACCAAAACCTGAGAAAAGGGTAGGTAAAGAGCACTTTGTGTGAGATGCGGTGGCGTGCTTCCTGACGTTTGAGTTTCATTCGGGGATAACGCTCTCTTGGATGCTCTTCCCGAGAATACTCAAGTTGTATAAGTCCTCTCTCCTGTAGATAGTTGAGCGCTGCACCGCCATTACCGTTGTTAAGTCCTGCTTTGTTAAAAGCAGAAAATATACGGCGATCACCTGTAGCCAAAGCTTTGAGCAGTTTTCGATTGAGAATATCATTGCGTGTGAGTGTACGCATCTGCTCATCAATAGTTTTGAAATTGTTTAAAATAACATGTTCAATAAGTTCACTCAGGGGTTGCGTTGTATCTATTTTGAGATCAAGACCTCCAAAAAGAGCAAAGCAGGCAATCTGTGTCTCCATATCATCAGGAAAATTATTAAAATAAAAAGATCGGAACTGTTCAAGGAGTCTGTTTTGCATTATTTACAGTGTAGGTTATATTTGTTAAGAGGAATCTCTTTTGAAGGTACTGAAAAACAGTAGCCTTGAGAGTAGTGAATACCTAGTTTTTCAATAATATCTTGAATCTCTTTATTCTCTACAAATTCTGCAATAGTTTCAATATTCATTGTGTGTGCAAAGTTTGATATTGCCTGTGTAATTTGCAGACTTTTTTCATTTTCAAGGAGTGTTTTTATATATTTTCCATCTATTTTTATAAAATCTATATCGATCTCTGTGAGTCTTTCAAAGTTGGAATACTCTACCCCAAAATCATCAATAGCCAGTTTAAAACCCATTTCTTTTAGCTGTTGTAACTGCTTAATATTGTTTTTAGTGCCGTTTGATGTTATGCCTTCCAAAATTTCCAGCGTAATTCGTTCTGCTTTGATATTGTATTTTTGAAGGTTTTCAAGTAGAAACTCTTTAAGCTGTTTAGTTGCAAGATCATGCTCTGTAATGTTAATGGAGAGTTGAATCTCTGGGGAAAGTGTTGTAAGATACTGAAAACTTTTTTTGATCATAATTTTTGTGATTTCATGGATAAATCCACTGCTTTGCGCAATATTGATAAAGTAGTAAGGTGTATATATATCACCGTTGTGTTCAAGTCTTGCCAAAGCTTCATATTTATATATTTTTTTTGTTTTGTTATCATAGATTCCTTGAAAATAGGGTATGATTTTTGTACCGTTTTCTCTGTATATTGCTTCATAAAGCAGTGCATTGAATTTAATAAAGTTGGTATCAAGACTTTTTTCTCTGTAGTACATAAAATAGGAGAAGGGATATTTTTTTGCTTCATGAACGGCAATAGAGAGTTTGGAGATAAGCTTATCAAGTTTTGTCGGTGCCACTCCAAAACTAAAATCAATTTGAATACTAAGATCTTTTTGGATGATTTTTATAGGTTTGTTTGCAAACTGGTATTTAATATTTTTAATTTCCTGTTTTGGTTGTTCAGAAAAAAACAAGAACTCATCGCCGTTAAGACGGTAGATCTTCCGTTTGAGCAGATGCTCTATACGGATGACACAGGTTCTTAAAATTTTATCTCCCGTATCAAAACCATAGTAGGCATTGAGCTTACTAAAATTTCGTATATTTAAGATAACAGTTTTTGTATGGAGATTTTTTAGTCTGTCAACATCAAATTTTGTTTTTTTATAAGCCCCTGTTATTGTATCTATATAGAGAAGTTTAGTTTTCTCTTCAAGTTGTTTTTTTATCTCCTGATCAAGGTTATTGATAAGCAGTGCATTTTTTTTATACTCTTTTAGTGCAAGATAGACAATAGCTAGAAAGAGAAGAGAAAAGAGCAGCAGTGTAATATGTAAAAAAAGATTTTTTTGTCCAAGATAGAATTTATCTGTAATAAATGCTGTATAGTAAGCAACAGTTTTGTTTGAAAAGTTTTTAATAGGAATAGTAATAACATAGTACCCCGGTTGAAAATAGGAGTTTGGATTGGCTATATATTTATATGTTTTTATATGAATGAGTTTATCAGGAGTGTAGTGCCTGAGCATTTTTAAAATTTGGGGAGATATAGTACTGCTGTTTGCCACATTATATTTATCAATAAAAATTTTAGAGAGTGGATATTGTAAACGCTGAAAAAAACGTTTGTCAATTAAAATGGCAGAGTAAATAGCATTTTTTTCCAAGTTTTTAGAGATCGAATTAAAATAGGTTATCGCTTCAATAATACCTAAAAAGTGATGTTTTTCATCATAAATAGGAGCTATACCTTTAAAGGCAACGCTGAACTTTCCTATGCTGATCCCATAAGAGGCTTTTGGATTTTTGTAGAGTCTTTTAAGATCATCTCTTGCATCAAGTACATAGTTTCCAAGATCCTGTTTTGTCCATGAAAAGTATCGTTGGTAGCCATCTTTGTCAACAATATGGATGCGGATATTATGATAGTTTAAATACTCTTTTGGAATAGTGATAAAGTGAGAAGTATAGAGTTTTGAGAACTTTTTTTCTTGAAGAATTTTTATAAGTTGTTTGTTTTTTGCAATATTTTTTGCAATAGTAAAAGTATCTAACTCCTTTTGGTGGATCAAATTTGTAATTTCATCTTTTACACTGTCTGTATAACTTTTTTCACTGTTATAAATAAAGTTTTCTAGTAAAAAAAAGTAAAAAATGAAAAGTGAAAAAAATAATATAAGAAAAATATAAATATATTTTTTTGTTCTTATGAGCATGATTTCTCTTTTAAAACTTATCTGGAAATATAGTATATCTTAAAAAATCTGAAAAGTAGCTAGTATAAAATAGTACTGTTTTAAGATTCACTTAACAAGATAGTGATAAAATAAACTCTTGGATATATAAAAATAGTAGGAATTTTTTAATGATTTATTGTGATCAGACTTATGCTTTACAGAGAGATGATTACAAGATTTTGGTTGTTGAAGATTCTGAATTTATAAACAAAACAATCGCTTCTATGCTCTCAAAATACAGTGCCTACTCTGTAGAACAGGCATATACATTCAAACAGGCAAATTTTTTACTGCAAGAGAAACATTATGATTTTGTTATTTTGGATCTGAACCTTCCCGATGCAGATGGGGAAGAGTTGGTTATCGAGATCAAAAAGATAACAGAAGCAAAAATTATTATTTTGACCTCTGAGGTAGATATTCAGATACGGGAGACACTTTTTAAAAAAGGTATTTTGGATTATCTGGTAAAAGAGAGTGACTTCTCCTCTATTGTAAAGATGATCCATTTCTCTATAGAAGCTACTGAAAAGAATCGATCTGATACTGTTTTGGTTATTGATGATTCCAAGTTTATGTGTAAACAGCTTGAATCTATTTTAAAAATAAGAAATTATAATGTTGAAATTGCATGGAGTACAGAGGCAGGATTGGCATCCTTGCAGAGTAAAAATATCAATACCATAGTTTTGGATATGGAGCTTCCCGATAAGCACGGATTGGAGTTTTTACGGGAACTCAAAGATATAGACGAATATTGTCATATACCTGTAATCATTATCTCCGGAACCAATGATCCCGAAGTAGTCAGGAGTGCATTAAAAACAGGTGCTTCTGATTTTATAAAAAAACCTTTTAATATAGAAGAGTTTATTCTTAAAGTTGATCTCTCTGTAGAGACAAACAGAAAATATGTTGAGGCTATGTGTGCCCAAAAAATGTTGAGTGAATATAAAGATGCTGTCGATGAAGCCTCTTTTGTGAGTAAGACAGATACAAGAGGGATCATTACCTATGCCAATGATCTCTTTTGTAAACTTTCAGGATATACAAAAGAGGAGCTTATAGGTGCTCCTCATAACATAGTACGCCATCCTGATATGCCCGCAGATGTTTTTAAAGAGATATGGCAGACGATTAAGGCAAAAAAGATCTGGAAAGGTATGATCAAAAACCGTAAAAAAAATGGTGAGGCCTATTATGTTAAAAGTACTATTAAACCGATTTTGGATGTCAACGGAGAGATTATTGAGTATATTGCCATTCGGACAGATGTGACAGAGCTGGAGGTCTATAAGGAGATTTTAGAAGAGGATTTGAGTATATCAAATTATAATCTTCAGTATATGAAGCAGTATGAAGATGCCATGGATACTTTTGTCTCTGTTATTAAAACTAACCGAAGCGGAATAATTACCTATGTGAATGACAACTTCTGTACACTCAGTGCTTATGACAAAAATGAACTTCTTGGACAATCCTGTGATATGTTACGAGTGCAAAAGCATCTTGATGCAGGGGATTGCGACGTCATAGCAAAACAGTTGGATAATAAAGAGAGTATCTCTATCCTTTTTGAGAATCTCTCCAAAGACAATAAGACATATTTTGTAGATACAAAAATTTTCCCTTTGACAGATATTGACGGTAAGATAGTCGAACATCTGCATCTTATGTATGATGTGACTGAAATTATTGAGATTCACCAAGAACTTGAAAATACACAAAAAGAGATTATCTATAAGATGGGAGAGATAGGTGAGAGTAGAAGTCAGGAGACGGGAAATCATGTAAAAAGAGTTGCCGAGTACTCCAAACTTCTTGCGCTGCTTGCAGGATTGAGTGAGGAAGAGGCAAATTTGCTTTTTACTGCTTCTCCTATGCATGATATAGGTAAAGTCGGTATTCCCGATGCTATTTTGAAAAAACCTGAAAAATTGACTGCTCAAGAGTTTGAAATAATGAAGAGTCACAGTAGTATCGGATATGATATTTTAAAATCTTCCAAAAAGGCAACATTGCGTGCAGCAGCAATCATTGCCTATACCCATCATGAAAAATGGGACGGTTCTGGCTATCCGAAAGGTCTCAAGGGTGAAGATATTCATATTTACGGTCGAATTACGGCAATTGCAGATGTATTTGATGCACTTGGTAGTGAGAGAATTTATAAAAAAGCATGGAATCTGGATAAGATTATCTCTTTTTTCAAAGAGGAGAGAGGAAAACATTTTGATCCGAAACTTGTTGATCTCTTTTTGGAGAATCTGGATCAGTTTGTAGCTATTCGGGATAAATTTAAAGAGGATACTCTTTTATAAAATATTAAAAAAAACAAAGGTATCAGATTATGTTTAAACATTTTGCACTTTTACTCTTGGTAGTTGTTACTCTCTTTGCTGGTGATTTTCAAAAAGGGATGGAAGCATATAAACATGGTGATTATAAAAGTGCTTTAGATCTTTGGAGAACTTTGGCACAAAAAAATAACAATCAGGCAGCAGAAAATAATCTTGGCTATATGTATAGTAGAGGTAAAGGGGTAAAGCAGGATTATAAAGAAGCTGTCAAGTGGTACACTCGTGCTGCAAAACAGGGATTTGCAGAAGCACAAAATAATTTGGGTTTAATGTATAGCAGTGGAAAAGGTGTCAAGAAAAACTATAAAGAGGCTGTAAAGTGGTATAGACGTGCTGCCAAGCAGGGGAATGCAAAAGCACAATTTAATCTTGCTATTATGTACACAGAGGGAAAAGGTGTACAAAGAGACTATAACGAGGTTCTCGCATTGTATAAGCATTCCGCAGAACAGGGGTATGCCGCAGCTCAATATAATCTTGGAAGTCTCTATGCATTTGGAAAAGGTGTTCGCAAGAACAGTGCTGAAGCTGTTAAATGGTATAAGCTTGCCGCAAAACAGGGATATTCACTTGCACAATACAATCTTGGAAATATGTATGTTTTTGGAGAAGGTGTTCCAAAAGATAAAAGAAAAGCATACCAATGGTGGCTGGCAGCTGCAAAACAGGGTGAAAAAGATGCACAGACAAATCTTGATATCCTCTGTCAACAGAGTCCATGGGCATGTAAACAGTAATAAATAAGAGTGAATATTTATGGGAATCTAAAAGAAGTGGCTCCGGATA